>JACXTT010008444.1_pt1 | contig 14269 bp, 14 predicted proteins | sample 9270951 | NCBI WGS metagenome assembly JACXTT01 (sample SAMN15532306, study PRJNA645909) | rock metagenome | isolation source: weathered quartz diorite | place: Puerto Rico | collected 2017-06-21 | reverse complement strand
AGAGAAAGAAAGACGAAGAAGTAACTCGCGACAACCGCATTCCTAGTGAAGAAACTCGGCGAATACACTCTCACGTCCTCCCATGCCCTGCGCAATTCACGCGCGTTCGCCGGCCATCTCGTATCTGACCTGCGCGGTTCAGTTCATCGCGGAGCGCTGACGCTGTTCGAACTCCCCGACTTGAATGCCACGCCAGCGCTCGGCGGCGCGAATGATGGCAGCGTACATCAACTTCCGGCCGTTCGCCGAAGCGTGTGGCTCTGCGCGGCCCGCCGTTACGCCAGGTATCTCAAACCCCCACGAATGCGAGATACCTGGTGTCAGGGCAACGTCGGACTAATGCAGCGCAGCGTCGGTGGCGTTCCAGTTCAGCCCAGCGAAACGACCTTCAAGAGGCAGCGCTGAAAATACTCTCGCGCACTTGCACTTAGCCGATTTGTAAAACGGGCACAAACTGTTCTAGCCGGTCGGGCTATCCCGCTGCGATCCACAGTGTTCTGGAATCACTTATCTCTCACTACCTCATCCTAAGAAAGGAGCGCGGGCGCGTGCGAGGAAGTGGCCTCCCTGGCACCGGCGCCGTTCACCAAGCCAGTTGCCGGAGGCTGGACGTCGGCTTTTCTCAAGCGTCGGTAGCCAACCCACTGCGCGAAAGGAGTTCCAGCGCGCGGGACCGAAATGCGCGTTCGAGACCGGTGCGATGCAGCGTCCCGACCAAGGCGTCGGGCACTCCACAGTAGCGGGTGTGGCCCCAAGGGGACCCGCACACCATTGAACATCTCCGTTAGAGGAGTTGTAAGGTGTGCCGCCTAAGGCCGGGACTGCCACTAGCCCAAAACGCACTTCATCGGGAGCTCCGCACCACCGCCACCTTCCACGGCGTCGTCGGGGAACTAGAATGCGATGGCGCTGCTCGACCACCATATTTTCTCGCCAGTCTGAAAACTTCTTCAGCCCACCACCTAAATAGGTTGACATCGGCGCGACGTGGAGTACATCGTTCTATAGCGTAATGAGAGGTGATCGTCGTGTCGCACTCCTTCTGCTGGTCCTCGTCGCGCTGTTCGCCCCGTTAGCCTACTCGGATCTACCCGACCAGACGTGGCTCGGCGGCCTCTGGGACGGTGGCGACAATGACGATGTCATTCTCCAATTTGAGTCGACCGGCGCCGCGGTCGAGACTCTCGCACTCCGCTGGGCCGATCCGGCCCTCATCGTCCTCGGCGTTACAGTTCTGCCGCCCGAGATGGCCGTTGTTCCCGTAACCGTCTCGGCGAATCAGACCCGCGCTCCGCCTGCCCTGTAGCGTCCCCACTCGTCGCAGCGTAATCCGCGGCACGTCATCCGGAAGCGACTGCTGAACCGCCCGACGACGTCTGTTTTCTGAGTCGCTCGGCGGGTGCGTGATCGCCGTCTGATGCTCGAACCGGCGCAATGGTCGAGCCAAAGGACGATTGTATGGTGGATCGAGACCCGAAGCGCGTGAACGCTAACATTCTCGGCCTCGTGCGAGCCGCGCAGGCCGCCGCTTCGAGGATCATATGAGCCCATATCGACGTGCGTCTGAACGGTGGTGGAAAGATCGGATTCGTCCAGATGACTTTGTGCTTGACGTGGGTTCCTCACATGGGCCTGAGTCACCTTGCGATTGGGTGAGAATCGACACAAATCCGCTCCGTCCCGGTGTGCTCCGCGGCGATATTCGGAGCCTTGATTTCCCCCATGGAATTTTCAGCATCGTTCGCTGTTCTAATGTGCTCTACCACGTCGCGGAGCTCGATGTCGCCCTCAAAGAGGTTATTAGGGTGCTCAAGCCAACGGGACGGTTGCTAGCGGTCGAGCCATTTCTGTATCCCGAGTCTGGTTTGCGTCGGCTCACTGAGGCTGGTTGGGTAACAACACTTCGTTCAGCGGGCTTTCGCGAAGTCCGTGTCGACCCCTTGGATGGGCCGCTGAATATCGTTGCCCAGATGCTCTGGACGGCCGGTTATCGTTCTCGCGCCCAACGCGGGCTGGCGACTCTGCTTTCACTCCTTGATCACCGATCCAGGGCTCGTGATGGTCTTACGACGGGATGGGGTATTGAAGCGATGGCATGAGTCTGAAGACAGATCATCAGGCATCCCGCCGTAAGAGCGCTTGCGCGGCAGTCGTACATCGCGCGCTCCAATGTGACGTTGCGGAGTATCCCGCGCACGGACACGGACTTCCGAAATCCGACGCGCTATCGGTAAGCCCGTGTAAAAAGCGCAGGATGCGGATTTTCTAGAGAGCCATGAGCGCCAATCGTTGGGTCGCGCTCGCCCAGAATATCGGCCAACGACTGATCCTTTCTGGCCAACTGATCATCGCGGGCCGTTCGTCAGCGAGGTGGTCGCGCAGACCCCGCCGCTCTCGGTGAGCGAACTGCTGTCGAATGGGGACCGCTTCAACGGGTGGCCGGTGACCGTTAGAGGGACGATCAGCAACTTTCGAGGGAACCCTTGGCACCGCGGGAGCCCCAACTACACCTTCGACCTTAGTGACGGCACAGCGACGGTCCACGTGATCTCGTACATGAAGCCGTCGTGACAGTCCGGAGCCGTGATCGTGGAGGGTACCTTCACGGTGGTGAAGCAACCCGCGGACGAGCGCTCCCTCGAGGAGATCACGGCCGGGAACGTCGTGTGTAGCCCCGACCAAACGCCGAAAACGAAGTGAGCGGACGAAGGTGAGGTGGTGGCAGGGTGCACTACTGGGTCTCCCAGTTGTGGCGCCGATCTATTCGCAGGCGCAGGAGGTGGTGGGCCAACGCCTGTTCGCTGACCAGCTCGTCGTGTCCGAGCCCTTCGTCGAAGACGAACTCGCGCTCCCCTCCATTCTCCACCTTCATCGCGTCCGCGCGGCGGGCGACCCGGTCAACGGGCTCACGAATGTTCAGGGCGAGCTGAAGAAGCGCATCACATCCGCCATTGAGCTGTCGCTCGCCGGCGGGTTCACGCTTCTGGACAGGGGTGAGGCGGGGACCATCACGGGGTTCGATAATTTGGAAATCGGACTGAAATACGAGGTCCTGAGGAATGAACTCCATGAGGCGGTCGCCTCCATGGAGGTCCAGTGGGAAGTGGGCGGAACCGGGCGAGCCGCCATCGGCGCCGCCTCATCGGACACGATAAGCCCGGCTATCCTGGTCGGCAAGGGGCTCGGGGATCTGCCTGAACGATTCGGATGGTTCCGGCCCTTCGCGCTCGCGAGCTCGATGGGTCTTCTGATCCCTGTGGACCGTCGTCCGCTCGCATTGGTGTGGGGTGGCGTCCTCGAGTACAGCCTCCCGTATGTCGAATCGTTCGTGCGACCCATTGACCTCCCCCCGCCGCTCAATAAATTCGTCCCGATTGCGGAGCTTGATCTCCATGCCAATCTCCAGGGGCGGGTGGCGGGCGAGGTCAGGGGGACCGTAAACCCCGGAGTGGTTTGGGTGGGGGCGGCCTTGCAGGTCGGTGTGGAGGCTGTCGCACCGGTGAATGCGCGGAGCGGGGTCGGTGTCCGGGCATTCCTCCGAATCCCACTCGAAACGACTTTCGGCGACCGCGCCGGACGACCGATATTCGACACCCGCTGATGGGCCCGACGGAGGAGCAACGTACAGAGTGGTTATGCTAGAAAAAGTGAGTTCTGTGAGACGTTCTTTAGGAATGAAGAAGAGTGTCGAGGCAGCGAAGTGGCTATGAGGCGGGCGAACGATGTGCGCCGCTACCTGGAGCTGGTCAAAGGCTACCTGGCTCCTCACTGGAGAGCCGTGGCGCTGCTGCTGCTCACGAGCTACCTGGCCGCGGCTCTCGCCGCGCTGTTCCCGATCCTCATGGCGCCGATTCTTGATCTGGCGCTCGGCGGGCCGGTGGGGGCTCGCATCGGTAGCCCGAGCGGCCTGAGCCTCGCAAACCTGGGCGCCGCCTTCTTCCGGTGGATCGGCGTTCAGGAGGTCGGCGATCGATTCCGTGCCGTCGTGCTCCTCTGCGTGGCCTATGCCGTCGTTGGCTTCCTCAAGGGTTCACTCGATTTCGGGAACTTCCTGCTCGCACTCTGGATCCGGGCGCGGGCCGTGGCCTCGATGCAGATGGGCCTGTTCCGGCATCTGCTCTCGCTGTCGATGCGCTTCTTCACCCAACACCGAACCGGCGAGCTGTTCTCGCATCTAGAGACCGACACGCGCGCGGCGTCCAGTGGCCTGGAGACGATCGTCTGCACCGTGCTCACGGCTCCCGTACTGATCGTGTTCTATGCGTTCTTGATGGTGCGCACGAGCCCCGAACTCGTGGTCGCGGCACTCGGCGCGGTGGGGGTGCACGTCGCCGTGACCCGCGTCATGCGGGGGCCAATCCGGCGGCTGGCCAGCGATCAGTTCTCGGCCTTTGCAGAGTTGGCCGCGCGGTTCCAGGAGGCCATCCTGAGTATCCGAGTGATCAAGTCGCTGGGCGCGGAGACTTTCGAGCTCGCCCGGGTGGGCAGGACCATGCGAGAAGTCCTCCGAGTCAACGTGAAGTTCGGCGTCTACAAGCACGCGGAGGAACCGGCCCGAGCCGTCGTCAATTACGCGGTGGAGGCGGGGGTCCTGATCCTGGCCACCTACGAATTGCTCGCGGGCAGACTCGCCGCTCCGACATTCCTCCTCTTTTTGTACGTTGCGCGGGCAACCATGACTCAAGTCGGGCTGCTCGGCTCTGCGTACACGCAGATGCAAGCCACGCTGGCCGCTGCCACGCGTATCGGAGAGCTGTTCGCTCTCCGGCCCGAAGTGAAGGACGGGCCGGAACGCATCGAGACCTTCGACGACCGAGTCGTGCTTCGCGATGTCTCGTTCGGCTATGGCACCGAGCCAGTGCTGGACAGCGTCAACCTCGAGATTTGTAAGGGGGAGGTCGTGGCCTTGGTGGGGCCGAGCGGGTTCGGCAAGTCCACGCTGGCCGATCTAGTGCTGCGGTTCTACGACCCGACGCGGGGGACGATCACCATTGATGGTCGTGATCTGCGAAGCCTGCGCCAGGACTCCTACCGACGCCTGTTCGGCGTCGTGCCACAGGAGGCGCTACTGTTCAATGCCACGATCCGAGACAACATTGCCTACGGCCGAGAAAGCCTATCGGACGACGACATCGTCCTGGCCGCGCGCTTGGCCAATGCCCACGACTTCATCGTCGAGTTCGCGGAGGGCTACAACACGATCGTGGGCGACCGCGGCGTGCGCCTCTCCGGGGGGCAGCGGCAGCGCGTGGCCATCGCGCGCGCCATTGTCGCGCGCCCGCCCATCCTAGTGCTCGACGAGGCGACGAGCTCTCTTGACAGCGAATCGGAGCGACTGGTCCAGCAAGCGATCGACCGGGTAATCGAGGGCTCCACGTCGCTGGTCATCGCGCACCGTCTTTCTACGGTGCTGCACGCCGACAAGATCGTGGTGCTGGGGCGGGGCAGCGTCGAGGCGATCGGGCGGCACGCGGAGGTCTTGGCGGTGAGTGAGATCTACCGCCGGCTCTACCGGCTTCAATTCATCGAGGAGGAGTCGATCGAGCGTCTCTGATCGCTCGTACCTCGCCTGGCTGGGCGAGGCACTTGAACGATACGAAGCGAATTTCCGCGCACCTGAGCTAGAGCTCAGGATCTCGTTGCCCCGTGCCGTCCTGCTATCGGCTTGACTCTCGCAAATCGCCTGGAAGATGAGTTTGGGTGGGGACCGAGCCTTCTTCGTCCCTCGGTCTCACTGGGACATTCAGCGGGGCCTTGACTCGCGCGCTCTGGGCTCGACAATCCGTTGGACCGTTGCCCGCTTGAACTCCGTCGTGAACACCCGTCGGCCGTCTGCCTTCCGCCGATGCTCCCCCATGGGTCCTCCCGCCGCATCTTACGTCCCCACGGTGAGCAGTCGAAACGGGGAGCACTCCAATCACCCGACCGCTCGTCCTGGAGCCGGCCTGTTCCGTCGTGCGCGCCAGGTGCGCCAGGAGGTTGACGCGGAGGTTGCTCGCCTCGAGCTCCGACAAGTCAAACATGCGCACGAGGAGCTCGACGCGCAGGCGGCCGAGCGCAAGCGTCGGGAGAAGGAGGCGCGCGCGGCGGAAATCGCGGCGCGCAAGGCCGAGGCCGCTGGCCGGGAGAAGGCCCGCGCCCAGGCCAAGGCTGAGGAAACTGAGCGCCAGCGCCGCGAGGAGCGCGAGTCGGAGGAGCGGCGGCGTCGCCAGGAGGTTGCCGCCGAGCGGCGTCGACGTTTGCAATGGGCGAAGGATAGGGCGATCGCCAGCTCGCCATACGGCATCCCCGCCGCGCTCAAGGCGACTGCCATGGTCGCGATCGAGCGCGAGCTCGCCTCACTGCCCCTCGACGAGCTGGAGTGGCGTGAGATCCGGACAATCGCCGAGGGCGTGTGCGACCGCATCTACGCTCCACACGTCGAAGCGGAGAAGCGCACCGCCGAGGAGAAACGCGCGGCGCAACAGCGTGAGAGCCAGGCGGCCTGGGCCAAGGTAGCGCACGACGTGGAACTCTCGTCGAAGCGGGCGGACCTCATATACAAGGGTCTGGCGTACGCGGATCGTGAACTCGAGGCCGAACGGCAAGACGGGCTCAGCTGGTCAGATAGTTACCTCGCGCGCGCTGCCGTCGCAGCCGCTCTAGAGCGGTTGACAGGCAAGGAAGACAGTGAAACCGTCGAGGATTTTGTTGAGGACGTCCTCGAGCGCGAGTTGGAGTGATCGTCTTCAATTTAATTGAGCGGTGCTCCGCCAGGAGGACAACATCGCGAGAGGGACGCCCCGGTATCCGTGGCTTAGCCCTAAGGGCCGTCAGCACCCCTATCGTCTCACCCTCAGCTGCTCGCCCATATATCGGGCCGACACATCCCCGTGCGGGTACCCCCGTTGCCGTCGGACCCACCGCAGCGTTTGATAGATCTCTGATCGCCCAGGCACGCGCCCGTCTAATCGGCGGCGGGCGGCTTCGCCGAGCGCATTCAAATCCTCCCCTTTGAGCCCACTGTAGGATTGGCGCGGCTGTGTGCGTCGCATCCGGTCTAGCCGGTCGGGAATCTCGCGCATGACCGGCCCCTCGGGAAACTTCCGCCCTGAGAGCACTTCAATCGCTTCCTTCTTGGTGAGCCCAAGGCCGCGCTTGGAGCGGACCCATTCGCCCTCCCTCGCTGGCCGGTCCTGGCCGTTGTCGAGAACAGGCTCGCCCGGCTCCGCTGGCCCCTCGTAGATCGTCTGTGTGAGCATTCTCATCTCGGCATCGATCCAGTACGCTCGGCGCTCGTCAACAGGGTGCCCCCGAGGCTTCGGAGCGCGGCACCACAGGTCCTGCAGCCATTCGAGTGGCCCACGGAACGAGACTTCCGGGCGCAGCCAAGGGCGCTTGGCTTTGACGCGCGCGACCAGGCTCGGATCGCGCTTGACGGCGCGCTGGATCATCTTGCTGATCCCTGTCCAATATACGGCGTCCAACGGCACGGTCCGCACTTCACACTGTGAACACCTTCCCGCCGAACTCGCGCCCGGTGCGCTCAAGCCACCGCACGTATGGCACCAGGCCCATGGAGCCTCGCCTTCCCCAGTACAGATTGGCTCCTCGCCCAGGAAGTGAAACCAAGATTCAGCTAACTCGACCAATTTCCGCAGGTTTTTCGCGCCCTTCGTAGGTTGATTTTGTCGGACTCGCTAGTCTAACACCGGCTTCATACCCTCATATGCATGACCGAACATCGAACGGTCACAATCCGGCGCGTCATTGGGAACCGCGCATTGAAATACCAAATTCCCGCGCGCGGCCTCATCAGCGCACGAGAAGCCGCATCGGTCCTCTGCGTCACGCTCAGATGGATCTACTCGTTGATCGAAGCAGAACGACTCGTCGCCGTTCGGCGACGCGGGCGGGTACTGGTGTCGATGCGGACTGTCTTGGCATACGCAAAGGCACAACCTCAGCACTCGCGAAGCAACAACGGGGGGAGGGGAAAGCATGGCTCGCAGAAAGCGTCAGGAGCTTGAGGACGAATTGGCCGAACTGACGGAGCGTCTCGCGACGGCACGAGAGGCGCTTACCGAGGCGCTCGAGACCGTCGACAACGCCCTTGGCCTTGACAATGAGCCCGACGAGGACGGAGAGAGCGCAGACGACGAGGACGAAGAAGACTAGGAGGCCGGCGAGGACGACTAAAACGTGAAACGCCTCGGCCGCCACGCCGAGGCGCTTCCGTGGGGCATTGAAAGAGTGATTACCGAATCCACGCTACCCCTTTCTCTCTTGGGCCGCAAGACAACGCTCAGAAGTCAGGCGTCCGAGCTCTTCGCCCGCCACCTCGACCTTGCGCCGCTCCGCGGGAGGGCGAAGGGCAAGGTCCACTGCATTTTCCACCGACCCGATCGCACTCCTTCGTTAAGCATCGACCTCGAAGGCGGGCGCTTCCACTGCTTCAGCTGTCTCGTCGGAGGAGGGCTACGCCGTTTTGCCGAACTCGTCGGCGAATCGTTGGACGTGAAAACCAAGCGGCCGACATCGCTCGGGCGCGTACGCTCGCCGCTCGATGAGGCCCGGGCCGGCGTGCTACGCGAAGCGCGTCGGCAGCCCTGGGCGCTTCCGGGTGTACGCGACCTCTATCGGGTCAGCGACTGGATCCGACTTGCGCGCCAACAGATCGACTACGTCCGCCAGGCCGCGACAGCCGCTGGGCCCACCGAGGCAGCCTGGCGGACTCTTACCCTCACCGCCGAAACGGAGCGTGATGTAGAGCGCGTCGAGGCCGCGCTGGACGAGCTCCTCGCGCTCGACGCAGTAGCTGTCTTACATAGCATGGTGCAATGAAGAAACACGCTTCGGAGCCCAACGACCCGCTCGGCTCGCTCCACACGCTTCCGAAGAACCCGCGGCCCGAGCTCGTCGCAATCCGACTGTCCGCATATGCAGTGTCGATGAAAGGGGCGGACCGGTTTCAGACCGCCATCGCGAAGAGCAACGCGATCCAGATCCTCAAGCGCAAGGGCGTGCCTAATGCGGCCGAGTTGGTCAACGAAGCATTCTCGGCTTACGCGGGTAACGGCGCCGGACCACGACAGTGGAACCGGCAAGCCGCGGATTCAGTCGCTCACGACCGGCGCCCACCACTGTCCGGCAGGATCGGCGATCTGAAAGAGGCGACAGACCAAGCCTGGGCAGCCATTAAGCAGGTAAACGACCCCCCCAAACTCTTTTTCGCGAACGGCATTGCAAGCGTTCGGAGAAACGATCGGGGAACACACCTCATCAGCCAATATAACTTCTATCACCTCAGGCACTACCTCGCCGAGCACTTCCGTTTCATCAAGGAGACCACAGAAGGGCCGACGCCCGTTCTTCCGCCCAGAGCCCTCGTCGAAAATCTTCTGGCGACCCCCGAAGCACCGCTGCCACCACTCGACCGAGTCGTCACAACGCCGATCGTGCTCGAGGACGGCCGGTTCCACACCATCCCGGGTTACAACGCGTTCTCCCGCGTCTACTACGCGCCCCCCGACGGGTTCGTACTCCCGGAAATACCGGCACAGCCGACCGATGCTGACATCGTCAGCGCGCGCCACACCGTTGAAGACGTCTGGGCCGAGTTTCCGTTCGTCGGTCCGGCGGATCGCGCCAACTTTCTCGCGGCCGCCGTAACCTTCATCGCGCGCGAGCTGTTTACGGGCCCGAGCCCGCTGCACTTGCTCACGAAGCCCGCCCACGGAACGGGTGCGACGCTCGCGATAGAAGCCCTGACCCTCCTCGTGACTGGGGCGGCGCCTGCGGTGTTCTCGCCGAGCAATTCGGACGACGAGATGCGGAAGCGGCTGACGGCGCTGCTGCTCGCAGGTCCATCGGTCGTTCTACTCGACAACCTCAAGGGCCACGTCGATTCCTCGGCTCTCGCCACCGCGTTGACCGCGTCGTCGTGGAGGGATCGCGTGCTTAAAGAGTCGAAGATCGTGGAGCTTCCCATCCGATGCCTCTGGCTGGCGACGACCAACAACGCAACTCTCTCGACTGAACTCGCCAGACGCTCCATCCCCATCAGGCTCGACGCAGGCGTCGAGCGACCCTGGCTGCGCGAGTTCGACGGATCCGTCACGTTCACCCATCCCAGCGGGGCGCTCCTCGGGTGGGTTGCGGCCGAGCGATCTCGCCTCATCGCCGCACTCCTGACTATGGTTCGTGCCTGGCTGGTTCGGGGACGCCCGATGGGAACGCCAACCCTGGGCAAGTTCGAGTCCTGGGCGCGTGTCGTTGGAGGGATTCTCCAAGTCGCTCTAGTCCCCGACTTTCTCTCGAATCTAACCGGGCTCTACGAAGCTGACGCCGAGACGGAAGACATCAAACGCTTCCTCGGGCGCTGGTGGGAGCAAAGGCACGACCACCCTGCTCGCCCGTCGGAGCTCCTACCGATCGCGACGCACCCTGATGTGGCGTTCCCGCTTCGGGGCAAGGATGACCAGGCGCGGATGGTCAGCCTCGGCCTGGCGCTTACCAAGTACCGCAGCCGGCCCTTCGGCCTTGAGGCTGAGCTGACGGTCGTGATCGAAAAGATCGAATCAAGGCGCCATGACCCGCAGTGGAAGCTGACTCGGCGCACCCAACCCTCCCAACCCTCCCAGTCCCGCGTCAATTCTGAGGGGCGCGCGCGATGAGGTTGGGAGGGTTGGGGCGGTCTTGGGGACGGCCCGTGATCGAGCGTGCACTTCCCCTTGGGAGCTCGGGATCTCAACGCCCACAAGATCGGTCAAGCTCAGGGCGCGCCGCGAATGTCGGCCGGCGGCTAGAACTCTACTCGTGAATCCCGAGTGGTACCGGGATCTGCTTCGCCGGCTCGGTGTCGAGGCCGAATGGGCGGCGACGGACGCGTACCGGTTGTTGCTGCGCCAGGGCTTCGAGCTGATGTCGAGCGAGGCGGATCCGAACCCGAGCACCCGCGCCAGGTTTCTCAGCGAGCAGGCGCGGCTGATCGACGAAATCGGGCCGGCAGCTGCCCGCGAGATCCTCCGGGTGACGGCGCACGATTTCTGGCGCGAAACGGGCGTCTGCCCCTGGTGCGGCGAGACGGGCGATTACCATGAGTCGGCTCGGTGAGCACGCCGGCCAATCGACTAGCCGAGCTTCGCGAGCGTCGCCAAGAGCGTCAGCAATCTGGTCGAGACCTCGATTACGAACGCCTCCGCCGCGGCAAGGATCGACAGGTACGCGCCGAACTTGCATTGCATCTCCTGCTTCGGCAGTCGGGTCGACAGATTCGCTGTCCTGGCTGTCGCGCCTATGTCTAGTGGCCGTCCTCGTCGCCCGCGGCTCCGTCCGGCCGCGGGGGCCACACCGTCGCCCACCGACTCATGGCTCATTTTCCTGGCCGATCTGCTCGCCCAAGATCTACTAGAGAACCAGATGGGCAGCGGTGAGCGCGGTGGAGAGGGTCATCACGACGACCAGCACGGCCAGGACGGTCGTCTACCTGACGCCGATCGTCTGGGTCGCGCCGGGGATGGCGCTCGACGCGAGGCCGATCAGTGTCGGGATGGGGGTGAACACGACGTGTGACGGTCATCTCCGTCGTCCAGGCGGAGCTGCTTTGCTTTCGCGGAGGCGAGCAAGGGAGGTAAGCACAGATGGCGGAGTCCACGATGACGAAAGGGGAACGCGACGAACTCGCGAAGATCCTCAAGCGGCGCGCCCGGGTCGCGAAGTCAGCGGTGGCGCAGCGGAAAGCCGAACTACTGGCCGACGTCGAGCGTCAACTCGCGACACAGCACAAGGCGGACGATGCAGCGTGGGCGCACATCACGCGCGCCGTCGCACAGGCCATCAAGGACGGCAACGGCGTCATTCTCGCCGAGGTCCGCGCCAGAGGCTTCCCCGCGGCATTTGCGCCGAAGCTGGTCCTTGCATGGAGCAGCCGCGGCGAGAATGGGGCCGCAAGTCGGCGAGCTGAGTTGCGCAAGGTCGCCCAGACCCGGCTCGACGTGATGGAGAAGGAAGCGAAGGTCGCCATCGAGACCGCCGAACTGGAGGGGCTGACGCGACTTGCGACGGGCGCGCTGACGTCTGATGATGCTCGCGCGTTCTTGGCGGCGATGCCGAGCCTGAAGGAGTTGATGCCGGCGCTCAGCGTGGCGGACTTGGGGCCGATGTTGGCGCTTCCGTAGGCAGCTGACGCGCCGACGAGTACTCGGTTACGAGGGCCGAGCCTTCCTCCGCCTCTTTCGCCATCGGGCCAGAGCTGCCTGGCGCGCAATCTCGCTCCGGGTCTCGGGCGGGATCCCTTCCCACCGGGCCCGGCCACCCCTCGGCCCGCCTTTCTTTCCTCCCTTTCGTCCCAGCGCGACTGCGTGCGGATTTTTCTTCATCATGTCGCGAGTGTAGCAAGCGAGGAGCGGTCCTCGAAATCTCATGATCCAAGGAGCGCTTCTCGCATAGAATGGAGGTTATGGCTTACCTTATTCGGTGCGGTTGGGCGATGGCGGCGGTCGCTCCCGCCAAAGGGCGCACCTTCACACTCCCAGAGCTGTACAGCCCTCGCCGCGACATGGTCGCTTCAGTATTGCGAGTGCTCCGCCGCCGAGTGAACGCGCGCAAGAGCTTCCCCCCGGAGGATCATCAATGAAACGCGCTGCCGTCTACGCCAGGTACTCGTCCGAATTACAGTCGCCGACGTCGACCGAGGACCAAATCAAATTGTGCGAGAGGTATGCGGAACATCACGGCTGGGTCGTGGTCGACTGCTACCGGGACGACGCGATCTCCGGCGCCGCAAGCGTAAACCGCCCGGGCTACCAGCAACTCGTGCGCGCGGCGCTCGCGACGCCGCGCGCGTTCGACGTGGTCCTCGTCGAGTGCCTCGACCGGTTGCACCGTTCCGAGGAGACGACGACGCTCTATCGCCGGCTTCGACTACGCGGCATCGCCATCGTCGGCGTGAGCGACGGCGTCGATACCAGCCGCAAGGGGGCAACGCTTCAGGTCGGCTTCAGCGCCCTGAAGAACGCGATTTTTTTGGACGATGTCAGCGAGAAAACCCATCGCGGGTTGGCCGGCCGCGTCGAGCGGGGCCTGACCGCGGGCGGTCGGTGCTTCGGTTACCGCGTGATCGACGGCCGGCGCGAGATCGTCGAGGCTGAGGCCATCTTCGTCCGCCGCGTGTGGAGCGAGTACGCTGCGGGCCGGAGCTTCAGACGGATCGCGACGCAGCTGAACGTCGACGGCGTCCCGTTTCCCTCAATGGCAACAAAGCGCGGGCCCGCGCGCAAGGGCTGGGCGGGGTCGACGATCCGCGTGATCCTGATGAACGAGTTGTACTCCGGGCGCGCCATCTGGAACCGCAGCCAGTTTTTGAAGGACCCCGACACCGGCCGGCGCCGGCGCGTGGCCCGGCCGCCCGCGGAGTGGCACGACGCGCAGCGCCCCGAGCTGCGGATCATCCCGCCAGACCTTGAGCAGAACGTCGCAGCGCGGCTCGCGGCGGTCCGCGACGCCTATGGATCCCGCGCGCGCGTCCACGATGGCCGCTGGATCCCCACCGGGCGCGCACCCATCGTCTACCCGCGCCACCTTCTTTCCGGGATGCTGCGATGCGCCGCGTGCGGCGCGGCGATGGTGGCGCACACGACGACGCGCCGAAAGGGCGACCGTGTATATCGCCGCACGTGGTTCCACTGCGCTGCTGCCACGGACAAGGGGCCGGCGGTCTGCTGCCACGACGTCGGCTATCGCCTCGATCACCTAGAGGGCGCGCTCGTCGCGCGGTTCCGCGAAGCAACCGCAAACCCTGACACGATCGAACGGCTCGTCGAGTTGGTGAATGCGCACGTAGCAGTCGGTGTCCAAGGGCGCGGCGCCCGGGCCGAGGCGCTCGCCGCCGAGATCGCGCGGCTCGAACACGAAACCAAAAACCTCGTGAGGTTCGTGGCCCAGGGCGGCGACGGGCCAAGCGTCCAGGCCGAACTCCGGCAACTCGACGGCGAGCTGGCGCGGCGTCGCGCCGAGCTGACAGTCCTTGAGGCGGCGCGTCGCGCGGCGCCGGCGCAGGCGCATCCGACCTGGATCCGGAAGCGCCTGGACCAGCTCGACAAGCTGCTCGCCCGCGATCCCGTACGGGCGCGCATCGAGATCCAGAAACACCTCGACGGCGTGGGCCGGCTCCGCCCGCTGCCGGCGCCGGCCGGCCAGCGCGCGGCGGAGATCATCTGGCGCGTCAAACCAGACAGCCTCTTGGCAGTCGACCAAGAGGCTGTCTGTCGCGTTCAGATGGTTGCGGGGG
>JACXTT010008443.1_pt1 | contig 14269 bp, 12 predicted proteins | sample 9270951 | NCBI WGS metagenome assembly JACXTT01 (sample SAMN15532306, study PRJNA645909) | rock metagenome | isolation source: weathered quartz diorite | place: Puerto Rico | collected 2017-06-21 | reverse complement strand
GAGAGATCTCTCACCACGTGTTTGGCACCAAAGCTTTTATTCAGCCCAGCCACATCAATCAACAAATCGGTGCTATTAATCACGGTTTTAGCGTGATGTCCAGCGGCTGTCCTGGGTGCAAGCTGGCGGCATGTTGCGCGGGCGGTCGCGCCTCCACCAGAAATACCAGTTTGGCGCGGGTCTCCTTGCTGTAGATCAACGGTGGTGTGTACTCGGCTTGGGAAGAGATGAAACTGATCTGTGCCTCGAAACCCGCACCACAGCCGTCACAGCTCACCTGTATCGCTTGCCCCATGCGCAGCGTGGTGAGCTGCGGCTCTGGCACAAAAAAACGGATCTTGATATTTTGCGGCGGGAGTAACGATACGATCGGGCTGCCGGCCGGCACCCATTCCCCTTGAGTATAAAGCGTGTCATCCACCCGTCCGGCCAACGGGGCGAGGACGGTCTTTTGCGCCAAACGCCACTCCGCTTGCGCCAGCACCGCCTGCGCCGCGGCCACTTCCGCGCGTGCGGCGGCGATTTCATCCTCGCGCGCGGCGAGCCGCGCCGTGACGAGCTGCGCATTCAGTTCCTGCACCCGGGCCTGCTCGCGCTGGCGCGCGGCAGTACTCTGATCGAGTTGCTCCTTACCGACCGCCGCGGATTTGAAGAGCTGCTCCTGGCGTTTGAACTGTGCCTCGGAAAGTTTGAGCACCGCCTCGGCTTGGGCGAGCTGCGCCTTCAGAGAGTCAATCTCGGAGGGACGTTTGCCCTTTTGCAGATTTTCCAGTTGCGCCTCGGCACGACGCAAGCGCTGCTCCGCCTCACGGCGGGCAGCGGCTTCGTTGACCTGCTCGAGACTAAACAACAGAGCGCCAGCAGCCACCTCCGCGCCACGCTGCACATGGAGCTTGTCCAAGGTACCGGCAAAGGGCGCCGCGACCCGAATATACTCACCTTCGGCGTAACCTTGCAAGCTGTTTGTGGAGCCCCCTGTACAGGCGCATAGCAGGAATGTGTATACAACGTGGATGAGGCAATCGTGGTGTAGGCGGAATAACATATTCACCTCATACAAGCCGCTTAGCAGGCTGTTGAAAAACAGCCTGCGTGTGGCCCGTGGATGGGCCGCCATTTTTCAACCACGCTGTATGTGTTTGAAAAATGAAGAAAAACACCCATGAATTCTATAGGTCGCATTTTTGCTTTTTGCCGGGCAGGATGCCCTAATGCCGCGGGAGCAGGGCTGCGCAGAAGCGGCCGGGTTGAGAAAGCCTATGGAAGGGCTTTTTCAACAACCTGTTCGGACTCGCCGCCCTGTGCAATGGCAGCCGCAAAACCATTATGGTATTTTTGCCTGCGCCGCTTGCTGGTCGGCGTGATACGACGAGCGCACCATCGGGCCGCTGGCGACATTGCTAAAGCCCATCTGTAATCCCACGGCGGCGAGGCGGTCGAACTCTTCCGGCGCGACAAAACGCGCCACTGGCAGGTGGTGACGGCTGGGTTGCAAATATTGACCGAGGGTCAGCATCTCGCAATCGTGCGCGCGCAGATCGCGCATCACCTGTTCGATCTCGCCAATCTCTTCGCCCAAACCCAGCATGAGGCCCGACTTGGTTGGAATAGGTGGGTGCAGCGCCTTGAAGCGTTTAATCAAGGTAAGCGACCACTGATAATCGGACCCTGGGCGCGCCTGCTTGTAAAGCCGCGGCACAGTTTCCAGATTGTGATTGAACACATCCGGCGGCGCTTGCGTGAGAATCTCCAGCGCGACGTCCATGCGGCCGCGAAAATCGGGGGTGAGAATCTCGATGCGCGTCTGTGGCGAGTGTTTGCGCACGGCCTGTATGCACTCGATAAAATGCCGCGCACCGCCGTCGCGCAGGTCGTCGCGATCCACCGAGGTGATGACGACGTAATTCAGCCCCATGTCCTTGATAACGCGCGCCAGATTTTCCGGTTCGTTGACATCGAGCGGGTCGGGCTTGCCGTGGGCGACATCGCAAAATGGGCAGCGCCGGGTGCAGATCGCACCCATAATCATAAAGGTGGCGGTGCCGTGACCGAAGCACTCGCCGAGATTGGGACAGGAGGCCTCTTCGCAGACGGTGTACAAGTTGTGTTCGCGTAGGATGCCCTTGAGGCGCATCACCTCGGGGCTGTTCGGTGACTTGGCGCGTATCCAGTTTGGTTTGCGCGGCAGCTCGACGCTCGCTGCGATCTTGATGGGAATACGCGCCATCTTGGCGGCGCCCTTCAATGTCCGCAGATCTTTGGCTTGATGGTCATTCATATCGCGCTCATCCTTCACGCACAGGCCGGCATCTGCTCGCCGCACTGCATCGCATCGGCTATCTTATAGCCCAAGCAGCGCGCAAGTTGCGCCAGTAAGTCTTGCTCAAGCTCAGCCATGCCGGTAGTAATGCCGAGCCTGAGCAGATCGGTGACCGGCCTATCAGGATAGCCGCAGGGATTAATGCGGCCGAATGGCTCAAGATCCATCGCCACGTTGAGACTGAGCCCATGATAACTGCGACCGCGCCGCACCCGCAAACCCAGCGCAGCGATCTTGGCGCCCGCGACATAGACACCCGGCGCATCGCGCCGCGTATCGGCGTTGACGCCGTAGCCGTTCAACAGCGCGATCACTGCCTGCTCCAGCGCCGTCACCAACTGCCGCACGCCCCAACCGCGCCGACGCAAGTCCAGCAACACGTATACGACAAGCTGGCCGGGGCCATGATAAGTCACCTGTCCGCCGCGGTCGGTGTGAATCACGGGGATAGCGCCCGGCGCAATGAGATGTTGCGTCTTACCGTTATAGCCGAGCGTAAATACTGGCAGGTGTTCCACCAGCCATAGTTCATCCGGAGTAGCATCATTGCGCGCATCGCTAAACCCGCGCATCGCCTCCCACACCGGCCGGTAGTCACGAACTCCAAACCGGCGCAGCCTGAGCACACCGTCAGGCACGGTCTACGCTCCGTAAGACGCGTTTATAGTCCTGATAAAGCGAGATCACGCGCACCCACATCGGCCCAGGCTTGCCGCCGCTCACCGGTTTACCGTCCAGGTGTGTCACCGGCAGGATCTCCTTGGTCGAGCTGGTGAGCCACACCTCGTCGGCTGCGCGCAACTCGTTGTCGCGGATAGCACCCTCACGGCAGGCGATGCCGTGCGTCTCCGCCAATTCGAGTATCAAATCGCGGGTGATTCCCGGCAACAAGCGCGGACCCTTGGGTGGAGTGATAAGGATATTGTCCTTTACGATAAACAGATTGCTCGCCGCGCCCTCGGTCACTTCGCCGTCGCTGATGAGTATCGCCTCGACCGCACCCGCATCGAGGGCTTGTTGACGCAGCAATATGTTAGGCAACAGCGTGATCGCCTTGATGTTGCAATAACGCCAGCGAATGTCGTCCAGCGTAATAGCAGTGACGCCCTCGGCCGCCAAAGTTGCAGGCAGCGGCGCCAGCGGATTACTCATCGCAAACACCGTGGGCGTTACTCCCTTGGGAAAGACATGATCGCGCTTGGCGACCCCGCGCGTTACCTGTAGATAAAGGGACTGATCGCCGCTCTCATCAACGGCATTACGCTCCACCAGTTCCTCCAGAATGCTGTTCCAAAGATCGTACGCAAGCGGATTGCCGAGCCGGATCCCGGCGAGGCTCTGGTCCAAACGCTGTAAGTGCTCACTCAAGCGGAATAGCTGACCGCCATAGACGGGGATTACTTCATAGACCCCATCGCCGAAGATAAAACCGCGATCCAGGACGGAAACCTTGGCTTGATCCAGGGGTAAAAATTCCCCGTTGAGATAAACAGTAGGCTGGGCCGTCATCGGCTTATTTAGCAAACCAAAGCTTCACGGTATCCACCAAGCGGCGCCACCAACCGCCCTGCGCGACGTCCTGCAAAGCGACCAGCGGCCGCGTGGCGAGCAGCTTGTCGGCCAAACTCACCTTCACTGCGCCGTGCCGCTCTCCCTTACCGACAGGGGCGATGATGCGCATGTCAACCTCCAGCGTCGCGGCGAGGCTTTTGTATTGACCGCGCGGTACCGTGACATACAAAGCCTCACTCAGACCCAGAGGCAAATCCCGGCTCACCCCCTTCCAAACACGCGCCGTGCCGAGAGGCTTGCCGGCGGCATACAGGGCATGAGTTTCATAAAAGCGGAAACCGTAATTGAGCAGTTGCTCGCTCTCCTTGGCGCGGCTGTTCTCGCTCTCGGTGCCGAGCACCACGGAAATCAGCCGCATGTCGTCATGTTTGGCTGAAGCAATGAGACAATAGCCCGCCGTATCGGTATGGCCGGTCTTGACGCCGTCCACGCCGATGTCGCGCCACAGAAGTTTGTTGCGGTTATATTGGGTGATGCCGTTGTAGGTGAACTCCTTGACCGAATACCACTTGTAATATTCTGGGAAATCATGAATCAGCGCGCGTGCGAGCTTGGCCATGTCGGCGGCGGTAACATACAGATCCGGGTTGGGGAGGCCGGTGCTGTTGGTAAAGTGAGTGTGCTCCATGCCGATTTCCTTGGCATGCTGGTTCATCAGCGCGACAAAACTCTCTTCGCTCCCTGCCGCGTGTTCGGCCAAGGCCACGGTGGCGTCGTTGCCGGACTGCACAATCATACCCTTCAGCAAATCTTCGAGCCCCACTTTGGTATTCACCTTTACAAAAGTGCGCGACCCCTCCGAGCGCCACGCCCTTTCACTGACCGTCGCCTGATCGGTGAGCTTGATCTTGCCGTTCGCCAACTCCTTGAATACGGTATAGGCCGTCATCAACTTGGTCAGGCTGGCGGGCTCCATGCGCTGGTCGGCATTGCTCCCTGCCAGGATGTCGCCGCTGTAAAAATCCACGAGCACATACGCGCGCGCCGCGACACTGGGGGCTGCGGGTATCGGTTGAGCCGCGGTTTGCGCCTCAGACTGAGCCTTAGCGGGCGGGGTTTTAGCCGGTGCGTCGGCGGCAAGCAAGGGCTGAGAGGCGCACAACCACAACAGTGTAAGAAAAAACAGTCTTGGCTGAGGCATCATGAATGTTGAGACCAGGGGAATTGGCCGCTTAGGATAGCAGTTTTTACGGCCTCTGGGTAAGGGCTGTTTACTCAGGAATCACAAAGCAAGACTACAATGTTTATGGTGTCCCCTTTTGCGCTGTGCAAGGATAGCACGGCGCAAAAGGGGGCAGGGAAGTGTAGCCATACTCACTGACTTATGAGTAACGCCACACTGATGGTTTCTTCCTATTGACTCACACTTTGAGGAGTCCCCAAACCCAGCTTGGAAAGCGCGGATGATGCCTCGGCGGCCTCGGCGCGACTCAGCAGCGGCCCCAGCCTCACCCGATACCAATTGGCCGTATTGATAACCTGCACTGTGCTTTTGACCAGTTTCGAGACTCGCTCGCTCAACCGCTCGGCATTGGCGCGGTTCTTAAAAGAACCAAGCTGCAAATAGATGCCGCCGGCTGGAGCAGGTTTCGCAGCGATGGTCTTGGTTTCGGGCGGCGCGGCCGCCTGCGTGTCGAGGAAAGCATCTTCGGTACCCTGCTCGGCCGAGGCATCCGTCTCCTCTATCCCTACCGGAGGTTGGCTGTCGGCGCTTGTGACCAGCGGCACAGGCGTCTGATCGGGCTCGACCGGAATTTCGTAAGGAGGCGATTCGCCCGCTCTCGCCACCAGGTTGGGCAGCGGTTCACCGGGCTGAATCGCGCGTACCTCGACCAAGGCCGTACCGGTGGGCAAAACTCCCAGCTTACCGGCGGCGGCATACGAAAGATCTATAATGCGCTGCTCGTGAAAAGGTCCGCGGTCATTGACACGCACAACCAGATTACGGCCGTTGTTCAGATTGGTCACCAGAACATAGCTCGGCAACGGCAAGGTCTTGTGCGCCGCCGTAACACCATACAGATCATACGGCTCGCCGCTGGAGGTGCGTCTGCCGTGAAATTTAGTGCCATACCAGGAGGCGATCCCGCGCTCCACATAGCCCGCGCTGCTGCTCAAGGTATGGTAGAGACGGCCATTAACCTCATAGTAGGGCGGATTCCCGTATTTACTGTAAGGTTCCATTTGCGGCTCGGGTTCTGGAATAGAATCGAAATCCACCTGCTGCAACGGCGGACCGTCCGCCTCCACCCCCACAGGCGGGGCGGGCGCCGCGCCGCTTCTCGGCGGCGTGGTACCGCACGCAGACACAAAGACAGTGACCAGTAGCCAGTAACAAGTGGCAAGAAAAACCCGTTTCATTCCTGCCTGGTATAGAGGGTTACTCGATAGGTCTATCATCGCTACTCTTCCTAGCCCCTGATAGGCTACTTGTCACTTGCCGCTTGCAACTGCCTTTTTGCACGAATCTGCTGACTGAGTTGATAGACCGCCATGGCGTAGAGTGGACTGTGATTATAACGTGTGATGACATAAAAGTTTTGCAGGCCGACCCAGTATTCCATGCCGGATTCCGTTTCAAATTGCAACAAACTGCCGAGTGAGTCCATGGGCACCAAGTCGGACACGCGCACGCCCCGTTCCCGCAATTGCGCCATACTCAAGACAGGCTTGAGGTCGTTTCCCAGTAAGCTCGGATAGCGTTCGCCGCTGACCTCGGCGCGGCTCGCCACGGCCTTGCGCGCCTGCCAGCCGTGCTCGGTGAAGTAGTGCGCCACGCTGCCGATGGCGTCGCTGGCGTTACCCCACAGGTCACGCCTTCCATCACCGTCAAAATCCACGGCGTAGCTTCTGAAGCTACTGGGGATAAACTGCGGCAGCCCCATGGCACCGGCATAGGAACCTGTCAACGACAAGGGGGGGATTTTTTCCTCGCGGGTGAGTAATAAGTATTGCTCGAGCTCGTTGCGGAAAAAATCACTGCGTGGAGGGTAATCGAAGGCAAGTGTCGAGAGCGCATCCAACACCCGGTAAGAGCCGGTGTTCTTTCCGTAGCGGGTTTCCACGCCGATAATCGCCACGATAATCTCCGCCGGCACGCCATAGATATTTTCGGCATGTGCCAGATCCGCGGCGTGTTCATCCCAAAACTCCACACCGCCCTGGATACGCCCGCTGGTCAGAAAAATATCGCGGTATTCGTACCAGGGTTTCGCCTCGGCGGGACGCGAGATGGCCTCGATGATGTCGGGCCGCAGAGTAGCCTGATTAAACAGTGCGGCCAATTCGGTGCGCTGAAAATTGTGGCGGCTGACCATTTCATCCAGGAAGCTGCGCAGCTCAGGCCTGCTCATCACGCTGAGCGTGTCCGCGGACACGACGCCGCAGGCAGCGGCCAGCACTATTGCCAATCTAACTTTCAATATAGGGCGCCTCTAAAAATGACGGATTTTGCTTCAAGACTAAGCGCAGCGCCGTCGAGCAGCGGTCGCTCCCGCGCATCCTGCGCCCACGACATTCGTAGAACCCTTCGCTGTCGCTCTTCCCTGTACAGCACAGCCTACACGCCAGTATGTGAGCAGCCCAATAGTAAACTCGCGAAGCGGCAACGCCGTATTGGAGCAAAAAACGCATTTTTAGAGGTGCTCTATAACCCTCGGGCATGCGGCACTCTACGATGAGTATGGATAGACATCAGGATACCGAAACCCGCCATCAGTGTCACCAGCGACGTGCCTCCATAACTGATGAGCGGCAACGGCACACCGACCACCGGCATCAAGCCGATCACCATGCCGACGTTCACGAACACATACACAAAAAAAGTCAGCGCCAGGCTCGCCGCCAACAGCCGCGAATAGATATCCTGCGCGCGCACGGCAATATATATTCCGCGTAAAATGATGAATAGATACAAAGCCAGCAGCAGCAGAATTCCGTTCAATCCGAATTCTTCCCCATATACAGCGAAGATAAAATCGGTGGTGCGCTCAGGTAAAAAGTCGAGATAAGACTGCGTGCCGTTCAGCCAGCCTTTGCCGTACATGCCGCCTGAGCCTATGGCGATCGTTGATTGAATAATGTGATAGCCCGTGCCGAGCGGGTCGTTTTCCGGATAAAGAAAGGTGAGAATGCGCTGCCGCTGGTAGTCGCGCAGGACGTGCCACAAAACCGGCGCCGTGACGGCCACCCCCAGCGCAAACCCTCCAACCAAACGCCAGCTCATCCCCGCCCACAACAAGACGAACAACCCGGCGCAGGCCACCAGCAGCGCCGTACCCAAGTCGGGCTGTTTGGCGATCAGCGCTACCGGCACAATGACCATCAAGGCTGCCAAGATAATCTGGCGGATAGCAGGCGGCAGCGGCCGGTCCTTGAGATACCACGCCACCATCATCGGCGCCGCGAGCTTCATAATCTCAGAGGGTTGAAAACGGAACAGCTTGAGATCCAGCCAGCGCTGCGCGCCCTTGCTGCTATCGCCAAAAACCAACACCGCAGCCAACAGGATCATTCCTAACCCGAACAGCCAGGGTGTCCAACGCTGCAAGTGATAAAGCGGTACTTGCGCAAGCAGCAGCATCACCGCCAAGCCTAAAATCAAACGCTGGCCTTGCCGGACAAGAAGCTCGGCGTCGCGCCCGCCGGCACTGTACAAAATCACAAAACTCAGCACCGAAACCATAAGCACCCCGAGTAGCAGCGGGATATCTATATGGAGTTTGCGGGGGAGGTTCATGAGACAGGCCTTTGAGCCGATAAAGAAACGGTTTTACCGCCGGGAGCACCTAGGGAATTCACTATACACAGATCGGGGATAGTGATTAGGACCGCTATGTTACCCTCCCACGGCGCATGGAAACAAATTCTCCGCGCAAAAAAAACGGCATCGTGTTTCCACGATGCCGTTTCATGTAGCGCTTTACTGCGTGTATTGCTGGTACTGCTCTCCCTGCTTTTAGTGCTTGCCAGGTGCCAGGGCAACGCCGCGGCGCTCCCAGACATTGTAGGCAATGAGGTCAACCATCTCGGCACTGTCAGGCTTCAGAGCCTGGCCTTCGAGGAGGTTCTCGATGCACCAGTTCACCATTTCATAGAACTGAGAGACTTTGCCTAATTGCTTCTGGTACTTCGGGTAGGTCTCCGGGTGCATGTTGGCACCGTTCGGGTGACACTGGGCGCAGGCGACGTTATTGCCTTTGACACCACCGTGGGACAGATCCTCACCTCTTTTTACGGAGGCATCGAACTCATCCTGGTACTTCTTGAGTGCATCCGCTGTGAACTCTTCGGCGCCGGCCGGCACAGTGAAGGCCAGACCAAATGCCAAAGCTACGCCCGCAGCGACCAAACTATTCTTACGAATTTTCATCTTTATGCTCCTTAATATTTGGTTAGTGCTGGGCTTAGTAGTGTTGCGCGGCCGCACCGGCGGTGTAGCCAGCGTCTTGGAACTTGCCGTCCCAAGTGACCTTACGCGCAGGATTGTCGAAGCCATTGATGCTCGCCTCGAACTTGTCACCACCATTGGTGTTAACGAACACCCAGCCCGTGGCATCACGCTGATTGGCGATGTCCGAGCGATTCATGGGCAGAATCAGCGTGGGCAAGGCGTTCGGAGCCTGGGTGTAGGTGGTCGGATACGGCCACGGCCATGCAGTCGAGAAGTTCGACAGGAAGGCGATATTGCCGATCTGGTTGGCTTGTGGCTGGTGCACGTGGTTGTACAGAACGGTGGAACGCTTGAAGGGCTGCAACAGGGCCTGGATCTCTTCGGCGTCTTCGGTCCAGAAGTTCCAGCCGGCGAAGATCTTTTGGATCGGGGAGTGCGAGAACACGATAACCGGGGTGTTCTTGTCAGCCTTGTCCAGGTCGGACTTCAACCAAGCCAGACCTTCTTTGCCGAGACGGAAGGGTGAACCAGCCGGGTTATCCAGACGCTCCATCATGACCATACGGCCGTGCGGGTCTTTAGCCCACTTGGCTTCCCACTCTTCCGACGCGCGGATGGTGGTCAGGGCCACGAAGTGTACGCCCTTGTGGTCGAAGCTATAGTTGTCGGCGGGAATACCGTAGATCTTGCGGGAAGCGGCGCCCATGTCAAGGAAGTAGTCGTGCTCACCGTTGATGGCCTTCATCGGAACGCCGGCCTTGGAGTACATCTCCATACCGTGATCCAACTCGGCGGGGATGCCCTGCTGAGCCAAATCACCACCGTAGTAGCAGAAGTCAGGCTTCGGGTTCATGTTGGCCAATTCAGAGACAGCGCGCTTGAAGCCGTTATCCCAGTTGGAAACGAACTTGGTACCCTTGATCTGTTGAATGTGAGCGTCGGTGATCCAGGCGAAACTGAACGTATCGGCAGCATTAGCCTGCTCGACCGTTACCAGGCTCATCGGCACAATGCCTGTAGCGCCAGCGGCGGCCAGTGCACCTGCGCCTTTGAGGAAACTGCGGCGACTAGTGTTTATCATCATTTCTCTCCTGATTAATGAAATGTGGAAGTTTTTTAGAATGATTTTTTAGGTTAATCAAGTACTTAAATCAATTCTAATGGTTTGGACTAAACCATGTCCAGATCTTATAGCGGCGCCGTTAACTTTGTCAAGCGGTTGTAACTCAAAACAAAAAGATATTTTTTAGAAACCGTCCAAACCCTAAAAACGCTCACTATTTGAGCACCTCGGCGTATAAATCATGCGCGGCGGCGGCCTTGATCCGGGCTTGGACAAAATCGCCAGGACGTAGCTCTGATGCGGGTTTAAGCCGTACTACCCCATCCACTTCCGGGGCATCGGAGGTGCTGCGCGCCAGCGCTTCGCCGGCCTGTATTTCATCCACCAGCACGGTCCGTATGGCGCCCACCTGGCGCTGTAACTTGACCCTGGAAATCTCCGTCTGGGTTTCCATGAAACGTTCCAGGCGCTCTTGTTTGACCTCTTCCGGCATCGCGCCGGGAAGCTGATTGGCCACAGCGCCCGCAACCGGCGAGTAGGCAAAACATCCCACACGATCGAGTTGCGCCGCGTGCAAAAATTCGAGCAGCTCTGCAAATTCCGTTTCGGTCTCGCCCGGAAACCCGACGATAAAAGTGCTGCGCAGCGTAATGTCCGGACAGACTTCGCGCCAGCGCTTGATGCGCGCAAGCGTATTCTCGCTGCTGGCGGGCCGCTTCATGAGCTTGAGGATGCGCGGGCTCGCGTGTTGCAGAGGCACATCGAGGTAAGGCAGCAGCTTACCCTCCGTCATCAGCGGAATCAGTTCATCCACATGCGGATAAGGATACACATAGTGCAGCCGTACCCACACACCGAGATCGCCCAGCGTGCGCGCCAATTCGGCGATACGTGTCTTTATCGGTCTGCCTTGCCAGAAACCCGTGCGGTAGCGGACATCCACACCGTAGGCGCTGGTGTCTTGCGAGATGATAAGCAGTTCTTTCACGCCCGCCTTGACGAGATTTTCCGCCTCTTGCATGATCTCGCCCAGCGGACGGCTGACCAGATCGCCGCGCATCGAGGGAATGATGCAGAAACTGCAGCGGTGATTACAGCCTTCGGAGATTTTGAGGTAGGCGTAATGTTTTGGCGTGAGCTTCACCCCTTGCGGCGGTACCAGACTCGTGAACGGATTGTGCGGGGCGGGCAGATGCTCATGCACCGCGCCCATCACCTCCTGCAGGGCGTGCGGGCCGGTGACGGCCAGCACCTGCGGGTGCGCCTGCCTTACCCGCTCGCCATTGTCCTGGGCGCCGAGACAGCCGGTGACGATCACCTTGCCGTTTTCCGCCAGGGCCTCGCCGATGGCGTCGAGCGATTCCTCCACCGCGGCGTCAATAAACCCGCAGGTGTTTACCACCACCAGGTCGGCGTCTTGATAAGTGGGAGAGATGGCGTAGCCCTCGGCGCGCAATTGCGTGAGGATTTGTTCGGAGTCCACCAGCGCCTTGGGGCAGCCGAGACTCACAAAACCGACCTTGGGAGCAGAGGTCATGGTTACACTCACGCCGCGAGCAGCGCCCGCCGCATGGCCTGATAGCTGGCCTCGACACCTATCACGGCGCGCCGCCCGGGCAGCTTGCCTGCCTCGATGACGGGATAGGCATCGGCTTCGCCCAGCGCGTAGAACAGCACATAGTCGAGCGCATAAATATAAAAACCGCTCAGCGACAACAATTCCAGATAAGCGGAAATTTTTTCCGCGCTGCGCACAGGCGGTATCGTGACCAGAATTCCATCATCGTTGAGCAGCGCGTAAAGATGCTTCATTGTCTGCTTCTTCTTATGCACGGTATAAAGAGTCTGAGTATCTACAATGGCGTCAAATTGGGCGGCGTGAAAAACCTTTCTCGCCTCCCCGTGCACGAAGCTGACATTATCACAACCCAGCGGTTCGGCCATCGTTTTCGCCACGGCAATACTCCGCTCCGAAATATCTATCCCTGTCACCCGGTTGCCGCCCTGTTTCGCATACCAGGTGGTGAGGTAGCCGATGTTACAACCGAAATCCAATATCGCTCTTCTACCCTTGATGCGCTCCCACACCGCCTCGCCGCTCGCCCGGATAGCGTCCGTCTTCATGGAATGCACCACCCCGGCGATGCTGGGCTCAGCGATAAAGTCATAAAACCGCAACACATCATCGGGCCGCGCGCCGTCCTTTTCCAGCGGCTTTCTCAGACGATCCAACATCCCTGCCTTGCGTTCGCCGAGCTGCCGGCCGCCCCAGTAGCGGTAGAAATCAGAGGAGTCGAAATCTCTGAACCCATAACCTGCGAGATGCTCACGAAGGCTGTGCACGGGTATTTTTTGCAGTTCGCAAGGAGATGGCGGAGAAACCGATTTGCGATAAACAATGGTGGGCCCGGTAGGACTCGAACCTACGACCAAGGGATTCACTGACCCCACTATTTCTAGTGGGAGTGGACTATCTCATCACCCATGGAATTCCCGTTACTTCAGGGTGCGGGAAGCTCTATGCCTGTTATTAAGAGCGCTCTAGCTCTCAGGTAGTCTCTGCACCGTCCGGAGGTGTACCTCCGACTTGGCTCAGGGTTGCCATCAGCTCTTGACTGGAAGGTTTCCCTGAATTCATCCCGTTCATTTCATATCTTTCGATATGAACGCACCATTTTGATGAGTCCCCTGCTCTAACCAACTGAGCTACAGGCCCGACTTTGCTCATTCTATCAGCTTTTAACACACGAGGGCGCCGAATCGCAGAGAAACTATTTTAGGCAATGATAAGGAAGAGATGTGAGCGTTACGGCCGCCGCAGAAACTATGCGGCATTAGAGTTCCATCATCCTACATCGGGGGCAAAGCCATTTCAATTAGATCTCCACTTCCTGACGAACAACGCGCGCATCCCGGTGTACGCAGTCTCTAGCCCAGCCTTCCTTGGCCGGGCGTTCGCGGCTCCTAAGCCCGCCGCTCAATAACTCACTCGTGGTTGCCATCCCTGGCGAAGCTTCAGTTTATTGTATAGGCCCCAGCCAGTACATCCTGTACTGTCGTTCGCGGCTCCTAAGCCCGCCGCTCACCCTTCCAAGTCAAGGAAGGCGCGCAGTTGCTCCGAGCGGCTTGGGTGACGCAGTTTGCGCAGCGCCTTGGCCTCGATCTGGCGGATGCGTTCGCGCGTAACATCGAACTGCTTGCCGACTTCTTCGAGGGTGTGGTCGGTGTTCATGTCTATACCGAAACGCATGCGCAGTACCTTGGCTTCGCGCTGGGTGAGTCCGTCCAGCATCTCCTGCGTCACCTCGCGCAAGCCCTCGAACACCGCTGCGTCGCCCGGCGAAAGCACACTCGCATCCTCGATAAAGTCGCCGAGGTGCGAATCTTCGTCGTCGCCGATCGGCGTCTCCATGGAGATCGGCTCCTTGGCGATCTTGAGCACCTTGCGCACCTTGTCTTCCGGCATCTCCATGCGCACCGCCAGTTCTTCCGGCGTGGGTTCGCGCCCGACCTCTTGCAGCATTTGCCGCGAGATGCGGTTGAGCTTGTTGATGGTCTCTATCATGTGCACCGGGATGCGGATGGTGCGCGCCTGATCGGCGATCGAGCGCGTGATGGCCTGACGTATCCACCAGGTCGCATAGGTGGAAAACTTGTAGCCGCGCCGGTATTCGAATTTATCCACCGCCTTCATCAGGCCGATGTTGCCCTCCTGAATCAGGTCGAGGAATTGTAGGCCGCGATTGGTGTATTTCTTGGCGATCGAGATCACCAGACGCAGGTTGGCCTCGACCATTTCCTTCTTGGCGCGCCGCGCCTTGGCTTCGCCGATGGACATCTGGCGGTTGATGTCCTTGATCTCGCTGATGCCCATGCCGCAGCTCTGTTCCAACTGGATCAGCCGGTTCTGGGCGCGGATGAT
>JACXTT010008442.1_pt1 | contig 14269 bp, 14 predicted proteins | sample 9270951 | NCBI WGS metagenome assembly JACXTT01 (sample SAMN15532306, study PRJNA645909) | rock metagenome | isolation source: weathered quartz diorite | place: Puerto Rico | collected 2017-06-21 | reverse complement strand
GATCCTTCGCTCCTATCGCGAGGAGGTTTGGCGTCTCTACCGCCGCGTCAAGAGCCCGCTCGGTGCACCGCTGCCGCTCGAGCAGTTCGGCCCGGTGCTCCTCGAGAACATCCCGCGGCTCTACCCCAAGCTCCTGAACCACAAGGTTCACCCTCCCGTCCTCGGTGATCTCCCGCGGCGTCTCATCGAGAAGTGGTCGAAGATCCTCCGCCTCGAGGAGGGCCCTATCCAACGCCGAAGCGAAGACCTCCGGCTTGCCGTACGAGAGGCGTTCGCCGTCCGTGGGGCAACGCCTCCGAGCGCGCGCTGTCACGCTCCCGATGTGATGCTCGCGGCTCGAGATGTCGATGCCATCCGGCGCGGAGACCTCCGTGTCGTTCTGGGCGAGGTGCACGTAGGGATCAACACACTCGAACGACCGTTCTGGCTCGGCCACCACCCGGCTCCGGACGAAATCCTTGCAACCATCGCAAGAGATCAGCCGGCGCCGCGCCTCACCGCGATGCCTCCGCGTTCCCACACGGGCCGGACGAGCATATACATGACGCTCGGTCCGAACGATTTCGATTTCATGCTCCTCGATGGTCCGGCATCACGACTCCCGCCCGCCAGGCGTGTGGTCGCGAGCGAGTGCGTGTTCGAGGAGCATGACGGTGAGCTCTTCGTCGTAACGCGCGACCGGCGAGCTCGTTGGGAGATCGGGGTGTTCTTCGGCAGCATCATCGCCGACCAGACCTACAGTCCCTTCGAAATCGTCGAGGAAACTCCCCACCGCTCGCGTCTGATGATCGACGACCTCGTCGTCGCGCGCGAAAGCTGGCGCCTGGAGGGTGCCGATCTCACGTTCGCGACCCGGCCCACCGAGTTCGAACGCTTCGCCGCTGTCCGGCGGCTCTGGCGCGATCGCGGGCTTCCGCGCCGGGTTTTCGTCCATTCGCCGAACGAGGGCAAGCCGATCTACGTCGATTCCGACAGCACGGCCTTGGTCGAGGTCCTCGCGAAGGCGTCGCGCGGTGTCGACCATCTGAACGTCGCCGAGATGCTGCCCGGCCCAGACGAGACTTGGCTCGTCGACGCAAACGGCGCCTCGTACGTGAGTGAGCTAAGGATGGTGATCGTCGACGACCGCGGTGACGGGGATTGATCCTTCGGCGACCGACGAACGGCCGGCGACGAAGGCGGCGCGTCCCGCCTCGGTGAGCAGGCATCCCAAGCCGATGAGGAGCGAGAAGACGGCGTTCCCCACCGAGGTCGTCAGGCCCCACGCGATCACGACCGCCTCCGCCGAGCGAGCATCCATGTTCAGGTACGATGCGAAGAACGCGACCTGCGCGACCTGCGTTGGACCAATGCCCTGCACCGACACCGGAACCCCGGTGATGAGGATGATGGCGGGGACGTACACGAGCACGGCCGAAGCAGGTACGACGATCCCGAAGCACGAGAACGTGACGAAGACACTGACGACCATGGTCGCGATACTTGGCGCGCGGACCGCAAACGCGAGCGCGTGACCCTTCACGCCCGCTTCGAACAGACCGGCGAACGCCTTCCTCTTCACGAGGAACGACGGACGCGCGGCCAGAGCGCCTAGGTACGCGGCCGCCCCCAAGAGGGCGACCAAGACGACCTGCGTGGAGATCCCCGAGGACTCGTAGTGGCCGAGCATCAGACCGATGCCCGCGACGACGACGAGCTGGAGCACGAAGACGACGTTGAGGACCACGAGCGTCTGCACGGTGCGCGCGAGCGGAGTGCCGTAGCGGTGGAGCACGACTCCGAGAGCGACCTGGCCGAGCGAAGGGTTGACGGCGTCGAAGATCAGCGTGGCGCCGCGGACGAAGAGTGCGTCTCGGATGCTGATCTTCGTCCCGAAATAGCGGAACGTCATCCCCGTGGCCCACGCATCGGTCAGCCAGTTGAGGAGCGTGAACGCGACGATGATCGGCAGGGTCCACGGGTTTGCGTGCCGTGCGGCGGAGACGAGCGCCTCGCGACCGCTCTCGTCGCGGAACGGCCACAGGACGAAGGCGCATACACCGATAGTCACCGCGATCGGAACGAGCCTCTTTGCGGCGCCACCGCCGCTCGATTCGGAACGCCCGGTTTGATGGGACATCGGACCGATCGGAGACTAGCCGAGACTGGCGCTCACCAGCATGGTACCGTCCGGGTCCTTCATGGGTGGGGAGGAGCAGTCGACGCAGGCGGTCCGCGCGGCTCCCGTCATCCGCGTTCTCGACATCGAGAAGCGCTTCGACGATGTGGTCGCGCTCGCCGGCGTGAGCCTCGAGGTTCATCGCGGCGAGTGCTTCGGGCTCCTCGGACCGAACGGCGCCGGGAAGACGACCCTCTGTGACCTCCTCATGGGGATGACGTCGGCGACCGCCGGACGCCTCGAGCTCCTCGGCCTTACGTGGGCGGAGAACGCGCGAGAGCTCCGGCAGCGTGTCACCGCGCAGTTCCAAGAGGCGAGCTTCTACGGTCTTCTCTCCGTCGAGGAGACAGTGCGACTCTTCCGGAAGTTCTACCGGCGCGGTCTGTCGGTGGACGAGGCGATCGGCCTCGTGGGCCTCGAAGACAAGCGGCACGCGTGGGTCCGCACGCTATCCGGGGGACAACGCCAGCGCATGTCCGTCGCTTGTGCGCTCGTGAGCGATCCCGAGATCGTCCTCCTCGACGAGCCCACCGCGGGTCTCGATCCGACGACGCGCCGCTCGCTGTGGGGTGTCGTCGAGCGCTATCGCGCGCAAGGCCGGACCATTCTCTTCACGACGCACTACATGGAGGAGGCCGAGCGGCTGTGTGACCGGATCGCCATCATCGACCATGGGAAGGTCGTCGCCTGCGGCTCACCATCGGGCCTGATCGCAGAGTTTGGCGGCGATCACATCGTCGACCTTCGCTTGGCAGGGTCGGACTACCCGCCGGAGCTCCTCGAGAACACTCCGGGCGTGCGCGTCGTCCTGCGTGAGGAGGGGAGCCTTCGGCTCGCGATGAGTGGGTTGCAGGAGCTCCCGCATCTTCTCGTTGCGCTCGCCGGGCGGCAGGTGACGGTTCTCGACATCGCGACGCGCCAGCCGACACTCGACGACGTGTTCATGCGGCTCACTGGGCGCAGCTTCGAGCCAGGGTCACGCTCGTGAGCGCCTTTTGGGAGCTGGTCGTCGTTCGCGTGCGGCAGACCGTGCGCGAACGCGGGCAGATGTTCTGGATGTTCGTGTTCCCCTTGCTCGTCGCCGTCGTGCTCGGCTTTGCGTTCCGTGGAGGAAACGTCGCCAAGCTCGCCGTCGCGGTCGTCGACGGGCCAGGCGCCGAACGGGTGGAGTCCGCGCTCCGATCACCGGATCTCGTCCCGAGGCGCGCGACGGAGGCGGAGGCGACGGAAGCCTTGCGCGCGGGTCGGATCGCGCTCGTCGTTTATCCGGATCCCTTGCGCTTCGTGGTCGACAAGGCACAGCCGGAAGGCCGCACGGCACGTCTTGCGGCGGCGGACGCGCTCCGACGCGCGCTCGACGCGAGCGAGCGTCCCGTTCCAGTGGACGAGATCGTGACGCGCGGCGAGCGGTACCTCGACTTCCTCTTTCCTGGCCTCCTCGGGATGAACCTGTTGAGCGCGGCGATGTGGGGTCTCGCGATGCCGACCTTCGCGTGGCGTAGGCAGAAGTTCTTCAAACGCCTCGCGAGCACGCCAGCCTCGCGCGCGAGCATCCTCGGCGCGAGCGTGGCGACGTATGCGCTCTTCGGTCTGGCGTTCACCGTGACCTTCTTGCTCATGGGTCGACTTCTCTTCGACTTCGTGGTCGCCGGGCCCGTGGTCCTCGTGCTCCTGCTCGCCGTCGTCGGGATCTCGTGCCTCGCGAGCATGGCGCTCTTTTGTGCGTCGTTCGCCGAAGCCGACGCGGTCTGCATGGGGTTGATCCACGTGTGCACGTTCCCCCAGATGGTGTGTGGAGGCGTCTTCTTCAGCCAGTCTCGGTTCCCGAGTTGGCTTCAGATGCCCGCCCGCGCGCTTCCCCTGTCGATGCTCAACGATGCCTTTCGCGCCGTCGCGCTCGAGGGGGCTGGTGTGGTCGCCGTCCTTCCTGCGCTCGGTGGTCTCCTGCTCTGGGGGACGGTCGCGTTCGCGGTGACGCTCAAGGTCTTCCGCTGGACGTAGGCATGCTCGAGCCCATCGACGAGGCGATCCGCCGAGGCATCGAACGTGTCCGGGAGCTTCAGCACCCCGAAGGCTACTGGTTAGGGCACTGGCGAGTTGCGGGGCTCCAGTTCCATTATGGCATCGCCCTCCTCGACGCCGGACACCCCGAGTCATCGGACGTGATCCAGGACCTTTGCGATCAGTTCGAAGGTCATGCACGCGCGGACGGCGGGTTCTCGTTTGCGGAGGAGGCACCATCTTCGGTGGGGATGACCACCGGTTGGGTCGCATTTCTCGAGCGGTGTCGGCCGCGGTCGCCTGTCCTCGCGCCCGCGCGGGCGTTCCTCGCGAAGAAGCGCAAGCTCCCCGCCATTCCGGGCGGTCTCGTCATTCGCTGGATGATCGACGAGAGCAGCCACGCTCGCGTCCTTCGCACTCGGCCACCGTCGCGGCTCGTCCGGCGACTCGGATGGCGCTTCGCGTCGAAGCTCATCGTCCCTCCGACGCGTGGCCCGCAGATCCCCAACATCTGGACCGAACGGCTGGGTGTGCGTGTCGCGCAGGCGCTCGCCTGGCCCCTCCCCGACGATCTCGAAAGGGACCTTCCTCGCCTCAGCCTGCCGTTCGCCGTCCCGATGTATCTATCCCTCCTCGCGCTTCAGCTCTTGGCGACGGAAGGGCCGCTGCTCGAGGGGAGGGAGGAGATGCTGAGGCTCATCGGTCCCTGGCTCGACGAGCTCCGGTACGACGACGACTCGATGTACTACTTCAACGCGATCCTGCCCTCCCTCACGTGCCTCCGCCAGCTCGGGAGGCACGGCGACGTCGCGAGGGTCCAGAGGGCGGTCGAGAGGGTCTCCTATCAGCGGGGGGGCTGGCTCGGGACGCCGATGGCAGGGATGAACGTCTTCGATACCGCGCTCACCGTCCAGGCGCTCCTTGCATGCGACGTCCCTACGAACGACGCCGCGATCACCCGAGGATGCGCGTTCCTCCACGAGGCACAGCGCACGGATGGCACGTGGAGCTGGGCATGGGTGCGACCGCAGGGAGGCCGACAGCGTCTCGCCGACACGGACGACTCGGGTGCCGCACTTCTCGCGCTGCTGGGTGCGAAGCAGACTCCGGCCCGCGCCGAGGCAACCATCGCCTCGCTTCTTCGCCTCCAGGCTCCACAGGGCGGGTTCGTCGTCTTCGACATGTTGAGCGCCATCTACAACCCCGTCACGCCATCGAACACCGCGCGTGTCATCAGAGCGCTGTGCGGGCTCGGCCTGCGCCCCGATCATCCAGCCATCATTCGTGCGTCCGACTGGTTGGTCCGTAATCAGCGCGAGGATGGCGCCTGGTTCGATTTCTGGTTCAACGATCCGATCTACGGGACGGCGATGGCGCTCGAGGCGTTGGCCGAGCTCGGCGTCCGTGAGCGAGGTCATCCCGACGTCGAACGAGGGGTGAGCCGAATCCTTCGAGATCAGAACGCAGACGGCGGGTGGGGCTACGACTTCTATGGACGGAGGAGGAGGACCTCGGTCGTCGAACAGACGTCGTGGGCGGTCCACGCGCTGTGCACGCTGAGCCGTCCGCAGGCGATCCCGATGACCGCCGTGGCCGCGGGTGTGCGCTTCCTCTTGGCGCGGCAAAGATCCGACGGCGACTGGCCTGCGACGGGGGTCGCGCAGTGGAATGGCTCCGAGTCGTACACCGACTCGCAGTTCCCCCTCAGCTTCGCGCTCCGGGCGCTCGGCGCGTACCGTCGTGTCGCGCGTTGATCGCGATCAGGTTTTGAAGACCCGCGGCTTCTTCAGCGGCAGCTTCAGATTGGAGAGGTAAGGCGCGATTCGGCTGAGCGCGCGCCAGAACCGGCTCCGGAGCCGGAGGAGAATGAACGTCCGGCTCACGTCTGCGCCTACGCTCATCTTCGGAAAGAGCGTGGTGAGGCCCATCTCGACGCGCGTGAACTTTCCCTCGATCGCATAGCGCACCGTCTCGTAGAGGAGCTTGTAGTAGAGGGCGTACTCCTTGGAGATCTGGTAGTCGAGGCCGACGAAAGACATGAAAAGTGTCTTGCCTGCGTGCACGTACAGCATGAAGCCGATGATCTCCCCGCCTTCGCCTCGCCGCAGCAAGAGGACCCGCGAGCTCTCGTGACGAGCGAGGATGTCGAGGAATTCCTGGGGGACGACCGTTCCGCGCAGCTCGGTAGCCTGCTCCGCGGTGGCGCGCTGGAGGCGATGGAGCTCGGGAACGAGCTCTTCGAAATCGGCGCGGATTTCAACTTCGACCTTCTTCTCGGCAGCGGTTCGGGGGCGCCGCTTCGCCTCCGTCCGATACGACGAGGTCATCGAGGCAAGGTACGCGTCGAACGACGGCCAGCGGACTTCGAGCGTGGCCTTCGGGACTGCGGTCATGAGGACATAACCCGGGAAGAGCGTGTCGACGTCCGGTTTGAGCGCCGCCGTGATTGGGTGGACGAGGACGAGGGCGGGCTTCTCTTCCTCGATCAGACGTTCGAGCGCGTCGGTGACGATCTTGGTCACGGCCACGCGGTCGCAGCCGGGGGCGTAGCAGATCGGACCGCGGGAACCTCCGCAGCGCAGCATCTTCGCTACGAGGAAAAAGGGCAGCGCGCGCTGCACCGCGCGGATCGCGGTGCGTGCCCACCCGCGCACCACGAAGGCCACGTCGAACTGATCGGTGCTGAGCTGCGCTCGAGCGACGATCCGCGCCCCGTCGCGAACGACGAGGTAGCGGGTGGCGCGTTTCGGGAACGTCTTCTCGAGCGCCGCGACGAGCGCATGCGAGTCCCAAACGTCGTCGGTGTCACCGACGGCGTCCCACTCCGAGGCGGACACTTCGTTCACACTCGAAACGACCGAGGAGGTCAGCATCGACCGAAGGCGCGCAGCGTGGTTCGGGATGATCTTGGGTGCCGGAGGAGGGAGTCGACAACAGGCGGCGACATCGAAGCACGTGATATCACGTGCGCGGGCGGCACTTCGGCGCTCTCCGACTCACGCGCAAGTCCGCAAACGGACCGGAATCCCGTGTGCTCTGACGCTCCGCTGCGCGATCGCGCGATCACGGCGGATCGAGTGACATCCGCGGGGATGGATGGTGGGAGCGCGATCCGCGGATCGCGAACCATCGCCAGCACGGGAAATTCTGGTCGACGACATTCCCGCACACGCGGCACGCGCTCTGCACATGGTCTCGATCACCATGATGCGCCTGCCTCGTCTCCTTGGTTCGCTCGCTCTCCTCGTTGCGGTCGGCTCCGCAGGCTGCGCCGCGCCCGCGGAGGAGGACGCCGAGACGGGCGACTCGGCCTTCACCGGCGACGAGACCATTCGCTTCGACGTCGTGGCCTTCGCGACGGAGACGAAGACGGCGGACTACGGCACGCACGAGCGCATCTTCGGCACCGCGAGGGCCGACGATCGGATGAAGGAAGAGATGCTGCCGCGCGTCCGTGCGCAGGCGGCCGCGTCGCTCGCCGCGGCGTGCAGCGCGGTGACGCGCGGGGCCGGGCATGTGGACGGCGCGCCGCGGCAAGAGCTCGTTCGCGCAGAGCGGATCTACCGCGTGACGGAGTTCGTCGTCGAGGTGAGCAACGTCCAGACGTGCGTCGCGCCGCGCGCTGGGATGGAGGCGCGGGCCAAAGAGCTCGTCGAGAGCCTGGCCGACAAGGGGCACGACGGGAGCGTCTTCCACGCCGTGGTCGCGCTCGGCGACGTGGCGGTCGGTCCGACCCTCGATCACCTGGCGAGCTTCCTGACGCCGGATGGACACCTCGACATGTCGCGCGAGGCCGCGCATGGCAACGCGAACTGGACGGTGAACCACGTCGGCTACATCGTGAACGTGCTCGTCGAGCTGCATCCGCACGATGTGCGCGCGATCCCGATGCTGCAGAAGCTCAAGGCGGCGTATGCCGGCATGAACGGCGCATCGTACTTCCAGGACCAAATCGATCGCGCGATCGCGAAGATCTCCGCCTGAGTCAGGCGCTCGCCGTTGGCTGCGTGCGCTTCGACATGAAGGCGATGAATGCCTCTCGCGCCTCCTCCGATCCGAGGCAGCGCGCGAACTCTGCGGCCTCGAGGCGGATGCGCTCCACCAGCGCGCCTGGATCACCACGCAAGAGCGCGCGCGACGCGCGGAGCGCGTGCGGAGGCCTCGACGCGAGCTCGCGCGCCTTGCCGAGCGCGTGGGCGCGGAGGTCCGTCGGAGCGACGATCTCGTTCACGAGGCCGACCTCTCTCGCGCGGACGGCGCCGAGCGGTGACCCGAGCAGGATCATCTCGGCGGCGACCGCGTGGCCGACGCGCTGGGGCAAGAGGAGGCTCGATCCCGCCTCCGGTACGAGACCGAGCGACACGAACGGCGTGACGAGCCGCGCGGTCTCGCTCGCGTAGACGAGGTCGCAATGGAGGAGCATCGTCGCGCCGATGCCAACGGCGGGACCATGCACGGCGGCGACCATGGGCTTCTCGAAGGTCGCGAGGCTCTCGAGGAAGCGGAGCACCGGCGGGTCATCGCCGAGCCCAGACAGGAAGTCCGCCACGTCGTTTCCCGCGCAGAACGTCTCGCCCTCCGAGGAGTAGACGACGGCGCGGATGTCGTCGTTCTTCGCGGCGGTCGCGAGCGCCTCCACGAGCACGCGATACATCGCGATCGTGACCGCGTTCTTCTTGGCCGGTCGCGCGAAGCGCAGCTCGAGGACACCTTCGTGCTTTTCGGTGACGACGTCGCTCATGATCCTCCCGCTCTCTGGTCGTCCGAGAAGCGCTCGACGACCGTGTTCAAGAACCGCATCACAGTCTCCATCTCTTTCTCGTCGAAGCCCGTTGCGAGCTCCGCCTGCAGCCGGCGAACCAGCGGCGCCGCGCGTGCGCGCAGGTCGTCGCCCCTCGACGTGACGTAGAGCCGGCTGCCGCGCGCATCGTCGGGGTTCGCCTCGCGCCGGAGCGTCCCGGCGCGCTCCATCCGTTGGACGAGCCCCGTGACCGCCGACTTGTTCAGGTCGAGGAGATCGGCGAGCTCGGTGAGCGAGCAACCCGCGTGCTTCGCGACGTACATGAGCGTGGTGAGCTGGGCGACGGAGAGACCGAGCTCCTCGTCGAGCCCTGCGCTCGCGTAGGCGAACAGCGCACGCTGCGCGCGATGAATGAGGAAGAAGAGGCGGCGCTCCACGGTCAATGCTCGAGGCGGCCGGCGGGGAAACGGTTCATATGTGAACTATATAGTTCACACACGAACGAAATCAAGGGTCACCAGGTGAGCATCAGCCGAGCCGTGAGCGGGCGATTAGCGCGAGCGAAACACGAACGGCACGAGCAGCTCCGCCGCGACGTCGGGCCTCGGGAACCGAACGCTCCTCACGGCGTCGAGCAGGCAGTCGACCGTCCCTTGGCTCAGCGTCGCCCGCTCGATCTTCGCGGAGCCGACGTCGCCATCGGCCGTCACCACGATGCGCACGAGCGCGCTTCCTGCGAGCCCGCAGGCGTCGAAGCGTTGGCGATTCGCTCGCAGCGCCGCTTCGACGCCCTCGCTGCCGAGCGATCCGCGTCGCGCGTGATATTCCGCGACGACGTCGCGCCGCCGCCCGATCGCCGAGTCGTCCGTTTCTCCGATCGGAAAGCCGCTGGGCGAACCGACCTCCGAGCACGGGCGCGCGGGATCGCTGCAATCCGGTGGCTGGTGGCGATCGAAGGACGCGGCGCTTCTGCCCGAGCGGGTGTCTTCCTCCGCTTTCGCGTGGCCGTCGGAGTAGGGCGCACGTGCATCGATCGCGGGCGCGATGGGCTCGCGGCGCGCGCAGGCTCCGAGGACGACGAGGAGCGCGAGGCGAGGGGACATCCCTCGCCGACACACGAGACCGGGCGATCCTTGGATCAGCGCCCGTGACTCCGCGCCAGCGCCGCGCGGAAGCCCTCGAAGCCGCCTTCCTTGTCGAAGCCGAGGAACCGGCCGGCCTCGGCCTCGAGATGCGCCTCGGCGAACGTCTTCGTGGGAAGGACGTTGCTCCTGACGCCGGCGAAGCGCCCGATCATCTGGAAGCGATCGCCGCGCGTCGGATGCAGCTCGATGTACGCCTGACCGGAGCCGAAGCCTTCGAGGTGGATGAGCACCCGCACGCCGCCATCGACGAGCCGCTCCGGCGGCGACATGTCCTCGAGCACGTTGACCACCGCGAGGCGCCCCTGCGGGAACAGCGTGTACGTGCGGTGCCCGTCGGCGTGGACCTCGAAGTCGCGAACCCAACCGCCGTACCAATCCCACTTCGCTTGCAGGAGCGCGACGGCATCGGCGATCGAGCCGGCGAGCTCCGTGCGCGTCTCGCAGTAGATCGCGCCGTCGAGGAGCTTGTAGCGCTGGAAGTACTTCGCGTCGTCGCGCGCGATCGTCCAACCGTTCGAAGCCGCGAACACCTCGTGACCGGGCGCAGGCGTGTCTCTCCGCGCGGTCACGTCCTGCGCCTCGGCTTCGGCGCCGTCGTCGGCCGAGTCGGCGGCGCACCCGGTGAGGACGAGAGCAAGCACGATCGGGACGACGCTCCTCTTGGTCATACCGAGAGGACTCGGCGGCGAGCCGTTCGTTACACATTTTTTCGGTGGATCGGGCGAGGACCACCGGCTGCGGGTCAGCGCGGCCGCGTCGTCGGGGCGCACGTCGACACGCCGGCGCCCACGATCACGAACGGAAGGTTCTTCTTCACGGTGTCCGTGCTGCTCGCCGCGTAGTCGAACTTCGTGATCATCGACGACCCGGAAGGGGCGGTGAACAGCCAGAAGTCGCCGCCCCAGTGCGCGAACGCCCAGCCGGATCCGATCTCGGTGCCGAAGAGGCCCTTCTGGTCTTTGATCTTGCCGGTGGCGCGATCGAGCTCGACGACGCGGGGGTAGTCGATGGGCGGCTTCTTCGTGAAGAACGCGAAGAGGCGGCCGCTGCCCGTTCCCGTGAGCTCTCCGGCTGCGGCGAAGCCCTCGTAGGATCCGACGAACGTCAGCTCGAGCGTCTTCGTGTCGATCTTGCCGAGACCGTCGGCCCCGGTGTCGGCGACGAAGAGCGTCTCGTTCGTGCCGCCCGGCTCGTCGGCGACGAACGCCATGCCGAACGTCGAGAACCCCTTCTGCCCCGGCTTGAACGTCGTGGCGGTGCAGCTCGCGTCGTTCGTGTCGACCTTCCACAGCTTGCCGTCGTTCGTGAGCACCCACGCGATCCCGGAGCGATCGACCGCCATCGGGAACGGCGTCGCGCTCCCCGAGGCGCACGCGACCTTGCCGATCTTGGTGAGGGTGCCCGTCGCGGGCGCGAAGCGATGGAGCTCTCGCTCCTCGGTCACGACGTAGATCTGCTTGTTCTCTTCGGTGCAATCGGCGCCGCCGGCGGTCGTGGGGCCCCCGTCGCCGAAGGTCCCAGCGTCGCCGCCCGTGGACGGCGCATCGGGTCCTCCATCGGCGGGAGACGGGCTCGCTCCCTCGAACGCATTCCGCTCGCCCCCTCCGCACGAGGCGGCGACGAGCCCGATCACGACCACGACGACATCCGTACGCACGCGCGAAGCCTTACGAACCGGGAGGTCGTTCGCAACCGATCGTACGGTCACGAGCGCGTCTCTCGCTCGCTAAGGGAAGCTTCGTCCCCCCTCGGCGTACGACGGCGCCCCCCGAGGAAAATTGCCGCCTCGCCCCTTGATCCGCGGAGCACCGGATTTATGGAAAATCGACAGCGAGGTTCCGGATGAGCGAAGTCCGCGCAAAGGCGCGCGCGGCCGAGGGACTCCTCTTCGATCTTGCCGCGCGGGCGGCGAGCGTTCGCACGACCCTTCGCGCGACTGTTTGCCGACCCGTTGACAACCCGAGTCCCGATTTTTATGGATCCCGCAGACGCTCCGGCAACGGCCGCGGCCCGCGAGCCGAGCCGGACCTAGCGACGAAGGAGGAACACCATGTTGACTGCATGGAACGCCTTCCCGATGCTGGACCGTCTTTTCGACGACGTGATGGATGACGTCACGGCCAAGGCATTCGGGACGGCTACGACACAGAGCACGTACAACCCCGCGATCGACGTTCGTACCAACGAAGACGAGATTGTCTTCGTCTGCGACGTGCCCGGGCTCAAGCGTGAGGATCTCGAGGTGACCATCGAGAACGGCCTCCTGAGCATCAAGGGACAACGCCGCTACGAGGGCAACGAAAAGGATCGTGTCCTGCTCGGCCGGAGCTACGGCGCGTTCGCCAATCGCTTCACGCTCCCCGACTACGTCGATGCCGAGCGCATGACGGCCGATCTGGCGGACGGGGTCCTCACGATCAAGGTGCCGAAGCAGCCGAAGGCCAAGCCTCGCCGCATCGAAATCGGGCCGAGCAACGGTCACAAGCAGCTCGGCGAGAAGAAGGCGTGACTGCCGTGAGGCGGGGGCCGTCCGTTCTGCGGACGCTCCCGCCTCGCGCGTTCGAGCGTCCTCGACGTGAAACAGCACGACGGACCCCTTGACGGACTCGACTCTCGAATTTAACGGGTTGGCAAAACCCACCGAACAGGAGGTCCGACATGCGAGTCACGTGGAATACCGTCTCGCCGCTCGAACGCGTCTTCGACGACGTGATGGGATCGACGCTCGGCACGGCGATGAGCCCGCGGACGTTCCAGCCGTCCGTCGACGTCAGGGCGAACGAGCGGGAGGTTCTCTTTCTCTGCGATGTCCCTGGGCTCAAGAAACAAGATCTCGAAATCACGGTCGTGAACCACGTCCTCACGATCAAGGGGACACGGAAGTTCGAGAGCAAGGAAGGCGAGCAGGTCATGCTCGGTCGCGCGTATGGTTCGTTCAGCCGCGCCTTCCGGCTTCCGGACTCCGTCGACGAAGATCGCCTGGACGCGGACCTCGCGGACGGCGTTCTGACGATTCGCGCTCCGAGGCACCCGAAGGCAATGCCCAAGAGGATCGCGATCGGCGGCGAAAGCGGCTGAATCGTTCCCATCGAGCCAGAGAATAGGAGGTCCCCTACAGGCTGAATTGCCCTTCGCCGCCGCTCTGCCTCGAACCCTACCGCCGTCAGGGGGCCCATCCATGAACCTCCGCGGCCTGTCCATGAAGAACCTTCGAATCGCGTCGAGAGGAAAGGAGGACACCATGCGACGACCCGAACTAGAAATTCTCGAGGACGACTTGGACGACATGCCCGCGCTCACGGCGACCGAGCTCGGTCTTCCGATCGACCTGGTGCGCGACGACCTCGACGAGGACGGCGACGATCTCGGCTTCCGCGCGCTGTACGAGCATCCCGAGCCAGTCATTCGCTCGTCGCGATGGCCCCACGCGGCATGACGCGGCAAAGCTCCACACTACCGAGCGTCGGTGAGCCGTCGTCGTTCGCACCGCCGGTCGATGTTCGCGGTGATGGTCATGGCGTTGCGCGTCGTGCGGAAGGGGAGTCGCACACGACCATCGACGTTCCCAACGAAGCGATGGAGATCGCGGAAGCCATGAGGCGCGCCGCGGAGATCGCGGGCGCCGGCGTCCGCGTCCACGTCACCTCTCCGAGCGTCTCGTTTGCGATGCGCAAGCTCTCGCTCTGGATGGGCCTCGAGCCGCCCGACGCTCGAAGCGCTCTGCGACAAGCTCGGAGGAACGCTCGCCAGCAGCGTCGCGGCGTGAGGCTGTGTCGTTGTGCCGGAGGAGGGAGTCGAACCCCCGACCTAGCGCGTATGAAACGCCCGCTCTAACCAACTGAGCTACTCCGGCGGCCTTTTGGGGGGCGCAGTATGTTCAGCGAACGGCGATAACGCAAGCAGGATCAGCGCGCATGCGCCACGCGGGTCGCGCTAATCTGTCGCTCGACGTGCCGACCGTGCCGCCGGCTTATCCCTTCGAGCTGCCGCTCGCCTTCCACGAGGAGGCCGATACCGGGAGCGTCCGCCTCGGCGATTTCGAGGCGATGTACGAGAAACTCTTCGCCGAGGTGATCGAGTCCGGCGAGGTGACGGCCGAGGAGCGCGAGCGGCTGAACCTCGCGGCCGCGGCGCTCGGGCTCGACGCGGAGCGCGTCGCCCGTCTCGAGGACGCGTTGATGGCGGCGTGGGAGGCGAACGCGGACGTGACGCTCGTCGACCCCG
>JACXTT010008441.1_pt1 | contig 14271 bp, 11 predicted proteins | sample 9270951 | NCBI WGS metagenome assembly JACXTT01 (sample SAMN15532306, study PRJNA645909) | rock metagenome | isolation source: weathered quartz diorite | place: Puerto Rico | collected 2017-06-21 | reverse complement strand
TTTTCGGTTGTCTCGACCCACGGTTGATCGGAAAACTCCAGCCATACTGCCAGCGGCTCGGGACCCGGCGGATTCAACGTAAAAGTGGCGTGCCGCAATTCATTCGAGTCCGTGCGAGTCTCGATCCGATAAGCGCGGTCTTCTTCGATGACCGCGTCCTGCTTGCTCCCCAGCCTGTCGTGCCAAGCCTGAAATGAGGCGGCACTCAGAGGATCTTCCCAGTTGTAATTAGCGCGCACGAACATCGCTTGCAGCGAATTTGACTCATCGCCGACGGTGTCGAGCGAAGTTGTCCGCTGCGGCATCACCGCCGGCCGGGAGTAGCGATGATCTTTGGTGCGAATCTGAATTCGTCTCGAGCGCTCGGGATGCGCGTTTGCGGCAACCACCGCTTTGCGCAGCAACTCCGCTGCTTGCACGGAGGGCGTGTGACGGTAGCGATATGCGAGCGCGGCAACAATCAGCAGCGCTGCGGCAGCAACCGCCCATCTCCTGGCGGCATTGTCGAACGGCGATTTCAAAAATCGCCGGATGCGATCAAAGAGAACCGGCTCCATGGAGGCATCGATCTCATCGAACTGACGATAGATGTCGAGCCACGGAGCCGGCGGAGCAGGAAGATGGCGTTGCAGTACATTTTTTCTGTAGTGCACGCATTCGGTCACGACGCTTTGCAATTCCCCCAGTGCCGCGCGGCATTGCCAGCAGGCTTCCAGATGCGAGCGTAGTTCATCGGAAGTCCGTGCCGGCAACTCACCGTCGAGATACCGGAGCAACTGCTCGTCTTCGGGGTGGAGGAGTAAGTCCCCGTTCATAATTCATCCTTCTTCAATCGCGAGATGGCGCGTCTTAGAAACTCGCCGACGGCAGACGCGCTGATTCCGAGCACAGAGGCGATTTCGGGATAGCGCAAGCCTTCCAATCGCAGGAGCAGGCAGCGGCGCTGCTGCTCGGACAATCGCTGGACGGCTTTGTGAAAGCGGGCGCTTTGCTCGCGTTCGAGCACGCCTTGCTCCGGATCGATGCCAGGATTCGCAAGATGAGCTTCCAGATCGGGATCGAAAGGCAATTGGGTGTTTTCCCGCGCGCGTGTCTTCAGACCATAATTGTGCGCGACACGAAAAATCCAAGCCCTTGGACTTTGGATTTCCTCGCCTTTCTTGAGCGCCGTGTATAGCCGTAAAAAAACCTCCTGCGTCGCCTCTTGCGCTTGGGGCGGGTACAGCCCCAGGCTGAGCAAGTACCGGTAAACGTCGTCGCGTGCTTCCACGAACAACTGCGCCACCTGGTCCTGCAGCGTCATGGCGGCCCGCCGCTTTTCGACAGCACGTGCAAGCTCGTCACCGAGCGAAAACGACGACATCACTTCCTATAAGACTATTAGTTCTGATCCAATAGACCCGCGGCCGGCCCAATCCAACTACACCTGTGGAAAAAATAAATCGCGGCTTTTTGTAAAGGACTGTAGTTGAAAGGGCAGTGCACGGGGTCTTTGAAATGTCGAACGGTCCTACCCTGAGATGAACCCTTCAGTCTGCGTAACAATCGTCACCTACAACAGCCGGCGGTACCTGGAATCGTGCCTGCGTTCGATCTTCGAGCAGAACTATCCAGCGCTCGAGATCGCCGTGGTCGATAACGGATCGCTGGACGGAACGCGGGCGTTCCTGAGCCATTTCGAGGATCGTATCAAGGTAGAGTACAACGACGATAATGTCGGGTTTGCGGCGGCCCAGAATCAAGCCATCGCGATGAGCGCGAGCGATTGGGTGCTGGTGCTCAATCCGGACGTCGTGCTGCTGCCTGGCGTGATCGAGGAGTTGGTGGAGGCGGGTAGGATCGATGAAAAAGCGGGAACGGTTTGCGGGCGTTTGCTCGCGATCGGTCGCGACTTGTCGGTTCCCGATCCGCCGATCATTGACACGGCCGGGATCTATTTCACCGAGGCGATGCGACATTTCGATCGCGGCTGGCATGAGCCCGACGACGGCCGCTACCGGAAAATGGAGTACGTTTTCGGCGCGAGTGCTGCCGCGGCGCTCTATCGTCGCGAGATGATCGCCGACATTTCCGAAGACGGTGAGTTTTTCGATCCCGACTTTTTCGCTTATCGCGAAGATGCCGATATTGCGTGGCGCGCGCAGTTGCTCGGCTGGCGCTGTCTGTATACACCCTCAGCCGTCGGCTATCACGTACGCAGCGTGGGTCCCGGCAACCGTAGCGCGGTGCCCGCGATCATCAACATGCACTCAGTGAAGAATCGCTTTCTCATGCGCATCAAGAACATCACGGGCGGCATATTCCAGCGTTATTGGCGCGCCATGCTGGCTCGCGATCTTCTGGTGATCGGCGGTTGCCTGATTCTCGAGCAGAAATCGCTTCCGGCGTTTTGGCGCGTGGCCCGATGCCTGCCTCGTACGCTTCGCCGCAGGCGTTGGATCATGAGCCGCCGCAGGGCAATCGACGAAAGTCTCGCGCATTGGTTCAGCACTCAGCCGTCAGCGCAGCCGGTTGTATCACCGCGTCCGGCGAAATCGCTCGACGCCGTTTCTCGCGGCGCGGGCGGCTAGCGCGCTGGCTTCAGCCGCACCGGCAAACTCTATGCGGTCAGGGAGCGTTAAGCGCGTGGGCCAATGCTTTCGGGAGCTCGTGCGATTTTTGAGTCTTGCGGTCCATGCAAACCACCACGATCGAGCCCTTCGCGGCTTCGAGTCCGCCGCAAGTCGCGGTGAACGCCAGGGTGAATGACGATCGGCCGACCCGCGCGACATCAACCGTGATCGACACCAGATCGTCGAAAGCGAGCGCTGATGTGTAATCGCAGTCAACGTGCACACGCGGATATCCGAGATCCTTTGACTCCAGCTCCTGATACGAAAGGCCGCGATGGCGCAGAAACTCCTGCTCGGCGGTTTCGAAATATCGCAGCATCGCGGTGAAATGAATCCGGCCCGACGCATCGGTGTCCACATACCGGATGCGTTCTTGCCAAACGAAGGGCGCGCTCATCGTCAGCTGTTCACGTCGATTACTGTGCGCCCGCGAACTTTGCCGGCGAGAATCTGCTCGCCTAGTTCAAAGACCTCAGACAGCGGCTTCACTTGAATTATGCGGTCGAGCAGACTGGTGGGGAGATCGTGCGCGAGCCTCGCCCAAATCTCGCGGCGGCGCGCGTTTGGCACGCGTACGGAATCGATGCCCAGCAGATTGACCCCGCGCAGAATGAACGGGAACACAGTGGTGGTAAGCGCTGCGCCTCCGACCAGTCCGCATGATGCGACGCTCCCGCCGATGGCAACCGATCGCAGGAGGCCGGCCAGCGTGTCCCCGCCGACGTTGTCAATTGCCGCAGCCCAACGCTCGGTATCGAGCGGCCGCTTCGATGACGCCGCAGTGACGTTGCGATCGACGATCTCGGCCGCGCCGAGGCCCCGCAAGTAGTCGTGCAATTCCGCTCGGCCGCTCGACGCCACGACTCTGTATCCGAGCTTCGCCAGAATCGCGACGGCAACACTGCCGACACCGCCGGCCGCGCCAGTCACGAGCACTTCGCGCTGACCCGGTTTGAGCCCATGGTCTTCAAGCGCCATCACACTTTGCATCGCCGTGAATCCGGCTGTTCCAATGCCCATGGCCTGTGCCGGCGTGAATCCCTTGGGCAACGGCACGAGATGTTCGGCATCGAGCCGCGCGTATTGCGCGTAACCGCCCCACATTGTTTCCGCTGTGCCGCAACCGGTGACCACGACGGCATCGCCCTTGTTGAAATTCGCCGACGCGGATTCTTCCACTGTTCCGGCCAAATCGACTCCCGGAATCATCGGGAATTTTCGGATCACGCCCGGCTTGCCTGTGACCGCCAGTCCGTCCTTGTAATTCAGGCTCGAATAGGCGACGCGAATGAGGACTTCGCCAGGCGGCAGCGCGGTGGATTCGATCTGCTGAATCGCGGCGTTAAACTTGCCATCCTGTTGTGTAACGAGCAGCCCTTTGAACGGCGTCATCGGTCGACTCCGAACGCGAGCAGCACATTTCCGGGCATCGCGAGGAAGTATCCATAGCCGGAATTGACGAACAACATCCCATCGGCCACCGCTGCGCCGGGACCATCGAGCGATCCTCCGTGCGCCGGGATCTGGTTGACCGTCGCGAAATCGCGCACGGTATCGTAATCCCAAATGACCTTGCCGTCGGCGCTCGAATAGGCACGGAAGTGCCCGTCCACCGATCCCGAGAAGACCACACCTGGGATCACGGTCACCGCCGCCGATTGCGCGGGACTACAGCGCGGCCGGCCGCAACCCTCGGGCGCTGGAAGCGCGCTCCACAGCTTTTCACCCGTCGTGAGTTGCACCGCGAAAAGGCCGCCGCCGGCCTTCGGATCGGGTTGAAAGCCGCCCGGGCCCGCGATGAAACCGATATCCGAGATGGCGGCGTAAGCTGATTCCGAATCCGCCGCGGGTCCCCACTGGATTCCACCCAAAATGCTGCCGTTCCCAAGCTTCGTTTGCCAGACGATCTCGCCGTTCTTATCGGGATCGAGCGCGTGCAGCACACCCGATTTTTGACCCGCGATCAGCAGACGCTTGCCGCTCGGGAGCGCTCGCAAAATCGTGGACGATCCGAAATCGAAATCCGGTCCTACGTGCTCGGGACAATTGCCGGTGTCACGCTGGGCGCAACTACCGTTGAAAACATCGCCGCTAGTGATCTGACGCGCCCACGCGATTTTTCCGCTATCGAGAGACAGCGCCAGCACCGCGTCACTGTAAGGCGTTGCGGGCTCGGAGTAATTGTCGCCTGTAGCTACGTACAGCAGATTGCGCTTCGCATCAATGGTCGGCGAACCCCACACGCCTACGCCTGAGGGTCCCCAAACCTGCGTACCGTTCTTGGCCTTTCGCAACGGCTTGGCCCGCTCGGAGATCGTATAGGTTTTCCAGATCTGCTTGCCAGTCCGGGCATCGAGCGCCGCGACACTTCCGCGGAATGTGCAGCATTCGTAGTGGCTGTCGGATGCGAGCCATTCGCTGCGCGACGCTACGGGTACGTAGAGCTTACCTTCATATAGAACAGGCGTCCCGGTGATGCGCGAGAGCGGGTGGTCTTCGACCGTTGTTTTCCACAACAACTTGCCGGTCACGGCGTCCAGAGCGTAGACGTTAGCGCGCAGATCGCCGAAATAGGCGATATTGCCCGGACCAATCGTGATTCCCGTGCGGACGCCCGCGCCCGCGTCGAAGCTCCAGTAGGTGCATCCACTGTGGCTATCGAGCGAATAGACGATGCCGAGCGCACTGCCGACGAATACGCGCCCGCCTGCGATGCTCGGCTGCGCGAAGGCAGAATAACTGTCGGGATATCCGAACGCCCATCGCAATTTGAGTTTCGGAACCTGATCGGCCGCAAGTCCCGCAGCGCTCGCCGATTGAAAACGGCTGTTATCGGAATTCGCGCCCCATCCGTTCCACTGCGCCCCGGCGAAATTCTTCGGGGGCTCCGACGTGCACCGTCCCGCGCCCGAATCGATGGCCTGGCTGGGAACCTTGCCTGTCAAATACTCCGCGATCGCTGCACGATCCGCCGCCGCGAGCCGAGAGCCCTGCGCGTGCATCGTTCCATTGGCGAGGGCCCGCACAATGAAATCCGGCGTCAGATTTTTCAACAGCTCGCGATTCTGCGCGGCAAGCGCAATGACCTCATGGCATTGGGCGCAGTTCTTCGCATACAGATCGCTGCCATCCGGAGCAGCGGCGGCCGCGGCAGCGCCGGCACACAGCAAGAGCATCATCTTCTGACAGACGTTCATCGACACCTCACAACGATACTATCGCGTAAACGAAACGCCTATAATCCAGTCATGGCAAGCGCATCAGCTACAACCGGCTCTCATAATAATTTGTACATCGGCGGGCAATGGAAGCCGCCTGCTGGAAAGGGTTCGATCAACGTCCTCTCGGCTTCGACGGAAGAAGTTATCGGATCGGTTCCGGAAGGCACTCCGCAGGATGTAGACGCCGCGGTCCGTGCGGCGCGCACGGCTTTCGACGGCGGATGGAGCGGGACAACCGTGCAGGAACGCGCGGAATGGCTGCGGAAACTAGCCGGGGCACTCAAAGAACGCGGCGAGCGCATTGCGACCACGATCGCGCAAGAGGTCGGTTCCCCGCTCTCGATGGCGACCAGCATTCAAGCCGGCCTTCCCGTCGTTGTCACTAATAGCTATGCGCAATTGATTACAGAGGTCAAGCTCGAGCAGGAGATCAACAATTCGCTGATCGTCCGCGAGCCGTTCGGTGTGGTGGGAGCCATCACGCCCTGGAACTATCCGCTGCATCAGATCATGGCGAAGGTTGCGCCGGCTCTGGCTGCGGGCTGCACGGTCGTTCTAAAGCCGAGCGAAGTCGCGCCGCTGAATGCCTATCTGCTGGCCGAGGCTTGCGAAGCGATCGGTCTGCCCGCCGGCGTGCTGAACATCGTCACGGGCTATGGGCCGATTGTCGGCGAGGCGATCGCATCTCATCCGTTGGTCGACATGGTGAGCTTCACCGGCTCGCTGCGCGCCGGGCGGCGAGTGGGCGCCCTGGCCGCCGAGTCGATCAAGAAAGTAACGCTGGAGCTCGGCGGCAAGTCCGCATTCGTTGTGCTGGATGATGCGCCGTTCGAGAAAGCAATTCCAGCGGGCGCGCGCAACGCGATGCTCAATTCCGGACAGACCTGCTCGGCCTGGACCCGTATGATCGTTCCGCGCAGCCGCCAGCAGGAAGCGTTGAACCTGGCCTCGCAAGCCATCGGAAGTCTGAAGCTCGGTGATCCGCTGGATGGTGCAACGCGCCTCGGTCCGCTGATCTCGGCCACGCAACGCGAACGAGTGGAGGGCTACATCGGCAAGGGCAAGCAGGAAGGAGCGCGCGTAGTGATGGGCGGAGGACGTCCGCCGCAATTCGCGAAGGGCTATTACGTCGAGCCGACTATTTTCGCGGATGTGAACTCACGCATGACCATCGCGCAGGAAGAAATTTTCGGCCCGGTCCTGTCCGTGCTCCCTTACGACACCGAAGACGAGGCAGTACGGATTGCCAATGACACCATCTACGGCCTCGCGGGCGGCGTTTGGTCTGGCGATAGCGAGCGCGCCATGCGCGTGGCGCGGCGGATGCGCACCGGACAAGTGGACGTCAACGGCGGCAAATACAATCCGATCGCGCCATTCGGCGGATACAAGCAGTCGGGAATCGGCCGCGAGATGGGCCTGCACGGCCTCGAGGAATACCTGCAAATCAAGTCGATCGCGCGCTGATTTAACCGCGACGCAGCGTTAATCCGCCTTCGCAGCCATCGCTAGTCTTGCGTCCCTGCGTGCGACGTCGGCCGTGAACGTGCGAGATGCACCATAGAGCACAATCGCGAGCAATAGCGACATTAGCGGCATGATCAGCATTGCTTGCTGCAGACCTGTTGCGCGGAACACTTCCGACATCGCACCCGCGCCCGCCGCAGCCATCGCGCGGCGAGCCATAAAATCGCTGATGCCGCCAGTGAGCAACGGGCCAAACGACGCGCCGCCGAGATACATCACCATGAAGTACACGGCCATCGTGAAACCGCGCTGGTTAGCCGCGACAATGTCCTGGATCGACGAGTACACGCAGCCGTAATACGTGTTCAACGATGCGTACAAAATTCCCAGGCAAACGAGTGCGACCATGGTGGCGGCCGCCGGCTGGATGATCCCGAAAACCGCCACCGGAACGCTGAACAGCGAGATGATTGCCGCCGTTACCAGCCTGCGCTTCCGGCTCGCGCCCGCGACGCGATCGCCGACATGACCGCCCAGGACGCCGCCAAGAACCCCGCCGATGAGATATACAAATCCCGTCGCGATTCCCGAGCGAGCCAGCGAATACCCGTGCACCCGGCTCAGAAATGCGGGCATGAATGTTCCCAATGCGTACATGTTGAAGTTGAAGAAAGCACCCGAGCCAATGATCCACCACAAGGTCGGGATTTTCAGGATCGACCACATCGAAGCGCTGGACTGCGGCGTCGCATGTTCCTCCGAAGCGCCGCGCGCGGGCTCATGCAACAAGAGAAGCGCGGGCACCAACAGCAATGCCGGCGCAGCGGCGACGATCATGGCCGTACGCCACCCCCACCTCTGCGCGATCGGCCCGCTGAAAAAATAGCTCAGCGCGCCGCCGACCGGCACGGCCAGCATGAAAAACGCGAGAACACGCGAGCGCTTGTGGGCGGGAAAAAGATCGCCCAGCCAGCTCGTGCCCGAGGGGGCGCACACCGCTTCTCCCACGCCGACACCGAGCCGCGTGAACAACAGAAATCCGAAACTGCCCGCGAAAACGGTCAACGCGGTAAGCATCGACCACACCGTCACGCCCATGGCAAGCAGCTTCTTGCGGCTCCAGACATCGGCGAGCCGGCCCAGTGGCACGCCGACCACAGCATAGATCCAGATAAAGATGCTGCCGAGCAAACCGATCTGCGTATCGGACAAATGGAACTCGTGTCGCATCGGTTCCACCAGCGCGCCCGGCACCTGCCGATCGTAGAAATTCAGGAGGTTGATCCCGCACAATAACAGCACCGCAAGCGCGACCGTGCTCTTCCGCTGAAGCATTGATGAATGCTATCACGACCTGCGCGAGCGTCAAGTACTAAGATGAAAAGTCATCGACATGAGATCCAAGACCGCTGAGCAGGCAGGCCTCTTGGCAAGGATGGCCGCCGCTCTTACCGATTGGACCGAGCGCTGGGTGCCCGACGCGTTCATCTTCGCCATCGTCGCCACCCTGGTCATCGTAGTCGCGGGTTTAACGGCGACCGCATCGACTCTGGGACAAGTCATCGACTCCTGGGGCCATGGCTTCTGGGACCTGATCCCTTTCACGCTACAGATGGCCTTGATCATCATCACCGGACACGTACTGGCGACATCGCCGGCGATGGGCCGCTTGATTCGGCGGGTTGCAGGATGGCCGGCTTCGCCGCGCGCTGCCGTAGCGTTAGTCACGTTGTTCGCACTCGCGAGTTCCTGGCTGAATTGGGGATTCAGTCTCGCGTTCAGCGCGGTGCTGGCGCGAGAGGTGGCGAGACGTGTGAAGGGTGTCGACTATCGAGCGCTGGCTGCTGCCAGTTTCCTCGGGCTCGGCAGCATCTGGGCGCAAGGCCTCAGCGGATCGGCCGCGCTCCAGATGGCAACGCCAGGCGCGATTCAGCCGCAGATTCGCGACATCGTCGCGCATGGCGGGGCAATACCGGGCGGCATAATCCCGTTCCGCAACACGATTTTCCTGTGGCAGAGTTTCCTTTCGGTAGCCATCGAAATCATCGTCGTCACCGCCGTGATGTGGCTCGCCACCCCGCCTGCTGGACGCAGCCGCACGGCGCAGGATCTCGGTATCGATCTGGGCGAGCGTGAAATCGAGCCGCCGACTCGCCCCGAGATTCGCACGCCCGGCGCATGGTTCGAGCATTCGCCGATCCTCATGGCGCTGGTAGTCGCACTCGGGGTAGCCTACCTGGTCCGCTATTTTCTGTCTGCAGGCGAGCCGTTGAACGCCATCAACCTGAATATTCTGAACCTGGCGTTTCTGCTGACTGGTTTTCTCTTGCATCGAACTCCAGCAGGCCTAATGCATGCCGTCAAAGCCGCGACGCCCGCCGTGTGGAGCGTCATTCTACAGTTTCCTTTTTACGCTGGAATCGCCGGGATCATCACCGGCACCCACCTGAACGATCGGCTGGCGGATGCATTCGTCAAGATGTCAACACCCGCGACATTTCCATCGCTAGTCGCGCTCTATTCGGCGATCCTGGGCGTGTTCGTGCCGTCGGGCGGATCAAAATGGGTGATTCTCGCGCCTTATGTCATGGAAGCTGCGCACTCGCTCAAAGTTCATCTCGGCTGGGTCGTGTCGACCTACGATCTGGGTGAGGCGATCGCGAATCTGGTGCAGCCGTTTTGGATGCTGCCCACTCTCGGCATCCTCCGCCTCAGCGCTCGGGACGTGATGGGCTACACACTGGTCGTGTTTTTTGCACTCACGCCGGTGGTGTTTCTGCTGGTAACGCTGCTCGGCATGACGCTCTCCTATCCGTTATGATGATTGACGCTTGAAGGAGGCCACGTGAGAAATCTGTTTGTCGTTGCGCTTGCGCTGTCCGGCCTTGGCGCATTCGCCCAGCAGGAGATCCCATTTGAATCCGTCCCGGATTACTTCAAGTATCCGGCCGAAATGAATCTGGGCGAAATGTCGGGCGTCGCAGTGAACGCGCAAGGCCACGTCTTCATGCTGTCACGCTCCAACGTCTCGGGTCCGCTGTACGGCACCATCGCGACGCAAGTGCTGGAGTTCGACCAAAACGGCAAGTACGTCCGCGAAATCGGCAAGGGATTGTACGGCTTTGGGTATGCGCACGGCATTCGCGTAGACAAAGACGAGAACATATGGGTGGTCGATAAGGGAACAAACATGATCATGAAGTTCAACCCCATGGGCCACGTGACGATGGTCTTCGGACGCAAGGAAGAAGCGCCCGACGAGCACGAGTACCCCAAGCGCGGCGGACCTCCGCCTCGCCACATCGACAACTACTTCAGCCAGCCGACTGATATCGCTTGGGACGCCGAGGGCAACAACTACATCAGCGACGGCTATCAGAATTCTCGCATTGCGAAGATCGATAAGAACGGCGACTGGGTGAAATCATGGGGCTCTCGCGGAACCGAGCCGGGTCAATTCAATACGCCGCATAATATCGGGCTCGACCGGCAGGGCAATGTGTACGTCGCCGATCGCGGCAATGCGCGGATTCAGGTGTTCGATACCAATGGAAATTTCAAGCGGATTATCAAGATCAATGTTCCTCCGCCGCCAGGCGCGCGGTTTGTGCTCGGTGATACGCCGGCGACTCCGCCGATGACTGGTTCGAGCGCGCCCGGCTCGCCGTGGACGATCTGCATCACTCAAGGTCCGACGCAATACCTCTACACCAATGATTCATTTCCCGGACGGGTTTACAAATTAACGCTGGACGGCCAAGTAGTCGGCTATCTTGGCAAGGCGGGCCGGCAGCTCAAGCAATTCAACTGGGCGCATGGAATGGCTTGTCCGTCTGAGAATGTGCTGTATATGGCCGATCTGAACAATTGGCGCGTGCAGAAATTGCTTCTGCATCCGGACAAGGCGCATGGGACGCAGTAGGACGAGCACGATGAGTGCTGCACGCGCTGGCGCCTTGACGTTCGTACTGGCGTTCACAGCCGCATACGCACAGACCCCGCAAGGCGCGCGAGTGTTCGACCAAAACTGCGTCACCTGCCACGCCAATGTCCCCGGCGGCCGTGCGGCTGATGCAACAGCGCTTCGTCGGATTACACCAGAAGCGATTTTCCGGGCTCTCTCGATCAGTGACGCCCACGCTCAGGCGCGGCAATTACCCGAGGCCGATCGGCGGCTGGTCGGAGAGTATTTGAGCGGCCGCAATTTCATGGACGGCGACTCGGGTGATGCCAAGAAAATGCCGAACATGTGCGAGAGCAACACGGCGATCACCAGTCTGTCCGCGGCCCCAGCATGGAACGGTTGGGGCGTCGACACTACCAACGGCCGCTTTCAGCAAGCCAAAGCCGCCGGTGTCTCTGCGGATCAGGTACCGAAGCTAAAACTGAAATGGGCCTTCGGATTCCCTGGCGCAACGGCAGTGTACGGCCAGCCGACCGTGGTCGCGGGCCGTGTATTCGTTGGTTTGAACAACGGCTACGTTTATTCGCTCGATGCCGCGACTGGTTGTGTCTACTGGTCGTTTCAAGCGCTATCCGGAGTTCGCAACGCGATCAGCATCGGCGAGGTGAAGGGGCAAGGGACGGCGCGGTACGCAGCGTACTTCGGTGACGTAAGAGCCAACCTGTATGGTGTTGATGCTTCCACAGGGCGATTGTTGTGGAAAACCAAAGTGGACGATCACGCCGTGGCGGGCATCACGGGTGCGCCGACTCTGTACGAGGGTAGGCTGTACGTCCCGGTCGCATCGCGCGAAGAGGCCGCCGGGATCAGCGTCAATTATCCGTGCTGCACTTTTCGTGGCAGTGTGGTTGCCGTCGATGCAAACAGCGGCCGCCAATTCTGGAAGACATACGTAATTCCGGAAACGCCCATGCCCACGCGGAAGAATTCCGTGGGAACACAACTTTGGGCGCCGGCGGGCGGCGCCGTGTGGAATGCTCCGACCATCGATGCTAAACTGCACGCGTTGTATGTAGGAACGGGCAACACCTACACCGAGCCCGGCATGGAACGGACCGACGCGATCCTTGCACTCGATATGGAGACGGGAAGAGTGCTCTGGGCTGCGCAGGATACTCCGAATGACGCGTGGCTGGCGTGCGGCCCGGCTTGGGGGAAGACCGAAAACTGTCCGAAAGAGATGGGACCGGATTACGATTTCGGCGCGTCGCCGATCTTGCGAACGCTACCCAATGGGCGTCGGATCCTGGTGGCGGGGCAGAAGAGCGGGATGGTGTGGGCGCACGATCCGGATCGTAACGGCGCGGTTGTGTGGAAAGTGCAACTGCCCGAGAAGCTCGCCTTGGGAGAGATCACCTTCGGCGGTGCGGCGGATGATCAGTACGCATACTTCGGCGTGAGTAGCGCGGGTGTCGCGGCTGTCCAATTGACGACCGGCGAGCGCAAATGGCTATCGCCGATCAAAGCGGCCGGCCCGCGGCTAGGCATCGGGGCTGCGCTCAGCGTGATTCCGGGCGTCGTTTTCGGCGGCGGCCATGACGGAATCCTTCGAGGATTTTCGACCGCGAACGGTGAACTCTTGTGGCAGTTCAATATGCTTCAGGAATTCAAGACCGTCAACAGAGTCGCGGCGAAGGGCGGTTCGATGGGTGGTCCAGGCCCTACCATCGCGGGCGGGATGTTCTTCGCTGGCTCGGGCTATGTTTTCGGAGCGCGCGGCACGCCGGGAAATGTGTTGCTCGCTTTTTCGGTGGAGTAGCCGGCGCTAGCGCTTGACGGGCGCGACAGGGGCAGTCGGCTTCACGAACTTCGCCGGATCGATCGACACATTCGGCTTCACTTCACTCAGCGCAACCGTCGAGCGTCCGCTCAGCCACGTCACCGTCCATCGAAACGGCATCTTCACATCGGCGACGTCTCGATAATCGGCGTAATCGATTTGGGTGGGATTCAGGCCAACCGGCGAGTCGGTGTAGCGCACCTGTCGAACCAGGAGCCCGGACTTGCTGTCGAAGTACAGGTTCACCGGATAACGTCCGTCCCCGGTGCCCTGCACCACTTGGACGTCGCGATCGTCGATCGTCGTGGACATCCCTACGCGCCATTGATTCAGCGCCCGCTTGATTCCCGCCGGAAACGAAAGGCTGGCATCCAAGCGCGCGCCCTCCAGATCTCCGCCCGTCATTTCGAGTACCGGAACAGGCGTGTTGGCCGATGGCGCTGCCGTCCAACCAGTGCGCCCATCGAAGACTGTCGTGTTGTCGCCAATCGGCGTGTGGATCATGATGGTGCGCTGTCCTGGAGCCTTAGCGAAAATGTCGACAGGCGTCTTCTCCGTTTCGCCGAAGCCCTGATATGTCCCCTTCGCGCTGAAGCTCGTCAACCTCGCGACTCGGTCATTCCCGCCGATCGCTTGCAAATATTTTTCGAGAATCGGATCAGCCGAAGGGGCCTGAGCGTCCGGCTTGACCAGCGCATCTTCAGGATCGAGTGGCGCCGGAGGACCATACAACTCCGCCAGGCTGGGCGTCACCTTCGGACGTTCCACGCCGCGATGACAGGAGTAGCACGTAATCTCGCGCCGCCCCCCGAAATACGTGCGATTGATTGCAGACTCCATCACGATCATCTTCCGCGTGGTCTGCTTCAGCTCGTTGTCGTCAGCGTACTTTTCCCAATTGCCGCCGCTCTCGGCAGAATGGCAATCCGTGCAGGTCATGCCTAACGACGCGGAGAAGAATCCCATAGTCGCCATGAACTGATCCACCGGAATTCCTTTGAGGGCCTGGACGTTCTTGAAGGCTCTCTCCGATGTGAGTGTTGCTTGCTGTGGCTGCGCCGGCGCGCTCGCAATCCCAGCCGCGGTCATCCACACGATCGCGACGCTAAGCCGCGGTCGATTCCACTCAAGCTTGCGCTGCATCGGGCCGGGTTCATTATAACGCGCACCCGCGGGGTGCCCACCGGCCTTTCCACCCCGAGCGATTCAAAATCCGCCGAACTTATT
>JACXTT010008440.1_pt1 | contig 14271 bp, 15 predicted proteins | sample 9270951 | NCBI WGS metagenome assembly JACXTT01 (sample SAMN15532306, study PRJNA645909) | rock metagenome | isolation source: weathered quartz diorite | place: Puerto Rico | collected 2017-06-21 | reverse complement strand
TTCAGGGGCAAAATCTGCCATAATCCCTGGAAAAATGCCATATCCTGAGGGTCAGCAGATCTTGACCTTTAGCTCTCCTGAGAGGGTCGTCACCAGCCGGATACCACGAAAAACGCCGGCTGGCAAGAAAACACCCATTCCCCGGATGAGCCGAAAATGATGGCGATTGGGAGTCGTTCTGTGCCGAAGGCGTGGCGGCGTGAACCCAAGTCGTGTCAGCGTGACGGTGTGTGTAAAGCTCGCAGGCGCCATGTAAGTCATCTTGCTGTTCAACGGCACTTTCTCAACTGTCGCTTGTTGATCTGGCCAGGGCGAATAGCAAGGTCGAATTTCGTTAATACTTCGTCAGTGTTCCACGTGGAACATTGGTTGCCAAGTTCGTCCCATCATCCCAAAACGGGTGTGTGTGCCTGGATGAATGGGACGAACGCGGAGGAACTCGCTTCGTTCGCCTGCCAACCGTTCGCCAACGCTTCGCCCGGATCAGAATCTCAGATGCTCGCGCCAATAGTCGCGAAACGCCAAGAGCCGCGGCAGGGTCTCACGGTCCTTGGCTCGATTGGCCGCCTGTTTGCTGGCGATGATGTCATCGGGATGGCAGACCGGGAATCCTTCCACTTCAACATGGCGAGCCCAGGCGCCTGAAAAGTCTTCGATGCCGTCGGGAGCGAAGATGAGATCGAGATCGAACGGCCCTTGCTTCAATTGCACAAAGTCTTTGCCGCGCAGGATCTCGTCAGTCTGGGTTTCGGTAAGCGTAAAGCCCATGTCGCGCAGCGCTTCGACCATGGCATGGCCGTTTTCACGCGATCTCTTGGGGAATAAATCCACATCTTGCGTCGTATCGGGAAAGCCGAGCAAGATTGCACCCGATTTACCCAGGAAGAGATATTGCACGCTTCGACGCGCGAACGCGTCGCGAATTTCTTGTGCCTGGCGATATTCAAACGCGGCCATAACCTAACCATGAAGGAAGTTCGGCTTCGCACCAGCGGCGATATTCTTCCATGCTCTCGAACGAGCGATAAGCCGCATCGTCCAGCACGGGCTTGTAAGTCTTCACGAAGGCGTAACGCAGCCGGACGGCAAGAGGGCGACGCGCGGCGGCTTCGAACTCTTCGATCCAAACCCGGCGTTCCGCGTCCGTAGGCTTTGGGATTTCTGCCATGAGCCTTTCCATCATAGTAGACACGGCGATGGTGCAACTCGACTTCATCGTATCACGGATGCGTGCCGCCGCAATTGGAAAACGTGTCGAAGAATAAAAAACGCCCGCGACTTTCGTCGCGAGCGTTTTGAGGTTCGACCCACGCAGGGTCGCTTCGTTCGCCTGCGGGCTTGGCAATTAGGCCTGGAACAATTGCGTGATCGGGTTCGCCGGACGATCGACGATGCGGATGGGGCGGCCATTGCCGGCGATGTTCTGGCGGTTGTAGTCGATGCCCAGAGCGCGACACACCGTCGCCATGAAGTCGAAGGTGCTGACCGGGCGTTCGACGACAGTGGCGGCTTCGGCGTCGGTGCGGCCGATGACCTGGCCGCCGCGGATGCCGCCGCCCGTCAGGACGCAGCTCCAGGCACGCGGGTAATGGTCGCGGCCAGGCTGGGCGCCGCGGGCGTTGATGCGCGGCGTGCGGCCGAACTCGCCCATCCAGATGACCAGGGTGTTGTCGAGCAGGTTGCGGTCGCGCAGGTCGCGGACCAGGGCGCTCATGGCCGGATCGACCTGGGACGAGAGTTGGCGGACGCGTTCCCAGTTGTTCTGGTGGGTGTCCCAGCCGCCGAGGGTGACCTCGACGAACTTGACACCGGTCTCGACCAGGCGGCGGGCCATCAAGCAGCCACGGCCGAAGGCGGTGGCGCCGTAGGCGGCGGCGGAAGCGGCGGGCTCGCGGCTGATGTCGAAGGCCTGCGTGCCGCTGTCGCGCATCAGGGTGACGGCGCGCTGGATGGTAGTGCGATGGGCTTGAGCCGTGGCGGCGTTGTGCGTGCTGTGGAAGCCCTGTTCAAGCTCGTCGAGCAGGTTGACGCGGCTATCGAACTGGCCCTGGGCAATGCCGGTGCGGAGGTTCTCGACGCCGCGGGCCGGATCGTTGACGATCAAGGGCTGATGGCGGGCGCCGAGGAAGCCGGAGCCGTAGCGGCCCTGGCCGACGGAGACGAAGTTCGGCATGGCGTTGGTTTCGGAGCCGAGTTCCTTGGAGACGATGGCGCCGAGGGAGGGATAGACGATGCCGCCCTGACCTTCGCGATAGCCGGTGTGCATGTTGTAGGAAGCGCGGGCGTGAGCGCCTTCGGGGGTGCTCATGCTGCGGATGATGGCGGCATGGTTGGTGAGGCGAGCGAACTGCGGGAAGTGTTCGCTGATCTGGATGCCGTTGGTCGCGGTCTGGATCTGGCGGAACGGGCCGCCGTTATCGGTGCCGGGACGGAGATCGAAGGTGTCCTTGTGGCTCGGGCCGCCGGCCATCCACAGGAGGATACAATTCTTGGTCGCCGTGCGCTGTTCTTGAGCGCGAGCAGCCAGGACGTTGAGCCAGTTGGAGGCGGAGAAGCCGAGCACGCCGGCGGCGGACAGCTTCATGAGTTCGCGACGCGTGATGTTGTCAAACATGGTCAAACTCCTGTCGTGGGTTGGGTGTTTCAGGTCATCCCAGGGGTTCGGAGTATCTCACCCGTGGGCTTGGGGGTTTAATGGTTGTGGACGAATTCGCTCGAGTTCAAGAGTGCCCAGAGGATGTCGCCGTAAGCGGCACGCGGCGTGGCGCCCGGGCGGTTGACGTAGGTCGTGTAACGCTCGGCTTCCTTCTGCGTGGGATGGCGGGCCAAGGCGGTGAGGAAGATGCGGTCGAGCGCTTCGGCCGGCGTCTTGGTGCTGCTGGTGATGCTGGCGGCGATCGCCTCGGTGCGGTTGGTGAAGGGCGAGTTCATCATGCGGAGGGCTTGCGGGATGCCGTTCTGATATTCGAGAGCATTGAAATCCTCGACGCGGAAGAAGGCGATGAAGTTGTCGCGCGGCGTGACCGGGCCGCCTTTCTTGGCAGCCTTGTCCTTCGGCGCGTCCCCCTTCGCGGCATTGCCGAGCACAGTGGTGAGCGAATCGTACATCTGCTCCGGCGACATGACGCGCATCTCGCGCCGGCCATAGAGATCGAGATCGACCGACGCCAGATCGGCGGCCGACACGCTGCTACGCTGGTAGGTCTCGCTGTTGCAGATCGAGCGGTAGATGTACTTGACGTCGAAGTTGTTCAGCTTGAACTGCTCGGTCATGGTCGCGAGCAATTCCGGATGCGTGGCGCCGTTGTCGTCGTGCATGTCGTCAACCGGATTGACGAAGCCGCGGCCATAAAGCGTGTGCCAAAAGCGGTTGACCATGGCGCGGGCGAAGAACTTGTTGTCGGCGGAGGTCATCCACTTGGCGAGGGTGGGACGCAGTTCGGGTGTGCTGAACTTGGCCTCGGTCCCCTGGAGGAACTTGGCGGGAACGATCTTGGCGGACTCGGGGAGGCCCCCCTTCTTGCCGCCGGCGGGGGCTTTGGCGACTTCGAGGACGGCCGGGGTCGCGCCCCCCTTGGCGGCGCCCTTGGCGGTTCCCTGCACGCGCGTCTTCATGAAGAACGCGGCCATCGCCCAGTACTCCGTCTGCTTCCAGTCGGTGAACGGATGGTTGTGGCACTGGGCACATTGCAGTTGCACGCCGAGGAAGATGCGCGTGACGTTGTCGGTGATCTTGTCCACGGTCGGGTTGGCGACGAAGTAGGTGCCCGCCGGGTTCTTGTCGATATCACCGGTCACGGTGATGAGTTCATAGACGACCTTGTCAAGCGGGGTGTTCTTGTTGAAGTGATCCGCGAACCAATCCTCGAGCGGCTTTTGCTTGAGCAGCCGATTGTTGGAATCGCGCGGGATCAACTGGATGACGAGGGACTCGGCGATGGACTTGCCGAAGCGCGGATCGGCGAGCAATGCGTCGATCAGTTTGGCGCGCTTCTGCGGGTCCTTGCTGTTGAGGAAAGAGGCTACCTTGTCGGCGGTCGGGATTACGCCGATGAGGTCGAGGTGGATGCGGCGAACGAATTCCTCGTCGCTGCACAGGCCAGTCGAGGTCGCCTTTTCGGAGTTGATACGCTTGCTGATTTCTTGATCGATCAGCTTGGCCAGGGCGGCGCTGTCGATCGATTTGCCGTTAGTGAGGCTGCCGGCGACGGGGAGGTTCTTCGACTTGGGAGCGTTCTCTCCCTTTTTGCCGGTCTTGGTCTTGGGTGCGGGCGTGTCCTGGGCTTGAACGAAATCGCGGTCCATCGCCATGGCGCCGAAAAGTAGCGCGGCGAAAGCGAGCGTCGTCACGGCCCATGCCTTGCGCCAGGAGCGTGGCCGCGGTGTCTTGGTGCTTTTCATAACTCATTTCTCCCGTTTATCTTGCGTCAGTGCAACCGGTTGAGTTCGGGTAGATGGATAGGGAAATTCTATCCGAGCATGGGTAAATAAACACCAAGAATCTCGAAAAGTTTCGCATTTTACAAATGATTTATGGCGTCCATCTGGTTCGTCTGTAATGTAGTTACGTTCGGCATCGATCAGCGACGCTTCGCAGAAGCGTCGCGGTTTTGACGCTTCTGCGAAGCGTCGCTAAGCGGGCACCTCATCACAAGGAATCCCTCCATGCGTCTCCTCGCTTCCGCTCTCATCGGCCTGATCCTGGCGGCCCCCGTCGCGGCCCAGGAAAACCCGCTCGCCGGCTCGTGGAAATTCAGCATTTATGAACAGGGGCAGCAGGTCACCTTCTGGCTCGTTCAATTCGAGAGCAAGGACGGCAAGGTCATCGGCTCCGCCGAGCCGCTCAAGGGCGCCCCGCGCGTCAAGCTCGACGACATCAAGATCACCGGTGACACCATGGCGGTCAAGATGCAGGCCACCATCTTCGGCGGCGGCGGACCGCAGCAGATCACCTTCGAGTACGAAGGCAAGATCCCCAAGCCGGGTGCCAAGAAGATCTTCGGCTCGCTCACCCAGGGCGCCATGACTGTCCCCGCCATCATGGAGGCGACCACCGCGAAGTCCAGCTTCGACTTGGATCGCGAAATCCTCCAGAAGATGCCCACCGATCCCAAGGCCCTCATCGCCATCGTGGACGTGATCGACAAGGCCAAGGACAACAAGGTCGAGGTCAAGGACCTGCAAGCCTGGGTGGACGGCTCCCTCAAGGCCGCCGAGCTGTATGGGCCGCGTTTTCAGCTGAAGCATAACATGCGCTTGCTGTCCGCCCTGCAAGGGCAGAAGATGTATGCCTCGGTCGGCGTCGAGACGGCACTCAGGATGAGCAAGCAGATCGATCCGAAGATGCCGCTCGACACGCAGGCGAACATTCTGTCGCTGGCCTCCAACGCCCTGCGCGGCGGCGGTGAGGCGAAGGAGGCTGACGTCCTCGACGGCCGGCTCGACAGTCTCGAAACGCAGGCCTATGCCGATTACGCCGGCGCCAAGGCCGACTTCAAGCTGACCAAGTTTGATGGCCGCAAGGGGAAGAGCAAGCGGACCGTTCTCGTCGAGCTGTTCACCGGGGCCATGTGTCCGCCGTGCGTCGCCTGCGATTTGGCCTTCGACGGCCTGGAGAAGAGCTATGGCCCAAACGAGGTCGTCCTGCTGCAATATCACATGCACATTCCCGCGCCGGAGCCGATGAGCAACCTCGATTCCGATGCGCGCTTCGACTATTACGCCGACGCTTATGCCAAGAAAGTGCGTGGCACCCCCACCAACCTCTTCAACGGCAAGCTCGACGCGACCGGCGGCGGCGCGCGCGAAGACGCCGCGGAAAAGTACAAGGAGTACGTCGGCGTCGTCAACAAGATGCTGGAAGCCCCCGAGACGATCAAGCTGACGGCCACGGCGGTCCGCACCGGCGACAAGATCGCCATCACCGCCAAGGTGTCGAACCTCGACAAGCCCGGCGACAAGGTTCGTCTGCGTTTGGCGCTGGTCGAGGACTGGGTCCGCTTCAAGGGGGGCAATGGCTTGCAGTACCATCACCGCGTCGTCCGCGCCATGCCCGCGCTCAAAGCGGATGCTCCAAAGGACAAAGGCAAGGATAAGGATAAGGATAAGGCCAAAGAAAAGGACAAAGAGAAAGAACCCGAGAGGACCACTGGGGCCAAAGGAGTCGCGCTGAAGGCAAAGAACTCCGAGCACAAGACCATTGTCGATCTCGAAGAAGTCCGGGCGAGCTTGAACAAGTATCTCAACGAGGACTATACCGATGGCCCGCGCCCGCTGCGCATGCGCAACCTGAGCGTGGTCGCGTTCGTGCAGGACGACGAATCGTTCGAGGTGCTGCAGGCGGTCAATGTGCCTGTGAAGCAAGAAAAATAGGGCGGTAACCCCGCCGAATTGCCTTGCCGAACAGCGCCCGTAGAATAGGCCGCGTCATGTCATCGCAAGCAACATCGCCGATCCACTGCTGCGAAAGAGTCTCTTTCCAGGTGTCGGCTTTACTATCCCCTACAGGAGGTTTCCATGAAGAATCTGCGGTTCACTTTCGGCGTCTGCGTGGCGAGCCTGCTCGCGCTGGCGGCCGGCGGCACTCGCGCCAGCGCTCAGCAAGGCCCCTATGTCACCCAGACGGCCGCCCGGCTCAGCAAGCTCATTAACGACGCCAACAAGGCCGGTTATTCGCTGCACGACAACTCGTTCTCCATCGGCGGCGGCTGGCTGAAGCAAAGCCAGTCCAATTGGATCCACCTCTACACCATCGAACTCAAGGCCGGCACCAAGTACCGCTTCCTCGCCGCCGGCGACAACGATGCCAAGGACGTGGACCTCGAAGTGCTCGACGCCAACAACAAGGTCGTCGCGCAGGACGTGGCGACCGATCCGACCGCCACCGTCGATTTCACCCCGGGGAAAACGGGCCAGTATCATATCCGCATTCGCCTCTACGACTCGCGGGAAAACCTCCCCTGCGTCTGCCTCGGCATTCTCATGACGAAGAAGTAAGCGATCGTCCTCTTCGTTTAGCGTTCGCGCGGCGCCAGGCGAACGCTAAACGAATCATCCCCTCACTTCTCGGCTCGCTCAATCCAACCAAGGAATCCCATCATGAGCCAACCGCAGGTCGGCACGATCGGCTGGATCGATCTGAGCGTCCCCGATGCGACTTCGCTGCGCGACTTCTACCAGGCGGTGGCCGGCTGGACACCAACCGACGTCGCGATGGGAGGTTACAGCGATTTCTGCATGGCCCCTATGCCGGGAGCGGCGCCGGTCGCCGGCATCTGCCATGCGCGTGGCGCCAATGCCGATCTGCCCGCGCAATGGCTCATCTACATCACCGTGGCCGACCTTGACGCCAGTATCGCCCAGTGCAAGGAACGCGGCGGCCAGGTGCTCGTCGGCCCCAACGGCCCGGGCGGGCACGGACGCATGTGCGTCATCCGCGACCCCGCCGGCGCCGTGGCCGCCCTCTTCGAACCGAAACGCGAATAGACCCCTCACGGCTTCACCAAACCAGGAGTCCCTCATGAACGCTCGTCTCGTCATCGGTCTTTTTGGTTTGCTACTCATCTCTTCCGGCGGCGACGCCAACGGCAAGAAGCCGCCGGTGGTCGAGGTTGCCCAACCGATCGTGCGTGTTCTCACCGACTACGAGACGGCCCAGGGACGCGTCGAGGCGGTCGAACACATCGACCTGCGCGCGCGCGTCACCGGCTACGTTGCCAAGGTGGGCTTCAGACCGGGCGACACCGTCAAGCAGGGGGACGTGCTTTTCGAGCTCGACGATAGGCCGTACCGCGCCGCCCTGGAGACGGCCGACGCGCGGCTGGCGATCGCCGCAGCGCACGTCAATCTCGCCAAGGCGGAACTCGACCGGGCCAGCCAGCTACTGCCGAAAAAAGCCATCAGCCTGGAGGACTTCGACCGCTGCAAGGCCAACCAGATCGAAGCCAAGGACAAGCTGATCGTGGCCGTCGCGGAGCAGCAACACGCCAAGCTCAACTTGGACTACACGCGCATTCGCACCCCCATCAACGGCGTCATCGGCGAGCCCAAGGTCACCGCCGGCAACCTCGCCAAGGCCGACGATACGCTCATGGCGAGCATCGACTCGGCTGGCCCGGTCCACGTCGGCTTCCAGCTCGACGAGCGCAGCGCCTTGCGCGTGCGCCGTCTGCTCAAGGAAGGCAACGTTCCCGTGGCGATGGGCCGTGCCGATGATGCCGGCTATCCGCACCAGGGGGTCGTCGACTTCACGGACAATCGCGTCGATCCCAAGACGGACACCATTCGTTGCCGAGCGATCTTTGTCAACGGCGACGGAGCGTTTCTTCCCGGCATGCGCGTCTCGCTGCGCGTGCCGGCGAGCGCTCCCTACCAGGCGCTGCTGGTATCGCCGCAGGGCCTGAATCTCATCGAACGATCGCTCCTGGTCGTGAACAACAAGAATGTCGTCGAAAGGCGCGAAGTCGAAATCAAGGAACACGACGGCCTGTATATCGTCAAGAGCGGCCTGAAGGCGGCGGATTGGGTGATCGTCAAAGGCGCCTGCGACGTCGGCATGACGGTCCAGCCCAAGCAAGTGGTCCTTCCAGGCCCAGGGATCGCGCCGCCGAAGAAGCTGACGGAAAAGAAGGCGCCCGTCGAGGGGCACCCCGACTCGGCCGATCTCAAGATGCTGCTGAAGGAACGCCACGCGGTGCTCGCCAAGGCCGCCGACCTGGTCAGGGCCATGCATGGATTCGGAGGGACGCCATTCCCCGCCGTCGTGGAGGCTGAACGAGCTGTCATCGAGGCGGGCCTTGAGATGTGCGAGACGCGTGCGGACCGGCTCGTCCTGCTTCGTAAGAATGTGGAGCTGGCGGGAGTGCTGTACAAGCAGGCCCAAACGCGCCTCAAGGTGGATCGCGACGGCTCGACGACGGCTCTGCAAGCCCAGGCGCTGCTTCTCGACGCCCAGATTCGCCTGCTGCGCGAGGAGCTGGCCAAGACGAACACGGGGAAGGAGAAATGATGTTCCAGAACAAGATCGCCCTCATCACCGGTGGTGGTTCCGGCATCGGCCGCGCCACCGCACTGGCGCTGGCCAAGGCCGGCGCCGCCGTCGTCATCGGCAATCGCAATCGTGACCAGGGCCAGGCCGTCGTGCAGGAGATCATCGCTCTCGGCGGCAAGGCGGAATTTCTGCGCACCGACGTCAGCAAGGTCGCCGACGTGCAGGCGCTTGTCAACCATGCTGTCACGCGCTTCGGCCGGCTCGACCTGGCGTTCAACAACGCCGGCATCGACGGCGAGCAGAAGCCTCTCCACGAGCAGGACCTTACCGTCGCCGACGCCGTCATCGACGTCAACATCAAGGGGATGTTCTGGTCGATGAAGTACGAGATCGAGGCGATGCTGAAGAACCCCGCCAACGCCAAGGGCGAAGGACGCGGCGCCATCGTCAACAACAGCTCGGTCTTCGGCCTGAGCGGATTCGCGCTCTGGTCCCTCTACGCCGCCAGCAAGCACGCCTTGACCGGCATGACCAAGGTCGCCGCCCTTGATTACGCGACGCAAGGCGTCCGCATCAACGCCGTCGGCCCCGGCCCGATCGAGACGCCGCTGCTGGCCAAGAGCGCGGCCGGCAATCCCCACGTCTACGCCGGCGTCGTGCCGATGGGCCGCATCGGCCAACCCGGAGAGGTTGCCGACGCCGTGCTTTGGCTCCTGTCGGACGCGGCGTCGTTCGTCACCGGGCACACACTGCCGGTAGACGGCGGGTACTCGGCACGGGCGCGGTGAGGTTGAGACAAGGAGACATGGAGACAAGGAGACAAGAAGACGCCAGCACCACGTTCACCCACGGCGCCTTCTTCGACGCGCCGACCGGCCGCTATCTGCGCAGCCGCGAACCGTGCGGGCGGACGACGACCTTTCTGATTTACGATTTCACGAAGCCGCAAACACAGGCGCGGCGTTGATGGGAATTGTCTTTCATGGTGCAGGCGGCTCGCCTGCACCACGGGACAAGCGATATATTAGCGCGACGCATCCAGCTGCTGCAAGATCGCCTGTGCCGCGCTCGAATAATCGACGGCGGTCACTTCGAGGATGCGCAGGCCCGCCTCGGGTCCGCGCGACAGGTAGCACGTCAGGTGGATGCCTTCCGGGACCGCGTCTTGCTTCTGGTTGATGACGCCGCGGTCTTGCAACTGCTTCGCGAGGATCGCGGCGCTGGACGGCTGGCTGACATTGACGCCCGGCGCGACCGGCGCAGCGGTTTGCCACGAGGCGGTCGGCGTGACGATGGGCGGAGTGCGCGGCGTATTATCCGGAACCGCTTCAACCTTCGGGTTCGCGTTGGGGCCTGGGACTTGCGGCGTCTTACTGCCGAGTGTCGATTGACCGGGCAGGAACGGCGGCCCGGAATCATCCAGCGCCGTCGGCCGGCCCAGAGGCCCCTGCCAGCTGGTGCCGGCCAGCGTCGCCGGATTCGAGGACGACATGGACGCGGGCGTCGCCGGCACGCCGCCCGGATTGAACGCTTGCGGCGTTGTGGGCACCCCGCCGTCTGCTTTCGGCGCGTAAGTCGGCTGCGGAATGCCCGGCGGCACCAGCACGCCGTGCAACGGATCGTGCGGCGGTGCCTGCGCGTGCGGAGTGCCTGTACACCCACTCGCCAGGCTCAAGGCGAGCAGCCCAGCCCATCGTAATCGCCCAGCTATTCTAAGTTTGGCCATTTTCGCCCGCCCACCGATCTTGAGATGCCGCGCTTCTCCAATAAAAAGGAATCGGCACAACTAGCGTGAGAACTTTAGTAATTATGGCAGCCCAAGCCCTCGGGTGAGGTACTCCAAACCCCAGGGTTCAGACTACCTCACCCCAGGGCTTGCTGATACCTCCAACGGAGCACCTTGACAATGCCAGCTGCGACAATCGCCGTCATCGGCGGCGACGGCATCGGACCCGAAGTCATCGACCAGGCCATCCGCGTCACCGACACCGCGCTAAGGCGCGACGGCGTCGCCTATGCCTGGAATCGGCTCCCCTGGAGTTCCGCGTTCTACAAGAAGACCGGCCAGATCATTCCCGACGACGGCTGGGCCACCCTGCAAAAGCACGACGCCATCCTCTTCGGCGCCATCGGCTCTCCCGACGTGCCCGATACCGTCACGGTTCACGGCCTGCTCTTGCCGATGCGCCGCAAGTTCGATCTCTACGTGAACCTTCGCCCCGCGTATCTCTTCGACGGCGTGCAATCCCCATTGCGCGACAAGCCGGCCGGTTCCATCGACATGCTCGTCTATCGCGAGAACACCGAGGGCGAATACGCTCCGATCGGCGGCCGGCTCTACGCGGGCACGCCTCACGAGACCGCCATCCAGACCTCGGTGTTCACGCGCCGCGGCTGCGAGCGCATCCTCCGCGCCGCCTTCGAGGCCGCCCGCAAACGGCCACGCAGGAAGCTCACGTCGATCACCAAGTCGAATGCCCAGGTCCACACGCTCGGCCTGTGGGATGAAGTGTACCGTGAAGTGGCCAAGGATTTTCCCGACGTGCAAGCGCACGCGCTGCTGGTGGACGCCGCCGCCATGGATTTCGTGCGCAAACCGGAAGTGTTCGACGTGATCGTCGCGTCCAATTTGTTCGGCGACATCCTGACCGACTTGAGCGCCATCATCACCGGCAGCGTCGGCCTGGGGGCGAGCGCCAACATCAATCCGGAGCGGGCATTCCCAAGCATGTTCGAGCCGCTGCACGGCAGCGCCCCGGACATCGCGGGTAAGGGAATCGCCAATCCGCTGGCGGCAATCCTGTCGGCCAAGCTGATGCTCGACCACCTGGGGCAGGCGAAAAGCGCTGCTGCCATGCAGGCCGCGATCGCACGCGTATTGAAGGAGGGGAGAGTGCGTACGCCCGACCTCGGCGGCAAGGCGACGACGGCGGCGATGGCCGACACGGTGATCGCGGCGCTTTAGCCGCTTACGGCGTAGCTATCGTCACCCTGCTTGCTGCAATGCCACCGCCGGCGTCGCGAAGGTGCCGTCGTCGGGATGCCACAGGCATTGCTTCATCCTGGCGCGCTCTTCGAGGACGAGGATCTTCTCCGGCGATCCGGGCAAAGCCTGCGTCGGAAAGGCCGGCGGCGGCGCGTTGCCATTGAAGTTGCCGTGGCCGCGCCGGCCGAACTTGCTCGTGGACGGATACCGCTCGCGCACTCCCGGCGTGTAGTAGCACGACCAGCACAAACCGCGCGGCCGCGATTGGGGCGCGCGACGACAATGACGGCAGATCATGGGGCAATCTCCTTCAGTAAATGTGCACACGACTTACGCCGCCGCCGGCACGCGCTGTTGCTGCGCCAGCCGCACCTCCGCCAGCAGCTCGCGGCGCATCTCGGCGCGCGCGGCGCCGTCGAACCAGTTGAGAAAATAACGGCACGCGGCCGACTCGCTGAACACCGCGTCGGCGGCGTCGCAGATGCGATGGAAGTAATCCTCGATCTGTCCGACCTTGCGCAGCCCCTCGCCTTGCCAGCCGCATATGCCGATTGCACACGCGCCGTTTACGGCGCACGCCCGCATCGCTTCGAGCGGCGGCGGCGACGAGACCACGCCTTGCAAGAGCCGCGGATCGTCGCTTACCAGTGCCTGGTGCAGCGCCCGCAAGCCCGCCTGCGACAGCTGCGGCGCCACGCCTTCGCGCCATACACGACGCCATTTTTCCATGGGAGAGCCTCCGCTGAAAGGAACGCTTTGGGTGATTAGTAGTACATTCGTATTGTACAGTTGTACATTATATTTGTCAATAATATGCGGCGAAAAATCCGGGCAAATGGCAAAAAAGGCGGATTATTTATACTTTTAAGACAAAAATGTATTACTTTGTATATTCATTGCATGGATTTCATCTCAGAGAGGCTGGTGAGATGAATGAGACGCATCCTGCAAATTGCTTGGACACCAAGGACTTGCGACCAGAATGGCAGTGAAGCGAATTCGAGGGACTACGCAAACGTCGGCTTCGGCGCGTGCTTGCGGCTCAGCGCTTGCTTCACCAGCTTGACGATGAACTCGTGGTGCGAAAAGTGGGCGGCACCGAGACTGCTCGCGAAGCCGGCGTCCTCGCTGATTTCCGGGTTCGGGTTCACTTCCAGGATGAACAACCGCCCCGCTCCGTTCATGCGGAAATCGACTCGCGCGTAATCGCGGCAGCCGAGCAAGCGATACGCATGCATGGCATGTCGGCTTAGCTCGCGAACCGTTGCCGTCGGGAGATCGACGGGAAACTTCGGCGGCGGCGCATCGGGTCGCCACTTGCTCTCGTAAGTCAAAATCGACCACGCCTCGGGGCCTTCGTCTGGGAACACGATCTCCGACGGCGGCAGCGTGCCCAGCTCCGGCAGCTCCACCAGGGCAACGTGGATCTCGCGCCCCTCGATGTACTCCTCGACCAGCACCGGCGCCCCATAGGTCGTCAGAATATGCTGCACGCGCCGCTCGACCTGCTGCGCGGTCTCGCACACGCTCTCCTGGTCCACCCCCACGCTCGCGTCCTGCTGGGCGGGCTTGACGATCACCGGATACGTCAGCGCACACGTCGCCATCGGCAGCGCGTTGATCACCAGAAAATCGGCCGTCGGCAGCCCCGCCCCCTTCAACAAGTATTTCGTCGTATGCTTGGCGCGGGCCAGCGCCAGCGTCGCGAACGGCGAACCGGTATACGGCACCCCCGACCATTCGAGCAAGCCAGCGACGTACGCTTCGGTCTCGGAGTTGTCGAGATTTCCTTCGAACAGATTGAACACCACACCGGGCTTGCGCTGCTTCAGCTCGTGCCACAAGATCGTCGGATCGGACCCGAGCGCCAACGGGGCGACGCCATAGCCCGCCGCACTCAGCACCGCCGTCAGCTTGTCCGCGATCTCGATCACCGAGTGCTCCGACTCGGCCGCCGGATGATCCCGTGGCAACACGGGCTCGTTGTACAGCATCAGCACCGAGGGCTTCGACATGACACCCGCCTTGGAGGTTGGATTTGCGTAGGTCAGGCTTTCTAGCCTGACAAGTTGCGTGAAAAGTCAGGCTAGTGCGTCTCCAACGCTATATTCTGGGGTTACGCACGGTCGGGAGGGCGAGGCCTACCCTGTGCACAACTGCCACTTTTGCTAACCCGCTGCGAGCAGCTGAGTTGCGGCAACGGCGGTACTACGAGGCGCGATGTTTTCGGCTTGGGAAACGACTTACAAACCGAAAACTCGAGGATTCCGCAGAAAACACGGTGTCCTCGTCGATC
>JACXTT010008439.1_pt1 | contig 14272 bp, 13 predicted proteins | sample 9270951 | NCBI WGS metagenome assembly JACXTT01 (sample SAMN15532306, study PRJNA645909) | rock metagenome | isolation source: weathered quartz diorite | place: Puerto Rico | collected 2017-06-21 | reverse complement strand
GTCCTGGTCCTCGGCGACGACCGCGCTGCCACGGACCTGGTCCAGGCGCTGGCCGACACGATCCCGGGCGTCCGCGGCGTGTACGGCGGCCGGATCCGCAACGCCCACCAGGTCGAGGCGATGACCGCCAACCTGATCAGCATCAACCGGCGCTACAAGGCGCACGCCGGCATCCGGGTCACCGATATCTAGCTGAACTTCCGGTACAGCGCTTCCTGGGCGACGCTGGCCACCATCAGGCCGGACCGGTCGAAGAGCGAGCCGGTGTACATCCCGCGGTTGCCGGAGATCGCGCGTGCGGTGTAGTCGGTGAAGATCCAGTCCGACATCTGCGCGGGGTGGTGGAACCAGACGGCGTGGTCCAGGCTCGCCGCCGGGATGAACCCGTCGGTGGCGAAGCTGTGCAGGTCCGCGGAGACGTCCGACAGGTAGGTCAGCGCCGCCGCGTTGAGCAGGGTGTCGTCGCCGAACTCCGTGGTGAAGCGTGACCAGAACCGCGCGGGCCAGGCGGTGATGCCGTCCTCGGGCGGGATGCTGACCTCGAGGGAGAAAATCCGCGGCACCTCCCACGGGGTGCTGTCCTCGGGGCCGGTGACCGCGGGCAGCTCGGGGGCCTGACGTTCGAGCCCCTCGGCAGGGGCGGCGAAGGAGATCGCGGTCGAGAAGATCACCTCGCCGCGCTGGATCGCCACCACCCGGCGGGCCGAGAACGAGCGTCCGTCGCGGTCCCGGTCGACCTTGAACATCGTCGGCCGCGAAGCGTCGCCGGCGCGCAGGAAGTAGCCGTGCAGCGAGTGCGGGTGCCGATCGGGGTCGACGGTGTGCCCGGCGGCGAGCAGCGCCTGGGCCGCCACCTGGCCGCCGTACAGGGGCCAGTCCTCGTCGAAGACGTAGTTGGCCCGGAAGGTGTTCTCCTCGACCTTCTCCAGGTCCAGGAGGTCGCGCAGGTCGCCGGTCATGTGCCTAGTCTGGTTGCTGACGATTCAACCAGTGGAACGAGGTAGGCACTTGTCCGAGGAAACGCCGACGACCCAGCTGACGCCGAGGCAGATCATCACCGCGATGAGCGGCCTGGTCGTCGCGATGCTGCTGGCCCAGCTGGACAACATGATCGTGGCCCCGGCGCTGCCGACGATCGCCGGCGACCTCGGTGGGGCCAACCACCTGTCCTGGGTGGTGACCGGCTACATCCTTGCCTCCGCGGTGGCGACGCCGATCTGGGGCAAGCTCGGCGACCTGTTCGGGCACAAGCACACCTTCATGATCTCGATCGTGCTGTTCCTGATCGGTTCCGCGCTGTGCGGCCTGGCTCAGGACATGACGCAGCTGGTCTTCTTCCGCGCCTTCCAGGGACTGGGTGCCGGCGGCCTGCTCGTCGGGATCATGTCGGTGCTCGGCATGCTGGTGCCGCCCCGCGAGCGCGGCAAGTACATGGGCGTGATGATGGCCGTGATGCCGGTCTCGATGATCGGCGGCCCGCTGGTCGGCGGCTGGATCACCGACCACGTCTCCTGGCGCTGGAACTTCTACGTCAACCTGCCGCTGGGCGCACTCGCGCTGTTCGTGATCTGGTCGACGCTGCACCTGACCACCGAGACCAAGCGCACCGAGAAGGTCGTCATCGACTGGTCGGGGATCTCGGTGCTGACTACCTGGATCGTGGCGCTGGTGCTCGCCATCACCTGGGGAGGCACGGAGTACCCGTGGGGCTCGTGGCAGATCGTGTCGCTGTTCTCGGTGGCCGCGGTCGGTCTCGTCGTCTTCGTCCTGATCGAGCGCAAGGCCGTCGAGCCGGTGATCGGACTGCACCTGTTCTCCAGCAAGAACTTCGTGCTGGCCTCGGTGATGGGCTTCGTCGCCGGCTTCGGCATGTTCGGCACGATCACCTTCCTGCCGCAGTTCCAGCAGTTCGTGCAGGGCAAGTCCGCCACCAACTCGGGCCTGCTGCTGATGCCGCTGATGTTCGCGCTGATGTTCACCTCGCTCGGAGGCGGACAGGTGATCAGCCGGACCGGTCGCTACAAGATCTTCCCGATCGTCGGCATGGCACTGCTCGGCGCCGGGCTGTACCTGTTCTCGAGCATGCGCGTGGACACCGGCAGTGGTCGTTCGGCGCTGTTCATGATCGTGATGGGCCTCGGGCTCGGCTGCCTGATGCAGACCACGAACCTGATCGCCCAGAACAGCGTCGAGCTCAAGGACCTCGGCGCCGGGACCGGCACGTTCACGTTCGTGCGGACCCTCGGCGGCTCGATCGGCGTCGCGATCCTCGGCACCATCTACACCCACCAGCTCACGTCGTCGCTGACGGCGAGCCGGGCGCGGCTCCCTGCGGGCGGCGGCGGGCACTCGGTCGCCGACCTCACCCCTGAGCGGTTGAGGGCGATCGGCGAGCCCTTCATCGGTCACTTCCAGACGGCCGTGGTCGCCGGCATCCACGAGATCTTCCTGGTCGCGGCTGTCATCACGATCGCCGGATTCGCGGTGTCGTGGTTCATCCGCGAGGTCCCGCTGCGCGGTTCGGCGCCCGGGCCTGCGGCTGACGCGGCGGCGAAGACGGAGATCACCGACCTCGTGTGACATATACCCCCTAGGGGTATATGGTGGGCCCATGGCACACCAGCACTCGTACCTCGCGTCCGGCAACAAGGACGACTACCTCAAGCGACTCCGTCGCATCGAAGGGCAGGCCCGCGGCCTCCAGCGGATGGTCGAGGAGGAGCAGTACTGCATCGACATCCTCACGCAGGTCTCCGCGATGACGAAGGCTCTCCAGGCGGTCTCGCTGAGCCTGCTCGAGGAGCACCTCGCGCACTGCGTCGTGGGCGCCGCCGACGGGGCTGACCGTGACGCCAAGCTCAAGGAAGCGACCGATGCGATCGCCCGGCTGGTGAAGTCATGACGACGACGACCTACTCCGTGGCGGGCATGACGTGCGGGCACTGCGTCGCCTCGGTGAGCGAGGAGATCGGCGAGCTGGCCGGCGTCACCGATGTCACCGTCGTGCTCGAGACCGGTGCGGTCACCGTGACCAGCGAGGCTCCGCTCGACGATGCCGCCGTGCGTGCGGCCGTGGTCGAGGCCGGGTACGAGCTGTTGTGAGTACGACCGATCTCGAGTTCGACATCACCGGGATGACCTGCGCCTCGTGCGCGGGCCGGATCGAGCGCAAGCTCAACAAGCTCGACGGTGTCGAGGCCGTCGTGAACTTCGCGACCGAGAAGGTACGCGTCACTCTGCCCAGCGGGCTAGGTCCCAGTGACGTCATCACTGCCGTCGAAGCCGCCGGGTACGGCGCGCACCTGCCCGAGCCTTCGGCGCCCGCCGTCGCCCCGGACCGGCTGCGCCTGGTGGTCTCCGCGGTGCTGAGCGTGCCGGTGATCCTGCTCGGCATGGTCGGCGCCTGGCACTTCTCGGGCTGGGAGTGGGTCTCCCTGGTGCTCACCACGCCGGTCGTGGTGTGGGGCGGCGCGGACTTCCACCGAGCCTCCTGGATGAACGCGCGCCACGGCGCCACCACGATGGACACGCTCGTGTCGACCGGGACCCTGGCTGCGTTCGGGTGGTCGGTGTGGACCGTCCTGGTCGGTCACGGCGAGGTCTACCTGGAAGCGGCGGCCGGCGTCACCACGTTCCTGCTCGCCGGCCGGTACGTCGAGGCGCGCGCCAAGCTGCGGTCGGGTGACGCCCTGCGGGCACTCGTCGAGCTCGGCGCCAAGGACGTGGCGGTCGTGCGCGCAGGGGTGGAGAGTCGGGTGCCGATCGCTGAGCTGGTGGCCGGCGATCTCTTCGTGACCAGGCCGGGGGAGAAGGTCGCCACCGACGGCGTCGTCGAGGACGGCTCGTCGGCGATCGACGCGTCCCTGCTCACGGGAGAATCGGTGCCGGTCGAGGTGGGTCCCGGTGACGCCGTGGTCGGTGGATGCGTGAACGTCGGCGGGCGGATCGTCGTACGGGCAACGCGGGTCGGGTCCGACACCCAGCTCGCGCAGATGGCGCGGCTCGTGACGCAGGCGCAGTTCGGCAAGGCCCCGGTGCAGCGGCTCGCGGACCGGATCTCCGCGATCTTCGTGCCGATCGTGCTGGCCCTGTCGGTGGTCACCCTCGGCGGCTGGTTGCTGACCGGGCACGGCGCGACCGACGCCTTCACGGCGGCGGTGGCGGTGCTGATCATCGCCTGCCCGTGCGCGCTCGGCCTCGCGACACCGACCGCCCTGATGGTCGGGACCGGCCGCGGGGCTCAGCTCGGGATCCTGATCAAGGGGCCCGAGGTGCTCGAGTCGACGCGACGGGTGGACACGGTCGTGCTCGACAAGACCGGGACCGTCACCACCGGGGAGATGACGCTCTCCGAGGTGATCCCGGTCGCGGGCGTCTCCGCCGAGGAGGTTCTCGGGCTCGCCGCGGCGGTCGAGAGTGCCTCGGAGCACCCGATCGGGCGGGCGATCGCCGCGGCGGCCTCGTCCGGCCTGGCGGCCGTCGAGGATTTCGCGAGCACGCCCGGGGTCGGGGTCACCGGTGTCGTCGACGGGCGTCGGATCGAGGTGCGGCGCGCTGCTGCTTTGTCTGCCGGGACTGCGGTCGACGTACTTCGTGACGGCACGGTGATCGGGACGATCGTGGTCGCTGACCGGCCCAAGCCGACGTCGGCCGCCGCTGTCGCGGCTTTGCGGGGGCTGGGCCTGCGGCCGGTCCTTCTCACCGGCGACAACGAAGCGGTCGCCCGGCAGGTCGCTGCCGAGGTCGGGATCGCGGCGGACGACGTGGTCGCCGGAGTACTGCCCGACGGCAAGGTCGCGACCATCGAGCGCCTGCAGGCCGAAAGTCGCGTGGTGGCCATGGTCGGCGACGGGGTGAACGACGCGGCCGCGTTGGCGCAGGCCGACCTCGGACTCGCGATGGGCACCGGCTCCGACGTCGCCATCGAGGCGAGCGATCTGACCCTGGTGCGCGGCGACCTGATGGTGGCGGTCGATGCGATCAGGTTGTCCCGGCGGACCCTGGCGATCATCCGCGGCAACCTGTTCTGGGCGTTCGCCTACAACGTGGCCGGTCTGCCGCTGGCAGCGGCCGGACTGCTCAATCCGATGATCGCCGGGGGCGCGATGGCGCTCTCGTCGGTGTTCGTCGTCGGCAACAGCCTGCGGCTGCGGTCGTTCAACGGGTATCGGGCGCGCTGACCTGCAGCTGCATGCCGGTCGCCACCAGTTCCTGCTGGTAGCTCGCGTAGGCCATCCGCAGCCGGGGAGCGATCCAGCCCTCCGGCACCAGCTCGGTCGGCAGGGCGGGGTCCGTGCGCAGGTGCCGGACCACGGCCGCGGCCACGGTCAGGCGGTCGGCCGCACTGCTGGCGCGCGCCATGTCGTCGAGGAGGTGGCGACCGTCCAGGTCCCAGCCCGCCAGGTCCCAGAGCTGGGCAGCGAGGGCAACCGGATCGTTGGTCGGCGTGGTGCGGAAGGTGCTGATCAGCTCGTCGGGCCACGTCGGCAACGTCCTGCTGAGGTTCGCCGGGCGCATCCAGACGCCCTCGCGGAGCTCGGCCAGCCGCAGCTCGGCCAGCGTGGCGCGGAGTCCGGCCCGGTCGGCGGCGCTGCGGCCGACCGAGGTGACCACCACCATCTCCCAGGTCGCGTCCCAGCCCTGCTGGGGCGGATCGAGGGCGACGTCCTGACGCAGCTGGCGTTCGGTGAGTCGCGTGCTCAACCGGTAGGTGCCGCCGGTCCGCTCCAGGTCACCGGCGGCCACCATCCGGGTCAGCGCGACCCGCAAGGTCGGCTCGGCGATGTCGAACATCTCCCCGGCGTCGACCAAGGCACTCACCGGAAGCTCCGGGGGGTGGGCACCCAGCAACAGGCTGAGCACCACGGAACGGGCGCTGAGCTGGCGCAACCTTGCTCCTTACACTCTTGAAACGGTTGTCGAGAGCACGTAATACTACCTCCATGACGACCAGCATCGAGCGACCGGGCCAGACCAGCTACGCCACGCACGACGTCACCAACCAGCCGCCGCCGCACGCGCCGTACGACGCAGCGGCCGATGCTGCCCTGATCGAGGGGCTCCACCGCGAAGGAGCCGGCTGGGCTGAGGCCGATGTCCGGCGCCTGGGCGTGCTGGCCGGCTCCGAGGAAGCGCAGCTGTGGGCCGAGCAGGCCAACCGTTTCGAGCCCGAGCTGAAGACCGTCGACCGCTACGGCAACCGGGTCGACGAGGTCGAGTTCCACCCGTCGTGGCACAACCTGATGCGTGTCTCGGTCGCCGAGGGCGGTGCCGGTGCTGCCTGGACCGATCCGCGTCCGGGCGCCCACGTCGCCCGGACCGCGGGTGGCCTGGCCTGGCAGCACACCGAGGCCGGGCACGGCTGCCCGATCACCATGACATACGCCGTGATCCCGGCGCTGCGGCACAGCCCCGAGCTCGCTGCGATCTACGAGCCCGGCCTGACCAGTCGCGTCTACGACCCGGGCCTGCGGGTCCCCACCACGAAGCGCGGCCTGCTCGCCGGCATGGGGATGACCGAGAAGCAGGGCGGCTCGGACGTGCGCACCAACTCGACGGTCGCGACACCGACCGGCGAGCCCGGTGTCTTCACCCTGACCGGCCACAAGTGGTTCACCTCGGCGCCGATGTGCGACCTGTTCCTGGTCCTGGCTCAGGCCCCCGGCGGCCTGTCCTGCTTCCTGGTGCCGCGGATCCTGCCCGACGGCACCCGCAACACCTTCCGGATCGTGCGGCTCAAGGACAAGCTCGGGAACCGCTCGAACGCCTCCTCCGAGCCGGAGTTCGACGGCACCGTCGCCTGGCTGGTCGGCGAGGAGGGCCGCGGCGTCAAGACGATCATCGACATGGTCAGCTGCACCCGCCTGGACTGCGTTACCGGCTCGGCGGGGATGATGCGCAAGGCGCTCGTCGAGGCGGGCCACCACGTCAAGCACCGGGCGGCTTTCGGCGCGAACCTGATCGACCAGCCGCTGATGCGCAACGTGGTCGCGGACCTGGCGATCGAGTCCGAGGCCGCGACCACGCTCGCGCTGCGGCTCGCGGGGTCGGCCGATCGGGCGATCCGTGGTGACGAGGGCGAGCAGGCGTTCCGCCGGATCGCCACCGCCATCGGCAAATACTGGGTCACCAAGCGCGGCGCTGCGTTCACCGCCGAGGCGATGGAGTGCTTCGGTGGCAACGGGTACGTCGAGGATTCGGGGATGCCGCGGCTCTACCGCGAGGCGCCGCTGAACTCGATCTGGGAGGGCTCTGGCAACGTGAACGCGCTCGACGTGCTGCGTGCGCTGGGCAAGGAGCCGGCTTCGCTCGAAGCCCTGATGGGCGAGCTCGCGTTGTCGGCCGGCGCCGATGCGCGACTGGACGCAGCGGTCGGGCGGTTGGGCTCCGAGCTCTCGGACCTCGAGGGCATCGAGGTCCGTGCTCGCGGACTGGTCGAGCAGATGGCGCTCGTACTGCAGGGGTCTTTGTTGGTGCGGCACGCGCCTGTCGCTGTCGCGGACGCGTTCTGTTCCAGTCGGCTCGACCGCCAGGGCGGTCTCGCCTTCGGAACACTGCCTTCAGGGACGGACTTCACGGCGATCCTCGACCGCGCGCTGCCGGAGGGTTCGTGACCGAGTACCGGACGCTGACCTACGAGGTCGACGGCCGGGTCGCCCGGATCACCTTCAACCGGCCCGAGCAGGGAAACTCGATCACGGCCGACACCCCGGCCGAACTGGCTGAGGTCGTCGAGCGCGCCGACGTCGATCGCCGGGTGCACGTGATGCTGGTGAGTGGCCGGGGCAAGGGGTTCTGCGGGGGTTACGACCTGGGGCTCTTTGCCGAAGGCGGGCATGGGCAGAGCGCCGAAGGCGACATGGGGGCCGCGGACGCGGACCCGGACGCCGTCAGCGTGCTCGACGCGAAGGTCCAGCTGGACAACCACGACCCAGGACGCACCTGGGACCCGATGATCGACTACCAGATGATGAGCCGCTTCAACCGCGGCTACGCCGGCCTGCTGCACGCCAACAAGCCGACGGTCGCCAAACTGCACGGATTCGCCGTCGCCGGAGGCACCGACATCGCGCTGCACTGCGACCAGATCATCTGCGCCGACGACACCAAGATCGGCTACCCGCCGACCCGTGTCTGGGGTGTGCCCGCGACCGGGCTGTGGGCGCACCGGCTCGGCGACCAGCGGGCGAAGCGGTTGCTGCTCACCGGCGACTGCCTGACCGGCAAGCAGGCCGAGGAGTGGGGGCTGGCGATCGAGTCCTGCCCGGCTGAGGAGCTCGACGAACGCGCGGAGATCCTGGTGCAGCGCATCGCGGCCATGCCGTTGAACCAGCTGATGATGGTCAAGCTCGCGCTGAACAGCGCGCTGCTCGCGCAGGGTGTGGCGAACTCCGCGATGGTCAGCACCGTGTTCGACGGGATCTCCCGGCACACGCCGGAGGGCTACGGGTTCGCGCAACGTGCCGTCGAAGCCGGCTTCCGGGAAGCCGTCCGTGAACGCGACGAGCCGTTCGGGGACTGGAAACAGAACCGGCCCACCTGATGGCCGCGCCGGTCGAGGCTGCGGTCCTGATCCCGATCTACACCGATGTCCGCGGCGACGTCGTCGTCTTCACCGAGCGCAGTGCCGACCTGCGGAAGCACGCCGGCGAGATCTCGTTCCCCGGTGGCCGGCGGGACCGCGGCGAGGACCTGGTCACCACCGCGCTGCGCGAGGCCGAGGAGGAGATCGGCCTGCCGCGCGACCAGGTCGAGATCGTCGAGGAGCTGCCGGCGTTCGGCACCTTCGTCAGTGGCTTCCGGATCACGCCGTACGTCGGCCGGATCCCGGCCGGCCTGGCCTGGAGCACCGACCCCGGCGAGGTGGCGCGCGTCCTTGAGCTGCCCGTCGTCGCGCTGCGAGCCGGGCACCGCCGCGAGCGGTTGCTCCGCAAGGGGGTCCCGGTGCGCACCGACACCTACACCGTCGACGGTGAACTGGTCTGGGGCGCCACCGCCCGCATCCTGAGGGAATTGCTCGATCGATTGCCTTCCTAGGCAGGTCCCGGCACGCTTCGGAGCATGCTGAACTTCTACGGCGGTCACGGCCTGCACGGTCCGGACATCCGTGGGGTGCGCCCCTACCAGGTGATCGGACTGGTCTGGTTCTCCAACGTGCTCGGTTCGGCGATCCTGATGGTCGACTACCTGGTCGTCTTCCCGTTCCCGCCGAACGAGTCGACCTCGTCGATCGTGCGCAGCAACGTGATCCTCGGTGTCGTCTGCGTGGCCGTCAGCTGGGTGGTCCTGGGGGTCGTCGGAGCGCCGCGTGCACACCGGGCGCTGGACTGGACGATGCGCGGAATGGCCCCCGACGAGGAGGAGCGCGAGCTCACCCTCAACCTGCCGTGGTGGTTGTTCTGGATGCAGGTCGTGCTGTGGGGGCTGTCGTGCATCGTGTTCTTCTACGCCAACCTGCACGTCGGCGGCCGGTACGCGTTGCAGATGTCGGCGACCGTGCTGATCAGCGGGCTCGCGACCGCCGCGACGACGTACCTGCTGTGCATGCGGCTCTTCAAGTCCGCGATCACCCGGGTCCTCGAGCTCTCGCCGCCGCAGCGCGGTTCGACGGCGGGGGTCGGGGAGAAGGCCGTCTTCACGTGGGCACTGACCACCGGTGTCCCGGTGCTGGGACTGATCGGGATGGTCGCGTTCGCCGGCGAGTCGGGTGTCTCGCTGCACCAGCTCTCGATCAGCGGCGTGGTGATCGGCCTCGGCGCTCTCGTGACCGGCCTGTTCGCCACGGTCCTCTTCGCCAAGTCGATCGGGGAGCCGCTCGGCGGCCTGAGCGAGGCACTCGCCGAGATCCAGAAGGGTGATTTCGACATCAAGGTCGTCGTCGACGACGCCGGTGAGATCGGCCAGCTGCAGTCCGGGCTCAACAACATGGCCTTTGCGCTGCGCGAACGTGAGCAGCTCCGCGACCTGTTCGGACGCCACGTCGGAGAGGACGTCGCCCGGCTCGCGCTCCAGCAGGGCGTCGCCCTCGGTGGTGAGGAACGCGAAGCGGCTGCCCTGTTCGTCGACGTGATCGGATCGACGACGTTCGCCGCCTCGCGACCAGCCGGTGAGGTGGTCGCTGCCCTGAACCGGTTCTTCGAGGTCGTCGTGTCGGTGGTCTCCGAGTACGGCGGACTGGTCAACAAGTTCGAGGGTGACGCCGCGTTGTGCATCTTCGGCGCACCGCTCGAGCTGGACGATCCCGCGGCCGCTGCGCTGGGTGCCGCCCGGACGATGGCCGTCCGGCTGCGCGACGAGGTCCCCGACCTCGACGCCGGCATCGGGGTCTCGCACGGCCTGGTGATCGCCGGCAACATCGGCTCGACGCAGCGGCTCGAGTACACCGTCATCGGTGACGCCGTGAACGAAGCGGCGCGGCTCACCGAGCAGGCCAAGGACCGCCCGGAACGCGTCGTGGCGTCCGAGCGGATCCTGGATCGCGCGGAGGCCGGCGAGCGGGCCCGGTGGCGTCTGCTGGAACCGATGCTGCTGCGCGGTCGGCTGGCGCCGACGACGCTCGCTGTGCCGGTCTAGCTGCGCAGCGAGTCCGCGAGGGCGCGGATGGTCCCGGCGGGGTGGTCGGAACCGGGGAAGTAGGCGCAGATGCGCTCGGCGACATCCCCGAAGCGCGCTTTGATGTCCGCAGCACACTCCTCGGGCGTCCCGACCACGGCGAGGGTGCGCAGCATGTCGTCGTCGATCCGGTCGATCATCGTCATGATGTCGCCGGTCTTGGACAGGGCGTTGAGCTCGGGCTGCAGGTCACCCCAGCCCTCGATCTCCAGGACAGGCCGGTACGCCGGTGTCGACCCGTAGAACGCCAGCAGGCCGCGTACGCCGACGGTGGCCGCTTCGATCTCGGCGGGAGTCGTGCCCATCGCCACGATCGCCTGCGGATAGAGCTCCACACGCTCACGGCCGGCGACCTCGAGGCCTTCGGCGACGGCCGGCAGCGTCCGCTCCCGGAAGTGCTTCGCACTGTTGAACGGCATCACCAGCAAGCCGTCGGCGACCTCGGCCGCGGTGCGGGTCATGATCGGACCGAGGGCGCCGAGCAGGACCGGCGGGACGCCGTACGGATTGGGGCCGGGGACGAAGGTCGGCGGCATCAGTGTGTGCTGGGTGAACTCGCCGCGGAAGTCCAGGCGGGTGCCGTCCTGCCAGGAGCTCAGGATCGCCTTGGTCGCCAGCACGGTCTCACGCATCCGCGCGGCCGGCTTGCTCCAGACACCGCCGTACCGCTTCTCGATGTGCGGCTTGATCTGCGAACCCAGGCCGAGCCGGAACCGGCCCTTCGAGAGCAGCTGCAGGTCGTAGGCCATGTTCGCGAGGTGCATCGGGCTGCGTGGCAGGGCGATCGCGACGTTGGTCATCAGGTCGGTCTCGACGGTCCCGGCCGCCACGATGAGCGGCAGGAAGACGTCGTGCGGACCTTCGAAGGTGAAGAGTCCGTCGACCCCGGCGTCGACCAGCTGGCGAGCACGTTCGGCGGCCTGGTCGGGCCGCGCATCGAGCTGGACGTCGAGCAGCATCAGTGGCTCCCCAGCAGGCCCGCGGACCGGAAGAACTCGACCAGGTCGTGCAGGGTCTCCTCGATCGGACGAGGACGGTAGCCGAGCTCTTCCCCTGCCTTGGTCCGGTCGACCACGGGACTCATCACCAGGTTCTCCAGAGCAGCCGGGGCGAACGACTCCGAGCCGAAGAGACGTGCGACCGGGTCGATCACGGGAGCCGTGGCGGCGAGCAGTCCGAGCGGGATCGCGATCCGCGGGCCCTTCTGCCCGGCGATCTCGGCCGTGCGCACCTGGGCGTCGAACAGGTCGTAGCGGTGGCCGCCCAGCAGGTAGTTGTGACCCGTGCGGCCCTTCTCGGCGGCGAGCAGGAAGCCGGCGGCGACGTCGCGGACGTCGACCATGTCGAACTCGCCGCGGACGCTGACCGGCAGCTTGCCGGTCGCCGCTTCGAGCAGCCCGACGTTCATCCGGGACAGCCTCCCGACGTGGTCGACCGGGCCGTAGATGCCGGTCGGGTTGCAGATCACTGCATCCAGCCCGGCGTCGACGACCTTGAGGAGCTCGACCTCGCCGCCGTACTTCGAGCGGTGGTAGACCGGGAGCCGTGGATCGGTCGAGCGCTTCGACCCTTCGTGCACGGTGCCGTGCTTCTCGTAGTCGTACGCCGCCAGCGAGCCACAGCTCACCATCCGCCGTACGCCGGCAGCCAGTGCCGCGCGCGCGACCGTGCCGACGCCGTGCACGTTGACCCGCTCCGCGAGCGGGTCCTCCTGACGCAGGGTGATCAGCGCGACCAGGTGGTGCACGATCTCCACGTCGTGCAACGCCGCGGTCATCGCCTCCTCGTCGAGCACGTCGACGACCTGCGAGGTCACCGATGCGTCAGGAAAGGGGACGCGGTCGAGCGCCAGGACGTCGTGCCCCTCGGCGACCAGTGCGTGGACGACGTTGAGCCCCAGGAAGCCGGAGGCCCCGGTGACGGCGACCTTCACGACGCGGTCACCACCTGGGCGTAGGAGCGGCCACGTTCCTCGCGCTCCCACAGCGGGTCGGAGGTCGCGGTGCCTTCGCTGCGCAGGGCTCGCTTGAGCACCTTGTTCGTCGCGGTCGTCGGCACCTCGGTGGCGATCCGGACGTAGCGCGGCCAGGCCTTGGGGGAGAGGTCGGGCTGCTCGGCCAGGAACTCCTCGAACCGGTCGGGGGTGAGCGTGGCACCGTCGCGGAGGACCAGCGTGACCATCAGCTGGTCGCCGACGTTCGCATCCGGGACGGCGTACACGGCTGCCTGGCTGATCGCCGGGTTGCGCAGCAGTAGGGCCTCGATCGGAGCTGCTGCGAGGTTCTCACCGTCGACGCGCAGCCAGTCGTCGGTGCGTCCGGCGAGGTAGATGAACCCGGCCTCGTCGCGGTAACCGAGGTCGCCCGACCAGTACATGCCTCCGTCCAACCGGGCGTCGGTCGCGGCCTTGTCGTTGTAGTAGCCGGAGAAGAAACCTGCCCCTTGGGTGTTCACGAGCTCCCCGACGCAATCACCCAGGTTGGCGACCGCACCGGATTCGTCGAAGACCGCCCGAGGGCATTCGGTGCGGGTCTCGCGATCGTAGACGGCGACCCCGTCGAAGGGTTGGCCGATCGAGCCCAGCGGGGTGTCGTCGGTCCGCGTGATGATCACCGCGGTCTCGGTGGACCCGAAGCCGTCCCAGACTTCTGCGCCGAAGCGGCGGCCGAACTCGGCGATGTCGCGGTCGGAGGCCTCGTTGCCGAACGCGGTGCGCAGCGGGTTGTCCGCGTCGTCGGGCAGCTCGGGAGTGGCCAGCACGTAGGCGAGCGGCTTGCCGACGTAGTTCATGTACGTCGCCCCGAACGCCCTGATGTCGGCGAGGAAGTTGGTGGCGCTGAACTTCCGGACCAACGCGATCGTCGCTCCGCCGCACAGGGCCGGCGCGAACGAGGCCATGATCGCGTTGCTGTGGAACAGCGGCATCGCGCAGTAGCAGACGTCGGCGGGTGTCAGGCCGTACTTCTCGGACAGCACGCTGCCGGACATCACGACCATGAAGTTGCTGACCTGGACGGCCTTCGGCTCACCGCTGGTGCCCGAGGTGAAGATCAGCATGAAGGTGTCCATCGCGCCGACCTCGGCGAAGCCACCGGTCGTTCTCGGAGCGGCGCCGGTCAGCTGGGCCCACTCGGCGCTGTCGGTGTCGACGACGCGGGCTCCGCCCAGGTCGAGACCGTCCAGCAGGCTGAGGTGCTGGGAGTCGGTGAGCACCACCTGACAGTCGGCACGGCGTACGTCGGCCGCCAGCGCCTCACCGCGCCGGGTCGCGTTGATGCCGACGGTGACGTGAGCTCCGATCGCGCCGGCCACCAGCGCCCGGACCATCTCCGGGGTGTTCTCGAGCAGGACGCCCACGTGCAGCGGGCGATCGGGCGCTGCCCAGCCGGCGAGCACGTGCGCGCGGGCGGCTGCGTCGCCGACGGTCTCGCGCCAGGACCAGGTCTGCTCACCGAAGGCGATTCCGACGTCGTCGCTCGTGGCCAGGGCACGGACCAGCTGCTGGACGGTCTCAGGCATGGAGGGACTCCCGCACCGGGCTGAGATGCCGGGTCAGGAACGACACGGCGTGCTGGACCGCAGCGTCGTGGAAGGGCTTGCCGGGGAAGAGGTCGAAGTGGTCGCCGGGGTAGTGGCGCACCTCGGCCTTCGCCTTGAACGC
>JACXTT010008438.1_pt1 | contig 14272 bp, 12 predicted proteins | sample 9270951 | NCBI WGS metagenome assembly JACXTT01 (sample SAMN15532306, study PRJNA645909) | rock metagenome | isolation source: weathered quartz diorite | place: Puerto Rico | collected 2017-06-21 | reverse complement strand
GTGGGCGGTTGGCAGGGGGCCAAGGAAAACGGATAAAGGGCAAAAGGGAGAGGATTATTCAGGCCTCGGCCAACGGCAAACGGCGAACGACTCCACATGGGCATCTATCCCATCGGCAACTCCACCCGCCCGTTCGAGGAATTCGCGGCGCTGCTCCGCGAGCACGGCATCCGCCGGCTGGCCGACATCCGCCGCTTCCCCGGCTCGCGGCGCTACCCGCACTTCTCCCGCGACGCGCTGGAGCGCTCGCTGCCGGAGCGCGGCATCGAATATGTCCATCTCCCCGAGCTGGGCGGGAGGCGAAAGCCGGCGGCCGACTCGCCGAACACGGCGTTGCGCAACGAGCAGTTCCGTGCCTATGCGGACCACATGGCCGGCGAGGAGTTCCGCGCCGCGGTCGACGCACTGCTCGGTGGAGTGCGGCCGTCCCGGCCGCATCCGCCGAACGTCTCGCCCTGCGGTGTTGACGATCGGCCGAGACGGCCGATCGGCACGGGCGAGACGCCCGCACTCCCGCTCGAAGGCCGCACCGCCGTCATGTGCGCCGAGGCGGTGCCGTGGCGCTGCCACCGGAACCTGCTGGCGGATGACCTGGTGAGGCGGGGCGTCGAGGTGGTGCACATCATCGGCCACGGCGAAGCTAAACGGCACGCCATGAGCCCGCTGGCGCGCGTGGTCGGCGATCGGCTGGTGTACGCCCCCGAACAGTCGGCGCTGCCACTATAATTAATTCTCCAGGGTCTCCAGCATGACCGTCATCGCCGAACCGGTCGTCCGGACCGATCGAGATCTCGTGCTCGCCGTTGACGACAACGAGCACAACCTGCAGCTTCTCGAGGAGTACCTCGGCACGTGGGGCTACGACGTCGTCTTCGCGCGCGACGGCGCCGAAGCGCTGGAGCTCTATCCGCGCGTCGACCCCTCGATCATCGTCCTGGACGTGATGATGCCGGTGATGGACGGCTACGACGCCTGCGCGCGCATCAAGGAGCAGCCGGGGGGGCGCACCATCCCCATCCTCATGCTCACCGCGCTCACCGGGACCGAGGACAAGGTGCGCGCGCTGGAGTGCGGCGCCGACGACTTCCTCAACAAGCCGATCAACAAGGACGAGCTGCGCACGCGCATCCGCTCGCTGATCAAGATCCGCAACCTGCGCAAGGAGCTCGACTCCAGCGAGAACATCATCCTCACGCTCAATTACGCCATGGAGAACAAGGACCCCCGCAGCGGCGGGCACGTACAGCGCGTGGCCGCATACGCGGCGCGGCTCTGTGACCGGCTGGGGATGACCGCGGAGGAGAAGGAGATCGTGGTCAAGGGGGCGCTGCTGCACGACGTCGGCATGATCGGCGTTCCCGATCACCTCATCGGCAAGGCGCGCCTCGGCGACGACGAGCGCGCGCGCGTCCACGACCACTCGCGCATGGGAGCGTCGATCCTTCAGCCGATGAAGACCTTCCGCCGCTTCGTTCCCATCGTGCCGTGGCATCACGAGAGATTCGACGGCCGCGGATTTCCCGACGCCCTGCGCGGCGACGCCATCCCCATCGAGGCGCAGGTGGTGGCGCTCACCAATCGCTTCGACGAGATCCGCCACGACGAGGACCTCATCGAAGAGGATGCTGCGGCGCGCTTGATCGACGAGGCGGCGCGCGGCGCGTTCGACCCCGCGCTGGCCCGCCTCTTCGTCTCCACCCTCTGCGACGACAAGCCGGCGGCGGTCACCACGCGACACATCCTGGCCAAAGAGCCGCCGCCGGCGCGCGTGCTCTGCGTCGACGACACCGACCGCAACCGCGAGCTGATCGCGGCGATCCTCGGCGCGGAAGGCTTTCACGTCATGCACGCGCGCAGCGGCCGCGAGGCGATGGATCTCATCGCCGGCGACGACGTCGACGTCGTGCTGCTCGACCTGTTGATGCCGGTGCAGAGCGGCGTGGAGACGCTGCGCCTCCTCCGCCGCGATCCGCATCACGAGTTCCTCCCGGTCATCGCGCTAACCTCGGAGCGCGGCGGCGCGCTGCGGCAGGAGGCCATCGTGGCCGGCGCGGACGACTTCATCACCTATCCCGTGAATCGCATCGAATTGGTGGCGCGCATCCGCTCGCTGCTGCGCCTGAAGGACTATCACGCCGATCTGGAGCAGGAGCAGAACGTCATCTGCGCGCTGGCCTTGGCCATCGAGGCGAAGGACCGCTACACGCGCGGGCACTCGCAGCGCGTCGGCGATCTGGCGCGCGCGTTCGCGCTGCACCTCGGCTGCGAGGCCGCCGCCGCCGAGCGCATGCGCATCGCCGGCCTGCTTCACGACATCGGCAAGATCGCCGTCCCCGAGGCGCTGCTGAACAAGGACGGACCGCTGACCAAAGAGGAGTTCCTGCGCGTCATCGACCATCCGGTGATCGGCGAGGAGATGGTGCGGCCGCTGATGACTCTGAGCGGCGTGCTGAGCATGATCCGCCACCACCACGAGCGCTACGACGGCCGCGGCTACCCCGACGCGCTGCGCGGCGAGGCCATCCCGTTCGAGGTGCGCCTGCTCTCGATCGTCGACGCGTACGACGCGCTGACCTCGCATCGCTCCTACCGCCCCTCCCCCCTCACGCACACCGCGGCAATGGAGACGCTCCGCCGCGAAGCGGCAGGGGGAAAGTGGGACCCGCAACTGGTCGAGCAGTTCGCGCAGATGCTCGGCGCACAACCGCCGGATTGGGGGGCGATCTCGCAACCAGTGCCGACGTTGTTCAGCGCGTAGGGGCGCGCGACAGCCGCCCGGCACCCGGAGCCGCCGGGCGCGCTGCCGCGCGCCCCTACTGCTATATTCGCGCGGCCGATGCTGGTCCTCCACGATCCTCTCCGACAGACGGACTTGCCGCGCGGCTGCGTAGCCACCATCGGCAACTTCGACGGCATGCACATCGGCCATCAGGAGATCGTGCGCGGAGTGGTGGAGCGGGCGCGCGAGCTGGAGCAGCCGTCGGCGGTGATCACCTTCGACCCGCACCCGCTCTCCATCGTGGCCCCCGACCGCGTCCCCAAGCAGATCATCACCCTGGCGCAGAAGGAGGAGCTGCTGCGGGAGATGGGCGTCGACGCGCTGCTCGTCGTCCCCTTCACGCACGAGTTCTCGCGCTGGACCGCCAACCGCTTCATCGAAGAGTTCCTGGTCGGCTCGCTGCGCGTGGCGGAGGTGCGCATCGGCCGCGACTTCTGCTTCGGCGCGGGGCGGGAGGGGAACCTGGCGCGGCTGGAGGCGGCCGGGAAGAAGCTCGGGTTCGAGGTCCGCGGCGTGGGCGACATCCGCATCCGCGGCATCCGCGTCTCCAGCTCGAACGTGCGCGACGCCATCGGAAAAGGGGCCATCCGCGCCGCGAACCTCGCCTTGGGCCGCGCCTACTTCATCGACGGCCGCGTGGCCACCGGGCGGCGGCTAGGGCGGAAGATCGGCTTCCCCACCGTGAACGTCGATCCGTCGAACGATCTCTTCCCGGGCGGCGGCGTCTACGTCACCACCTCGCGCTTCGAGAGCTTCAACCGCTCCTTCCAGAGCGTGACCAACATCGGCGTCCGTCCGACGCTCTACGAGAATTACGCCATCACCATCGAGAGCCACATCCTCGACTTCGACTCCAACGTCTACGACGACACGGTGCGCGTTTACTTCCACGAGCTGCTGCGGCGCGAACGGCAGTTCCGTTCGGCGCTGGAGCTGACGAATCAGATTCGACAGGACATCGAGGCGGCGCGACGTTATTTCTTGCGACATCCCGTTGAAGTTCGAAGTTCGAGGCTCGAATGAAGAATTCAGAACCGCATCCGATCGCTTCTTCATTGTTACTTCGCACCTCGAACCTCGAACCTCGATGCTGCTAACCGACGCACTCTTCACCCTCATCACCCTCCTCGCCTTCCTCGCCGCGCTGGCGCTGGTCCATTTCTTCAAGACGCTCGACGCCGATCTGTGGCACGCCTGGCGGAATCCGTTCGCCGCCGGGCTGGTCATCGGCATCGCGCTGCGCCTCGCACACTTTCCGCATCCGGTCGCCTTCGGCGTCTTGCTGACCATCGCGGCGGTGTATGCGCGGCACACCGGGCGGGAGAGCGAGGCGGTGGACGGGATGCTGATCGGCGCGGCGATGGGCGCCGCCACGGCGCTGCCGCTGGCCGAGCCGCGCGCGGCGGCGACGGCGATTCTGGCGGGGGCGGTGGCGGGATACGGCATCACCTTCGCCGCCTTTCACGTGGCGGAGAGACGGCGGCAGCTCGTCATCGACGGCGTCACGCTGGCCGGCGCCATCTGTGCCGCGTACCTCCCGGCGCTTCTCGCGGCGTACGGTGTACTCGAGCGAACGACGCTCATCATCGTCGCCGCCGCCATTCCCCTCGTCATCATTGCCGTGGTCTTCCGCCAATGGGCGGACGTGCGCGCCGAGCTGCGTCACGAAGCGTCGCTCGGTTTTCTCGACGACGCCGACGTCCGCCCCACCGCCCACCCGCTCCTCCGCCTCGGCGCCGGCGGGTGGGCCGACAAGCACGCGCACCGCGAGTTCGTCCGCCTGGCCAACAGGATCGCGCTGCGCAAACGGCAGCAGCGCAACCGCTCCGACGACACCGCACGCCTCCATCAGCTCGAGATCATCAAGCTGCGCATGCAGATCCAGGAGATGAGCAGGATCGACCGCGACGTGTCAGATACAATGTCGCGCAGCAAATGACGAGGCCTCTTCTCGCCGGTTTCCTCCTCTCTCTTCTCTCCACATCACTCTTCGCCCAAGGGAAGGACATGGGCCCCGCGGCGCAGTACTACGGGCAGCCGAAGAAAGTCGGCAAGCGCTTCAGCTTCATGCCTGGGCCGAAAGAGGGTGGCTGCAAAGACATCGAGCTCACCGCCGCGGAGAAGGGGGGGGGGCGCGTGGAGGCCGTGCGCGAGGAGTATGTGGTGCTGGAGAAGGACGTGGTCATCAAGTGCCAGGACATCACCATCCGCGCGGACAAGGCCACGTACAACTACAAGACGAAGGATGCCGTCACCGAGGGGCACGTCATCATCGATCAGGGACCGGTGCGCCTCACCGGCGACCGCGGCGTCTTCAACCTCGACAGCAAGACCGGCACGCTCTTCAACGCCACCGGCGCCATGCAGCCGGACATGTACTTCACCGGCGAGAAGATCGAGAAGACCGGCGACACCACCTACCGCCTGACCAACGGCATGCTCACCTCGTGCGACCTGGAGAATCCCTCCTGGTCGTTCCACCTGGCCAGCGCAGACGTGACGCTCGACGACTATGCGCACATGCGCGACGTCAGCTTTCGCGCGCACCGCGTGCCGCTCTTCTACACGCCGGTGCTGGTCTGGCCGACCAAGCGCGATCGCTCGCGCGGCTTCCTCATCCCGCGCATCACCTTCACCTCCAAATTCGGCAGCCGCCTGGAGATCGGCTACTTTCTCCCCTTCGGCGATTCCGTCGACGCCACGCTCTACGCGGACCTCAGCAACCAGAGCTACAACGGCGGCGGCGTGAATCTCCGCTACCGGCCGTCGGAGAACGTGAAGCAGGGCGATGTAGACGTCTACACCGTCCATGACGTGGAGGCCGGCACGCAGCAGTGGCGGTATTCGTACAAGCACGCGCAGGACAAATTGCCCGGCGGGTTCCGGGCGGTGGTGGACGTGGAGGACTTCTCCAACCTCGACTTCTTCCGCCGCTTCTCGCACGACACGCGCTTGCATACGCTGTCGCAGATTTACTCATCCGCCTACCTGACCAAAAATGCGCCAACGTACTCGCTGAACCTGCTCACCGACCGCCGCGACATCGTCAGCATCGCTTCGGCCGATCCGAGGACGCCGCCCGCGCGGCAGCGATTCGAGCAGCTCCCGTCGCTGCAGTTCCGCACCTACCCCAATCGCCTCGGCAGCCTCCCGCTGTACTTCTCGCTGGAGTCCTCTGCATCGCACCTGGTGACCAACGGACTGATCACCGGCCCGAAGGCGGACTACTACCGCGCCGACATCTTCCCCACGCTGTCGCTGCAGTTGCGCACGCCGCCGTGGCTGTCCATCCGCCCGCAGATCTCCGCGCGCGAGACGTGGTACTCGGCCAGCCTCGACCCGGCGACCCTCACCAGCGGCACGCTCTCCGCCGTCGACCAGTCCATCAAGCGCTTCTACGCGCAGGGAGAGGTCGACGTGGTCGGCCCTTCATTCTCCAAAGTCTTCGATCGCTCGCTGGGCGGCTTCACGAAATTCAAGCACGTCATCGAGCCGCGCTTCCGCTACCTCTACACCAGCGTGGTCAACGATCAGGACCGCGTCATCCGCTTCGACACCGTCGACACGCCGTTCCTCCCCATCGTGCGGCATTCGGTGGAGTACTCGCTGACGCAGCGCCTCATCGGGCGTGAGCAGGGAAAGAACGCCTCCGCGCGCGAGGTGCTCTCCTTCTCGCTGCTGCAGTCGGTCTCGCTGGGCAACGAGTTCACCAACGCCACCGGCGGCAGTCTGCCCGGCAGCACCGTTCCGCCGGGACAGCAGAACAAGTTCACGCCGCTGGTGGCCAGCCTGCACGCCAATCCGTATCAGTCGATCACCTTCGACGCCAACGCCACGTACGGCAACGTCTCGCACCAGATCGATCAGACCAGCGTGTCGGCGAATCTCCTCGGCACCGGCGAGCGCGCCGACAAATATCTCTCCTTCACCTACTTCGCCTCCTTCCGCCAGCCGGGGCAGCCGGCCGGGAGCGGCTCCAGCCAGATCCGCCTGAACACCGGCTCGTCGCTGCTGCGCGACCGCGTCCGCGCCGACGTGCAGCTCAACTACGACGCCAAGAAGGGGCAGTTCCTCGAGCAGCGCTACCTCATCGGCGGCACGGCGTCGTGCTACGGCATCGCGCTGGAGTACCGCCGCTACATCGTCTTCATCCCCGATCAGAAGACCGACTGGAATGTCGGCATCGTGGTCTCGCTGAAGAACATCGGCACGATCGGGACGCACTGATGCGACGCGTGGCCGCGCTCGCGCTACTGCTCGCCGTGGCCTGCCGCCACGATGACCGCCCGGCGCGCGAGGCCGCGCTGCGGCACGACCTCTTCGAGATGCGCAAGGCCATCGCCGACTTCCGGGAGGACAAGAAGCGCGGCCCGCACTCACTCTCCGAGCTGAAGACGGCGCACTACCTGCCCGACATCCCGGCCGATCCGCTCACGCGATCGCGCAACTGGCGCGTGACCACCGAGGAGTCCGTGCACAACGACGACTTCGTGCGCGGCGCCGGCCCCGCCCCCGAGCCGGAAGTGGTCGACGTTCATAGCCGGGCGGTGGGGAGGGATGGGGCGGGGAAGGCGTACGCGGAGTACTGAGAAGTCCTGCGTCCTGCCTCCTGTGTCCTGCGTCCTTTCATAAGAGCACGCGGGACGCAGGACTCAGGACGCAGGACTCTGTTACGCTCGCCCCGCGCGTGTCCAACGTCTACACCTTCAAAGACTTCGAGGGGAGCTCCCATCGAATCCTGATCGACCTCATCCGCCGCTTTTCACCGCGCGGCGGGACGCTGCTGGACCTCGGCGCGGCGGGGGGGGAGCTCGGCGCGGCGCTGCGCGACCACTTCGACCGCACCATCGGCTTCGAGTACGACGTCGGACGCATCGGCGATCTCCGCCCGCGATTCGACAGCGTGGTCATCGCCGACCTGGAGGCGGTGCGCACGCTGCCGGCGAGCGCGCGCGCCATCGTTCTGGCTGACATCCTGGAGCACCTGCGCGACTCCTCCACGCTGCTGCGCTGCGTCCGCCAGTCGCTGGCGGCGGACGGACGCCTCTTCATCTCCGTCCCCAACATCGCCAACATCACCGTCCGCCTCGGATTGCTCTTCGGCGTCTTCGAGTACCGCGACCGCGGCATCCTCGATTACACGCACCTCCGCTTCTTCACCATGCGCACCATCCGGCGGGAGATCGAGAACGCCGGGTTCCGCATCGCCGCCGTGCGCGGCTCGTCGGTCCCCATCCGCCTGATCATCGGCCGCTGGATGCCCGACCTCCTGCTGCGCGCCGGCGAGCGCCTGCTGACGTGGATCACGCGCGTGTGGCGGTCACTGTTCGCGTATCAGATCATCATCGTCGCCGATAAGACTTGACGCTTATCCTGAGCCGCGTGAGACGGCTCAGGATCTGGCGCCAGTGTGCGCAGCGCAAGTGGGCGCCAGATCCCGACGCCTTCGGCGTCAGGATGAAGTTGAGGATCGCCGAGCCTCGAGCAGAGACGCGATGACCAGCGCCGCCAGCGCCAGCATCGACCACACCCACCACCCCCGTCCGATGCGGCGCGTGAAGACCACGCGGTGATGGCCCGCCGGGACGCGCACGCCGGCGAAGAGCGCGTTGATCTCCACGGGCGCGGCCTCGCGGCCGTCGATGGTGATGCGCAACTCCGGAGTCAGCTTCTCCGATGAGGCGAGAAAGGCCTCACCCGCGCCGCTGACCTCGACCACCTGCTCGTCCTCGGCATAGCTGCGCAGCGTGACCGCCGCGGGGGCATACGTCGCGGCGAACGGCGCGGCGGCCTCCGCGGCGAAGTCGGAGATCTTCTCCCACCCTTCGTCGCGCAGCCGCGTGACTGCGTGGAAGCGCGGGATCTCGCCGACGTTGCGGAAGAGGCGCCCGTCGGGCAGCTCGCGATCGAAGATCAGCGGCGTCATCACCCGCCCATAGAATATTGGCGCGTCGCCGGCCACCGACGTCGCGCCGGTGAGCAGGCGCACGCGCGCGCCGGCGGCCTCGACCCGCAGAATGACCGACTGACCGAGCCGCGCGTACGGCCGCAGCGGCAGGTAGACCTTCCCCATGACCTCCGTGTCCGCCGGCGTGAAGGCGCGCGTGTAGACGACGCGCGAGCCATCAAGGATCGAGACGGTCAAGCGCGGTTCGCGCGCGGTGATGCGATCCATGCTCGCCGGCAGCTCGATGGCGTAGAACGGCTCCGCGTCGACGCGCACGTGCCGCTGCACGCTCCCGCCCGCCGGCACGTACATCGCCGCGATCTCCTTCACCCCCGGCACCGTCTCCTTGAAGATCGACCACTTGACGATGTCGATGCTGCGATGCTCGATGAAGTAGCGGATGCCGAGCATCGCCACCAGCGGATCGTCGAAGTTGAACTTCAGGCTGTTCAGCAGCAGCACCGTCGACTTCGTCTCCGTCGACGACGGGTCGAGCCGTTGGATCAGCGCGCGGTATTGCGCCTCGGATGAAAAGTGACTGCGGACGTCCTCCACGCGCGCGTACTCCGCCGTGTTCGGCCAGAGGTAATCGAAGAACGGCGCGATGCGGAACGGCTTCGGCTGCGACTGGAGGAAGGCCACCATCGGCGTGGGCGGAGGCAGCGCCAGGCGCGGCTCGAGGAAGGGATAAAAGCGGCCGGCGAAGACGGCGAGGTCCGCCGCGGCGAGCGCGGCGATCGTCGCGGCGATGGCCAACCGGAAACGGCCGCGCGCCACGAGCGCCGCGCCGGCGGCGGCGAGGTAGGCGACGGCCAGCGGCATCACGAGCTGCAGGCGCGTCAGCGCGGAATACTTGAATCCCGGCAGCGCGCCGACGGCGCGCGCCAGCGGCGTGAAGCCGAACATGCACGCCAGCATCACCGCCAGCGCCACCAGCCAGAACCATCGTGCGCGCGCGCGGCGATAGGCGACGGCGGCGATCATCAGCGGAAGGGCGATCAGCCCCACGTACACCGTCGCCTCGACGTAGTTGTTCAGCACGCCGAGCGCGCGGTCGCCGATCCAGTTGATGCGGTATCCGCTGTTGCCGAGGCGAATGGGATTGAGGAAGAGGAGGAAGTGGCGCGGCGGGAAAAAGTGCTCCGTCGCCGCCGTGACGCGCGTGGCGAGGTAGCCGGTGCGCTGCACCAGCCGCACGAAGGGGACGAGGGAGGGGAGGGCAATGATGAGGGCAAGGGCGATGCCGATGGCGGCGACGGCGACCGCCCTCATCCGCCGCTTCGCGGCACCTTCTCCCGCTTCGCGGGAGAAGGAACAAAAAACGAAATACGCCACCGCCACGTACGTCCCATACGCCATCGTCGCCGGGAATCCCGCCAGCGCGTACGACAGCGCGATGAGTCCGATGGCCCAGAGCGGCGTCCGTTTGCCGCGCGCCGTGCGCAGCGCGATCCACAGCAGCGCGGGATAGAGCGTCGTCGCGTTCGTGGCCTGCCAGAACCAGCGGACGGCGAGCGGCCCCGAGGCGGCGAAGAGAATCGCGCCGATCGCCGCGCCGCGTTTGCCGAGGCGCTCCTCGCGCAGCCAGAGGTAGGCGAAGAAAAACGCCGCGTTGAGCTTGATGAAGACGATCCCGCACCACACCCATGCCGGCGGCAGCGCGAGCGTGGGAATGAGGATGAACGGCGAGAGCACCGCCGCGGCCGACGAGCCGAAGCCGGGGATGCCGGAGGCGACGTACGGGTTCCAGTGAAAGGCGCGCCAGTCGCTCTTGGCCAGCGACATCAGCGTGAAGTACGCGGTGGGGGGATCGTTGAGCAGCGAGTTCTGCGCCTCCGCCGGCCGCGCGCTGGCCCATGGCTCGAAGTTGCTGAAGACGTCGTTGGGCGACGGCACGCGCTGCATGAACAGCGTGGGGAAGAAGAAGACGAAGTGATAGACCGCCAGCGCGATCAGCGCGAGGCGATGTTTGCGGATCCGACGACGCAAGGCGGATGACACAATACCGCATGCCCAAACGGCTCCTCATCGCCGCGGAGGTCGACCGGGCGCTGGTGGCGCGGGCGGCGGCGGACGACCGCTTCGTCGTCGTCGATCATCCCGTACGCAGCGAGGAAGATCTCGCGGCAATCGTCGGCGACTGCCAGATCCTGGTCACGCGCTCGTACAACCGGGTGACCCGGCGCGTCATCGATGCGGCGCCGCGGCTGGAGCTGATCGCGCAGGGGACCAGCGGCACCGACAACATCGACGCCGCGGCCACTGCCGAGCGCGGCATCGCCGTCATCAACCTCCCGGGCGCGAATGCGAACGCGGTGGCCGAGCTGGTGATCGGCCTCATGATCGCGCTCACGCGCGGCATGCCGGCGTACACGGCCGAGGTGCGCCGCGGCGTCTGGAACCGCGACGACTGCGCCACGCGTCACGAGCTGCGCCGTCACCGCCTCGGCATCGTCGGTCTGGGCGAGGTGGGGCGGCGGGTAGCGCGCCTCGCTGCCGCGTTTGATATGCACGTGACGGCCTACGATCCCTACATCGGCGAGGCGGACTTCGTCGAGCGCGGCGCGGTGCGCATCCGCCTTCTCGACGAGCTGCTGCGCGCCGCCGACGTCACCACGCTGCACGTGCCGCTCACGGAAGAAACGCGTCGCATGATCGGCGCGGAGGAGATCGCCGTGATGCCGCGCGGCGCGGTGCTGATCAACGCCGCGCGCGGCGAGGTCCTCGCTACCGATGCCGCGCTCGACGCCCTGGCCCGCCACCACCTCGGCGGCCTGGCGCTCGACGTCTTCGATCCCGAGCCCCCCACCCGCCCCTGGCCCGACGACCCGCGCCTCATCCTCACCCCGCACGTCGCCGGCTGCACGCACGAGGCGCGCGCGTGTATCGGAGAGATGTTGTGGGAGAGGATTCTCGAATTGATCCTGAGCCGCGAAGACGGCTCAGGATCTGGCGCCTAAAGGCGGAGAACGTCACCCCACGAAACACTCAGATCGCGCCAATCAGGATTCATCGACTCGATGAGTACGACCTTCCGCGCGCGCGGCCACGATCTTATCTGCCGCTCGCGCATTGCTCCGGCACTCCGAGTCGGCGAGATCTCGAAGTACACCAGCCGATCGAATTTGTATCAACGCGTGAAAGCATTGGGAAAAGTGGCGCGCTTATGCTGCTCGACGCGCCGGATCAGATCCGACGTCATGCCCACATACAAGGTGCGGTTGGCGTCGGACATGATGTAGACGTAGTGGTCCATTCAGCGCGCGTGGGCGCCAGATCCTGACGCCTTCGGCGTCAGGATAAATTGGTACCGTCGCGGAAAACGCAACGCACCAAATTCACCCCGAAGTGGTAGACGAGGTGCAGGTAGTTCGGCGCCTCGAGCAGGACGAGATCGGCGCGCTTGCCTGGCTCAATCGATCCGATCTCGGGCGCCAGGCGCAGCGACGCGGCGCCGTTGAGCGTGGCGGCGGTGAGCGACTCCTCTACCGTCATCTTCATCTGCAGCGTGGCGAGCTGGACGACCATCGGCATCGACTCGGTCATCGACGAGCCGGGGTTGCAGTCCGTTGAAAGCGCGACGATCGCCCCCGCGTCGATGAGCCGCCGCGCCGGCGCGTAGCGGTCCGACATCAGGAAAAAGCTCGTCCCCGGAAGGAGGTTGGCCACCGTATCGGAGGCGGCCAGCGCGGCGATGCCGCGGTCGGAGACGTGCATGAGGTGATCGGCCGACGCCGCGCCGAGCGATGCGGCGAGCGCGGCGCCGTCGGTGTCGGAGAGCTCGTCCGCGTGCAGGCGCGGCACGAGGCCGAGCGCCGCGCCGGCGCGCAGCACCGCCTCCCCCTGCGCGCGGGTGAACACGCCGCGCTCGACGAACGCATCGCAGAAGACGGCCAGCTTCGCCTCGACTACGGCGGGGAGGATGACTTCGATGATTTCGTCGACGTACGCGGCGTCGCCGCGGCGGCCGGGGGGGAACTCGTGCGCCGCGAGACAGGTGGGGACGAGGCGCACCGGCGAGCGGGCATCGCGGATGGCGCGGAGCTGTTTCAGCTCGTCATCGAGGTTGAGCCCGTAGCCGCTCTTCGCCTCTGCCGTGGTCGTGCCGTAGCGCGCCATGGTGCGCGCGCGCACCAGCACGTTGGCCACGAGCTTCTCGTACGACGCGGCGCGCGTGGCGCGCACCGTGGAGGCGATACCGCCGCCCGTGGCGGCGATCTCCTCGTACGACTCGCCTTGCAGGCGGCGGTTGAGCTCCGACTCGCGGAATCCGGCGAACGGGAGGTGGGTGTGCGAGTCGACGAAGCCGGGGATGGCCGTGGCGCCGCGCGCGTCGAAGTCGTCGTCGATGACGATCTCCGCCGGCTTGTCGCGCTCCGGTCCCACGTAAACGAAGCGGCCGGCATCGATGGCGATGACCGCGTCGTCGTAGACCGCCAGAGCGCGCATCGCCGCGCCGCGCGCGCCGGACGCGCCGCGCGGCGTGGCGATCTGGGAGAGGTTGCGGATGAGGAGCGCCATCGAGCTTTATCGTGAGCGAAGCGAAGGATCTTTGGCTATCCCGCGCAAGCAGTCGCCGATGGGCAACGGCGTGGCAATAGAACCCAAGACCCTTCGGCAGCTTCGCGAGGTGGAAGTACTGCGCGGCGTGGCGATCTGGGAGAGGTTGTGGATGAGGAGCGCCACCGCTTCGAAGTCTATCCTGAGCGAAGCGAAGGATCTTTGGCTATCCCGCGGAAGCAGTCGCCCATGGGCGGCCGATGTCGCCATCGAACCGAAGATCCTTCGGCCACTTCGCGGCCTCAGGATTCATTCGTTCCTCGCGCGGAAGAGCGAGGTGATGGGCATCTCATTGGCCTCCTGCTCGGCGTCGAGCATGAGGAGCTGCTGGATGGTGTCGATGGTCGTCTGCAGCTTGTTGCGCGCCATCTTCCGCTCCATCTTCAAATCCTGAATGGTCCGCTCCAGATCAGTGAGGCGGTCCATGGCCTGCGAGGTCAGCCGCTCGGAGAGGAGCTCGGCGTCCTTGACGATCAGCTCCGCCTCTTTCTGCGCGTTGGCCTTCACGTCCTCGGAGACCTTCTGCGCGGAGAGCAGCGTGTCCTTGAGGATCCGTTCCCGCGCGTTGTGCTCATCGAGCTCCTCGCGCAGCATCACGTTCTCGCGCGCCAGGCGGTCCACTTCCTTGACCAGCCGTTCAATCTCCTCGGCGATGAGCTGCAGGTAGGCGCGGACGTCGTCGGTGTTGTACCCCTTCAGCGCCCGCGAAAAGGTCTGCTTCTGAATGTCCAGTGGGGTGAGGTTCTGCATCCTTCCCTCCCGTCACGCCAGCATCACGACATGAGTATACGGGTGAAGAGGACGCCGAGCATCTCGCGGATGAAGAAGATGATCACCAGCAGCACCAGCGGCGACCAGTCGATGCCTGCCGTGTTGAAGCGGCGCAGCCATCGGCGGATGGGGCGGAGGAACGGCATGGCCATGCGCCCGAAGATGTCGTTGAGCGTCTCCAGGAAGCGGAATCCCTCCGGGTGCCGCCAGCGGAA
>JACXTT010008437.1_pt1 | contig 14272 bp, 12 predicted proteins | sample 9270951 | NCBI WGS metagenome assembly JACXTT01 (sample SAMN15532306, study PRJNA645909) | rock metagenome | isolation source: weathered quartz diorite | place: Puerto Rico | collected 2017-06-21 | reverse complement strand
GCCTGGCCGCAGCCAGGCCTGCCCAGCCGGTCAGCGCGCTCCCAGTTGGATCTTAGGCGACGAATTTTCGGCGCGGGCCTGCACGTGTTCCGCTTCCGGGAACTTCCACGTCCCCTTCAGCACCTCCTCGCGCGGCAGGTAGAGGCGCACCACATAGTTCCAGCCCGGCGTCACGGGCAGGCAGTTCGGCGCGTTGCCGGCGCAACCGCCAAACTGCACCGCCACGGTGCCGTCCGCATCCCGCTTTGCCGTGACGCTGTTGAGCGAGTAGGCGCCCTGCGGATTCGGCTCGAAAAAGTTCTGCTCGTTGTAGACGGAAATCGACCAGAAGCCGTCGACCGGCACATTGCCGACGCGCAGGCGGTGGACCGTCTTGCCGTCGTTCCGGCGTGGCGTGACGGTCAGGTACAGCGCGTCCTTGTCCGGATTGCCGCCCCACGCCACCGCGTTGCCGATCAGGTTACGGATGGGGGATACCTCGCCCTTCCTGCCGAACGCCTGGCGCATGTCAGGCAGGGTCTCGGCCAACGTCGTCAGGGCGCCGCGCACCTTGGCCAGGCTTTCCTGGTCCCAGGCGGGGACTTCCAGGCGGCCGCGGCTGGCCTGTTGCACGACGATGCCGTCCTGCAGCGCATGCACGGCGCGCAGGTCGTCGGCATTGTCCTGGACCAAGGCGCGCACCACGACGAATGTATAGCGCGTCCCAAGCTGCTCGCGCGTCAGCACGTAGGGGCCGGCCCCATACGCGATGAACTGCACGTAGCCGTCCGCGTTCTGCGCCATGATTGAACGGAACCGCTTTCCCGCATCGGGCAGCGTGATCGTGACCGGGCCGGCATCGAGATCGAAGATGGCGGAGGAATAGAGCGTGTCGCGGTTGGGGCGAACGACTTTCCGGTACTCCGGAGGAAGGAGCTTGCGATGATGGAGGAACTGCCCGAAGCCGCCGTCCTTCTCGTGCCTGGCGAAATACGTGTCGGACTGGGCGCGCACGTAGTTGTCCGGGGTAACGGGCACCGTGCCCGCCGGTTCGGCCAGGGCCGCGGCGGCCGGCACGGCGCTGATCGCGCCGATTGTCAGGATGTGTTGCACGGTGTTGAGCAGGACTCGCATGATGGAGGTGTTTGCGTTCATGGATCAATGCGCCAGTCGGCCGCCATCCACCACCATCTCGGCACCGGTGATGTAGCCCGCTTCGTCGGAGGCGAGGAAGACCACCAGATCGCTGACCTCCCTCACTTTGCCAAGCCGGCCCATCGGGGCGACGGCCTGCCCGATCACGTCCTTGTCTCGCCCCATCGCCTGCGCGGCGTAGTCGGCCATGCCCGTGTCGACCAGGCCCGGATGCACCGAATTCACGCGCACGTTGCGCGCCGCGAACTCAATCGCCACGTCCTTGGTCATCGTGCGCACCGCGCCCTTGCTTGCGCCATACATCGTGTGCCCGGTGCCGCCGACCATTCCGGCGACCGAGGACATGTTGATCACCGACCCGCCACCTGCGGCGGCCATCAGGGGAACGATCTCCCGCATCCCCAGGAAGACGCCGGTGACGTTGATCGACATCATCCGCTCCCAGTCCTTCAGGGTCGTCTCAGCGAGCGCGCGAACCACGTAGATGCCCGCATTGTTCATCAGCACGTCGATGCGTCGATGCGCGCGCATCGCCTCGTCCGCCACGGCCTTCCAGTCCGCTTCGCTGCTCACGTCGTGTCGCATCGCCACCGCCTGGGCACCCGTTTCGCGCAGCGCGGCGACGGTTGCGTTGGCTGCCTCGATGTCGATATCGGTCGCCACGACGATGGCGCCCTCCTGTGCGAATCGCATGGCGCTGTCGCGTCCGATGCCGTTGCCGGCGCCGGTCACGATGGCAATCTTGTCCTTCAGTCGCATACTGTGTCTCCTGCCATTGGTTTGGATGTTGCCGGGCCAATGCTCGCATCGGAGGTTGCGGCAAGTCCAATGCAATCGACTGCCTTGGTATGCGTGCAAGACATGGCCCGCACGCGACTGATGTGGAGACGTTGCGGAGACGATGTTCGTGGGTAGCCTGTGATCAGCGGCGCCGCAGGGACGCACGCGCCGGCCAGGCCGGCATGTGGGAAGTCGCCAATGGGGTATCGCGCACGGAACGCGTGTGCGGGCTGGAGGGGGAAAAGGCGCCTCAAAGGGCGCCCGGACGACCTAGTGGCGCGCGCCCAGTGTCGTCTTCTCGATCTCGCGGTCCCGCAACAGGGCTACCGCCTCGTCGCGGCCGCCGACGTCCAGCTTGGCGTAGACATTCTTCAGGTGCCACTTCACGGTTTCCGGCGAAACGTTCAGCGTACGCGCCACGGCCTTGTTCCCCATTGCCTGCGCAATCAGCGTCAATATCTCGAGTTCGCGCTCGCTGAGCTTTTCGATCGGCGCCGTCCGCCGCGCTGCCGACACGACTACGTGGGCCTTGCTCTTGCCGCCCTCTTCCAGCAGCCGCTTGATGTAGAAAACCAGCGCGGCATCCAGCGACGCGTCGACTTCCAGACTGCGGAGGATCTTCCTGATATCCGGCGTCGAATCGAGCACGCTCCGCACCAGCCCCAGCTTTCGCCCCAGCAAGAGTGCCTTGAGCGCGAATTCCCGGCCCTCGCGGAGATTGCCAAGGCCAGCCTCGGCGCTGGCGCAAAGCAACTGCAGCACGACGACCCGCCGCCAGCGTCCGCCTTCCTCGGAGTGCTTCAGCAGCGGTCCGAGACCTTGCAGGGCGCGCACGTAGTCGTGCCGGTGGAGGTGGTCTGCGGCGCGCACGAGTTCCACGAGCGGCATCACCTCGGATGCGGCACCCCGCGATTCGCGAACGTTGTCGGCGCCGAGTTGTTCGAGCCGCTGCAGGGTGGAGGCGGCCAGGTCGTGCTCGCCGTCGCGCTTCTGCCAGCGCCAGCGGACATTCAGCGCAGCCGCAAGCACGCGGTCCAGCCCCTTGCTGACGGCATAGTCCTCCAGACGCTCCAGGCAGCCGGCCGCTTCCAGCCGCTGGCCCGTCACGCGCAACGACAGCGCCAACATCAGCCGTGCGCGCAACACACCGTCCGGCATGGCGCGCCGTTCCAGTCGTTCGACGCGGTCAGCGAGCATGTCGCAGACGAGTTCCACTTCGTTGAGCTCGTAGAGCGCTTCGCTCAGCATGACCGTCGCCATGTTCGCGGCGCCTAGATACTTCAGGCCGCCGTGCTCCGCATCGCGCAGCACGTCGCGAAAGACCCCTTCCGCAGTGAGGATGCGGCCCTCGATGGCATGGCTCATGCCGGCAAGACAGCGCCCAAACAGGCTGCTCAGCAGCGTGCCGCCGTGGCGCGCCCGTTCCGTCAGAACCTGGCGGGCCCGCACGTGCTCGCCGCGACACATATAGACCCAGCCCAGGACGTTGCTGCGCGCGGTGAGTACGAAATCGTCCGCCCCTTCCGGTGCCGCCTCCAATTGCGGCACCAGCGCGGTGGCCGCCTGCAGATCGTCCTGCATGAGCGCGAGGCCGCCCCGCAAGGTGAGTAGCGTATAGCGCTCACGTGCGTCGAGTCGGTCGTCGTGCTGCTCGAGCGAGTGCACAGTGTGGGACAGGGCCTCGAAATGGCAGGCGCGCAATTGCAGATGGCCGCATAGCACCTGCAAGGTGAAGCGGGAGGTAATTTCTTCCGTCGGCAATTGGCGGAGGAGATTGGTGAGCTGGCCGAGGTCACCCCGTGCAAGCAACTCCGGTGCGCACGCCTCGATGGCATCCGCCGCGGCGTTCATCTCGCCCGCCATGACGGCATGGCGCACGGCCTCATCCATGAGCCCGCGCCGGTCGAACCAACGCCACGCTGCGCCATGCAGCGCATGCCGCTGCGCGGCCGGCATTACGTCCAGCCGCGTGGCAAGCACTTCTCGCAGCAGCGGGTGCAGGCGGTACCACGTCTCCTCCCCCTGTGTGCTGATCTGGCTGATGAACAGATTGCTGCTGTCGAGGCGAACGAGGCGCGTGGTCATCCTGGCCACTGCATGCGGCTCGCCGATCAACGCCGCGCAGAGCGAGGCGCAGAAGCGGTCGCATGCCGCCGCGGCAGTCAGCAGCGCTAGGTCGTCGCGATCGAGGTGGCTTAACACTTCCCGCTCGAAGTATTCGGCGAAGCTCCGCGCGTCCTGCACCTCCGTAGGTCTGAACCTGCCACCGTGCCGGGCCTTCAGGTCGAGCGCAAAAAGCTGCAGGCCGGCTACCCAGCCGTCGGTCAGTTCGTGCAGCCTGCGCGCTTCACGGTGCGTGATGTCGCCCAACTGCTCGCGCAGGTATTGCTCGGACTCCTGGGCGCTGAAGCGCAGGTCACGCAGATCGAGCATGCAGAGCAGGCCCCGCGCCTCCAGCCGCGCGAGCGACAGCGACAGCGGAGCGCGCGTGCCCAGCGCCAGGTGGAAATGATCCGGCGCATAGTCGAGCAGCCACTGCAGGGCATGCATGATGCGCGGATCATCGACGAGATGAACGTCGTCGAGCACCAGGACCAGTTCGCGGGACCGCCTGCCGATGTCATCCAGCAGACTGACTACCGCCCGTTCCACCGCCGTTTCGTCGCCCGCCTCGTCCAGCACGTCCCTGTCCTCGCCGGATGCGATGACGTTGGCTTGTGCAAGGCTGGAGAACACGCAGTGCAGGAAACGGGTTGGCTCGTTGTCCTCATCGGCAAGAGAGAGCCATGCCACATCGAAGTCGAGCGACACCAGCATCTGGCGCCATGCCACGAGCGTGGATGTCTTCCCGCTGCCGGCGGGACCCTGCACCACCAGGCAACGCTGGCGCCGGGCGGCCTGCAACCGCTCGGTTAGCACATCGCGGGTCATGTGTCGTCTCGCGGGACGGGGGGGAACCAGCTTGGTACTGGCAATCGGCTCGATATGCACGGCTTCAGGATGGCGCCTACGGGCGGAATCGCATGACAGGAACGGGAAAACGCCCGGATTATAGGCCGGCTTCCGATCATTCAGGGAACCGGCCCCCGCTCCGGGCGCCTCGTGTGATGCATTCGGCGCGCGGACGGCGCCCGCACCGCCTTATGCCGATGCCGACCGCATTCGCATCATGCGCAACGGCGTATAGGTCAGTACCACCGCGCCATGCTGGTTCACTACCCGATTGCGCGTCCGGACCAGGCCGCGCCCCGGCTTCGACGTTTCCCGGTGCTCGATGACCTCGCACTCCACGTGGATGGTGTCGCCCACGAAGGTGGGCGCACTCACATCCAGCTCGGCATTGAGAAACGCGAGGCCGGTCCGTTCCATCGAAGGCTTCACCAGCCCTTCCGCAAAGGCATACACCAGCGCGGCTGGAACCACCGCGCCCTGGATCGCCATCTCCTCCCGGTCATGCCGGTTCGTGAACAGTTCCTCGTTCAGCCAGCTCAGGTTGATGAAGTTGACAAGATCCGCCTCCGTGACCGTGCGGCCGCTAGAACGAAACCGTGCGCCCTGGGCAAGATCGTCGAAATAGAAACCGCCGCCAAGCAAGATTTCCGTGCTCATGAGAAAGCCTCTCCGGATCCGCCTTCAGAAGCCGCCGCGTCCGCCGCCGCAGATGATGGTCTGGCCGGTCACGTAGTTCGATTCCGGGATGCAGAACATGTAGACGGAGCCGGCGGCTTCCTCGGCGGTGCCGGGACGGCCCAGCGCGATTTCCTTGCTGGCCTGCGCGATCCGGTCCGGATGCACGCCGACCCGGATGTCGCGGCCCTCCACGCTGACGGTCTTCTCTTCCGTCGTCGCCTGCGTCAGGCGGGTCTCGATGAAGCCGAACGCCACGCAGTTCACGTTGACTTTCATGCGGCCCCACTCCTTCGCCAGCGTCTTGGTCATGCCCACCACGCCAGCCTTGGCGGCCGAGTAGTTGACCTGCCCGGCGTTGCCCTGCGTGCCCGAGATCGACGAAATGTTGACCACCTTGCGGAACACTTCCTTGCCAGCTTCGGCTTCGGCCTTGCTGACTTCACGGAAGTACGGCTGCACCGCGCGCAGCAGGTTGAACGGCGCCTTCAGGTGGCAGTCGAGGATGGCGTCCCACTGCTCGTCGCTCATCTTCTGGATGACGGTGTCCCAGGTGTAGCCGGCGTTGTTGACGATGATGTCGATGGCGCCGAACTTGTCCAGCGTGGCCTTGACCAGGCGGGTGCCGAAGTCGGGGGCGGTCACGTTGCACGGAAACGCCAGCGCCTCGCCGCCCAGCTTCTCGATTTCGGCGACGACTTCATTGGCGGGGGCGGCGTCGAGGTCGTTCACGACGACCTTCGCGCCCTGGCTGGCGAACTTCAGCGCGATTTCACGGCCGATGCCGCGGCCCGAGCCGGTGACGATGGCGACTTTGCCTGCGAGGGTCTTGCTCATTGGTAACTCCTGGAATGTTGTCTTGCCGACCCGCGCTGACGGACCCTGTGACGTTCAACGATGCCCGGTCCGCGCGCAGGGGCGGCACGAGGGAAATCAGTTCTTGCCGTACAGCGTCACCACGCAGGCGCCGCCCAGGCCGAGGTTGTGCTGCAGCGCGAGATTCGCACCCGTCACCTGGCGCCGGTCGGCCGTGCCGCGCAGTTGGTGCGTCAGTTCGTAGCACTGTGCAAGGCCGGTCGCGCCGAGCGGATGGCCCTTGGAGAGCAGGCCACCGGACGGGTTAGTGACCACGCGGCCGCCGTAGGTGTTGTCGCCGTCCATCACGAACTTCTCGCCCTCGCCGACGCCGCACAGGCCGATGGCCTCGTAGGTCAGCAGTTCGTTGTGCGCGAAGCAATCGTGCAGCTCGACCACCTTGATGTCCTTCGGATCCACGCCGGCCTTCTCGTAGACCTTGTTGGCGGCGGCCTGCGCCATGTGGAAGCCGGCGAAGCTGATCAGCGAGGGCGGTTCGAACGACTCGGCCGGGTCGGTGGTCAGCGACTGGGCCAGGATCTGCACGTCGGTGCGCAGGCCGTGTTTCCTGGCAAAGGCTTCGGTGCAGATGATGGCGGCAGCCGCGCCGCAGGTCGGCGGGCAGGCCATCAGCCGGGTCATCACTCCGGGCCACATCACCTTGTCGTTCATCACGTCTTCGGTGGTGACCACGTTCTTGAACAGCGCCAGCGGGTTGTTGGAGGCGTGGCGGCTGGCCTTGGCGCGAATGGCGGCGAAGGTTTCCATCTTCGTGCCGTAGCGCTGCATGTGCTCGCGGCCGGCGCCGCCGAAAGTGCGCAACGCCTGCGGCAGTTCGGCCACGTCCGCGGTAAGGTCGAGCATGACGTGGGCGAAGCGTGCGCGCGTGCGGGGGCGGTCATCCCAGTGCGACTTCAGCGCGCCGGCCTGCATCTGCTCGAAGCCCAGCGCCAGCACGCACTCGGCGTCGCCCAGCGCCACAGCCTGGCGGGCGAGATAGAGCGCGGTGGAGCCGGTCGAGCAGTTATTGTTGACGTTGACCACCGGAATGCCGGTCAGCCCCACTTCGTACAGCGCGGTCTGCCCGCAGGTCGAGTCGCCGTACACGTACCCGACATACGCCTGCTGCACCAACTCATAGCCGATGCCGGCATCGGCCAGCGCCCTGCGCACAGCGTCTGCCCCCATGTCGGTATAGCTCGGGCTGGCACCCGGCTTCGAGAAGGGAATCATGCCAACACCACCGACCAGTACTTTCTCGGACATTGTTTTCACTCGCTTTGCTGATTGAAGGCCGTACCACCAGATGCGGGGGCCTCTGTTTGATTGCTGGTTCGTGTGCCGCGTCGTTTGACGAGGCAGCGCAAGGCCGGGGCAACGTGCCCGAGCGGCGCAGGCACGGCCGCTTCAGGCATCCGTGCTGCAGAAGGATGATGCGGCGACCCGCCGTGGCCCCCCCCTCCCCGAGGTGGGTAGGAAGCACTGCGCCGCCCGCCCTCGCGTTGCAGCGCAACACCGCGCGGTTTCGGGGGAAGCCGAGCGACTCCCCAAGTCGGGGAGGGGGGTGCCAGACTCGGCTCTATCATCATCCGGCCACACCCGCCGCAAGCCGGTCGGGGCGTGCCGAACCAGATCAAAGCAAAGGGGAGTATTCGTGCAAGTCATCCGTAATGTGTACCGCGAGGATCACGAGCAGTTCCGCAACACCGTGAGCCGCTTCATCGAACGGGAATGCCTGCCGCGCCAGGACCAATGGCGGGCCGACGGGATCGTTGACCGCGAAACCTGGCGCAAGGCCGGTATCGAAGGGCTCCTGTGCACGACACTGCCCGTGGAGTACGGCGGCGGTGGTGGCGATTTCGGCCATGCCGCAGTGATTGCGGAAGAGATCGCAAAGTCGGGCCTGAGCGTGTCGTTTAGCCTGCACTCGGACATCGTTGCGCCGTACATCAGTCGCCTCGGCACCGAGCAACAGAAACAACAGTGGCTGCCGAAGATCTGTGCCGGCGAAACCATCCTGGCCGTCGCCATCACCGAGCCGGGTGGCGGCTCTGACGTGAAGGCCTGCCGCACCACCGCCGTGCGCGACGGCGACGAATGGGTCATCAACGGCAGCAAGACCTTCATCTCGAACGGCTTCATCTCCGACATGGTGATGGTGGTCTGCAAGACCGACCCGTCGGCCGGCGCCAAGGGCATCAGCCTGATCATGGTCGAGACCAACCGGGAGGGCTTCCGCCGCGGCCGCAAGCTGCAAAAGGTGGGCATGCATTCGCAGGACACCGCCGAACTGTTCTTCGACAACGTGCGCGTGCCGGCCACCAACCTGCTCGGCGAGGAGAACAAGGGCTTCGGCTACCTGATGCACGACCTGGCGCAAGAGCGCTTCATGATCGCCGTCACGGCTGCCGCCAAGGTGGAGCGCCTGCTGGAGCAGACCATCGAGTACGTGAAGGACCGCAAGGCCTTCGGCGCGACAGTGTGGGACTTCCAGAACACCAAGTTCAAGCTGGCCGACATCAAGGCCCAGTCGGTCGCGCTGCGCACGATGGTGGACTACTACATCGGCGAACACATGACACGCCGCCTGACCGGCGAGGAAGCGGCAATCGCCAAGCTTCACGCCACCGAAACGCAGTGGAAGTGCATCGACGAGATGGTGCAGCTCCACGGCGGCTACGGCTACATGCTGGAGTACCCGATTGCCCGGGCCTTCGTCGACATGCGCGTGGCGCGCGTCTACGGTGGCTCCAACGAAGTCATGCGCGAACTTGTCTCGCGCAAGCTGTAATCCGTGCCGGATCGGGGCGCAGCACAGCGCCCCCGGTGTCCAACGAAACAGAAGAGGAGAGGAAAGCGATGGCAGACAAGAGCATGATCGGCATGGACCTCGGCCAGGGGTCCATCGAAGTGGAGAAGGGACGCCTGCGGTTTTTCGCCAAGGCAATCGGCGAACGCAATCCGGTCTATACGGACGAAGGCGCTGCGCGCGAAGCGGGTCATCCGACCTTGCCGGTGCCAACCACGTTCCTGTCGTGCCTGAACAGCGACGTGACCGCTGCGTCCGGCATCGACCGCATGAAGGTGCTGCAACTGGACCTCGGCCGCATCCTGCACGCCGAGCAGGCGTTCGACTACCACCGCATGGCCTACGCGGGCGACACGCTGCACTTCGAGACCAGACTCACCGATGTGTACGACAAGAAGAACGGCGCCCTGCATTTTGTGGTCAGCACCACCAAGGCCACGAACCAGCACGGCGAACACGTCGCCAACATCATCAGCACGCTCGTGGAACGCCGCGGCTGATCGTCGACAAGGAGAAAGAGAACCATGCAAGCCCCCCGTTTTGACGACGTGACGGTCGGCGACAAGCTGCCCGCGCTGGCCCTGCCGGCGATCAACCGCACCACGCTGGCCCTGTATGCCGGCGCCTCGGGCGACCACAATCCGATCCACATCGACATCGACTTCGCCCGCAAGTCGCGCATGCCCGATGTGTTCGCGCACGGCATGCTGTCGGCCGCCTACCTCGGCCGCCTGCTGACCGGCTGGGTGCCGCAGACCGCGGTGCGCAAGCTGTCGATCCGCTTCACCGGCATCACGCACCTCGGCAACCAGCCGACGTGTACCGGCGAAGTGGTCGAGAAGTTCGAGGCCGACGGCGAGAAGCGCGTGAAGGTCGCCATCCAGTGCACCAACCAGTACGGCGAACAGAAGCTGGTCGGCGAAGCCGTCGTGGCGCTGGGCTGATCCCGCCTCTTGTTCTCCCCTCTCCCGCCCAAGCGTGGCGAGGGGAGTGAATTCCAACACAGATTTCAAGAAGGAACCCTATGACCAAGCTCGCAGGCAAATCCGCCATCGTTACCGGCTCGGGCCGCGGCATCGGCCGTGAAGTGGCGCTGAAGCTCGCCTCGGAAGGCGCCCGCGTGGTAGTGAACGACCTCGACGCCGAGCCGGCCAACGAAGTCGTCGAACTGATCAGGTCGCAAGGCGGCGAAGCCGTTGCCTGCGTCGGCAGCGTGACGGCCCCCGACTTCGCCGACCGCTTCGTCGGCACCGCCTTGAAGCACTTCAAGGGCATCGACATCGTCATCAACAACGCCGGCTTCACGTGGGACAACGTGATCCAGAAGATGACCGACGAACAATGGTACGCCATCCTCGACTGCCACCTGACCGCCCCGTTCCGCATCCTGCGCGCCGCCCAGCCGGTGATCTCGGCCGCCGCCAAGGCCGAGGCAGCCGAAGGCCGCGAAGTGTTCCGCAAGATCGTCAATATCTCGTCGGGCGCCGCCGGCGGCAATCCGGGCCAGTCGAACTACTCGGCCGCCAAGGCCGGCATTCTCGGCATGACCAAGACGCTGTCGAAGGAGTGGGGCCGCCTGAAGGTCAACGTGAACGCCGTGGCGTTCGGCCTGATCGAGACCCGCCTGACGCAGGCGCTGGCCGGCGAAGAAAGCAAGACCGTGAACATCGAAGGCCGCGAGATCAAGGTCGGCGTGCAGCAAGCACGGCTGGACGGCGCGAGCAAGACGATTCCGCTGGGCCGCCCGGGCACGGCGGTGGAAGCTGCCGGCTCCGTGTACCTGCTGTGCACGCCCGAGTCGGACTTCCTCTCGGGCCAGGTACTGTATTGCGGTGGTGGTCCTGGCGGCAACTTCTGATAAGGTGACCAACCAGCCGGCAGCCCCGCAAGCGCCGGCTTGCCCCTTATTTTGATAGCGGTGGGCGTGCACGCGGCCATGGGATTCCGGTGTGCCCGCGCACGCAGGAGACAAAGACGTGTACATGACCCAAGGACTGCACAGGTCCATGCAGCAACAGCCGGACAAGGTGGCAGCGAGCCATCTGGGCGCGAAACTGACCTACGGAGAACTGGGCTCCCGCGTGGCCCGCCTCGCAGCGGGCTTGCGAAAGCTCGGCGTGGAGGACGGCGACCGGGTGGCGATGCTCGCGCTGAACTCCATGCGCTACATCGAATACTACCTGGCCGTGCCCTGGGCCGGTGCCGTGCTGAATCCGGTGAATGTCCGCTGGAGCGCAGCCGAGATCCTCTATTCGTTCGACGACTCGGAATCTTCCGTGCTGATCGTGGACGACAACTTCATCCCGATCGGCGCCGCCATGGCTGCCGATTGCAGGCATATCCGCCACGTGATCTACGCCGGCGACGGCGAGACGCCGCCGGGCATGATCTCGTACGAGACGCTGATTGCCGACAGCCAGCCCATCGAGGATCGCCTGCGCCGTGGCGACGACCTGGCCGGCATCTTCTACACCGGCGGCACCACCGGCTTTCCCAAGGGCGTGATGCTGAGCCACAGCAATGTGATGTCTTCGGCGTGCAACGCCGTGATGAGCGGCCAGTCCGAGCCGAACATGCGCATCCTCATGTTCATGCCGATGTTCCACCTCGCGGGATTCGGGACGCTCAACGTTGTGCTGATGGCTGGCGGCACGGCGTACCCGATGACCACTTTCGAGCCCGGCGCCGCGCTGGAAGCCATCTCGCGCGAAGGCATCACCGACCTCGTCATCGCCCCGACCATGGTGCAGATGTGCCTGGACTGGCTGGAGCAGCACCCCGAACGCGCGGCGGCGCTGGACCTCTCCTCGCTCAAGCGCCTGCGCTACGGCACCTCGCCGATGTCGCCTGCCCTGCTGCAGCGTGTGCGGCAGACCTTGCCGAACGTCGGGCTCTCGCAATCGTATGGCATGACGGAGCTGTCGCCATCGGCGACCCTGCTGGGGCCGGAGTACCACAACGAAGAGTCGCTCGCTAACGGCCGCATGCGCTCCGTGGGCAAGCCGGTGTTCCTGGCGGAAGTGCGGATCGTCGACGCCGGGGGCAACGAAGTACCGCGCGGCACGGTTGGCGAGATCGCGGTGCGCGGGCCCGGCGTGATGCTGGGCTACTGGAACAAGCCGGAGGCGACGGCCGAGGCGATCCGCGACGGGTGGATGCACACGGGCGACGGCGGCTACATGGACAAGGACGGCTTCGTCTTCCTGTGCGACCGTATCAAGGACATGATCATCAGCGGCGGCGAAAACGTCTACTCGGCGGAAGTCGAAGCCGCGCTGGCGAGCCACCCAGCCGTGGCGATGAGCGCGGTGATTGGCGTGCCCCATGAGAAGTGGGGGGAATCCGTGCACGCCGTGATCGTGCTGAAGCCGGGCATGACAGCCGACCTCGCCGCCATCCAGGCGCACTGCCGCGAGCGCATTGCCGGCTACAAGATCCCCCGCAGCATCGACTTTCGCGACAGCCTGCCGCTGTCGAGCGTGGGCAAGGTGCTGAAACATCAGATCCGCAAGGAACTGGCCGGGCAGTAACGCCATGCTGGCCGGTTCGCGCCGGCCCAACCCTTTACAGCAACGGAGAAGATCACCGGTGAAGACCATCGACACCTTCTATATCGACGGCGCCTGGGTGCCGCCCAGTGCCGGCGCGAGTGTTGCTGACATCGTGAATCCGGCCACCGAGCACGTCATCGGGCAGCTCTCGCTCGGCACGGCCGGCGATGCCGACCGTGCGGTGGCCGCCGCGCGTCGCGCCTTTCCTGCCTGGTCCCAGACCAGTCGGGAGGAACGCATCGCATTGCTCGAGCGCGTGATGGCACTGTACAAGGCCCGCCTGCCGGAACTCGCCGAGGCCGTGCGCGTCGAGATGGGCGCGCCGGTCACCGTGTGCAATGCGGCGCAGGCGCCCATCGGACTGGCCTTCATGCAGTCCACCGTCGACGCGCTACGCACGTTCGAGTTCGAGACCATCCACGGCCGCAACCTCGTGCGCCGCGAGCCGATTGGCGTGGCCGCCCTGGTCACGGCCTGGAACTGGCCACTCGCGCTGATCGCCGTCAAGGTCAGTTCGGCGATCGCCGCCGGCTGCACCGTGGTGCTCAAGCCGTCCGAGATCGCGCCGCTCGATGCACGCCTGTTCGCCGAAATCATGCACGAGGCGGGCACGCCAGCCGGCGTGTTCAACATGGTCTTCGGACTGGGCCAGACGGTGGGCTCGCGCCTGTCTTCGCACCCGGACGTCGACATGGTCTCGATCACCGGCTCGACCCGCGCTGGCGTGGAGGTGGCCATCAGCGCAGCGCCGACCGTCAAGCGCGTGCATCAGGAACTGGGCGGCAAGTCGCCGCTGCTGATTCTCGACGACGCTGACGTGCCGGCCGCCGTACAGGCCGGCGTGGTGTCCGTGATGACGAATTCCGGCCAGACGTGCGTGGCCCCCACCCGCATGCTCGTGCCGCGCGCCCGCTACGACGAAGCCATCGCGGTAGCCGCAGCGACCGCCAACGCGCTGTCGGTCGGCGATCCGGCTGACCCGGCGACGCGGCTCGGCCCGGTATCGAATCGCGCGCACTACGAGAAGGTCCAGCGCATGATCGCCATCGGCATGGATGAAGGCGCACGCGTGATCGCCGGCGGACCCGGCCGGCCGGAAGGACTGGACAAGGGCTTCTACACACAGCCGACCATCTTCGCCGATGTCAGCAACGACATGACCATCGCCCGCGAGGAGATCTTCGGACCGGTGCTGGCCATGATTCCCTACGACGGCGAGGAGGAAGGCATCGCCATCGCGAACGACACCGACTTCGGCCTGGCGGCCTACATCGCGTCGGGCGACACGGCGCGCGCCCGCAGCATAGCGGGCCGCCTGCGTGCCGGCATGGTGCGCATCAACGGTGCGGCGGCGGACTACTCGCTGCCGTTCGGCGGCTACAAGACGTCGGGCAATGGCCGCGAGAACGGTGCGCATGGCATGGCGGAGTATCTGGAGGTCAAGGCGATTTCCATGTAGCGGAGGGTATTCCGGGACAGGACGGTTCGCGGCAATTCCGAGGTGGCGCCAGGTACC
>JACXTT010008436.1_pt1 | contig 14273 bp, 9 predicted proteins | sample 9270951 | NCBI WGS metagenome assembly JACXTT01 (sample SAMN15532306, study PRJNA645909) | rock metagenome | isolation source: weathered quartz diorite | place: Puerto Rico | collected 2017-06-21 | reverse complement strand
GGATGCGGGTGCATCTGCGCGTCTGCGAGGGCTGCCGCAACTTCGAGAGTCAGATCGGCTTCATACGGCGCACGATCCGCCGCCATCCGCTGTTGCAGGACGAGGAGCGCGACCCAGGACAGCGTTGAGCACGCATCGTCGACAGAAATGACTACCCGCTAGGCGGAATCGCGCTGCGCGGCGAGAGCGGCGATGAGGGGCAGCGCGGAAGCGGGCCGGATACGTTCGAGAGCCGAGCGCTCCAGCTCGATGGCGGCGCGCATGGCAAAGATTTTGAGAATGGCCTGGTGCGGCAATTCCTCCCGCATCGGCTTGTCGTCGGCACAGGCAATATGTCCGATCACGCGGCCGACGGAGTCGAGGCAAGGAATGCCCAGATAGCTGAAGCGCTGGTACTGCCTTTCCAACACCCAGCGCTCGCCTGCGTCATGTGGCGCAAACACCGTGCGGCCGTCACGGATCACGTCTTCACACGCAGTGCCCGAGAGGTCGAATTCCACGCAGCGCGCATACGCGCCCGCGTTCCAACGCGCCAACATCCGCACACGCGTGGTCGGCTGATCGGTGCACTCGCACACAAACGCCTCGCGCACGCCCAGCACCGAGGCGAAGCTGCGCACGAGCTTGCGCAGGCACTCGTCCCCGCTCAGCGCGGAGAGGCCCTCGGCCAGCTCTACCACCGCCTCCTGCATGCGCCGGCGCGCCGTGATATCGGACACGAGACCCACGATCCTGACCGCTACCCCCGCGCGGTCGGCGACGACGCGTCCGCGCGCCTTCACCCAGCGCCAGCTGCCATCTCGATGCCGCAGCCTGTGCTCGGTCTCCAGCCGCGCACTGCGCCCCTCGAGATGCTCCCGCACCGCCACCATTACGCCCTCGTGGTCGTCGGGATGGACCCGGTCCCACCATGCGTCTATGCGCTGCGCCAGCTCCTCTTCGGCGTAACCCAGCAGTGACGTCCAGCGCGGCGAGAAGCGGGCCTGGTCGCTGCGCAAGTCCCATTCCCAGAGCGCATCGTCCGAACCCCGAAGCGCGAGGCCGTAGCGCTCTTCCAGCTGGCGCAGGGCAATCTCCGCCGTGCGGCGCTGACTGAACTCTTCGTGGCGCCTCTTCCGCAGTATCTCCAGCGAACAACTCAGCCGCTCGATCTCCGCATGGATGGCATCCAGCGGCGAAAGCAGGGCAGGGGCGGACCCGCGGCTCCCATCGGTCTGAGCGATAAGGCGGGTGGCGACAGCGCTCGCCTGGCGGTTCAGCCTCCACCGCCGCGCCAAGAGCAGCAAGCAGAGCAAAGCGAACAACGCCACGACGATCCCAATGGCCGATCCTCCCGGCACCTCGGGAGAGGTCCCGGCCAAAGCCAACGCCGGTCCCACAGAAAGCGCAAGGCCTAGGCCGAGCATCACCGGCGCAGTTCGGCCCATGAGGTAACTCCTGCTGTTGTCCCGTTGTCCAGAATAGCGGAACACGGCGCGTGGGTAACCCGCGGCGGGTTTGGTCGCGTGACGGCGCTGGAACTTACGGCTCGGTGTCAATGGAGCGTCGACGAAGGTCCGCGTCCTGCACCGGAATACAGCCGCTCCAGCAGCCGCCGCTCCATTTCCACACTGGCCCGCACGGCGAACAGCTTGAGGACAGCGTGGTGAGGGAGTTCGCGTCGCAACTCGCTCTCATCCTTGCAGGCGATGTGGCCGATGACAGAGCCCTTGGTATCGATGCAGGGCAGACCCAGGTAGCTTTCCGTGCCCCCCTCTCTTTCCGGCCAACGCTCGGCCACCCCTCGGGGGACGAACAGCGGTCGGGCGTGCACGATCACTTCCTGGCACGGCGTACCCGCCAGGTCGAATTCCTCGCACGGTGCGAACTGGCCCGCCTGCCAGTAGGCCAGCATGCGCACGCGGGTGGCGGGGTAGTTGCAGCACTCGCACAAGAACGCTTCGCGCGTGTTCAGGACGGCCGCGAATCTCTGTACCAGCAACTCGAACGCATCAACGCGGCGCAGGCCATCCATGCCGTCAGCCAGCTCGAGCAGCACCTGTTGCGCTTGCTTGCGCGCGGAGATGTCCGAGTTCAATCCGACCAATCGATAGGCCCGGCCACTCGCGTGGCGCACCGCTGCTGCACGCGCCAACACCCACCGCCAGCTGCCGTCCTTGTGACGCAACCGGTGCTCGTACTCGAAGCGCGGCGTGCGGCCGTCCACGTGCAGGTGCAATTCGGCCAGTGCCCGCTCGCGGTCGTCCGGGTGAATGCGATCGCGCCATTCGTCGATGCGCTCTCCGATCTCGGCGTCGTCGTACCCGAGCATACTCTTCCAGCGCGGCGAGAAGTGAGCCGCACCGGTGTTCAGGTTCCACTCCCACATCCCGTCGTTGGCACCGCTAACCGCCAGGCTGTACCGTTCCTCACTCTCGCGCAGACTCTCCTCGGCCCGCGCCCGATCGCGGACGGCGTCGCGCAGCCACGCCTTCTCCTGTGCGAGCTGATCCAGCAATCTTGGTTGCAGCGCGCCCAAGGCAGCGAGCGGGTTCCGAAGTGTGTGGGGCGGCATCTGAGCCTCACCGGCGAGGCGTGAAGCCTGCTCAACCAGGCGCTTCAGACGCAACTTCGACCGCAGCGCGGACAACCCGAGCCAGACTGCACCCACCCCGAGCAGCACCAACGCCAGGACCGACGACCAGGCACCTGCGATCATCCGGCGGCCACCGCGTGCGGGTTGGCTGGTTGCAGACGCGCGAGCGGCAACGTAAAGCGGAATGTCGTGCCGCAACCGAGCTGGCTCTCCACCGTCAGCCGGCTGCCGTGCAGATCCAGAATGCTTTTCGTGATCGCAAGACCGAGGCCGGCGTGCGCACCCTTGTCCCAGTCGGCGTTGCTGACGCGGAAGAACCGTTCGAACACGTGGGTCAAGTCCTCCTGGGCGATGCCGCGGCCGGTATCCGCGACATGGAGGCTCGCTTCCTCCCCATCTACTGCCACACCGAGCCGCACTTCGCCGTGCGCAGGCGTATGCGTGAGCGCGTTGCCGATCAGATTTTCCAGGACGCGTTCGATCAGGCCGATATCGCCCGACACATAGGGAAGCCGGTCGGGAAAGTCGAAGTCGAACCGCACCCGCTTCTGCTCCGCCTGCAGCTGAAACTTTTGCGCCACGTCCTGCAGCAGCTCGCCTGCGGAAAATGGCTCCGGCTGCAGTGCGACCTCGTTGGCATCCAGTTTGGCCAGCTCGATCAGATCGCCGACCAGCTTCCCCAATCGCTCGCAGCTGCGCGAGGCGATTGCGAGATAGCTGCGCCGCTCCTCGGAGGTCAGTGCGGCGTCTTTGAGCAGCAGAGTGTCCACGTACCCCTGCAACGTCGCGATCGGCGTCTTGAGGTCGTGGGAGACGTTGGCCACCAGCTCGCGCCGCAACGCATCGTTCTGGCGCAGCCTCTCGAGCTGTGCGCTCATGCGCGAGGCCATTTCACGGAACGTAAACGCGAGTCTGTCGATCTCGTCCCCGCCGGGATCGTTGGCTGCCGGCAGCGCTTCGGGCCGCCGGCTGAAGTCGCCGCGCTGGAAGTCCGCCATGGACGCCGCCAGCCTCTCGAGCTTGCGTGTCATCAAAGCGAAGATCCCCAGCCCCACCAGCAGCGCCAGGATCACGCTCAACCCTGCGACCCCGGCGGCGACGGGGATGATGTCGCTCTGGCTCAGCAGCGCCGCGAGCCCGGCCGGACGCCCGCCGCCCAAGAGCACATACAAGTAAGCTTGCGTGGTTCCGCCTGGGCCGATGCGCGCGGCCGAGAATACGCGGCGCTGCCCGGGATCGCGCGGGTCGTCGCCGCGGACAGGAAGCTTCGCGCTGTGGTCCAGAAACGCGATCACAGGTGCGAGGTCGACGCGCTCCTTCGTCAGCTCGCCGGGCGACGCGGAATAGGCGACGATGCGCCCGCTCACGTCCAGCAGGTAGATCTGGATCGAGGGGTTGACGATCATCTGCATGTCGAACATCGCGCGCAGACGGTCCGGATTGGCATCGGCGAGACTGAACAACAGCGTCTGGTCGGCGAGGTGGCGCGCCAAAGGTTGATTCAACCGCTGGTTCGACTCCTCGTTGTAGAGCTCGAAGAAGTGCAGCGTCGCAACAACGGAGGTGACGCCGACCAGAGCGAACAAAGCCAGAAGTACGGCTGCGAGCCGGCTGTAGAGGGTGCGAAACATCAGAAAAACCGTGATTCGTGACTCGTGATTCGTGATTCGTTATCCATGCGAGTTACGAATCTCTATCCTTCCGCGAACTTGTACCCCACGCCCCATACCGTGTGGATGTATTCGGGGTTCTGGGGATCCAGCTCGATCTTCGCGCGCAGGCGGTTGATGTGCGAGTTCACGGTGTGGTCGTAGCCGCTGTGCTGGTAGCCCCAGACCTGATCGAGCAGCTGGTCGCGACTGTAGACGCGGCCGGGGTGGCGCGCGAAATGCACCAGCAGGTCGAACTCTCGAGCAGTCAGCTCGACGGCGCCGCCGCGTACTGCAACGGTGTGACGCTCGATGTCGATCGTGAGCTCGCGCAGCTGTATCACCTTCGACTCCGCCGGCGTGTCGCTCTTGCCGAGCATCTCGACGCGGCGGAACAGCGCCTTCACCCTTGCGGTGAGCTCCATCACGCTGAACGGCTTGGTCAGATAATCGTCGGCACCCATCTCCAAGCCGAGCACTCGGTCCAGCTCGCTGGACTTCGATGTCAGCATGAGAATGGGCGTATAGCGTCCGCGGGCGCGCAGCCGCCGGCACACTTCCAGCCCGTCGATGCCCGGCAGCTTGAGGTCGAGAATGATGAGGTCGTAGGGCTTGGACTCCGCCTCGGTCACGCCGACGATGCCGTCGAAGGCGAGGTCGACCTCGCACGGCAGGTCCTGCAGATGCAGCTGCACCAGCTTGGCGATGTCCAGCTCGTCCTCGATGACCAGTACGCGATGCTTCACTGCACTCCCCAGACCAACGCTCGATTGCAAGAAGGATGCTTTGCTCACCTCCTGCACCTTGTTCACCTTGCCCTTACGCGGCGGCTTTCACGTCCACGACCGCGGCGATATCCTGATCGCGCTGCACAGCCGCTGCGCCGGTGATCAAGCGGGTACCGCTGCGGTAAGTCAGATACGCCCAGAACCAGTCGAACAGGACCGACATGCGGTTGCGCACGCCGACGAGAAATCCCAGGTGCAGCGCCCCCCAGAGCCACCACGCTGGCGCACCCCATACCCTCAGCCAGCCGAAGTCGGCCACTGCGGCCTTCCGTCCAATGGTTGCGAGGCTGCCGAGATGAGTATAGGCGAAAGGCTCCGGAGCGCGCCTCGCTTCGAGCCGTGCACGGATCACTTTTGCCACGTACGCGCCGCCCTGCTTCGCGGCAGGCGCGAGCCCAGGTACCGGCTGTCCGCTCCAGGCGAGGGACGCTGCTGTATCTCCGATGCAGAACACGTTGGCCAGCCCAGGGACCGACAGATCCGGCCCCACCTTCAGGCGGCCAGCGTTGTCGGCTTCCCCTCTGAGCCACCTGGCGGCGGGTGACGCGACCACGCCTGCCGCCCACATCACGGTGCGCGACGGAATCCGCTGGCCGCTCACAGTGACGCCGGCGTCATCGATGCGCTCCACGCGGCTGTTGAGCAGCACTTCCACGCCGAGACGCTCCAGTGAACGCTTGGCCCTTGCGGACAATGCTTCCGGGAAGGTGGGCAGGATGCGAGGCGCCGCTTGCACCAGAAGCACTCGCGCGGACGCAGGGTCGAAACGCCGGAACTCCTTCTCCATGCCGTGGCGTGCGAGCTCGATGATCGCACCCGCCAACTCGACGCCCGTGGGACCGCCGCCCACGATCAGGAAGGTGAGCAGACTGCGGCGCTCGGCTTCATCGTCAGTGGCCTCGGCCCGCTCGAACGCGGTCAACAGCCGCCGGCGCACTTCCGTGGCGTCCTCGATGCGCTTGAGTCCAGGCGCGTAGGGCCCCCACTCGTCGCGCCCGAAATAGCTGTGCGAGGCGCCGGTGGCGAGCACGAGGTAATCGTAGGAAACGCGGCGTTGTCCTACCAGAACCTCCCGGCGTGCGGCGTCCACATCGGTCACTTCACCCAACAACACCTCCGCATTGAAGCGCTCTCGGAACAGCCCGCGGATCGGCGTTGCAATGTCACCCGGCGACAGTCCCGCCGTTGCGACTTGGTACAGCAGCGGCTGGAACAGGTGATAGTTGTGCCGGTCGATCAGCGTGATTCTCACTGGAGCATTGGCCAGCCGGGCTGCGCATGTGAGCCCGCCGAAGCCGGCGCCTACGATCACCACGCGTGGCAGCCCTTCCAACGAGAAGGCGGGCTTTCCGTCCAATTGCGGGAACACGCGCTTGAGTGCGCCTGCGATCAGGGCGTCCACGCTATAGCGGCCCGGGCCTGCGGCAGCCAGGAGCGCGAGCGCCAGCATCCAGTACCAATCGTCGGACAGGCGCGGGTCCGCCATCTCTGCGCCCACCAGGCCGAGCAACAGCACCACAGCGGTTGCACGCGTGCCGAGGCCGAGAGCCAGCAAGCACGCAGCGGGAGCCAGCAACGCCGCGGGAATGTGGGACGCAGTTCGCACCGGCACCAGCGTCGCCAGCAGGTCCGGCGACATCATCCCGGATAAGCTTGCCCCTGCCGCGGCGAGCAGGGCGACCGCCAGCCACAGCCGCAGCAGCAGCTGATAGACGGGACCCATCCAATCGCCGACGAGCCGCGTCACGCGCAAAACGCTGGCCGCAAGCGGCAGCGCGCTATCGGCCAGTCCCCGTGCCAGCGATCGATCCAGCGAGATAGGACCGGCGCCGAATACCACGTACCAACCGAACAGCGCGGCCCAGAACAGGTGTGCGTCGAACGCGAGGTAGTTGAACTGAATCACCAGCGACAGGATCAGCATCGCCATCGCCGCAGCACGCGTCGCCAGACCTGTGGCCAGCAGCACAGCCCCGCCGATTTCGATGCTCACGCCCAGCCACGCCGCGCTCACCGGGTCGAGCCAGCTTACCGGATATTCGTTGGCGGCGAGGCTGAGCGCGTTCTCCCAGTTCGCTGCTTTGAGCAACCCGGATACGAAGAACACTTGCGCCAGCCACAGTCGGATGACCAGATCGAGCACTGGCCAGACACCTCGCTCCGCGCCACGGATGACGGCCGCGGCCCAGCTCAAGGGCCGCGCGAGCGCCTGCTTGAGCGCTTCGCGCTTCAGATCGAGACGGACGGTGTCCATGCTTGCTCCTAGGTCGGACGGATGTCGAGTGCCTTACACGCGCGCCGCTCAGTGCTCCACGCACCCGTGATAGCGGCAGCGGAAGATGCAGCGGCTGTCGTTCTCGTGATGCAGCTTGCAGCACAGGACAGTACCCGGCCCTCGCGTCAACAGGTAGGCCTGCGCCGCCAGCAACATCCCCAGCGGCGGTGCGAGGAAATAGATCCACACATCGGTCCAGACCTGCGCGGGCAGCGCCGAAGCCACGGTGCGCGCCGGATTCATGCTCATTCCCGACAACGGCGCCTCGACGGTGATGTAGAGCGCGATCAGAGCGCCGGCCACCAGACCCGTATAGCGGTTGAGCGATGGACGGTTCGAGAGATTGAGCACGACCCACATCAGACCGAAAGAGAGAACCGTCTCGGCGGCGAACGCGATCCAACGCCCAGGGTTGCCAGGAAGCGTCACCGCGTAGTTCACCGCGGCGTCGCCAACCAGCATTGCACCGAGGACATGGGCAGCCAGCATTACACCGAGCGCTCCACCGACGAACTGCGCCAGCACATAGAAGACCGCGTCCCACGTCTCGATCTTGCCCAGACACAGGAAGGTAAGCGTTACCGCAGGGTTCAGGTGCGCGCCCGAACGCTTGCCCATCGGCGAATAGATGATCGAGATAGCCGTGAGCCCCATTGCGACGCCAATCACGAGGCGCCGCAGCCAGGGATCGGGCAATGCCTGGTGGAGCGGCGACCCGGGATGCTCGAGCAGGACCGTGAACGCGCAAGCGGAAATCATGAACAATCCGAGCCCAGCCGCTTCCATCAGGTATTCCGGCCAATGGCTCGCGAGCGAGCGCGTTGCCGACTGCGCAGCACTGTGGCTCTTGGCGGGTGGGTCTGCGCCGGTGGCGACTGCGCTCTTCATCCGAGTACCGCCGCCGCTTTGTCGCGCGCCGCTGGTTTGGCCTCCGCCTGCTGACCGCGCCAGAACGCAGGGATCTGCGTGCGGTACCGGCGCTGGACGAGGTTGGCCACCAGCCCAGTCCAACCGGTCTGATGCATGGCGCCCAGTCCGAGGCCGGTCTCGCCGTGAAAGTACTCGTGGAACAGCAGCAAGTCTTTCCACGCCTGGTCGCGCTGGAACGGGCTGTTCGCCGGCAGAGCAGGAATGCGGCCGTCGAGCCCGCGCCGGAACATGTTCACCAGCCGGTCCGAGATGAGCTTGGCTATTTGGTTGAGCGAAAGCTCCTGGTTGCCCAGGCAAGGCACCGGTACTTTGAACTCATCGCCGAGGAAGCGGTGGTAGCGCTCGATCGCCTGCACCAGGACGTAGTTGGTCGGCATCCAGATTGGACCCCGCCAGTTGGAATTGCCTCCGAACAACCCCGAAGTGGATTCGCCCGGAACGTACTCGATCAGCGCACGGCCGATGCCGTGGACCACACCGAGATCCTGTCTCTCGGCATGGACGCGCGACACGGCGCGCACACCGTACTCCGACAGGAACTCGCTCTCCGACAACAAGTGCTGGAGCACGCGCTTGAGCTTCTCGCCGTCCACGAGCGCCAGCAGATGCTCGCCGCGTGCGTTGGTCTTGGTCGGACATTCGCTGACGTACATGCCGTCGAACAGCCCATAGCGGTGCGCGTTCATCACAGCGTGGAAGCGCGGCGAGGCCTGCAACAGTCTTTGGTCCACGATCTCGCAGGCGAACAACGGGATCAGGCCGACCCAGGAGAACACGTCGATGCGCTGGGCGCTGCCGTCCGGGCCCACCACGACGTCCTTGAAGAACCCGTCGGTCTCGTCCCACAGCGAAATCCCCATGCCGCTGCCGCCGGCGATGGTGCGCGCGATGCCGAGGAACTGCATGTAGCACTGGATGGCGACGTCCTCGTAGTCCGAGTCCGAAGCCGCCAGCTCCAGGCACATGAGCGTCATGTTGAGCGCGAACATCGCCACCCACCCGGTCGCGTCGGCTTGCTTCAGGCTGTATCCGGGCGGCAGCGGCTGCGAGCGGTCGTAGACCGAGATGTTGTCCAGCCCGAGAAAGCCGCCTTCGAACACGTTGTTGCCGTCCGCGTCCTTGCGGTTCAGCCACCAGGTGTAATTCATGAGCAGCTTGTGCGTGACCCGCTGCAGGAAACCGATGTCGGGCTTGCCGCGCTGCACGCGTTCGGCGCGAAATGCCTTGAGTGCCGCCATCGCCAGCACCGGCGGGTTCACGTCGTCGAAGGACCACTCGTAAGCAGGCACCTGGCCGTTGGGGCTGATGTAACGCTCGGTCAGCAGCAGCTCGATCTGATCCTTGGCGAAATCCACGTCCACCAGCGCCAACGCGCCGCAGTGGAAAGCGAGGTCCCACTGCGCGAACCACGGGTACTCCCAGGTGTCGGGCATGGAGATTACGTCGTGCGCCTTCATGTGGCGCCAGCGGCGATTGCGGCCATGCTTGCGACCGTCCGGCGGCGGAAGCTGGTCGCCGTCCTGCCAGCGCGCCACGTCGAAGTGGAAGAACTGCTTGCACCAGATCATGCCGGCCAACGACTGCCGCAGGATGTTCATGTCTTGCGTGTCGGCTTCGGGCAGCAGATCCTCGTAGAACACGGTGGCTTCCGCCTCGCGCTTGGCGAAGATAACTTCCCGCTTGTCGAACGGCGCAGCAAGCGGTTGGCGCGACAACGTCATGCCGATGGTGACCGCGTGGCCTGGCTCGACGGTGAGCGCATGCCACGCTCCGAATTTCGTTCCGGTCCTCGCCGGGTTGACCGCGTCGTGCTCGCCGTTGACGATAAGGCGATGGAAGGCGTCCTTCACGTAGGGCGAAGCGCTGGGCGCATTCCACAAGCGTTCGGCGCTGCTCTCGTTCTCGGTGTACAGCGGCTTGGCGGCGTGGCGGCCGTAGAAATAATAGGTACCCAATGTCGGGTGGTCGGCCTGCACTGCCCAGTTGGCCCCCTTGGGCGCGGCTATCTCCCTGAGCACGGGCTTATCTATCGGATCGCCCCAGGACCAGGTATTGCGAAACCAGAGATTTGGGATGAGATGCAGGGGCGCTGACTCCGGCCCACGGTTGGTCGCGATCACACGGATGTGCATCTCCTCCGGCGAGGCCTTGGCGTAGCGAACCTCGACGTCGAAGTAGCGCCCGTCGTTGAACACTGCCGTGTCCAGCAAGGTGAAAGCGGGGTCGTGACGCGAGCGGCGGAGGTTTTCTTCCACCAGCCAGCCGTACGGAAACTCGGCCTGCGGGTACTTGTAGAGATAGCGCATCCAGCTGTGCGACGGCGTGGCATCGAGATAGAAGTAGTATTCCTTCACGTCCTCACCGTGATTGCCCTGGTTGCCGGTGAGACCGAAGGCGCGCTCTTTGAGGATCGGATCGCGCCCATTCCACAGCGACAGCGCGAAGCACAGGCGCTGATGCTCGTCGCAGATCCCGCCCATGCCGTCTTCGTTCCAGCGGTACGCGCGGGAACGGGACTGGTCATGATCGAAGTATTCCCATGCCGTTCCTCCCGGGCTGTAGTCCTCGCGCACGGTGCCCCACGCGCGTTCGGAGAGATACGGGCCCCACAGGCGCCAATCCTCCTTGCCCTCGTGCTGCGCTTCGAGCCGCTGTCGTTCTTCGTTCAGACTGGGTTTCATGTTTCGCTCCGGATCGTGTAACCGCTCAGGCCGTGGCGCGCCTTCTTCTCTTTCGGTTTTCTTTTGGTCGTCTCGGCAGCATCGGCGTCGACTGGCTTGGTATCCCGTTTCGCCTTTTCCAGGCGCCACCACGCTTCCAGCGTGCATGCGACCGACCACGCCTGAGAAGGCGCACCACGCGGGGTGTGCGGGGGAGCGCCGTCGAAGATCTCGCTGACGCTTCCCAGAGCCGCATCCAGCAGATGGTCGCGCAGGGGATCGAGGCGCGCCTGAGCCATTGCCGCGTCGCCCGTAATCCGATGCTCGGCCAGGGCGTAATGCCCGAGCAGGAACGCCCATACCGGCCCCTGGTGGTAGCCACCATCGCGCTCCCAGACGCCACCCCTGTAGTACGGATGGAAGTTGCGGTCGGATGGGCTCAGGCTGCGCAGACCATACGACGTGAGCAGTTCGCGCCCGCAGGCGCGCACGACCTCGGCCTGGCAATCGCGATCGAGCGGGCTGAACGGCAGACTGACGGCGAAGATCTGGTTGGGACGCACGGTGGCGTCGGCACCTTCGGGGCCATCCAACACGTCGAACAATCCGCCCGCCGGGTTGAGGAAGCGCTGAAAGCCGGCGCGTGCGCGCGCAGCCAGATCCAGGTAAGGCTTCGATGGCTGCTTGAGCATGTCGGCAAACTGCGCCATCGCAGACAGCGCGTTGAACCACAGTGCGTTGATCTCTACCGGCTTGCCTACCCGCGGCGTGACCACCCACTCGCCGACTTTGGCATCCATCCAGGTGAGCTGCACGCCGGGAGCACCGGCGCGCAGCAGCCCATCCGCGGGATCCATACCGATGCCGTAGCGCGTACCTTTGACGTGCCAGTCGATGATGGATTGGAGCACGGGGAACGCCTGGCGCAGGCACTCGCGGTCGTCGATACCCGCGACGTAAGCGCGCCAGGCCTCGATGAACCAAAGCGCCGCGTCCACCGTGTTGTATTCGGGGGTGTCGCCCACGCCGGGGAAGACATTGGGCAGCATGCCTTGATCGACGAAGCGGGCGAACGTCTGCAGGATGCGACGCGCCGTGTCGTAGCGCCCGGTGGCCAGCGTGAGGCCGGGCAAGGCGATCATGGTGTCGCGGCCCCAATCTCCAAACCACGGATAGCCGGCGATGATCGACTCGCCGTCGGGGACGTCTGCGAGCGGACGCGAGAACACGAAGCTGTCGCCAGCGAGAACGAGCTGGTCTACCCAGGTGGGCGCGCCGATCAACTCGGGCACTTGAACCTGGGCGCGGCGCAGCTGCCCGAGGTCGCGGGCCTGCGCGCGACGCAGGGCTTCGTCGAAATACACCGAAGGCTGCGGATTGAGGCTGGCCACCACCCCCACCCACTCGCCCGGATGCAGCGTCAGCTCGGCTTCACCTACGCACAGATGACTGTCGCGGTCGGACAGGCCGCGTTCGCGCTCCGCCGAAAGATCGAAGTTCTCGAACCAGTCGTGGCGAGTGGCGATAGCACCGCCGCGCGCTTTGATGTAGAGCGTGAACCAATTCGGATGGACCACGCGCAGCTCCGGCCCCGAGCCTTCGATCACGGGGTTGAACTCCCAGGGCCGGGCCGTGCCGTGGAAATCGCGCGCGTTGGCCAGCAGCTTGACGCGCAGCCGTGGCAACTCTTCGGGTACGGGCGAGTCGGCGGTAACGCGCCAGCCGACATACGTCGTGTTTTCGCCGTGCTCCATCCAGATGCGGCTTTCGATGCGCAGTTCGCCGCACGCGTAGCGCCACACCGGAATGCGGCCGTCCAGCCGAAACGTCTCGATCGCGAGATAGCCGGTCGGATCGACTGCGCCGCCGCTCCAGCGGTTGGAGAACAGGGGCCAGGAGCGCTCGCCCGAAACCAGCGTGGCATCGGCTTTCGCCATCACGACGTGACGATCGAGCGGTGGCTTCACCGGTGCAACCAACAAACCGTGATAGCGCCGGGTAAGGGTCCCGGCGATGGTTCCCGAGGCATAGCCACCCAAACCGTTTGCCAACCACCATTCGCGGCGTTCGGCTTGAGCCAGGTCGCCGCATATCTCGCGCCCGAAGCGGATCAGATCCGGCAGTTTGGTCTCCATACTCTGGCCTCCAGTGCGGCTGCGCCGTGGGTGCTGCGCTTGGTTTACTGCTTCAGATCGTCGCCGCTTCGGCGATACGTGCGGGCGCTCGTGGCGACTCGATCCGGCTCGCGACTCGCAGCGCCCAGGCGTAGATGGTAAGCGCCGGGTTCACGCGGCTGGAGCGCGGCAGCACGCTGCCGTCCACCACGTAGACGTTCTCCATCCCATGCACCCGGCCTTCGGCATCGACAACAGAGCTCTCGGGATCGTTGCCCGCGATCAGCGTGCCGCAGGCATGCGCCGTCCCGGACAGGGGTATGGCTTTCGTCACCGGCACGTAGCCCAGCCGCGCCAGCTGACCACGCAGCGTGCGCGTGAGCTGCCGGTGCTCTGCGTGCGCAGTCGGCAGCCGCGCCGGATCGTTGTCGATGCACGGCGGCGAGCCTGCCGCAGCCACCACGCGCTGGTCGGGATGCGAGCCGTCCTCGGTCTGCAGGAACAACCCGACAGCGCGCTGCGCGAACGGTTCGATCAGCGCGCGGGGCGCAAAAGTCGGCGCCTGCGTCAGCACGATCTGACGCGTCAGGTTGCCACCCAGGGTCTGCACTGTGCTGTGTGGAAACGCGTCGTGCGTGAGCAGCAGGGTCTTACTCAGCACGTCGGTGATCTTCCGATGCGAAAACGCGAGCAGCGCGGTGAGCACATGGAACTTGTAATTGCGTCCGACGTTGCGGTAGGCAGGCAGCGCAGGGGCCAGTCCACTCTGCTCCAGATAGCGCTGAAGCAGCCGCGGGCTGTGCAGGGCGCCGGCCGCGAGCATGACCGCGTCTGCCTCATAGCGTGAACCGTCCTCGCACTCGACGCCCTCGAGACGCGTCGGGGTATCCGCACCCGCTTTCAGCGCACGAACGGCCTTGCCGGTCGCGATGGTGAGGTTAGGCTTGTCCCGCACACGATCCAGCAGGCACTTCTCGGCGTCGCCCTTCAACCCGCGCACGGAGGCGAAACCGTCGAAGCGGCTGGCCTCCTCCGGGTAACTCAAGATATCTGGGGACAGGCCTACATTGAGAATGTGCTTCTCCCACTTGTCATCGATTCCGTGTAAGCCGGAGACGAGCTGTTGCAGGTTCGGCTCCACGGCGAAGGGGCGTACGCCGAGCAAGGCCTCGGCCTCCTCATAAAACGGCGCGAGCTCGTCTTAGCCGATGGGCCAGGCCCGGCACTGATGGGCCGGGCCGGCCTCGAATTCGTGCGGCCCGAAGCGCAGCCGCCCAGCCCC
>JACXTT010008435.1_pt1 | contig 14277 bp, 13 predicted proteins | sample 9270951 | NCBI WGS metagenome assembly JACXTT01 (sample SAMN15532306, study PRJNA645909) | rock metagenome | isolation source: weathered quartz diorite | place: Puerto Rico | collected 2017-06-21 | reverse complement strand
CGCGCGCGACCCGCCGCCCACGCGTCGAGGAGGCCCGGATCGCGCGGCGGCCGGCTGACCGGGACCTCCAGCTGCGCGAGGTAGCCGACGAGCGTCGTCAGCATGCCGGAGTCGATCTCGAGCGAGACGCCATCCTCGTCCACGTCCCACCATGGCCCCTTCCCGTACGGACGCGGATCGATGGTGCCGTCGCGCACCGCGAGCTGGATGCGCTTGGAGAGGAGGCCCTGGTGGATGTGGAGCGACTCCTCCGCGATCTCGCGCAGCGTGGTGGCGTGCCCCTTCCAGCCGAACGGACGGATGGTCAGATCCCGGTCGACGCCTTCCACCCCACCGTAGTCGATCGTGCCGTCGGGGTCGGCGGTGACATGACCGAACCCGACGCCCTTGGACGCGAGCGCCTGCTCGACCCGGCGCCCCTCCGTTTTCGCTCGCTCGCGAGCGCCGGCGGCCTCCGCCTGCAACTCAGCGCTCATCTCGCGCGCGAGGCAGGCGATCGGGCCGACACCGAGGAGATGCGGGGGGTTCCGCTGGTCCGCACCGGCGGTCCGCTCGCCGTCGCCCCGCATGAACGCGTTCTGGGTCTGCGTCCCCGCACCGTCGGGTCCGCCCTTCGAATGGCAGCTGAAGCATCCGAAGGCATCCGGTCCTCCCGCCAGACCCTCGTGGATGCGACGCAGCCGCGGCGTGTAGTCGATCGCCTTCCGGTCCGTCCCGCCGCTACCCCAGCCGTTCTCGGGGCGGAACGCATACCCGAACATCTCGTCCCCCACCACGAAGAGGCCGTCGGCCCCCGGCCGCCGGTAATCCAAGGCGGAATCGGTGAGCGTCGCGTGCTCGATCAGCTCGCCCGGGTCGCTGGCGTCGAGCACCCGATCGAAGAACTCGCGTCGGCGGAGATCGATCGCCTTTCCCAGCTGCTCGCGGAGGATGGTGTCGTCGGGGATCGCTGCGTCATCCGTCGCGAACGCCGTGCTCCATCGCGATTGGGGAGCCGGCGACTCCCGCGCCTGCGTCCGCAGCAACAGGATGCCGAGGGAGACCGCGGCCAGGAAGCCGAGCGTCGCGAGGCCCCACTTCCATGACGGTCGCGGGCCGGCAACGCCAGGCATGAGGACGATACCTAGCAGTAACCGGCTTCGACGACGACCGCGGCTTGCGCGGATCTGGAGAGGTCGTCGGCGGCGGCCGCTACGAGCCGGGCGCGGTTTCGAACCGGCTCAGTCGGCGATCTGGCGCGATATCTCGAGCCTGGCCAGGGCGCTGTCGGCAGCGCTCCGGAGGTCGTCGGCACAGATGGAGGAGATCTTCACCCTTTTCGCTGCCCGCCTCGCTTTCGCCTTGGCCTTCTTGAGTGCCCGCATCGCCCGGGCGCGGAGCTTCGCCGCCTTCTTCCCCGAGCTCGTGTCAGCCTGGTCGATGAGGGTCTCCGCCGTGCGGAACTTGTTCGCTATGCCCGCAGGCGCCGTGCCCTGACAGGCGGGCCCGGTGAGGGCTTTCTCGATGATGCAGCGCGCGGTCACGCAGGGCAGCGTCGTCGTCGTGGTCGTCGTCGTGGGGATCATCACGTTGACGGTCGCGATGTTGGAGGTCGCGGGCGTGCCGGGATCGGGAGCGACCGCAGTTGGATTCCCCCCGTCCGCGACGGTGTATTTGAAGCTGTCCGGCCCGCGAAAGTCGGTCGCGGGCGTGTAGGTCACGGTGCCGTCGGCGTGCGGCGTCGCCATACCGTGGCCCGGTGCCGTGACGATCATGACCGTGGTCGGGTCGATCATCGCGGTGGGGGGCGGCTGCGCGTCGTTGGTGAGAACCGCGACCATGACCGGGGTGTTCACGTCGGTGGTCACGGAATCGTCCCTGGCCAGCGGGCCCCGGGCGAGCTTGCCGCTCACCAGGAAGTGGTCTTCCTGGATGAAGTCCACGCCGGGTCCGCCGATGCCCGACCCCGCCGGCCCTTCGACACGGAGGAAGTTGGTGGCGAACGGGCTACCGACCACCGTGTGGGGGACCGTCGGATTCCCGATGTAGATGTTCCCCGCGGCGTCGGTCACCGGGGGGCCAGTTTCCCAGGTGAGGAATGGCCCGATGGTGACCGGTCCGACCTCGCCCCCGGGCGCCGGAGGATCTGCCATCGCCAGTGTGAAATCACAGGGCGGCATTCCTCCCGCGAGGCAACCGATGTCCTGCGTCACGTTGATCTCGAACCCCGCTGCCACGGCGGTGACGTTCTGGACGTACACGCCGAACGGGTGAGTGACCGTGTAGGTGCCCGTCACAGGCACGTCGATCCGGATGCGGATGCGCGCGAAAACGGTCTGCTCGCCGTCCGTGACGGTGGGGGCATTGAAGAAGGAGGATTCCAGAGCCGCTCGGTAGACGACCTTGCCACCGGTGGCCAGCGCCGACAGGTTGGAATCCGCCAGCCAGAAGAAGTTTTCCTCCCCGAAGTTGCCCGGGAAGGTCTGCGGCGCATCGGGATTGGGTGGGAAGGCGATGCAGAGCCCGCCGGGGATGGTCTGATTGTCCAGGCAATGCCCGAGCGTCAGGCCGTTCGTGTCTTTGTACCAGAGCGGATAGGGCTTGACCGTCCCCGTCCTCGGAGTGTCGGGAGGCCCGGGGTTGTCCGGTCCCGCCGGCGCCAGGGCGGCCAGTGCCGCCTTTGCGAGGCAGAACCACAGGAGAACGGCGACGCGGACGAGCTTCGAGCGACGGAACATGGCCACCCCCTTCTGGATTCGACCACGGGTCAATACGAAGACGGCAAAGCACCTGTCAAGACGAATTCTCAGGTGAAAGCGGAGGGCCCTCGGGGGGGCGGGACGCCTCGGAGTCGTCCTGGAGGGCGCGTCGGAGGTCAGGCCCTCGAATGAGCATCCCGCGGCGGGATGCACGGCGAGTGCGGTGAGCGCTGGCGATCCCGGCTGGGGGCGCTGCTCCAGCGCATCGGGCGGGCCGCCCGCAGAGGTCTGCTCCATCCCGACTGTCGCGCGGAGCTGGAGACGCGCGTCGCAGCCTTCCGCCGGGCGATCGCGGGTCTCTGAGCGCTTGCGCGACGGGGCGCGGTCGGCTTCGTGTGGGTCCGTCACACGATGCCGACCGGCACTGCGACATTCGGGAGAGCGCTCGTCGCCGGCGGTGTCCTGGCGTCCATCTCGGCCATTCTCTGCTTCGCTGGACGAGTTGCGGACACACCAGGCACCGTGCTCGTCGCTGCGCTCGCGCCCGCGCTCGGTTGGACGGCGCTCGTCGCGCGGCTCGGCCGGGTACGGCCCGCGCTCGTCGTGGCGCTCTTCCTCTGGGGCGCGGTGATTGCCGCCTGCGCCGCCCGGACGATCAGCGATCAGGGAATCGTGACCCCTGTCATCGGGGGGCCGGTCCTCGAGGAGATCGCCAAGGCGGCGGGACTCGCCGTGCTGGCGTGGATGGGGAGCGACGTGCTGCGGGACGTGCGCAGCGGGATCGCGTGCGGAGCCATCGTCGGCGTGGGCTTCGCGATGACCGAGAACCTCGAGTACCTCCTGCTCGCCGCCCTGCAGGGCGGGCCTGCGGGGCTCCTGCGGAGCATCTACCTGCGCACGATCCTCGGCGGACTGAGCCACGCGGTCTTCACCGCCACGACGGGCGCGGGCCTCGCCTGGGACGGTCCCGGCGTGGCGCGGCCCGCGCGGGTGCTCGGTCTCGCCGCGGCGATCCTTCAGCACGTGGCGTGGAACGCGGTCGCCTCGGAGGCGGTCGCCGCGGTCCTCTGCAACCCCGTGGAGGCGGGCGGGCCCTGCCGGGCGGCGCCCTCGCTGTTCGGGCTCTTCGTCGTCGTGCCGGGGGCGACGGCGTTGGTGCTCGGGCCTGGCCTCGTCACCCTACTGGCGCTCGGACGCCGGCGCGGCCGCGAGGGCTCGGCGCTGGCCGGCGAGCCCTCCGCGACGTAGCGTGAAGCGAGGGGAGGCCCCGGGAGACGATGCGGACGATCTCGCGCGAGGAGGCGCGCCGGTACCTGGTCGGACGGCTCGGGCTTGCGGCGCCCCGGAGGGAACGCGGCGCGGCCGGCACGCGCGCGATGCTCGCCGATCTCCGCCATGTGCAGGTCGATCCTCTCGATCCGATGGGCACGAATGCGGACCTGGTGGCGCTCGCCCGGGTCGACGGGATCGCGAAGGACGATGTCTTCCGACACACCCTGCCGGGCCACGCCTTCGAGCACTGGGCGAAGGAACGGTGCCTGCTGCCCGGGCGCGCGTTCGCGTACTACCGCGGCGCCGCGATCGAGACCTGGTGGTGGCGGACGAGCGAGCGACTGAAGCGTCTCCCGCCACGCGTGATCGAGGCCGTGCGCGACGAGATCGCGGCGCGCGGCCCGATCGCCGCGAGCGAGCTCACGGATCACGGGCGCGTCGAGCCGATGGACTGGGCCGGGTGGAAGGGGACGGCGAAGGCGGCGTCGATGGCGATCGAGGTCCTGTGGACGCGGTGCGAGATCGTGGTCGCCGGCCGCAACGGGCGGGGCAAGTTCTGGGACGTGCCGTCGCGCGCGCTGCCGGATCATCACGATGCCGAGGTCGATGGCGACTTCGCCCGCTGGGCGGTCGGGGAACGCGTCGAAGCCGCGGGGCTCCTCGCCCGCGGGGGCAGCGCGGCGTGGTCGACGCTCCGCGAGGCGCGATCGTCGGGGGTGGTCGACGAGATGCTCGCGGACGGGACGCTCGAGGAGATCACGATCGAGGGTGCGCCGAAGCGGCCGCTGCTCGCGCCGCGTGGCTTCATGGAGCGGCGGCTCCCGAGGATGGACGACCGGATGCGGCTCCTGGGACCGCTCGATCCGCTGCTCTGGGATCGCGAGCTCGTGCGGGGCGCGTTCGGGTTCGAGTACGTCTGGGAGGTCTACAAGCCGCAGAAGGAGCGGAGGTGGGGATGGTACGTCATGCCGCTCCTGCATCGTGGCGCGCTCGTGGGGCGCCTCGAGGGACGGGTGGTCGGGAAGACACTCGCGATCGAGCGGCTGTGGCGCGAGCGGGGCGCCGACCTCGACGAGGACGCGCTCGCCGCGCTCCTCGAACGGCACGCGATCGCGTGCGGGTGTGACGGTGTCCGGCGCGGCCCGCGTGCCCGGCGCCGGTGAGACGGGAGGCAGTCCGCCTGGCCGCTGCTCTCAGCGCCACGCCCACTTCGGTGACGCGCCTCCGCCGCCGGAATGCCCGGTCCGGTGGCGGTGTCGCCGTGCGCGCGCGGTCGTCGTCCCGCGCTGGAGCTGCCGCAGGTCAGCCTTGAGGCTCTCGATCCCGCCGAGGAGCTGCCGGCCGCCCCGGCGGAGCGTTCTTCCGACCGCACGTGGAATCGCCGCTTCCTCCTGCGCCTGCCGGACGTCGTCGAGGAACGCCGCGACCTCGCGGGGGGTTCGCAGCACGTCCGTGAAGGCGATGCGAGCACGCATGCTCGCCGGGATGGCGCTCACCACGGCAGGACGGAGCGCCCCGGAAGTCGTTCCGTCTCCCGCGAGCGCGCGCTCCGCGGCGGCGAGGCTCTCCGCGATGGTCTCGAGGTGGGCGGTCAGGCTGTCGGCGCTGCCCGAATTCGCCGCGCCGACGTTCGCCAGGAGATCCCGCGTGATCGCTTCGAGCGCGATCGTCTGCCGGAAGACCCCCTGCACGGGCGCGCAGGCCGTCGAGTCCACCGGCGGCTCGTGGGTGCAGGCGCCGCCCCGGCACACGTCGGCCGTGCAGGCGTCCGTATCTTCCGCACACGGCGCGCCATCGGCCTGTGGAGTCCCGGCGAGGCACCCGGCCGCATCGGCGCCGGCCGATCCGGGTGCGCAGACGGCGTTCGTGCACGCGCCGGGCGGCACGCAGCGGGCGTCGACGGGGACGTGCAGACATCCCCGCGCCGTGCAGACCTCGTCGGTGCACGAGAACCCGTCGTCCGGGCAGCCGCCCGGGCACGGTGGCGGCGTGCACCCGACCCGGGTCCCGGCGCAGAGGCCGGCGACGCAGCGGTCGTCGGCCGTGCACCGGTCGCCGTCGTCGCAGGCGGGACCGGTGAGCGGCACATGGAGGCACCCGGCGACGGGGGCACAGAGGTCCTGCGTGCACGGGTTCCCGTCGTCGCAGTCGAGCGCGCCGCAGGTCGCGGTGTCCGGGACGGTGGTGGTGGTGGTGGTGGTGGCGGGATCGGACCGCGGTCCCGCGATCGTCGTCGTGGTGATCGGGAGCGTCAGCGTGGTGGTGGGAAGCGGAGGAAGCGTCAGCGTCGTCGAGGGCAGGCTCGGGGCCGTCAGGGTGGTGGTCGGCAACGTCGGAAGGGTCAAGGTCGGGAGCGTGACGAGCGTCAGCGTGGTGCTCGGCAACGTCACGAGCACGCTGGGCTCGGACGTGCGGTCCGCCGCGTGTGTGGGTCCGGAAGCGAGCAGCGTTCCCCACAGTACGAACCGGGCGAGGCACGACCCGGCGGTGACGGTCCGTTGTCCGTACATCGACCGGCGACTTGCAAAGCGCAGCTGAGGGACGGACGCAATACGGGGCGGCCGCGAATTTGCCTTAGCACGGCGGGCGAGCTGGAAGGCGGCGTGGGCGGCGATCAGCCGAGCGCACGGAGCGGACGGCTCGCGATGCGACGTGCGAGGAGGGTCGCGGCGAGCACGACGAACAGGACCTCGCCCGCGAGCAGGTGAGGTAGCAGGCCGAGTTGCGAGGCCGCGACCGACGCGCCGATGAGCAGGCCACCCGCGAGCGTCGTCGCCATGCCGATCAGGACGTTGCTGAGCGACTGGCGCCCCGTCTGCGGAGGCAGCGACAGCGGGACGTAGTTCCGGAATACGCCCGGGAGGAGCGTGAGCACGGGGAGCGCGAGCAGGCTCGGCAGCGCGAGCGGCAGCACAGCCCGGTCGATGAGCGCGATCCACACGGTCGCGACGGCGGCCGCGGGGAGAAGGAGATAGCAGATCGCGGCCTTGCGCACGCCCTGGAAGAGTGCGCCGGCGCTCGCGAGGGGCATGACGGCGAAGAGCTCCGCCGCCGCATGGTGGGACGACACGCGGAGCGACTCGAGCACCATCGACGGCATCATGCCGACCAGGATGACGGCCAGGATGGCCGCCGCCCGGAAGCGATACGCGGTGTGGCCGAGCAGCTGCGCGACGGGCAGCAGGAGGAAGAAACCGACCGACGGGTAAAGCCGCGTCTTCGTCTCGCGGTCGCGGCGCATGTATGCGGCAGCGAGCCGGAACGCAGCGCGCTCCACCGGGTCGCCGAGCCACCAGCGGACGAGGCGGCCGTCATCACGGCGCGGGGCGACGAGCGTGGCGCGTCGCGCCGTGGCTTCCGCGAGGCGTCCGAGCGCCTCGCTGTAGCTCGGTGCGAGACGGGTGACGGCGATTGCGGCGAGCACGATCGTGGCGCTCGCGGCGAGGAGTGCCAGGAGCGCCGCGCGTGCGGAGAGCGGCCCGGTGGCGAGCACGTCCAGGGCGGCGAACCACGCCGGCGGAAAGACGAGGCAGAAGGAGGCGTCGAGGCGGAGGATCGGGAGCTCGACCAGGTGGGCCAGTCCCTGGGAGAGGCCGAGAAAGGCGGCGGACAGCCCTGCCTGCGACCAGGCCGCGACGTTGTCGAAACGGTCGCGGTCTACGAAGCGGACGACGAGGCCGTAGCCGAAGACGAGGATCGCGGCCACGAAGGCGGTGAGCAGGACCGCCGCAGCGAGGTGCACCGCCGCGAACGACGCCCCGAGCCACGGGAGGCGGAGCCCGACGACCAGGGCCGGGACGTTGATCGCGAGCGCGAGCAGGAGGGCAAAACCCATCAGGCTCGCCGCCTTCGCCACCAGGAGGGTGCGCGGCGCGAGCGGCAGCGCGCCGAGCACCTCGTGCTCGGCGCGCTGGAAGAGGAGGTCTCCCGACTCCGCCGCCAGGCTCATGCCGAGCATGACGAACGTGATGGTGTGCATGACGAGCCCGTAGCTGAACGGGCTCCGCGACCCCGATGCGCCGAGCGCCGCGATCGTGCCGATCGCGGCGTAGAGCAGCACGAGCGCCGCCGTACCCCGCCACTTGCCCACGCCGCCGCGGAAGAACGTCCCCGCCGCCTTGCCGCGGAGGCTCATGCGGAGGTACGCGGCGACGAGCGCCCGCAGCTGCCGGCGGTCGATCGCCCGGCTCGACGGCCGGCTCATTTCACGAGCGCGCGCGCGAACTCGTCGGCCCGCGCCAGGTGCGCGTCGTCGGCCGTCAGCTGGTTGAAGGCGCGCTCGAGCGAGGTCTCGCCGGTCCGCGCCTGGAGCTCGGCGAGCGAACCGTCGGCGATGACCCGGCCGTGATCCATGATGACGACGCGCTCGCACACGCGCTCGACGACGTCGAGGAGGTGCGAGCAGTAGACGATCGTCTTCCCCTCGCGCGCGAGAGTGGTGAGGAGCGTCTTGAAGGCGAGCGTCGCGTTGGCGTCGAGCCCGTTCAGCGGCTCGTCGAAGAAGATGGCCTGCGGATTGTGCAGCAGGGCGGCGGCGATCACGACCTTCTGTCGCGTGCCCTTCGAGTAGGCGGCGAGCTGCTCGGCGCGGAGGGTGCGCTCGGCGAGTTCGAAGAAGTCGGCCAGATGCCGGATGCGCGCCGCGCTCGTCTCGACGGGAAGACGGTGGAGCGCGGCGACGAGCTCCAGGTATTCCGCCCCCGTGAGCGTCTCGAAGACCGCGCCCGACTCCGGCACGTAGCCGACGATGCGCTTCACCGCCACCGGATCGCGCACCACGTCCACCCCGAAGACCTCCGCCGTCCCCGCGCTCGGGAGCAGGATGCCGGTCAGCATCTTCACGGTGGTGGACTTCCCGGCGCCGTTCGGGCCGAGCAGACCGAGGAGCTGCCCGGTCGGGATGTCGAGATCGAGCCCCCCGACGGCCTCGGTTTCCCCGTACCGCTTGGCGAGCTGGCGGAGACGGATCACGCGACGGGTAGCCCCGCCTGCGTCCACGCCCGCCACCCGCCGTCCATCGACTCGACGCGCGTGTACCCCATGCGCTGCAGGTTCTCGGCCGCGAGCGCCGAGCGGAAGCCGCCGCCACAGTAGAGGACCAGGTGCGTCGCCTTGTCCGGCACCGCCTCCTCGATGTCCCGCTCGATCACCCCTTTGCAGAGATGCCGGGCACCGGGGAGGTGGCCTCGACGCCACTCCTCTTCCTCGCGGACGTCGACGATCGTGAGCGCCTCCGCGGCGGCCTGCATGCGCGCGACGTCGACGATCGTGACTTGTCGGATGCGACGCTTGGCTTCGCCGACCAGCGCGAGGAATCCCGGTGAGTGCTTCATTGCTCGCGGTTTACCATCCGCACGCCTCGATGACGAACGCCGGCCGCGCGTCGAAGGAAGTGGAAATCGCTGGATCGCCCCGCCGCCTCCGCGTACGATCCGGGACATGGGAAAGCTCTACGACGAGATCACGCCGCCGCTCGCGGAGTTCATCGCCGCCCAGCGCATGTTCTTCGTGGCGACCGCGCCGCTCAGCGCCGACGGCCACGTGAACCTCTCGCCGAAGGGGCTCGACACGTTCGCAGTCGTCGACCCGCGGACCGTCGCATACCTGGACCTCACCGGCAGCGGGGTCGAGACGATCGCCCATCTCCGTCAGAACGGCCGGATCACGCTCTGCTTCTGTGCCTTCGAGGGGCCGCCCAAGATCCTCCGGCTGTACGGCCGTGGCACGGTGGTCGAGCCCGACGCCCCCGACTTTCCCGCCCTGCGCCCGCGCTTCGGCGACTTCGAGAGCGTCCGCTCGATGGTGCGCGTGGCGCTCGAACGCGTCGCGGACTCGTGCGGCTACGGCGTCCCGCGCTACCGCTTCGAGGAGGAGCGCCCGCAGCTCCGCGAGTGGGCGCGGCGGCGCGGCCCGGAGGGCATCGTCGAGTACCAGCGTGCCCACAACCGGGCGAGCATCGACGGTCTCCCCGGGCTCGTCGGTCGCTAGTCCTCGCTCCCCTTGGCGCCGACGAAGTGGTCCTCGCGGTCGGCGAAGAGCAGGTTGAAGGTGGTGAGGCTCCCGTAGGCGCGCGTGATGTAGTCCTGGAGCTGGAGGCGGTCCTCGTCCGAGAGCTTCGGATGGGCGTTGATGCGCTGCTCGAGCACCCGCAGGCGCTCCCGCACCGCGACGATCTTCCGGAAGAAGGCCTCGATCGGGATGGTCTTCTCCTGCGTGCCCGCCTTGCCGGGCTTGAGCACGAGGTGGCCTCCGATCCAGCGGTCGCCGATCGTGCCCGACACCGACTGCTCGGCGTTCAGGACGGCCTTCACGACCTGGTGGATCCGGCGCAGATCCTCGTCGTCGAGCGTCGGCATCCGTCCGGCCCTCCTCAGCGCACCAGCCGTTCGACGGCCTTCGGCATCTCCTTCGCGACGCGCACGATCGGGATGCCGGTCTGGACGTTCTCGTGCATCTCCTGCATGCAACGGGGCAGCGCCTCGAACGGGTAGATCTCCTCGTGCACCGTCGGCCGGAAGACGGTGCCGTAGAGCTCGGTCGCGGCCCGGCAGCCGTCGATCGTGTCGTAGTGGGTGTGGTCGAGCGTGATCTGCCGTACCGACAGGCCGGCGGAGTCGTAGGCGATACGCTTGTCGAGCTGCCAGCCGGCGCTCACGTTGACCCCCTCGCGCGCGAGCGCGGCGAGGCCGGCCGGGAACACGGGTCCGCGCAGCATGTCGCACACGACGTGCATGCCGATCCCGTCCGTCAGCCGCTTCACGTCCTTGGTGAAGTTCTTGACGTCGTCCGGGGTCGGGAAGCGGTTGTAGGCCTTCTGGTCGATCGGCGTCACGCCCATCGCCTCGAGGTGCGCGCGGCGCGCGGGGCTTCCCGAGCAGAAGAACGCCCGGTGGCCTTCGGCTCGCGCCAGCATCAGGAGGAGCTCGGACACCCCGCCGCCGAAGCCGAGGACGTTCAAGCGCGCGATCTTCTCGCGCGGCACCTTGACGCGGAAGATGTCGTGACCGCGCCGCCACAGGTGATACGCGGTCGGGGCGCGGAGCGGGAGCGCGGCGATCTCCCAGAGGTTCAACCCGCAGCCGAGCGGTGCCGGGAGGATCTGCCAGTCGCCGACCATCGCCTCCTCGCCGTACCAGCCGATCGACTCGGGCTGATCGTAAGCCCAGATGCGGAGCGGATAGCCGTAGACGTCCGGCTCGCCGTTGCAGTGCGTGATGACGACGTCGCCGCGCTTGAACCCCTTCACCTCGGGCCCGGCGGCGAGCACCTCGCCGACCGCGCTGTTGCCGGGATAGATCTTTCCGCCCCGGAGCTGCGCGATGTTGACGGTGTCGGCGAGCGCGGCGTGGTCGACGTTGTGCTCGGCGGAGACCGCCAGGATGCGGAGATGGACGTCGCGCGGCCCCATCCGCCGGAGCTCGTGCTGGTCGAGCATGATGACGCGCGAGACGTCGAACCGATCGAGGTCGTCGTTCACCCGGCGCCGCTCCGCGGCGATGGCGTCGACGCTGATCGAATAGGCACGCGGCATCGGCTCCTCCGTCGACGCGTCCGGGCTCAGACTCGGAGCGGGCTCATGAGGGAGAGGAAGTCCTTCAGGTTCCGGAAGCGCATCATCATGTTGGTGTGCTTCTCGTCGCCGATCGTCGAGCGCGGGCGGTCGGCGTAGTTGTGACCGGGGTAGAGGAGCGTCTCGTCGGGCAGCGCCCCGAGCACGTCGTGGAGGCTCCGGTACATGTCCTCCGGGTTCGACCCGGGGAGGTCCACGCGGCCGCAGGAGCCGATGAAGAGCGTGTCACCCGAGACGAGGGCGTTGCCGACGAGGAAGCACTGTGATCCGGGCGTGTGCCCGGGCGTGTGCAGGAACTTGACGCCGAGCTGGCCGACCTTCGTCTCGTCGCCGCCCTCGACCGCGACCACGTCCGAGTCCGAGAGTCCCGTCACGCGATGGACGAACGGCAGCTCGGCCTTGTGGATGTACACCTTGGCCGGCACGCGCGCGGTGAGCTCGGCGGCGCCGATGATCTGGTGCCCCATCAGATCCCCCCCGAGATGGTCGGGATGGAAATGGGTGACGAGGTCCTTCGTGATGCGGTAGCCGTCGGCCTCCGCGGTGCGGACGATCGCGTCGATGTCCCACGCCGCGTCGACCACCGCGGCCTCGTGGGTGGTCGGATCCCCGAGCAGGTAGACGTAGTTCTGCATCGGGCCGAGCTCGAGCTGCTTGAACCAGATCGGAAGCTTCATGGGCGCGCCGCCGCGAGGCATACCACGCGACCACGGGCCGTCAAGCCAGCGGAGGCCTCGCGCTCAGCGCCGTCGGCGTGCCCGCTGCTCCGCCTCGCGCCGCAGGGCGCGCTCCCACAGGAACTCCTTCTCGCCGCGGTGCTTGCCGACCCAGCGCGAGAGGACGAAGAGCAGATCGGAGAGCCGGTTGAGATAGGCGAGCGGCCATTCGCCGACGTCCTCGTGGCGCATGAGGCGGAGGACGTCGCGCTCCGCCCGCCGGCACACCGTGCGCGCGACGTGCAGGAAGGCGCTCACCGGACCGCCGCCGGGCAGCACGAAGGACTTGAGTGGCGCGAGGTCCTTCTGGCAGCGGTCCATGATCTCCTCGAGCGCGGTTACCTCGGCGGCGCCGACCCGGAACATGCCGGGCTGGAAGGCATCGGGCGGCGTCGCGAGCTCGCCGCCCAGGTCGAAGAGCTCGTTCTGCAGCCGGCGCAGGACGTCGTCGAGCTCGCGTGCCTTCGCCGAACGCCGCCCGCTCGCGTGCAGCGCGCGCACCACCCCGATCGCCGCGTTGAGCTCGTCGACCGAACCGTAGGCGTCGATGCGGGCGCTGTCCTTGGCGACCCGCGCCCCGCCGACGAGGTCGGTCTCGCCGCGGTCGCCGCGACGGGTGTAGACGCGCGTGATGCGGATCGCCATGGCGCGCTAGGCCCGCGTGAAGAGCGAGTCGACGCCGGCCGGATTCGGCGCCGTCCGCGCGACCGTGAGGTTCTCGGCGGCATGCGCCCGGCCGCCCATCCCGGTGAGCGCCGCGGTTACCCCGGCGGTCGAGCGCGCGAACTGGATCGCCCGCTGGGCCGGCGTCTCGAGGCCCGGAAAGGCGTCGCTCAGGGCTTGCGGGAGCCGGCGCGAGAGCTGTCCCTGGAGGAGCGTGGCGCTCGCGACGACCGCGATCCCGAGCCGCGAGGCGGCCTCGATCGGCGTCAGGCGCTCGCCGTCGACCAGCTGGGTCGCGGCCGCGTGCGCCTCCGGCATGGCGAGGTTGTAGGGCAGCTGGATGACCTTGAAGTGGTGCGCGCGTCCGGCGACCGCCTCGGCCTCGCGCACGAGCTCTTGGAGCGAGAGATGGTCGCGCGCGTCGGGGCGGACGCGGAAGCCGTTCCAGGTGGCGACGCCGTACCGGCCGATGCGACCGGCCGCGACGCGACCTTCCAGGAACTCGAACGCCGCGCGGACGCCCGAGAGGAACTGCGGGCGCGGCACGGTCGCGAGCTGCGTCTCGGGGTTGTGCACGTAGTAGACGTCCACGCACGCGACGCCGAGGTTGCGGAGACTCCGGCCGAGCTGGTCGTCCAGCCAGCGTGGCGTCATCGCGTGCGCGCCGCCGACCACGTCCTCGGGGCGGAGGATGCCCGGCCGTACCCAGGTGTCGCGCACGTACGCCGAGGGATCCGGCGGCACGCCGCCGTCGAACGGGATGTAGCCACCCTTGGTGCAGAGCACGAGCTCGGCCCGCGGGAGTCCGAGCTCGCGCTCGAGGGCGACGAGTGCCTGGCCGATCACGCGCTCGCTCCGCTGGGCCCGGTAGTTGATCGCGGTGTCGAGCAGGTTGCAGCCGAGGTTCACGGCGTCGACGATCGCTTCACCGTAGCCGCGGTCGGCGGCGTCGTTCTCCTCACCGAGGTAGGTGCCGAGGCCGAGCGAGGAGACGGTGAGGCCGTCGAGCGAGCGGAAGTGCGCGGCGGGGAGCTCCTGCTGCGCGTCGCGGTAGGCGGCGGTGCCGGCGGCCGTGGCACCTGCGGTCATGCGCGGATCATGCGCTCTCGGCCGGCGCGTCGGGGCGCCGGGCGTGGCGCTTGATGATCTCGCGCAGGCGCGGCGGATCGATCGGCTTCTTGTAGACGACGTCCTCGAGCCCCGCGAGCCGGCTCCGCTTGATGACGTGGTCCTTGTCGAAGTGGAAGGCGGTCATGAGGACGACGGGCAGGCCCGGGTGGCGGCGCTGGATCTCCTGGAAGAGCTGGTAGCCGTCGAGATCGGGCATGACGACGTCGCTCAGCACGAGCTCGACCGACACGCCCTCGAGGCGCGCGAT
>JACXTT010008434.1_pt1 | contig 14278 bp, 9 predicted proteins | sample 9270951 | NCBI WGS metagenome assembly JACXTT01 (sample SAMN15532306, study PRJNA645909) | rock metagenome | isolation source: weathered quartz diorite | place: Puerto Rico | collected 2017-06-21 | reverse complement strand
TCGACTCGGCGCCGAGGTCGAGCATCGCCGCCCCCGCCGCCGCCATGCGCGCCGCCTCCTCCGCGGCGCGGGCGGGGTCCTGGTGGCGGCCGCCGTCGAAGAAGGAGTCCGGCGTGGCGTTCAGGACCCCGACGAGCGCGACCCGCGCGAGCGATACGGGGCCCGCGCGGGTGTGCAGCACGGGACCGGACGGACCGGCGGGCCGGGGGGAGTCTCGGTCAGGCCGTGGCGGCCGCCGCGCCCCGGAGGCCACCGTTCTCGGTCCCGTACTGGCGGAGGATCTCGTCGATCTCGTTGCCGTCGATCGACTCGCGCTCGAGGAGCGTCTCGGCCATCTTGTGGAGCGCCTCGAGGTTGCGGCGGAGGAAGAGCTTCGCCCGCTCGTACGCCTCGAGCAGGATGCGGCGCACCTCGGCGTCGATCGAGACGGCGGTCTGCTCGGAGTAGTCGACCTTCTGCGTGAAGTCGCGGCCGAGGAAGATCTCCTCCTCCTTCGTGCCGAAGGTCATCGGACCGAGCTTGTCGCTCATGCCCCACTCGCAGACCATCTTCCGCGCCAGGTCGGTGGCGCGCTCGATGTCGTTCCCGGCGCCGGTCGTCATGCTGCCGAGGGCCAGCTCCTCGGCTGCCCGCCCGCCGAAGAAGACCGCGAGCTGTCCCAGGAGGTGCTCGCGCGAGTAGGTGTGGCGGTCGTCGAGCGGCACCTGCTGGGTCAGGCCGAGGGCCATGCCGCGCGGGATGATCGTCACCTTGTGCACCGGGTCTGCGTCCGGGACGAGCTTCGCGACCAGCGCGTGGCCGGACTCGTGGTAGGCGGTGATCCGGCGCTCCTCGAGACTGATGATCATCGAGCGCCGCTCGGCGCCCATCATCACCTTGTCCTTGGCGATCTCGAAGTCGCCCATCGAGACGCGCTCCTTGTTCTTGCGCGCCGCGAGGAGGGCCGCCTCGTTGACGAGGTTCTCGAGATCGGCGCCCGCGAAGCCGGGGGTCTGGCGCGCGAGCAGCTCGATGTTCACGTCCTCGTTGATCGGCACCTTCCGGGTGTGGACCTTGAGGATGCCCTCGCGGCCCTTCACGTCGGGGCGAGGGACGACGACGCGACGGTCGAAGCGGCCGGGACGGAGAAGCGCCGGGTCGAGGACGTCGGGGCGGTTGGTCGCCGCGATCAGGATGACGCCCTCGTTCGTCTCGAAGCCGTCCATCTCGACGAGGAGCTGGTTGAGGGTCTGCTCGCGCTCGTCGTGCCCGCCCCCGAGCCCGGCGCCGCGGTGCCGGCCGACGGCATCGATCTCATCGATGAAGATGATGCAGGGCGCGTTCTTCTTGCCCTGTACGAAGAGATCGCGGACGCGCGAGGCGCCGACCCCGACGAACATCTCGACGAAGTCCGAGCCGGAGATGGAAAAGAAGGGCACCCCCGCCTCGCCGGCGATCGCCCGGGCGAGGAGCGTCTTCCCGGTGCCCGGCGCGCCGACCAGGAGGACGCCCTTCGGGATGCGGCCCCCGAGCTTGGTGAACTTCTTCGGGTCCTTCAGGAAGGCGATGATCTCTTCCAGCTCCTCCTTGGCCTCGTCGATGCCGGCGACGTCGGCGAACGTGACCTTGTGCGTGTTCTCGGAGAGGAGCTTGGCGCGGCTCTTGCCGAACGACATCGCCTTGCCGCCGCCGACCTGGAGCTGGCGCATCCAGAAGACCCAGACCCCGAGCAGCAGGAGCATCGGCGCCCACTGCACGATCGCGACGAGGTACCAGGGCTCGTTGTCCTCGGGCCGGGCTTCGATCTCGACCCCCTTCTCGGTGAGGGTGCGGACGAGATCCGTGTCCTTCGGCGCGAAGGTCTTGAACCCGTCGCCCTGCCCCGCGCGCTCGCCCTTGTAGCGGCCGTGGATGGCCTGGCCCTGGATGGTCACCTCGGCGACGTGGCCCTCGTCGACGGCCTGCAGGAAATGACTGAAGGTGATCTCCGGCTCACGCGGCTGCTGCTTGGTCACGATCGACCACAGAAGCAGCCCCATCAGCAGGAGGAGGAGCCAGAGCCCGAGGTTCCGGGAGACCGGGTTGTTCAAGCGAGCACCGCCGGATGTCGCACGGTGAAAAAGTAACACACGGTCCCGGGAGCGGCAATCAAGCTTTGGAGAGCGGGCGCTCGACGATCGCCTCGACGAGCCGCTTCGTCTCCGGCCGGATCGCGGCCGCGCGCCCGCGCGCGAGCCCCGGCACCCAGAGGATCTCCACGGCCGTCGCGAGGATCGGGACCTCGGGTCGTGCCTCGCGCGGCACCTTCGCGTCGACGAGGACGTCCTGGAGCTTCCTCGTGCCGCCGTGAAGCAGCGCCACGCGATCCCCCGGGGCTGGCGAGCGGACGACGAGGTCCGTCGGCAGCCCGTCGGCGTCGAAGAAGGCGCGCATCGCTTCCGGTGGCCGCTCCTCGCCGGTTTGGCGTGCCCGTGGACGACCGAGCGCGACCGTCCAGTGTCCGTCCGGGTGCGCCACCCGCTCGCCGGGGACGATCGGCAGGCTGAAGCCGCGCCGTGAAGCAGCACGACCGGGACGCCGGACGAGCGCGTTGCCCTCACGCAGCACGCGCGCCGGCCCCGGAACGGCGACGCCCCCGCGCGCCGTACCGGCGGCGAGTGCGAGAACACGCTCGACGTGCAGTGCGCTCGGTTCCCGCCGCGTCCCGTGCTGGAGCCACGCCCGCACCAGCCGGCGCGCGAGCGCCTTCGGCTCCGCCGCGACGGCTACCGGCAGCGCCTCGCCGACCCCGAGCACGCGACCGTGCGTGCGCGCGAGCGCGTCGAGGAGATCGTCCTCGTCCGCGAGCCGCTCCGCGAGCGTCGCCAGGGCAGTGCCGAGGCGTGGGTTGAACTCGGCCTCGAGCCACGGCACGAGCAGCCGCCGGACGCGGTTGCGACCGAGCCGCAGGTCCGCGTTCGTCCGGTCGAGGGCGAATGTGAGGCCGCGCTCCGCGAGGAAGCGCCGCACGTCGGCGCGCGTCACGGCGAGTAGCGGTCGGAAGAGCCGCCCGCGCACACGGCGCATGCCCCCGAGCCCGCGCCGCCCGGCCCCTCGGAGCAGACGAAGGAGGACGGTTTCGACCTGGTCGTCGCGCGTGTGCCCGGTAACGATACGGGTCGCGCCGACCTCGGCGGCGACGGCGGCGAGGGCACGGTCCCGCGCGCTGCGCGCGCGAGCCTCGACGCCGGGCCCGGGCGCGACGGGAGCCTGGCGGGCGACGAAGGCGATGCCGAGGCGCTCGGCGAGAATTCGAACCGCCTCTCCCTCGGCGGCTGATTCCGCGCCGCGGAGATGATGGTCGACGTGGGCGGCCGTCAGGCGGAGACGGCGAACGGCGGCGATCTCCGCGAAGGCGGCGAGCAGCGCGGTCGAGTCGGGGCCGCCCGATACGGCGAGGAGGAGATGCTCGCCCGGACCAGGGGCTCCAGGGGTGTCGAGGGCCGCCTCCAGGCGGCGAAGGAGCTTTGGGGGCTGCAGCACGTAGAGCGATCGTAGCACGAGCCGGGTCGGCCTACGGTGGGGTAAGAATCGCTGAGTCACCCACGGATAGGTTCAGCCCGACCCCGTCGACTGTTTCGAAGCTCAACTACTCGCTCGGGGCCTCCGTCGCACCCGTGGTCCAGGAACTTCGTCAACGTCGATCAAGCGATGCCGCCGCCAGCCGCGGCGCAGAAGCCACGTTTGCGGGTGCGCAACCGGACGCAGGCCCCCCGTAGCCGGAGTCGTGCGCGTCCGCCCATCGAACCAAGTGCCGGAAGAGCACCGGTCGACCGCCGGGGGCCACCAGCCGCCCTACGTCCCCCGGTCCCCCACCCCGATCAGTCCCACGCGGATGGCATACAGAGCGAGCGCCGTGCGCCCGCGGAGGTGCAGCTTCTGGAAGATGTTGTTCAGGTGGGTCTTCACGGTCACTTCGCTGATCGAGAGCTTTGCGGCCACCTCCGCGTTGCGGAGCCCGAGGGCGACGAAGCGGACGATCTCGCGCTCGCGAGGAGTGAGCGGCTCCTCCTCGGGCGCCTCGCGCAGCCGCGCGGTCAGGTGCTTCTGCAACGCCGGGGGCATCCAGACGTCGCCACCTGCCACGGCCGCGATCGCGTCCATCAGGCTCTCGATCGCGAAGCGCTTGAAGACAACCGCCCGCGCGCCGGCGCGGATCGCCGCGAGCGCATCCTCGGGCCGCTCGCTCGCGGTGACGACGACCACGGCGGTGTGCGTGGCGAGTGATTCGATGTCGGCGAGCGAGTTCCGTTCCATCTGCAGGTCGAGGAGCAGGATGTCGCACGGCGTCTCGGCCACGACCTTCTCGAGCTGGTCGGCACGGTCCACCTCGGCAACGACCGTGAGATCGGGCTGGAGCCGCAGCTGGGACTTGAGGCCCTGGCGGAAAAGGGCGTGGTCGTCGGCGATCGCGATGCGCAGGGGACGCTGCACGGGAAACCTCAGGCTGCCCGGACGGCGATCGCGAGGTGGGCGCCGCCCGGCCGGCTCGCGTCGAGCTGAATGTTGCCACCGAGCTGGTCGACGCGCGACGCGATCGACCACGGCGGTTGCGATCCCGCGCTGAAGCCGAGACCATCGTCGTCGATGTGGATGCGGATCTCCTGACCGTCGCTGGTCGCCTCGATCGACGCGGAGCGGGCGAAGGCGTGCCGGCGCACGTTCCGCGCGCCCTCGAGCATGATCTGGAGGACATGGTCGACGAGGAGCGCGGAGCCTCCGAAGTCCGCCCGCACCGAGAAGCGGGTCTCGAACTCGCGCGGTGTGGTCGCGGCCGCCTCGCGCGCCGCGAGCTCCTGGATGTAGATCCGGAGGGCGTCGTACTCGCGCGTGATGCTCGTCTGGAGCTCCCCGAGCGCGGTCAGCGCCTCGCTCGTCTCGCCACGACGGACCAGCTCCTGGCAGCTCCCGAGGGTGAGGTTCGTCCCGGCGAGGGCCTGCACGCACCCGTCGTGGAGCGCGCGCGCGATCTCGCCGCGTTCCTTGGCGCGCTCGACGGAGTTGAGCTTCGCCTCGAGATTCAGACGGAGCCGGCCGAGATAGGCGACCAGGTAGCCGATGATCGCCAGGTAGACCGGACGCATGATGTAGACGGCGAGGTCCGCGGCGGTCACGTGCGGTGCGGAGATGAGCGTCATCACGAGGTAGAGCCAGATGCTCACCGCCGTGACGATCATGCTGAACCGGAACCCACCCCGCACCCCCGCCGCCACCACGGCGAACGCGAAGAAGACGTAGAACGGACTCGCCGGACCGGTGCTGTAGTAGGCGATCAAGGTCGCGGCGAGGACATCGGCCCACGTCGTGATCGCCACGATACCGCGTGGGACGAAGCCGATCGCCAGCGCCGTGAAGACCGTGCCGCTGTAGCCGAGGTGGGCGGCGAGCACCATCACGGCGTACGGCGCCAGAGCAATCTCCTCCCCCGGTCCGCTCACGCCCCAGCGGGCGAGGATGGCGTCGTGCGGCACCAGGTAGGCCGCGGCGATCGCGAACAAAGAGAGCAGGATGCGCGAACGCGCCACCTTGCGCTCGAGGTCGAGCATGTCCTCGCCCATCGGGGTTCCCCCTTCTGCGTCGGGCATGGTCAAAGTCTTTGCGGCCCGACCGCCGAAAAGCAAGCCGGAAGGTGGTTCGGCCCGCTTCACGCGAGGGTCAGGCGAGGATCACGGCCCGATCCGGGCCGAGTCGCCCCCCGAACGGCGCCCCCTCCCCCTCCCCGTCGCTCGCGACTTCGACGCGTCCCCGGAAATCCGTGCAGTCGAGCGGGGCGGACGTGAAGTTGACGAGGACCGTCCGTCGCTCGTCATCGATGGCCCGCGCATACGCCAAAGCGCCTGCGGGCGCCGGGACCACCTCGCATGTTCCGGCGCGGAGCACGCGTGACGCGCGCCGGGCGGCGAGCAGGCGGCGGTAGAGGTGAAGGATCGAGCGGCGGTCGGCGCGCAACGCTGCGACGTTTCGCTTCTCGGGCTCGGGCGGCCAGGGCAGCCACGGCGCCGCACCCGCCCAGCCGTGACGAGGCGTCGCATCCCACGGGACCGGCGCGCGACAGCCGTCGCGTCCACCGGGATCGACCCGGCGAGCCACGGGGATGTCGGCGTTCTCCAGTCCGAGCTCTTCGCCCGCGTAGAGGAACGGCGTACCGTGGAGCGTGAGCAGGAGGACGGCCGCGGCACGGGCGCGCGCCTCGGAGCCGAAGCGCGTGCGATGCCGGGGCGTGTCGTGGTTCGAGAGCACCCAGGTCGGCCAGGCGTCGATCGGGTCGAGCGTGCGCGCGGCATGCGCCATCCGTTCCTGCCAGGCGTCGGCCTCCCAGGGCGTCGTCACGGCCGCGGGGAGCTCGAAGACGAGGTGGAGCTCGTCGCCGCGGCCGTAGTACCGGGGATGCGCGTCGGAGCCGAGGAGAAATACCTCGCCGACAAGCACGCGCTCTCCGGCGTACCCTTCCACCACCCGCCGGAGACCGCGCAGGATCGCGTGCGTCGACGGATGGTCGTTCAGGACGGCGTGCGGGACGACGCCCGCCACGTTCGGCGGGTCGTCGGGCAGAGTCGGGTCCTTGCCGAGACCGTGCGCCACGTCGACGCGGAAGCCATCGACGCCGCGGTCGAGCCAGAAGCGCACGACGCCGTGCATGGCCTCGACCACCTCGGGGTTCGTCCAGTCGAGATCGGGCTGCTCCGGGAGGAAGAGGTGGAGGTAGTACTGACCGGTCGCCGGATCGAGCGTCCACGCCGGAGACGGCCTCCCGAACGCCGCGATCCAGTTGTTCGGCGGGCCGCCGCCGGGCGCCGGATCACGCCAGACGTACCAGCCGCGCCGCGGGTCGGTCCGCGCGCGGCGCGACCCGACGAACCACGGGTGCTGGTCGGAGGTGTGATTCGGCACCCAGTCGAGGAGGACGCGGATGTTCAGTGCGTGGGCCTCGGCGATCAGGCCGTCGAGGTCGGCGAGCGTGCCGAAGAGCGGGTCGACGTCGCAGTAATCGGCGACGTCGTAGCCGAAGTCTCGCATCGGCGAGCGGAAGACCGGGGACAGCCAGAGCGCGTCGACGCCGAGCCAGGCGAGATGGTCGAGGTGCTGGCGGAGGCCGGCGAGGTCCCCCACGCCGTCGCCGCTGCCGTCGGCGAAGGAGCGCGCGTAGGTCTGGTAGACCACCGCCTCCTTCCACCACGGCGGCATCGGACGGCTCAGCCTCGACGGCGCAGGAACGTCCGCACGAGCCGGTGGGTCCGTTCCGTCTGCTCGAACTGCGGCACGTGGCCACAGTCCTCGAGCACCACAGACTGGACGTGCGGCAGCGCTGCGGTCACGTGCGGGCCGAAGCGCGCGGGCACGAGCTGGTCGTTCTCCCCCCAGAGGAACAGCGCGGGGCGCGACAGCGCCGGCAGCCGCTCCCAGAATCCGTGCTCGCCGTGCGCCTCCTCAAGGTAGATCTGGCGCGCCGCCGAGAAGAACGCCATCCGCGCCCGCGCGCTCGCGAAGACGCGCACGAACTCGTCGACGGCCGCATCGTACCAGGCATCGCGCAGACGCTCCGGATGCGCGAACATGAGCCGCAGCGCAGCGGCGACGAGCGGGCGCGGGACGACGATCGCCATGGCCCCGATCTCGGCGGCCAGGAGCCGGACGAGCGGTGTCGCCTCGCGGAAGCGCTTGAAGGCGAGCGACGGGGCGAAGAGGACGAGGCGATCGACGCGCTCGGGCGAGGTGAGGCCCACCTCGATCGCGATGCGGCCGCCCATCGAGTTGCCGATCACCACGGCCCGCTCGACCCCCACTGCATCGAGGAACTCGACCAGCCAGCGCGCGTAGAACGCAGGGTCATAGGCGCGCACCGGCTTCTCCGAGTCGCCGAAGCCCGGCAGATCGGGCGCGAACACGCGATGATCGCGGGCGAGCTCGGCGAGCGTCGGCAGCATCGAGGCGTTGGTCGCGCCGAGACCGTGGAGGAGCACGACCGGCGGCCCCTCGCCTGCCTCCAGATAGAAGGTGTCGACCTCGAAGGCGCGAACGGTCCGGGCGCGCGGAAAGACGGCCGGCCGCGCCGGGTCATCCACCGCGTCGAGCTTGAGCGCGAGCGCCATGTTGCCCCGGATCGAGAGACGGCCGTCGAGAAACGCGTAGACGCCCGACTCCGCACCCTCGACGACGTTCGCCAGCGTCACCGCGTCGGCGCGGACGACGGTGTCGGGACGCGGCAGCCGGCCCGGCACGAGAGTGAGGGTCGGGCCGTCCATCGTGACGCTCCACGCGACGTGCCCGGCATCGAACGTGATCGACGCACGCGCCCCGTCACCGAGGGGCGAGCCGGCCTCGACGCGCCGGCGAAGCTCCCACACGACGCGGTCCTCGGGCGACGGCAGGTCGATCAGCCGTCCGTGCGAGGGCGGGGGCGTCCGCGGCACGCCTCCCTCTAGCGCAGGACGGTCGGCCGCGTCGACGGCGCCGACGTCCGCGGCGGCTCAGGCGGCAGCCGAGTCGGTGGCTCCGGCCGAGCGTTCGAGCGGGAGTTCGAACCAGAACGTGCTTCCCCTGCCCGGCTCGCTCTCGAGACCCATGCGGCCGCCCATCAGCGCCACGAGCTGCCGGCAGATCGCGAGGCCGAGCCCGGTCCCGCCGCGTGCCGTGCCGTCGTCGCCCTGGGCGAAGCTCTCGAAGATGCGCGACTGGCGATCGCGTGCGATACCGATCCCGGTGTCGGTGACGCTGACACGCACGGTGACGCGCGAGGGTTGATGGCGGAGCGCGCGGACGTCGACCGCGATCGCCCCCGCGTCGGTGAACTTGACCGCATTGCCGAGGAGATTGACGATCGTCTGCCGCACGCGCACTGGATCGCCGCGCACGGAGCGCGGGACGTCGGCCGCGATCGCGCAGCTGAGCGTCAGCCCCTTCGCCGCCGCCGCGGCCGCGAGCATCCCGGCCGCGTCCTCGACCGTTGCCCGCAGGTCCATGTCGACCACCTGGATGGTCATCTTGCCCGCCTCGATCTTCGAGGCATCGAGGATGTCGTTGATGATGGCGAGGAGGCCGATCGCGGCGGCGCGACCGCGGGTGAGGTTGTCGCGCTGCTCGGGGGTGAGCGGGCCGTCGAGCACCATGTCGGTCATGCCGATGACGACGTTCAGCGGGGTCCGGATCTCGTGGCTCATGTTGGCGAGGAACATCGACTTGGCGCGGGTCGACGCGAGCGCCTCATCGCGCGCGCGCGCGAGTTCCCCGATGTGCCGGGCGCGCTCCTCCTCGGCCTGCTTGCGCTCGCCGATGTCGCGCCAGTTGACGACGATGCCACCGACCGCCGGATGGTCGAGGAGGTTCCGGAAGACCGCCTCCACGTGACACCACGTGCCGTCCCTGCGCGCCCCCCGACACTCGATCGCGGCGGTGTCCCCGGCGACGGCGCGGGCGATGGCGGTGGCGGCGCCCGCCGCGTCGTCGGGATGGATGAACTCGAGGGCGCGCCGTCCGAGACACTCCTCGGGCCTGTAACCCGTCACGCGCTCGACCGAGGGACTCTCGTAGAGGATCACCCCCTCGGCGTCGATGATCGTGATGACGTCGGAGCCCCGCTCGATGAGCGAGCGGAAGCGGTCCTCGTTCCGGCGCAGCGCCGCCTCCGCCGTGTCGCGCTCGCGCCGGTAGCGCTGCAGCTGATCGGCGATGTACACCGAGACGAGGAATGCGACCCCGATGCCCGCCGCCATGTGCGGGCTTCCCCCGGCGAGCGAACCATCGACCGCCTGGAAGGTGAGCGCGATCGACAGCAGGCCGACGGCAACCGACACGAGCTGCGGCCACACGCCCCACGGAAGAGTCGTGGCGGTGGTGAAGGCGATCACGAGGCCCGTGATCGGTTGCGTGACGGCGGTACCTCGGAGCCAGCCGGCGATCGCGGACGTCACGTAGATCGAGCTGATGAAGGCGGTGACGGCGCCGACGCGAGCCCCCCACCCCAACCGCACGCGGAGCGAGGCCGACGCGACGCCGATGAGACCGAACTGCACTGCCCGCAAGACGAGCGCGGCGCAGAGGCGATCCTGGAGCATCCGGATGTCGGCGAGGCCAAAGGCGACGATCGCGACGAAGACGACCCGGAGGCCGACGCGGGCGCGTGCCACGAGGAGCGCATGGTCGCGCTCCCGGCCCCCAGCCACGTCACGCTGCGCCGAATCCGTGCCGAGTGTCATCTTCTTGGCGGGCGCACACGCCCATCGGCCAGCGCCCGCACGGGTGGTCCCCGTGCGGTGCAACGTGCGTGCCGACGCACGAGGCGATGCGGCTATGGATGACGGCGAACGCTAAGGCGCGGGCTTCGCCACGCACTCCGCTTCGAGCAGGCGAGCCACCCGTTCCAACTCTCGCTCGAGCTCGTTCACGAGCAGCGCCGGATCTTCCCGGGAACTGCCCGTCGAGATCGCCTCGAGCCGGGCGCTCAGCGCGGACAGTCGGCGTGCTCCGAACATCCCGCTGCTGCCCTTGAGCCCGTGCGCCGCTCGCCGGAGGTTCGCGAGATCGCCACGACCGAGCGCCGCGTGTACGGTGGCGCACTCCGCGCGGGCGGAGTCGAGGAATTTCGTGACGAGACGCCCGAGGACGTCGGTCTCGCCCTCGAGCTGATAGCCCCGCAGCTCGTCCAGGGCCGCCCGGTCCAATGTGTCTTCCCGCGGCGCGACCTCGGCGGCGGTCCACCGGGCGATGACGGCCTCCAGGGCGGCGAGCGTGACCGGCTTCGATACGTAGTCGTCCATCCCGGCCTGCGCGCAGCGGTCCCGATCCGTGGGGAGCACGCTGGCCGTCATGGCGACGATCGGTGTCCGCCGGCCGGTCTCCATCTCCCGGCGCCGGATCTCGGCGGCCGCGCCGAAGCCGTCCAGTTCCGGCATCTGGCAGTCCATGAGGACGAGGTCGTAGGAGTGAGTGGCGAGCGCCTCGACGGCCGCGCGACCGTTTCCGACGAGGCCGACGGCAACACCGAGCTTCTTCAGCTGGCGGGAGGCGACCTCCCGGTTCACGGGATTGTCTTCCGCGAGGAGGATGCGAAGTCCGGGGCGTAGCGGTTCGTTCGGACTCTCGATGGCTGTTTCTGCGACCGGCTGGGGCTCCGCCGGCGCGAGCGCCGTCTGTAAGGCGCCGTGGAGCTGCGCTGCCCGGACGGGCTTCGTGAGACAGCGGATGGCGCCCGCCTCGCGCGCCCGATCGAAATCCTCGCGCATGCCAAGCGAGGTGAGGACGATGACCGCGGTGCCGGCGAGCGTGGGCTCCGCCTTGATGCGCCGCGCGAGCTCGGCGCCGTCCATATCGGGCATCGCGAAGTCGACCACCGCGACGCGGTACGGCCGGCCTTCCGCGTACGCGGTGCGCAGACGGAGGAGCGCCTCGGCGCCCCCCGCCACCGCGTCGGGCTCGAGGCCCCAGGTCCCCGCCAGCCCCTCGACGATCTTCCGGTTGGTCGCGTTGTCGTCGACGCACAGCAGGCGAACCGAACCCGGCGGGGCCAGCGACGCCGGCGTCGACGAGCGCGCTCCCGGGCGGGCGTCGAGCGGCACCGTGAAATGAAACGTACTCCCCTTCCCGGGCTCGCTCTCGAACCCGATCTCCCCGCCCATGAGCTCCACCAACCGCTTCGAGATCGCGAGCCCGAGGCCGGTGCCCCCGTACTGACGCGTGGTCGACGAGTTAGCCTGCGAGAAGGGACGGAACAAAAGCACGGCCGCCTCGGGAGAAATGCCGATTCCCGTGTCTGACACCTCGACGCGAGCGCGGCCAGCTCCGTCGGGCTCGGCGACGAACTCGACCCGGATGGCGACCTCGCCGCGTTCCGTGAACTTGATCGCATTGCCGACCAAGTTCGTGATCACCTGGCGGAGGCGGCCCGGATCGCCGGCGACGACCGGCGGGACAGCCGGTGAGACGAAGCAGGTGAGCTCGATCCGCTTCTTTCGCGCCCCGACTGCGAGCAGCTCCGCCACCTCCTCGACCGTTGCCTGCAGGTCGAACTCGACGTGTTCGAGCGCGAGCCGCCCCGCCTCGATCTTCGAGAAGTCGAGGATGTCGTTCAGCACGACGAGGAGCGCTTCCGCGGACGAGCGAACGGTGTTCCCGTAGTCGCGCTGCTCCGCCGTCAGCTCCGTCTCGAGCAACAGCCCGATCATCCCGATCACACCGTTCATCGGCGTGCGGATCTCGTGGCTCATCGCCGCCAGGAATGCCGACTTCGCGCGGGTGGCGCTCTCCGCGCTCTCCAGAGCACGCTCGAGGGCGACCGCGTGTAGGGCGTTCGTGATGTTGAGCCCCTCGAGGTCGCGCAGATTCCGCACGCGGACGATGTGGATCAGCGTGCTGATGACCGTGGCGGACACCAGGCCGAAGCCGAAGTGCACCACCTCGGCGGGGACGAGACGTCCGGGCGCGATGGCCGCCAGATGACAGAGGACCGTCACCCAGCTGAAAATGGTGCTCGCGGTGACGAGCACGAACCACGGCGTGGCGACGAAGAGCGATCCCGCGCCCACGAGGAGCAGCAGGAGGTTCGTCGTCTGTCGAAGGTCGGCGGTGAGGTCGAGGTGGAGAAGGGAGTTCGCGAGCACGAGCAGCGCGATGGCCGCCGAAAGGGCATGCGGGCGGCGGGGCGCAAGCGGCCGGCACCAGAGACGGTAGCGAAGCGCTCCCAGCACCGCCGCGGTCGCTGCGGCGAGGAGCGCCATCGGAAGTCGCGTGGCGCGCGACAGGGTATAGAGGTGCGCAACGGCGAAAACCGCGAAGAGTCCCGCGAGCCCGCCCGTGACCGGCCGCATGGCCCCGCGAGCGATCTCGTCGAGGGCGGCCGCGACCTGCCGGTCATCGGGCTCGATGACGGCGGCGGCGGGGGGCTCGGGGGTTGCCATCGCACGAAGCGGCTCGGCGGCACGCCCCGCGGAACCGTCTCACGTCGGTTGTCGGCAGTCCGGCGGAGAACTTGAGTGGCCGCCGCCGGTCGCGGGCCAAGGCCCGCGTCGCTTCAGCCCTGTCGCTTCGCGGGGTGCACCGAATTCTGTTCGCCGAGCGCTTCGCCGATCGCCGTCACCATGCGAGCGAACGTCTGCCGGGCGTCTCTTGGGAGACGGCTGTACGTCCGCAGGACCGCCTCGAGCTCGGGCACCGGGAGCAGCGCCACGTCATCGAAGGCCGGCGGCATCGCGGGGTTCCTCGGCAGCCCGTAGAGATCCGTCTGCGCGAGGAAGCGGCGGGCCTCGGGCGTCAGGAGGGATGGATCGAGCTGCCGGATGCGCGCCGCGAGGGCGACGCGGATCTTCACCGCGATGATCCAGGGCGTGCTGAGGCCGACCCCCTTCTCGAACCGGCTGATCGCGCCCTGACTCACGTGCGCGAGCCGCCCGAGCTCGTCCTGGGAGAGATCGAGCAGCTCGCGCATGCGGCGCACGAGCTGGCCGACGTCCCGCAACCAGGCGCGCCACGCGGCGCGTTCCTCGGCGCTCAGGTCGGCCCCTTCGGGAGGCATGCCAGTTCTTCGTAGCGCGGGCCCGGCAGTGGCGCAACGGCAGGACGGCGTACCGGACCGGCTCGCGCCAACGGGTCCGGCTAGCGCGCGGACGATCGGACCGCCGCCTCGAGCACTCGGAGTCGTTCACTGATCGCGCGTAGCATATGAGGAAGTGCGGCCTGCCGACGAACGCCGTCACCCCGTCGGCGAGCCGCTCGTACCAGCGTGCCTCGGCGAGCAGCTCCTCGAGCCCGTCGCGGAATTCGCCGAGCGCCTTCTTGCAGGCGGGGTTGCCGCGCAGCTGGCCGAGAGGAAGGGGGCGGCCGTCCACCGCTGCCGCGCGGGGTCCTGCCGCCGTCAGGCCCGCCGCTGGAGGCGGAACGGCAGCAGCATCGAGACCCGTCGCTGGTAGTCCCGGTAGTGATCTCCGTGCAGCTGCACGAGCGTGCGCTCCTCGATCTGGATGGCGATCAGGATATAGGCGGTCGTCACGACGGCAAAGAGCAGGTGCCCCTGGCTCATCGTCGGCGTAGCCCAGAAGGCGATCAGGAAGCCGAGCATCAGCGGGTGACGGACCCAGCGATAGAAGAGGCGCTCCTTGAACGTCGGAGCTTCGTGTGGGCGCCCCATCGCGTACGACACGGTCTGCTTGAGCCCGAAGAGCTCGAAGTGGTCGATGAGGAATGTCGACACCAGCACGATCCCCCAGCCGGCGAGCGAGGCGGCGGTGAGGACGCCAGCGGCCAGCGGGCTCTCGACGCGCCACACGGGCTC
>JACXTT010008433.1_pt1 | contig 14278 bp, 14 predicted proteins | sample 9270951 | NCBI WGS metagenome assembly JACXTT01 (sample SAMN15532306, study PRJNA645909) | rock metagenome | isolation source: weathered quartz diorite | place: Puerto Rico | collected 2017-06-21 | reverse complement strand
GCGGCTGAACCGTGGAGGGAGGCCGGTGGCGCCCAGGCTCGCCGCGAACGGGTCGCTGGGGGGGTTCGCTCGGCATGCCGTGTACTTCTGGCTTTCGACAGAGGATTTGCCGCGGCCCGACAACCGGGTGACCCTGGACCGCGACGGTCACGTAAGGCTCAGCTACACACCCACCAACGACGTTCCCAAGGAACGTCTGTACAACCAGCTCAAGTCGATGCTCGGCCGCATCGGGATGCACGAGCATCACCCACTCGCTCGGCATGCGTATCTCAAGAACGAGATCCCGGTCGCCGGCTGCGCGCATCAGGCGGGGACCTGTCGATTCGGTACCGACCCGACCACTTCAGTTCTGAACGTCGATTGCCGCGCTCACGAGCTCGACAACCTGTACGTCGTCGACACGAGCTTCTTCCCGAGCATCGGCGCCGTGAACCCGGCGCTGACCGCGATGGCCAATGCCATCCGCGTGGGGGACCACCTGCTCGAGCGGATCGGGACGCAACCGGACGTCGTCGCCGCGTGAGCGCGAACGGCTCACAGCTCCACGTGATCATCGTCGGCGGGGGCTTCGCTGGGCTCGGTTGCGCCATGGAGCTGGCGAAGCAGGGTGGTTGTCGAGTGACGCTGCTCGACCGCAACAACTACCACCAGTTCCAGCCGCTGCTCTACCAGGTCGCCACCTCCCAGCTCACCTCCACCAACGTGGCAGTGTCGCTGCGCGCTCATTTCCGAAAGCATCCGAACGTCGATGTGAAACTCGTCGAGATCGCGTCGATCGATCCAGCGACTGGCACGGTGACCGCCACCGACGGCGATACGTGGACAGGCGACGCGGTCGTCCTCGCGGCGGGGTCCCAGCCGAACTTCTTCGGCACGCCGGGTGCCGCGCGCAACTCGTTCCCGCTCTACTCGCTGGACGACGCCGAGCGTCTGCGCTCGCGGATCCTCGGCGTGTTCGAGGCCGCCGATCGCGACCCGTCGCGACTGGACCGGGGCGCGCTGAACTTCGTCGTGGTGGGCGGCGGCCCCACCGGCGTCGAGACGGCCGGCGCACTGGCTGACATGATCAACCGGACGATGACCGTTCAATACCACAACCTCGTGGTCAACCGGGCGCAGGTGCATCTGGTCGACCTCGGCACCGCGCTGCTGGGCCCGTTCTCGCCTCGAGCGCATGACTACGCCTCGAAGGTGCTCCAGCAAAAGGGCGTCAAGCTGCACCTGGGAGTGAAGGTCACCGGGATCGAGCCCGGGCAGGTGACGCTCGCGGACGGGACCGCGATCGAGAGCCGGTGCGTCGTCTGGGGCGGCGGGATCATGGCGCCACCGGTTGCCGCCGGGGCAGGGCTTCCGCAGGGGGCCGCGGGGCGCATCGACGTGCGGCCGGACCTCACGGTCGAGGGCTTCCCCAGAATCTACGCGGTCGGCGACGTCGCCAACATCGGCGGTGCGGACGGACACCCGCTGCCCCAACTCGGCTCCGTCGCCTTGCAGAGCGGCGTCTGGGCGGCCCGGAACCTGATCGCGGACTTCGGCGGCCAACCGAGGCAGGCCTTTCGCTACCGGGACAAGGGCATCATGGCGATGATCGGCCGTGGCGGTTTCGGCCGTGGTGCGGCGATCGCGGCGATGGGGTCGAAGCGCCGCGAAATCCATGGCCCACCCGCCTTTGCAGCCTGGCTCGCCGTGCACGTCATGCTGCTGACGGGCGTCCGCACCCGCGTGGAAACCGTCATCGACTGGGGCTGGGCCGCCTTCTCGAACGCGCGAGGTCCCCAGGTGCTCAACCGGGCCGAGGCGGCGCAGATCGACTGGAGCGATGACGGTGCGCCCGAACCCGCCGAAGCGGGCACGGTCGCCAGCCCGAGCTGACCGATGGACCTGAGCCTTCCCCTGGCTTCGGAGCTCACTGCGGCCCGGAGCCAGATGGCATTCACGCTCGGCTTCCACATCATCCTGGCTTCACTCGGCGTCGCGTTTCCGGCGATGATGCTGATCGCGAACTACCGCGGCCTGCGCCACGACGACGCCGATGCGCTCCTGCTTGCTCAGCGCTGGTCGAAGGTCGCGGCCGTGACGTTCGCGGTCGGCGCCGTGACCGGAACCGTGCTCTCGTTCGAGTTCGGCCTCCTGTGGCCGTCGTTCACGGGGAGGTTCGGCGACGTCTTCGGCGTCCTCTTCGCGATCGAGGGGATCTTCTTCTTCCTCGAGGCGATCTTCATCGCGATCTACATCTTCGGCTGGAAGCGCCTTTCCGGGTGGGCCCACTTCTGGACGGGCGTGCCGATCTTCGTCACGGGGCTCGGCGGGGCCTTTTCCGTCGTCGCCGTGAACTCGTGGATGAACCAGCCGCAGGGTTACACGCTCTCCAACGGTGACGTGACGAAGGTCGAGCCCCTGAAGGTGATCTTCAACCCGGCGGTGCCGTACGAGGTCCCTCACATGATCCTCGCGGCGTACCTGGTCACCGGCTTCTTGATCGCGTCCGTGTACGCGGTCGGCATGTTGCGAGGGCGGCGCGACCGGTACCACCGGCTCGGCCTGGTGATCCCCCTGACCGTCGCTGCGATCGTGACGCCGATCCAGTTCGTGGTCGGCGATACGGCTGCGCGCTCGATCGCAAGCGACCAGCCGGTCAAGTTCGCCGCGATGGAGTGCGTTCAGAAGACCTCGACTGACGTGACGGAGTACATCGGCGGCCGCTGCACGTCGAGCGGCATCAAGGGCGGGATCGGAATCCCCGGCCTCGACTCGATCCTGGTCGGCGGCAGCAAGAGCACAAAGGTGACCGGGCTCGACTCGGTGCCATCCAACAACCGCCCGCCGGCGAACACGCTGCTGCACTGGGCCTTCGACGCGATGGTGGGCATCTGCACGCTGCTGATCGGGCTGGGACTGTGGTTCGGCTTCGTCTGGTGGCGAAAACGCGACATCCCTCGGACGCGCTGGTTCCTGTGCTCCACCGCGGTGTCCGGCGCGGCGGCGATCGTCGCGCTCGAGAGCGGGTGGATCGTCACCGAGGTGGGTCGGCAGCCGTGGATCGTCTACGACGTGATGCGCACCAAGGACGCGATCACGGGCGCGAGCGGCATCTGGGTCACGTTCTCGGCGGTGCTGATCCTGTACGCGCTGCTAGGTGCCGCGACCGTGATCACGCTGCGAGTGATGGCGCGGCGCTGGCGCGGCGTCGAGGTCGAAGAGGACGACGTGCCCTACGGGCCCCGCCCGGGTGAGGCTCCTCCGGTGCTCACTGAAGAAACGGCCGGGGGCCCGAGTTGAGCCGCGCCGACGCCGTCGCGGGAATCCTCTGGGTCGGCGTGACGTTCTACGCCGTGTTCGGTGGCGCCGACTTCGGGGCGGGCTTTTGGAGCCTCGTCGCGGGCGGGGGCGAGCGCGCGAACCGCGCCCGCGGACTGATCGACTGGGCCATCGGCCCGGTCTGGGAGGCCAACCACGTCTGGCTGATCTTCGCTCTGGTGGTGCTGTGGACCGGGTTTTCCACGACCTTCGAATCGGTTTTCTCGACCCTCTTCATTCCCCTCAGCCTCGCCGCACTCGGAATCGTCCTGCGGGGATCCGGCTTCGCATTTCACGGGACCGCACGGCGGCTCGCGGGCCGCCAATTCGCGCAGCGCCTGTTCGGCATCTCCTCTTTGCTCACGCCCTTCTTCCTGGGAACGGTGGTGGGGGCAGTCGCGTCGGGCCGCGTCCCGACCGGCAACGCGACCGGCGACGCGATCACGAGCTGGGTCAACTTGCTCTCGCTCGTCGTCGGCGCCCTGTTCGTCGCCACCGGCGCTTATCTGTCAGCGGTGTTTCTGATCAGCGACGCTCGGCGCTATGGCGATCCCGACCTCGAGCGCTACTTCGCCCAACGGGCGCTGGGGGCCGCGCTCGTCGCCGGAGCGGTCGCGGTCGCGGGAGTGTTCGCCCTCCACGACGACGCTCACTACATCTTCCACCGGCTCACGCACCAAGCGTTGCCCTTGATGATCCTGTCTGGGGCCTGTGGGCTCGGGGTGGTGGCTCTGCTCGTCCGGGGGACCCGGCGCGGCGTGCGCGCGCTAGCAATCGGAGCCGTGGTGGCGGTCGTGTGGGGATGGGGCGTCGGGCAGTTTCCGTACCTGCTCCCTGAGCGGCTCACGATCGGGAGCGGCGCCGCCCCGAGCGCGACTCTCACGAGCCTGCTGATCGTGTTCGCAGTGGCCGTCCTGGTGGTTCTCCCAGCGATCGCGTTGCTCTACACGCTCAGCCAGCGAAGCATGCTGATCGAAGGCGAACCGGAACGTGCCCCGCCCGAGGCAAGTGGAAGCTGACGCGAGTGCGGCCCGCCGGCGCGCCGGCATGACGTCGGACGAGTTCCGGGCGCTCTTCGACGACGTCCGCAACTGGGGCCGGTGGGGCGGACAGGGAGCGCGAGGCGCGCTCAACTACCTGACACCGGATCGGATTGCGGCGGCAGGGCGGCTGGTGCGAAGCGGCGTAACGGTCACACTCAGCCTGCCACTCAGCACCGAGCAGCGACCGGACTCCCCCAATCCCGCGGATCACCACATGACGATGCTGCCCGAAGGCGGCAGCGGCTCCGGAAGCGTGCGTTTCGCGAAGGACTACGTGGGCGTGGATTACCACAGCGAAGGGCACAGTCACATAGACGCCCTCTCACACGTTGCCTTCGACGGCCTTCTCTACGGCGGCGAACCCGACACGTCGATCACGGCAGAGGGTGCGCATGCCGGCGCGATCGACATGCTGCGGAACGGCCTCGTCGGCCGCGGTGTGCTTCTGGACATTCCTCGTGTTAGGGACGTGCCGTGGATGGAACCGGGGGAGGATGTCTTCCGCGAGGACCTGGAGGCGGCCGAGAGCGCGCAGGGAGTCAACGTTCGTGTCGGTGACATCCTGCTCGTCCGCACCGGGCATCCTCGACGGCTCGCCGAGCTTCCGCCCTGGGACACCAGGAAGGTGAAGACCGGGTTGCATCCGAGCGTCGCGTCCTATCTCGGGGAACGAGCGATCGCCGCGCTCGGTTCGGACGGCAACAACGACACCGCTCCGAGCAGGGTCGAAGGAATCGGGTTCCCGATCCATGTGCTCGCGTTGAACGCGATGGGCGTCCACCTGCTCGATTACCTGCAGTTCGAGGATCTCGTCGCGCAATGTGAAATGGCGCGGCGCTGGGAGTTCCTGTTCGCGGCCGCCCCTTTGAGAATCGAACGGGGCACGGGATCTCCGCTCAATCCGATCGCGATCTTCTAGAGGAGCTCAGGGAAGGAGGGCAGGGTGTTCCACCTGCAGGTATATGGCCCGCACGGCTCGATGGCGAAGGTCGGTGAGCAGCTCGAGGATGGCGGTGCCGCGAGGCACGTGGCGCTCGTCCCCGGAGTGCGCGACGGGAACGCACTGCTGACCGCCGAGGTCAGCCCCGAGTCAGCCGACGAAGTGCTCGATTTCCTGAGGAGCCACGGTGTGCGAGAGAGGAGCATCGTTCTGGCCCGCCTCGACCAGATCTGGCCGATCACGCCTGCTGCCTCGGGCACCAGTCTGATCTGGGCCGATGTGCTCGGGCAGGCGAGGCGCAACGCGAGCATGGTGGGGCGGTACCTCGCCCTCATGTCGGTGGCCGGCGTGATCGCGGCTTTCGGAGTGATCGAAACCAATTCGACCCTGATCGTGGGCGCGATGGCTGTGAGCCCCGACACGCTGCCCGTGGCCGCGGCCTGCGTCGGCCTGGTGAGCCGCCGTGGCCGCCTGGTCGGGCGAGCGATCGCCACACTCGTCGTCGGGCTTGCCTTGACGATTCTCACCGCGTGCCTGCTGACTGCCGCGCTTGACCTCTTCGACATCCTTCCATCCGGGTTCGTGGTGGGCGAGTCCGCGCTCTCAGGCCTGGCCACGGTCAATTCCGCCACGATCGGCGTCGCCCTGGCCGCGGGAATCGCGGGCATGCTCGCTTTCGAGACGCGCGCGAGCGCAGCGGTGGGCGTGGCGATCTCGGTGACCACGATCCCGGCGGCGGCCTACCTCGGCGTGGCGCTCGGCGTCGGGGAGGTCGGCAAGGTGCCGGGCACGCTGGCGGTTCTGGGCGCGAACGTCACTCTGTTGCTGGTCGGCGGGACGACGACGCTTGTGGTCCAACGCTGGGCCGGCCGCCGCCGCGCCGCCTCGGGGACAGCGAGACGGCGCGACATTTGATCCGGTTCGGAGTGTCCTACGCGACCCGGCGCGTGGGCTGGCCGCCGTATGCGACCAGGCCGTAGATGATCAGGATGTCGATCGTGAAGATCGCCAGCGACCACCACGGATAGTTCTGCATGTCGGCGAGCACTGCGATCGAGTTGATGCCCGCCGTGAGTACACCGACCCAGCGCCCGTACGCCCCTCCGCTCCAGATCGAGAAGGCGGCGAACAGCTGGAGCACGCCGATTATCAGGATCGCCCAGCCCCAGGCGTTGCGGTGGTCGATGACGTAGTGGTTCCCGTTCACGAGCACGTGCGCGTTGGCGATCGCGGAGATTCCCCAGAGTATGTTGAGGATGCTGACGATCATGATCATGATTCCGGCGAACAGAAGCCAGCCGGAACCTCTCTCTGCTTCGTTCAAGGATGCCTCCTCTTCGGCCGATCGCCGTAGGCCGGACCGGCCCTCTACCCGACTTACCAATTGCTTCACCATCGCACCTCGTGCCCATCGGCATCAAGGGGGTTGACACCACGATTTCGGCGCAGGCACGCACCCCCGGTCGTGAATATGTGAGGGCTATCGTTTAGGTCGTGGCCATTCGGGTCGTCCTCGCCGAGGACAGCTACCTTGCGCGTGAGGGCATCGAACAGGTGCTCCAGGCGGAGCCCGATATCGAAGTCGTCTACACCTGTGGCGATCTCGATTCGGTGCTGGCGGCAATCGAAGACGAATCCCCGGACGTCCTCGTGACCGACATCAGGATGCCGCCAAGCAATACCGACGAGGGCATTCGGGTCGCCGCGCAGCTGCGCGACACGCATCCAGAGATGGGGGTCGTGGTGCTGAGCCAGCACGACGATCCGGACTACGCGCTCGCGCTGCTCGAATCAGGGTCCGAGGGTCGCGCTTATCTGCTGAAGGAACGCATCACCGAGGGCGGTCAGCTTACGAGGGCCGTCGTGGAGGTGACCAAGGGGGGGTCTGTGATCGACTCCAAGATCGTCGAGTCCCTTGTCGGGGCGCGGTCGCGCGTCGAGGATTCTCCGATCGGCGAGTTGACCGTTCGAGAGCGGGAAGTGCTCGCCGAGATCGCCGAAGGGAAGAGCAACGCCGCGATCGCCGAATCGCTCGTCCTGACCAAGCGTGCGGTGGAGAAGCACATCAACGCCATCTTCATGAAGCTCGGCCTCGCGGACTCCGAAGACGTCAGCAAGCGGGTCAAGGCGGCGCTGATCTTCCTCTCGGACGCCGGCCCGCGCCCCAGGTAGCGGCTCCTCCGGAGAGGGGTGTGCACCCCCCCTTCAAATGAGAGGCAGGCGCCGTTGTGCGCGAGGCGCCGAAGTGCGAGCGTGACCCAGTCGTGAACGACTCGACTCCCGAGCCGCCGCAAACGGGATCGACCGGCCCCGCTACGGATCGCGCGCACCGCCTGCTGGGATTGATCCTGATCGTCGTCGCGTCCGTGATCGCGTTCTTCGGCATCTTCGCGATCTGGGTGAACCGCCAGGCCCTGAACACGGACAACTTCACGGATTCGAGCACCAAGCTCCTGCAGAACAGCGCGATCCGGTCCCAGGTGGCCAACTTTCTGAGCGACGAGCTCTACGCCAACGTCGACGTCGCGGGCGAGCTTCGGAGCGCGCTTCCACCCCGGCTGGCTCCGCTCGCCGGACAGGCCGCGGGCGCGCTCCAGCAGGTAACCCCGAACGCCTTTGACGAGCTGCTCCAGCGCCCGCGCGTGCAGGAGCTCTGGAAGGAGGCCAACAGGCGAGCCCACAAGCGGCTGCTGCAGGTCATCAACGGCGGCTCGAATGCGGTCTCGACGCAGAACGGCACGGTCACGCTCGATCTCGGTTCGCTTCTCGCGAATGCCGATCAGCGCCTCGGCGTCGGAGGTCGCGTCGCCCAGAAGCTGCCTCCGGGCGCGGCGCAAATCACGATCCTGAAATCGAAACAGCTGAAGCTCGCGCAGGACTCCGCCCACGCGCTTCGGGCGCTGGCGATTGTCTTGCCGGCGGTGGCGATAGTGCTCTTCGCGATCGCGATCTATCTTGGTCGCGGCTGGCGCCGGGAGGCCCTCCGGGCGACCGGCCTGGGGTTTGCCTTCGCGGGCGCAGCTGCACTGGTCGCGCGCACGCTCGCGGGCGACGCGATCGTGAACTCGCTCGCGACGACCCAGGCCGTGCATCCCGCTGTGAGCGCCGCCTGGTCCATCGAGACCTCGCTGCTCAAGCAGGCTGCGTCGGCAGCGCTCGCTTATGGGATTGTGGTCTTCCTGGCCGCGTGGCTCGCGGGGCCGACCGGCCTCGCCGTCTCGATTCGCAGAGGCCTCGCCCCGTACCTGCGTGAGCCGCGGATCGCCTGGGGCGGCTTCGCCGTGATCGTGTTGCTGCTCCTTGTGTGGGGCCCGACGCCCGCCACGCGGCAGGCCGTTACCGCGCTGATCCTGATCGGGCTCCTGGCTTTCGGGATGGAGATGCTGAGGCGACAGGTGGCGCGCGAGTATCCGGACGCGAGTCTCGCCGAGGCATCGCAGCGATGGCGCGACCGGATCTCGGGCGCGTTCGGGCGCGCAGGCGGCAAAACCGGCGGAACCTCGTCCGCGTCCGTTCCGGCCAACGGCGATCAGAGCCGCGTCGAGCAGCTCGAACGTCTCGCCAAGCTTCATGACGCGGGTGTGCTCGACGACGCGGAGTTCGCGCGCGAGAAGAAGCATCTTCTCGACAGCGGGATCACGTCGCCCACGGCACCCGGGTAAGCGCGGCGCGTGGCGACGGCCATGTCGAACAACGTCCGGTACAAGGGCAGCCACTCCCCGCCTGAGCGCAGCGGAAGCCCGGTCCGGGTTCTCACCGTCGACGACCAGGCGGTCTTCCGCCGGGTCGCGGACGACGTGATCGCCGCGACGCTCGGCTTCCAGGCGGTCGGGGAGGCCGAGTGCGGAGAGGAGGCAGTGACCGCGGTCGAGCGGCTTCGTCCCGACCTCGTGCTCCTCGACGTCCGGATGCCCGGAATCGGTGGTATCGAGGCGGCCCGCCGCATCACCACCAAACGCCCCGACACGGTCGTGGTCCTGATCTCGATCGAGGACCCGGACGAGCTCTCGCATGCCGTGCAGGGGTCCGGTGCTGCAGCGCTCGTACGCAAGCGGGACTTCGGCCCCGAGTTGCTGCGACGCCTCTGGACTGATCACGGCGAGTCGCCGCCGGACGTCAGATGACGTCGCAAGGACGGGTCTCTCGGTGGCCGGCCTTCCGGGCGTAGGCACCGTCACGCGCTTCGTCGCGGTCCGGTCGTTCGCCCTCGGTACGGCGCTGGCCCGGTCTGCGCTGCCCAAGGGTCAGGACCGAGAGCGGCTGCGAGCTCGCGGGACCGAGCTGCTGTCGAGAGGGTGGGAGACATCGCTTGACCTGGTCCTCTCGGAGCGGCTGATCGAGCTCACGGCCGACCAGCTGCTCGCGAGCGGGGTGGTAGAGCGCATTGCCGAGCGCGTCCTTTCGGGTCCGGAGCTCGACCGGATCGTCGAGCGGGCGCTCGACAACGATCGGATCGATGGGTTGCTGAGCCGCATAGTCGAGCACACTGTCGGTCGGCTGCTCTCGCAGGGTGTCGCCGAACGCATCGCCGAGCGGGTTCTGGCGGGCCCGGAACTGGACCGGATCGTCGAGCGGGCACTCGCCGAGGGTCGTCTCGAGGCGATCGTGGCGGGCGCCCTCGATCATCTGTCGGTCGACAGGATCGCCTCCCAGATCGTCGAGAGCCCTCGGTTCGAGCTTCTCGTGCTGAGCGTCGCGCGCAGCCGGACCTTCGACCGTCTTCTCGACCGAGCGCTGTACAGCGAGGAGCTCGATCGCGTCGTCACTCACATTGCGGAGAGCGATGAGGTGAAGGCCGCGCTCACCCGGCAGAGCGCCGGGCTCGCGCAAGAGTTCGCCGATCAACTCCGGATCAGGACGATGGCGGGCGACGAGCTGCTCGAGCGACTCGCTCGCTCGATCGTTCGGCGTCGCCGCTCCGGTGACGCCGACGCTCCCGCCAAGGGTGTCGTCGAATGAGCGTCGATCCGACTCCGCGGTACGCCGGCCTTGTCACTCGAGGCGTCGGGTTCCTGATCGATGCCGCGATCGTCAGCGGCGTCGCACTCATCAGCGTGGGCGCGGTCGATCTCGTCCTGGCGATGTTCGGCAAGGACCTGACCGACCTTCCGACGGCGATCGGCATCGTTTTCGGAGCGGGTGGATGGGTCGTGCTGAACGTTCTCTACTTCGCCGGCTCATGGGCGGTCACCGGGCAAACCGCGGGAATGCGCGTGATGAGCATCCGTGTCGAAGGGACCAACGGCGCGCGCCTGTCGATCTGGCGGGCGGTGATCAGGGTGGCGGGCCTGTTGCTCGCGGCGATTCCGCTGTTCGCGGGCTTTCTCCCGATTCTTGTGAGCGACCGGCGGCGCGGTCTGCAGGACTGGCTCGCCGGCTCGGTTGTCGTGTTCCGCTCGACCGAGGAGGCGGCGTGGGGAGGCCCGGTGCGTCGTCGCATGGTCCTGGAGCGGCAAAAGTTGCCGGCGGGCGAAGTGCGAGTCGACCGAAGCGGGCCCCCGAGGCGTCAAGAGCTGGTTGGCTGATGTTCCTGCTGCTGGGCCTCGTGCTCCTGCTGCTGCTCCCATCGCCATGGAGCGTGATCGCGCTCGGGGTGTGCCTCGCGCTCGGCCTTGCCGAGCTCTTGTTCTGGCGGCGCAGGGTGGGGGGACTGCGCGTGCAGAGCGGCCCGGACACGCTCATCGGGAAGACGGCGAGGGTCACGGTTGCCTGCCATCCCGCCGGTCAGGTCGCGGTGGAGGGCGAGCTGTGGTCGGCCAGGTGCGCAGGCGGCGGCGCCGACGCGGACCAGCTCGTCACGATCGTGGGCCGCGACCACCTGGTCCTGCTGGTGGAAGCGGCAAAGAGCAGCCCGACTTAGGTCAAGGCGGCCCATTCGGTTAAAGCGCTGGACTCCGGGAGACGCTCGCGCGCACATTCCGTACGCTCGCGGTCACATTCGTCGCGGTGTCACGACCCCTTCGAAGCGGCAAATAGAGCAAAGCGGAGTTGGTGGGGCTATGGCCACATCAAGCCCGCTTTGCGTCATTGGGGCCATCACCGAAGGCCCCCGCACGGCTATTTCTGCACCCTTCCGTGACTCGGGCGCCGCCGACGGCTCAGCCGCGACACACCCTGCTTCCCCTCTGCCCGAACGAGTGACGTCCGGGACCGTCTGGTGACCAAGCGCCCGAGCTCCCGCACCGCGCTGAGCTCCCACGTGACACCCCGCTTTCCTCACTGCGCAAACGAGTGAGATCCGCGACGGTTGGGTCGCGAAGCGCGCGTGGTGGGTGTTGTAACGACATCGAACGTCGAATTGACCCCAATATCTCGGGTCAACTCGGAGTTCGCTGTCGTGACACAACGAAGCTCAACGATCGTGTCGACACGGTTCCGATCTCGCACCGCGCGGCGGCAGACGCGTGCCTCGATCATCGCCCTTCCGTGCCGATTTTCCGAATGGCCTCCGGCAGACGCGCACCTCGATCATCGCCCGTGGGAACGCCCCCGCGACACACGCACACCTTTGATCCTCCCCCCTCGCTGCCGGTCTTCCGAACGCCGGTCCGACTCGAACAGTGTCTCGGCAAGGGGAGCGCAGGTCTCCCTCGCATCTACCCTGGCCTCGCAGCCCAGTCGACAGAATCCAGGGCGATCGGCTCGCCGGCCGTTCCCCGCCCGGCCTGTGCTGGAAGGAGGAACGCGATCGCGAGGCCGGCGAGGGCGAAGCCGGCAAGGACGACCATCGCAATCACGTAGGGCGTGTTGCCCGAGCCAAGATCGGCGACCAGGATCGTGCCGGCGATCGCCGTGCCGAAGGACGAGCCCAAATTGGAGATGCTGCGGGACAGGCCGGAGATCTCCCCCTGCTGCTCCTCGGGGAAGCTGGATTGCACGACATTGACCGAGGGGGTCAGCATCACTCCAAGGCCGATGCCGATCAGCAGCAGCCCGGGCGCGAAGGCGACTACCCTCGATGAGGCGCCGACCAGGCCGAGTAGGAGTCCGATCCCGGCCGTGGTGATGACGAAGCCGGCAATTATCAATGTCTTCTGCGAGCGCCTCTTGGCGAGCCGCTCTGCGGCAAGCGACGAAGTCAGGACGCCGACCGTGGCCGCAGTGAAGATCACGCCGGTTTGGATCGCGTCGTACCCGCGAACTGTCTGCAGGAAGACCGCGACGACGAACGACGTACCCATCAGGAGCAGCCACTGGATGTTCTGGGTGGCGAGGGCGAGATCGGAAACGCGATTCTTGAAGAGCCCGGTGGACAACAGCGCTTCCTTCCCCGCGCGCTCTCGAGAGCGGATGTACAGGAAGAACCAGATGAGGAAGATGGCTCCGATCGCCAGGAAAAGCGCCAGGAGCGTGCCGTTGTTGCCCGCCTGCAGGATCCCGAGCACCACGAAGAACATGCCGACCGCAGACAGAATCGCTCCCATCGTGTCGAAAGGACGCGTCGGGTCCGGCGGCGCGGGATCGTTGATCCGGCGGCTGAGGAGAATGATCGCCGCGACGATCACCGCTTGGAAGACGAACGCGGCCCGCCAGCTGATTGCCGAGGTGATGAGACCGCCGATCAGCGGACCAGCCGCCGCTCCAATGCCTCCCAACCCGCTGATCACTCCGAAGGCTCGGGCACGCGATGTGAGATCGGTGAACGCCAGCGTCGTGAGGATGTAGACGGGAGGAATCAATAGAGCGGTGCCCACCCCTTCGAGCACCGAGTTGCCGAGGATCAGCACGCCGAGACCAGGGGAAAGCGCACTCAGCAGGGCGCCGATCCCGTAGAGCACGAGGCCGCCAAGGAAGCATCGCTTGCGGCCCCAGCGGTCGGTCAACTTGCTGCCGGGGATCATGAGAATCGCCATGATCAGCAGGAAGAGGGTGATCGCGGTCTGCACACCGTGCACGGTCGTGTCGAGGTCGTGGCTGATGTCGGTGATCATCACGTTCATGTTCGAGCCCGCGAAGCTGCAGATGAATTGGGCGAGACCGAGTGGAACGAGTAGTCTCCGCGCCGACACAGACAAGCCGTGTTTGGCGCTCGAGCTCGACGCGGTCATGCAAGATCCACCCGCAGGCGCGTGGAGAGAACACCCGAGCCGATCCCGATCGCCGCACCGGCCGCGACGTCGCTCGGGTAGTGAACGCCGGTATGGACACGCGAGTAGGCGACTGCGCCGGCCAGCGGAACGAGCAGGGGCGCCAGAAGAGGCAGCTCGGCGCAGGCGCCGGTGGCGAACGCGAACGCCACGGCGGTGTGGCCGGACGGGAACGACGTCGACCGCGGCATGCGGATGAGCGGAGGCGGCGAGCGCCAAAACGGACGTCGGCGGCGCGCGAGCAGCTTGGCGGGGCCGTTGGCCACAGCCGCTGCGATCCCGATCGCGATGACGCCCCGACCAGCGGCCCTCCGCCCATGCCCGCCTCCGCACGCGGCCAGCCCGGCGGCGATCACGAACCACAGCCGGGAGTAGTTCGCCGCCCGCGTGACCAGGACGAGCGCTCGGTCCACGGCCGGCGACCTCAGTCGGGCCGCGTGCCTCATCAGGCGATGGTCGATGTGCCGAACGCGATCTTGCATCAGCTCGACGGTCGGACGCCTGGCCTTACCTTCCTGCAGCAACTCGCACCAGCTCCCTCAGGTTGTCCGACCTCAGCGCCACCGAGCGGGCTGCCGGTGCCACACCCACCCCACGGGGCAGCCGCACCCGCAGAGCCCCGGGCAGCGATTCAAACCGGAGCGGCGGCTGCAGCACGAGCGCCTCGCCGTCGAGGCCGACCTCGACCGGGCCGTCGGAGCGGATCTCGAAGTCCGGTGCCGACCACATCATGAGGCCGGGAAAGCGGTCCACCTGGCCGACCAGCTCGAGCGAAACCAGCCTCGACGCGTCTGCGGCAGTGCGAACCCGCGCGGCTACGACGCCCAGCAGTCCCGTATCGATCCGCTCACGGGTGCCGGCCCCGGCCAGGTGCGTGAGCTGATATGCGTTGTTCGAAACCAGCACGA
>JACXTT010008432.1_pt1 | contig 14278 bp, 16 predicted proteins | sample 9270951 | NCBI WGS metagenome assembly JACXTT01 (sample SAMN15532306, study PRJNA645909) | rock metagenome | isolation source: weathered quartz diorite | place: Puerto Rico | collected 2017-06-21 | reverse complement strand
CGTGATCCGCAAAAGCGGCCTGATCACCGGCTACCGCTGGGGCAGCGCGCGCAAACAAGCCATCCTTGGCTGGGAGGCGGCGCACCCCCCGTTGGCGGGCTGGTCAATTGGGCGGAGCAAGCGTCCCCGTGAGCTGGCTCACCGTTCACCGCGCCAAGAGCACCACCAGCGTCGCGACGAATCCCGCCAGCAGCGCCGGGGCGTCTGGTAGCCCGGCGTCCGCGTGGTGCGGCCATCCAGGCCCATCACCTTGCGGCCCTTGATTGGCGCGACGTGCGGCGCGATGCCGTATTCCCGACAGAAACTCACCAGCCCGCGTTGTGATAGCCCTTGTCCGCACCCACGGTCTGTGGCGCACGCTCGGCCTAGTCCAACTGGCGGGCCAGCAGTTCGGTCGCGGCGGGGGTTTCCGTCACGCCGGTGGCCGAGGTCACTTGCGCCTGCACGCACAGGCCGTGGCGGTTTTCCATCAGCGCGTGCAGCCCGAAGCAGAGCCTGGGGCTTCCTTGCCCTTGCCCTTGCCCTTGCGCCGCAGCCGGGCCTCGCGGCCCGTGGTGCTTTCATGGGTCACATTGCCGCGCCGCTGCCCGTGAAAGTCCACGCTGGGGTTGCCGGAGTCGCCGTCGGTCGGAGGCTTGGTTCCGGTCTTGGGTTGGAAACGCTTGAGGCTGGCCCACGCGTAGATGAGTGTGCCGTCCATCAAATCGGGACAAGGGCAAGCGGACGGCGGCGGGCGTAGAATCCGGGAGCGGGCAGGTTCAGGATCATCTCACTGTTGCTAGAAATGAACGGCGAAGGCACCCTTCGATGGCATGGCTTTGAAAGACACCGTTCGCCGGAGAGCCGCTGCCAGGAAGGTGAGACGTGCAACAATGACTGTGCCTCAGCCCGCTGCCGCCCGGGCGAAAGCAACCCACGCGAACAAACGCTCCTTCCCCATCGTCGGCATCGGCGTGGCGGGTGGGCTGGAGGCGAAGGAGTGACGGCGGCATGAAAAGGCCCGCCCCCATGACCAAGGCGGAATTGATCCGGCGCATCAAGGCGCTGGAGAAGGGCGTGCCGACCGCGGGCATCGCCTTCGAGCATGAACGGCTGCTGCATGAGCAGAACGTCCACAAAACCGAGCTGGAGACGCAGAACCGCGAGCTGCGCGAGGCGCAGTTGCTCCTTGAACGCTCGCGCGCCCGTTACGCCGACCTCTACGATTTCGCGCCGGTCGGCTACGTGACTTCCGACGACGAGGGGATCATCCGTGAAATCAACCTGGCCGCCGCCGGGATGCTGGGCGTGGAACGGAGCCGGCTGGTGGGCGTGCCGTTTCATCTGCACGTCGCGCGCGAAGACCTGACCCTGTGGCGCGAGCATCTGGCCCGGCTCTCGCAGCCGGACGCGTGCGCCGCGACCGAGCTGCGCCTCGTGCGCAAAGGCAACGGCACCCTGCCAGTGCTGATGCAGAGCGTGCTGGTGCATGACGTGGAGACGAATGACTGCCTGCGCCGCACGGCCCTCACCGACATCACCCACCGGAAACAGGCGGAGGACGCGCTGCGCGAACAAACGCAGCGTTACCGGTCGCTCGTGGAGGTTTCACCCGACGCCATCTTTGTCCTGAAGCACCTGCGCATCACTTTCATCAACCCCGAGGGGCTGCGCCTGCTGGGCGCGGAATCCACGGGGCAGGTGCTGGGCAGATCGCCGTTCGACTTCTTCCGCCGGAACCGCCACGAAGCCATCCGCCAGCGGCTCGACAACCTGTCCCAGGCCACCGGCGCTTCGCCGCTGATTGATGAGGAACTTGTGCGTCTGGACGGGAGCACGCGCTGGGTCACCATCTCGTCAGCGATGTTCACGGAAGCAGGCGAGACGGCCGTCCAGTTCATCCTGCGTGACATCACGGACCGCCGGCGCCTCGAAAATGAGATCCTGGAAATCAGCGACCGCGAGCAGCGGCGCATCGGACACGATCTGCACGACGGCCTTGGCCAGCAGCTCACCGGGCTGGAGATGCAGTGTTTTGTCCTGCTCGAGGACCTTGCGGCGAAGAACTGGATGGCCGGACGGGCGCGGCTGCGAAAGCAGGTGCAGCGGATGAGCCTGGCGCTGCGGGAGTGCATCACCGTCACGCGCTCGCTCGCGCGCGGCCTGACGCCGGTGAACCTCAACGCCCACGGCCTGGCGAGCGCGCTCAAGCAACTGGCTCACCGCACCCACGTGCCCGGCAGGCTCGCGTGCCACTTTGTCTGCCGCACCCCTTTTGTGCTCGATGACTCCCAGACCGCGATGCACCTCTATCGCATCGCCCAGGAAGCCGTGAACAACGCGCTCAAACACGCCCGGACGCGACGCATTCACATCAGCCTCGCACAGCAACAGCACGAGCTGCGCCTGCAAATCAAGGACGACGGCCGGGGCCTGCCCAAGAGCAGGAAGGCCCGGTCCGGCATGGGGCTGGAGGTCATGCGCCATCGCGCCCACTACATCGGAGCCACGCTGGAGATTGATTCCAAGCCCGGCCAGGGTGTAAGGGTCATCTGCACGCTGCCTTTGGCGAGACATGACCACTAAGAAACACACCCGGAGCCGGACGCGGCGCGCGCCGGGCCGGGCCAGAGCGAACCGGCCGGCCAGACGCCGGGTGCTGCTGGTGGACGATCATCCGCTGACGCGCGAGGGGCTGGCCGCCATCATCAACCGGCAGGCGGACCTGGAGGTCTGCGGTGAAATCAGCAATCCCGCCGAGGCGATGTCCGAACTGTCGAAATTGAAGCCGGACTTGATGGTGACGGACATGACGATGCCCGGCCGCGGCGGCATCGAGTTCATCAAGGACGTTCGCGCGATGCTGCCCGAGCTGCCGATGCTCGTGCTCTCGATGCACGACGAGATTCTCTACGCGGAACGGGCCCTGCGCGCCGGCGCGCAAGGCTACCTGATGAAAGACGCCGGGGCGGCGAAGGTGCTGGAAGTCATCCGCCTCGTGTTGAGCGGACACTCCTACGTCAGCCCGCAAATGTCCTCCCGGCTGCTGGGCGCGATGATGGGCCGCAGTCCACGCGGTTCGAAGTCGCCCATCGAAAAACTTTCCGACCGGGAGTTTGAAGTCTTCCAACTGCTCGGCAGCGGCAAGAACACGAAGGAGATTGCCCAGACCCTCCACTTGAGTCCCAAGACGGTGGACGTTCATCGCGCGCGCATCAAGGAGAAGCTTCACCTCAAGGACGCCACCCGGCTGCTGCATCACGCCGTGCGCTGGGTGGAGACCGCCCGCAGCACGGATTTGACCCAGCCAGGATGACTCCGTCCGGCCTCGCACGAGACGGGAATTCGCAGCGTTGCCGAATGGCGCACGTGCTTCCACAGTCCATAGCCACATGACGCACCGCCCCGTTTCGCTCCGGGCCATCCCGCGATGGCTGCTCGCCGGCCTGGCGGCAAGCGCGTTGGCTTCCGCCTCGTTCGCGGCAACGGGCGACGTAAGTTTCACCAAGGACATCGCGCCCATCCTCGCCAAGAAGTGCGTCACCTGCCACGGGCCGGAGAAGGCCAAAGGCAACTACCAGCTTCACAATTTCGAGACGTTGATGAAGGCCGGCGCGAGCAAGGCCGCGGCCATCACGCCCGGCCAGCCGGCGAAGAGCGAGTTGTTCCGCCTGCTCACCACGACCGACGCCGACGACCGGATGCCACAGAAGGACGACCCGCTGCCCAAGACGCAAATCGCGCTCATCGAAAAGTGGATTCAGCAGGGCGCGAAGTTCGACGGCCCCGACGCGAAGGCGCAACTCGCGTCGCTCATTCCGCGCGTGCCGCATCCCAACCCGCCAGCCAGCTACGCCCGCCCCGTGCCCGTCGCGGCGCTGGCGTTCAGCCCGGACGGGAAGCAGCTCGCGGCCAGCGGCTACCACGAGATCACGCTGTGGGAACCGGCCACCGGCAAGCTCCTCGGCCGCGTGAAGAACCTTCCGCAGCGCATCCAGGCGCTCGCGTGGCATCCGCAAGGGGAATGGCTCGCGGTCGGCGGCGGCTCGCCCGGCCAGTCCGGCGAGGTCGCGCTCGTGGACACGGCGAAGGGTGAGGTGGCCAAGGTCTTCGGAACGACGATTGACACCGTGATGGCGCTCGCCTTCGACAAGGACGGCAGCCGGCTCGCCAGCGGCGGCGCGGACAACGCCATCCGCATCTTCTCCGTGCCCGACGGCAAGGAACTCCGCCTCCTCCAGCAGCACGCCGACTGGGTGCTGGGCCTGGCCTTCAGCGCCGACGGCAGGCACCTTGCCAGCGCCAGCCGCGACCGCACCGCGCGCGTCTTCAACCTCGACACCGGCGACCTTGAGGCCAGCTACATGGGCCACGACGCACCCGTCTCCGGCGTCGCGTTCACCGAGGACGGCAAGACGGTCTATTCCTGCGGGCGCGACAAGAAGGTCCACGTCTGGGCGGCGAAAGACGCGAAGAAGGCCGGCGAAATCGCAAGCGCGGAGGGCGAGCTGTTCCGCGTGTTGCTGGCGGGCGACCAGGTCTTCAGTTGCGGCGCGGACGCGCAGGTGCGCCAGCACAAGCTCGACGACCGCTCGCTCGTGCGCGCGCTCACCGGCCACGCTGACCGCGTCTATGCGCTCGCCGCGCACGCGCCCGGCAAGTGGCTCGCCAGCGGCGCGCACAACGGCGAGGTGCGCGTGTGGAACTGGGAGGACGGGAAGACGGTGGCCAGCTTCATCGCCGCGCCCAGGTAAAACGGAGGATCGTCAGTTCGAGACATGGCAAACTTTCCGCCTGTCCCGGTGTTTGCTACGCTCGAACCGTGCCCGTCACCACCGACCCCGATGCCGCGCTGATGCTCCGTGTGAAGCGCGGAGACCGGGCGGCGTTCGAGGAGCTGGCCGCCAGATACCAGCAGCCGGTGCTGAATTTCATCTTCCGCACGCTGCCGGACGCCACGGAGGCCGAGGACCTGGCGCAAGGCGTCTTCGTCCAGGTCTGGAAGTCCGCCGCCCGCTACGAACCCTCGGCGAAGTTTTCCACCTGGCTTTTCACCATCGCGCGCAACCTCTGTCTGAACGAACTGCGCCGCCGCTCACGCCACCCCGCCGATTCGCTCGACGCCCCGGCGCACCCGGACAGTGACGAGCCGCGCGGCCACAGCGTCGAGGACAAGCACGGGTCCGCCGCGCCGGACACGCTCCTGCGTGGCGAGCTGGAGGCCAAGGTGGCCGAGGCCGTCGCCGCGTTGCCGGAGAACCAGCGCACCGCGCTCCTCCTCTGGCAGCGGGACGAGCTGGCCTACGAGGACATCGCCGAGGTTTTGGACTGTTCGCTCTCGGCGGTGAAATCCCTCATCCACCGCGCCCGCGAGACGCTCAAAGCGCGGCTCAAGCCCTATCTCCGCACCGGCGAGTGGAACGACGAATGAACCCGAGCAACTTTGCCCGCGCCGCGGGTATCAAACGAAAGGCGAACATGAATGACGCGATGTTTGAAGAACTCCTCGCCCTCCGGCACAAGCGCCCGCTGACACCGGACGAGCAAGCGCGCCTCCAAAGCTGGCTGACCACCCACCCCGCCGACCGCGCACGCTGGGCGGAGGAAGCCGCCCTCAGCACGGCGCTCCGCCGCCTGCCGCAGCCGTCTGTGCCCTCGAACTTCATGGCCCGCGTCTGGCAGGACATTGAAGCCGATGAACGACGCGCGGCCCCGGCAAGAACCGAAATGGGCTGGCGCGCGTGGTTCCGCTGGCCGTCACTGGCCCAGCAGTTCGCGCTTGCGGTGTTTCTGCTGGTGGCGGTGGTGATAGCCCAAGGTCGCCGGGCGCGCACGCATACCCAAGTGGCGCGGAGCATTGAGCAAGTCGCCACGCTCGCGCGCGGGCCGAGCGTCGAGCTGCTCAGGGACTTCGAGGCCATCACCCGGCTGAACCAGCCGGCGGCGGACGTGGAACTGCTGGCGGCGTTTGAACGGGAGCGTTGAGCCATGCGCCACGGACTTAAATTTTGCGTCCTGCTGCTGACGGCGGTTCTTGCCCACACGGCGGAACCGGCGGACGGCAAGGCCGAGCGGAATCCCGTCGCCGTCTTCCGCATCTTGCTCGCGATGCGGACGGACGCCCGGGCGACAGAGCTGGCCGCCAAGCCAGCGCGCTTGCGCGAGGTGCTCACCACCCGGCTCCGCGAATACGACACGCTCGCGCCCGTCGAGCGCGAGGCTCGGCTGCGCGCGACGGAGCTGCACTACTACCTGCGTCCGCTGCTCAATACCGCATTGATCGAGCGCCCGGCCCGGGTCGTGGCGGTCCCTGAGAATTTCCGCCATCCGGTCGAGGAGCGGCTCGCGGCGTGGGACAAGCTCCCGGCCGAAATCCAGCGCGAAATCCTCACGAACGAACGGCTGCTTCAGGCGGTGACACGGCCGGCGGTGGTCGGCGCGTTCCCTCCGTTGCCGCCGGGCTTGGTTCCAGCGGTCCCGGACAACGTCACGCACTGGCAGGCGCTCGACACAAAGCAACGCGAGCAGTTGCTCGAAAACTTCACGCACTACTTCCGCCTCGACGAGCGGGCGAAGACACGGGTCGTCGCCGCGCTGCCGGAGCCGAAGCGCGCCGAGGCCGTGCGGACGCTGGATCAGTTCGAGCACCTCACCGCCGGGGAACGCACCGCCTGCCTCGCGGCGCTGAAGAAACTCGGCCAGATGACGCAGGAGCAGCAGGCGCGGTTTTACGCGAACGCCGAGGAGTGGAAGAAGATGCCGGAGTCGGAGCGCGCCGCGTGGCGGAAGGTTGTGATCGAGTTTCCCCCGCTGCCCCCGGGCGCGGGCCCGCAGCCGCCCTTGCCGCCGGGCTTCAATCCCGGCCAGTAGCGTGGCCAGGGCGCAAACCGTTTGGCTTGTGCGCGATTGCCCCGCCCGCCAAGCTGCCGCCCGCTCGCGCCACGGCGCAGGCGGGCATGAAGTGTTTTGTCACCGGCGGCTCCGGTTTCATCGGGGCCAACCTCGTTCACGAGCTGTGTCGGCGCGGCCATTCGGTCCGCGTGCTGGCCCGGCGCGGCGCGGACTTGCGCGGGCTGGAGGGCGCGGACTTCGAGCTGCTCGAAGGCGATGTGGGCGACCGCAATATCCTGCGGGCGGGCATGAAGGGCTTCGACTGGTGTTTCCATGTCGCCGCCAGCTACCACCTCTGGCTGCCGGACTACCGCGTCATGTATGCCACCAACGTGGAGGGCACGCGCCATGTGCTGGAGACGGCCTTCCTCTCCGACTGCTCGCGCATCATTTACACCAGCACGGTCGGCTGCATCGGCCTGCCCCGCGAGGTGAACGGCGCGGTCACTCCCACGGACGAGGGCACACCTGTCTCCGAGGCGCAGATGAGCAACCATTACAAGCTCTCGAAGTGGCGCGCGGAAGTCGTCGCCCGCGAGCTGGTGAAGAAGGGCCTGCCTGTCGTCATCGTGAATCCCAGCGCGCCCGTCGGCCCGCGCGACGTGAAGCCCACGCCCACCGGCCAGGTCATCGTGGACTTCCTCAACCGCGCCATGCCCGCCTACCTCGACACCGGCCTGAACTGGGTCCACGTCCGTGACGTGGCGGTCGGGCACATCCTGGCTGCCGAGAAGGGCCGCGTCGGCGAGCGCTACATCCTCGGCCACGCGGAGGGCAACTGGACGATGCGCGAAGCGTTTGCGGTCCTGGAGAAAATCACCGGCGTCCCTGCGCCGAGAGTTCGCCTGCCCTACTTCATTCCACTGCTCGCCGCTCATGTGGGCGAGGGCATTTCGAAAATCACCTGCAAGCCGCCCAGAGCGCCGCTCGCCGGTGTGCGCATGGCACGCCACAAGATGTTCTTCAACCCCGCCAAGGCCATCCGCGAACTCGGCCTGCCGCAGACACCCCCGCACGAGGCGCTCGCCGCCGCCGCCGAGTGGTTCCGGCAGAACGACTATTTGAAGCGGTAGCGAATGGACCGCCCGTGCTTCGTCGCGAGTTGCGTGTCGCGCGGAGTTGCGGGATGTTCAGCGCGTTCGCTCATGTCCACGCCGAACTTCACGCACATCTGCGACCGTTGCGGACGCCCGCTCGCGGAGGGCGAGGCCCGTTACACCGCCAGGATTCAGGTCTTCGCCCATGACGACCCGCTGAAGATTTCCGCCGAGGAATTGCTCCGCGACCACAGGGACAGATTGAAAAATCTCGTCGGGCAATGCGCGCAGATGAGCGAGGAGGAGCTGATGCGCGACGTCTTCGTCGAGTTCAAGTTCGACCTCTGCAAGCCCTGCCAACGCGCGTATCTGGAGCGGCCCATGCCGGTCATCGGCTCCTGAATTTCCGCCGCTGCTCCATGCTCAGAACCCGCCCGGGGCGGCCTGCGTGTTCATGCGGATGAACAACTTCACCTTGGGATTGGCGGGCCACAGCGTCGCCGGATCGTCGCTGGCGTCGCCGAGTTCACCCAAATCTGCCGGAGCCGGCGCGCCAGCTCCGGCGAACGGCGGCATTCTGAGCCATTCCGAGTGGCCGTCGGCGGCGGTGGTGGTTTGCCCCCAACTGTGGCGCACGTTGCCCCAGCGCTGGAACTGGCCGCTCGGACTGGCCACGTTCCACTGCATCCGCACGCTGTTGAAGGTGGCGGCCGGGAGCGTGAACTGGCCGTTCGTAGTGTCCTTCTCGGAGAAGACGAGATACTTGGACGCGGCGGGGAGATGCACCCGGCGGATCGGTTGAGGCGCGGAGAATGCGGGGTCACGAATTAGATGCCGACTCGCGCGATAGTCCTCCGCGTAGCCGCCCCAGCCCAGCGTGGAGTCCTTTTCCGCCGCGCAGATATAGACCTTGGTCGCGACCCGGCTGGTGAGGACGCCGTTGGTTGAACCACCGACATAGGGCAGGAGTGCACCCGGCCACGTCGTCGGGTCGAGCAGCACGTTAAAGGGGATCATGGCCATCGTAATCCCGGAGACATTCGACCCGTAGTGAAACTTGTCGTCGTAGTCGTCGGAGTAAAGATTCATTGCCAGCCCCAACTGCTTGTTGTTGTTGAGACAACTGGTCGTCTTGGCCTTCGCCTTCGCCTTGCTCAGCGCGGGCAGCAGCATCCCGGCGAGGATGGCGATGATCGCGATGACCACGAGCAGCTCAATGAGAGTGAAGGCGAGCCAACTAACCCGCCGGGCAAGGGTGAACTGAGTTTTCATGGCAATTACAGGCCTGATGCATGGAGCGCTTATTTCCCATGCTCCGCAAATAAAAATCGCGCCGATGCTCGCCGCTCGCTCCAGCTCCCATCACGTCGCCAGTTCGCAGCGGGCGACAGGCGAGTCCGGGCTTCGGTTGAAGGGCCGGAGCTTGTCCAGCTACTTCTTCTCTTTCGCATATTGCTCGAAGGCGGCGGCGATGTTGGCGGCCTTCACGTCGCCTTTGTGGAAGACGAAGCGGTGACGGAGGGCGAGCTTCTCGCCCTTCTTCAGGGTGTGCGGGCCGTTCGGATCGTTTTTGTCCAGCGTGCCGAAGCAGTTCGCAGTGAAGAGGCCGTAGGTGCGGACGTGCCAGCTCGTCGGGAAGCGGAAGCTGGACGGGTGGTTGAGCATGGCGACGCCAAGCGTTTCGCCGTCCACGGGACCGTAGTAGTCCACCCACGGGGCGCGCTTGCTCCAGGCGTCCTTGTCGGTGATGCCGGTGCTGGTGACGATGTGGCCGCCCTGCTTGGTGTCCACGGCCATCGAGGTCGGCACGCGGATGCTCAGGCCGGCGTCCTTCGCGTCGCCAAACTTCACCTCGCCCTCGGTTGCAATAAACTCCTGGTCCCAGTCAATGAGGCGGGTGTCGCCCTCGACGCGGAAGGTGAGCCGACGGATCTCGGTGACAGACTTCTCGCCCTTCGCGTTCTCGTAAACATTCTCAGTCACGATGACCGCCTGTTTCGCGTCGGCTTTGATTTCCTTGAAGCCGAGATGCCTGATGAAGCCGAGCTTGGTCATGGCCTTCGCGAGCGAGGCCTTTTGCTTCTCGTTGAGCTTGTCGTCCGGCGTGTCGCCGACCGCGCTGCCGCGTTCCATCCAGGAGTCGAAGCCGTTGATTTCCTGATGACCAAAGACGATGCCGCGGTGGTGGTAGTGGTCGGTCTGCTCGCCCTCGACCTTCTTCATGGGGTAGGCGCGGGTCATGGACTTGCCGGTCGGGCCGTAAACCGGGAAAAGATATGGCTTGTTCGCCTCGGTGATGACGTATTCGGCAAAGGGCTGGCCGTCATACTTGACGACGACCCCGGCGGGGGACTTGTCAGCGGTGAAGCCCTTGCCGGCAGCCTGGGCGGAAATGGTGACGCCGAGCGCAAGCGCGCAGGCAGCGAAGGCGAAGTGGCGGCGGGTGGAGGAAGTAGTCAGGTGCATGGTTTGATAGTGTCGGTGTTGGACGGTTGGCGGGAGGAAAAAGTTCGGGGAACCTTCGTGGGCGGAACGCTGGTCTCCGACTTGGCGCGAACCAGGCCGCGCGAATACGCGCGGGCCGGAGGCCGGCACTCCGGTTCAGTAATTCAGCTCAGACAAATTTCCCCGGGTTCAGGATGCCGCGCGGGTCAAGGGCGTGTTTTACGGCGCGATGGAGCTGGCGAACATCTTCGTTCGCGGCGAGCGGCCACCACGGCTTCTTCGCCAGGCCGATGCCGTGTTCGCCGGTGATGACGCCGCCCCACGCGAGGATTTGCCGGAAGAGGTCGTCGAGCGCGGCGTCAGCGCGGGCGCGGTTGCCGGGCTGCGCGTAGTCCACCATCACGTTGACGTGGATGTTGCCGTCGCCGGCGTGGCCGAAGCAGGCGACCGGCAGGCCGTGCTGCTTCTGGAGACTCGCGGCGAACCGAAACAACTCCTCCAGCCGCCCGCGCGGGACGGTGATGTCCTCGTTCAACTTGGCCAAGCCGGTGTCGCGCAGCGCATAGCTGAACTCGCGCCGCAGACCCCAGAGTGATTCGACGGCGGTGGCTCCGAAGGCGCGGTTGATGAAGACCGGCTTTTGCGCGGCGACAAGCTTCTCCACGTCGGCCAGCTCGGCCCGAACGGAACGCTTCTGGCCGTCCAGTTCCACGAAGAGCATCGCGCGGCAGCCGGCGAGCTGTTCGCTCTTCGTGCGCTTGCAGGCGGCGGCGAGGGTGAATTCATCGGCGATTTCCAGCGCGCACGGCAGGAAGCCGGCCTTGAAAATGGCCGCGAGCGATCGCGCCGCGCCGCGCGTCGTGTCGAAGCCGACGCCGAGCAACGCGCGATAGGGCGGCAATGGCAGGAGCTTCAGCGTGGCCTCGGTCACAACGCCCAAAAGTCCCTCCGAGCCGACGAACACACGATGCAGGTCGAAGCCGGTCTTGTTCTTGTGGCAACGGCTGCCGAGGCGGACGAGCCGGCCATCGGCAAGCGCGACTTGCAGACCGAGCACGTAGTCGCGGGTGACACCGTATTTCAAGCAGCGCGGGCCGCCGGCGTTCGTGGCGATGTTGCCGCCGAGCGAGCAGTCGGCGCGGCTGGCGGGGTCGGGCGGGTAGCAAAGGCCGCGCTTCTCGGCAGCGCCTTGCAGCTTTGCGGTGAGGACGCCCGGCTCGACCACGGCCACGAAATCGCGCGTGTTGATTTCCTTGATGCGGTTCATCCGCGCGACCGAGAGCGCGATGCCGCCGCGCACGGGCACACAACCGCCCACGTAGCCGTAGCCGGCACCGCGCGGCGTCACTGGAACGCGGTGTTCATGAGCGAGTCGCAGCACGGCAGCCACGGCTTCGGGCGTCTTGGGCAGCGCAACGATGTCCGGGCGGTGCGTGGCGAACCACTTGTCGCCAGCGTGCGCCAGGCAGGTGGCGTCATCCACGCGGAGTTCGTCGGCGGCAAGGGCGCGGCGGAGCTTGGGCAGGACTTTTCGGAGACGGTCGTTCACGCGGAGGGGATTAAGATTAGGATTAAGAGCAAGAGCAAGAAGGACGCGTCCGCTGGACGGTTCTTAATCCTTCTCTTGATCGTAATCTTGCTCCTCCCGTCATCCCGCACTCCCGCCGTCGCGAATCAGTTCCAGCGCCAGCTCCGCGTCAGCGTCCGGCACCTGCACGCTGATGCCGCCGGCGGCGAGCGCGTAGCCGTCCATGCTCAGGGCGGACAACTCATCCCGGACGAACGCGCGCAGGCCGGCGGCTTCAAGGCGGGACCGGATGAGTTGCGCCTCGGCGGAGTTGAAGGCGGTGAAAACAGTGACCAGTTCCATGTCGGTCAAGTGATGGACGCGGCGGGCGTGGCCTTCGGATCCGCGAAGACCATCGTGCCAGTGGAGCTTTGGAGCAGGCTGATGACCTGCACCTCGATTTGCTGGCCGATGAACTTTTGCGCGTTGTTCACGACGACGAGCGTGCCGTCGCTGAGGTAGCCGACGCCCTGGCCCTTGTCCTTGCCTTCGCGGACGATTTTCAGCGAGAAGGCTTCGCCCGGAAGGAGAACAGGTTTGAGCGCGGCGGCCAGTTCGTTGATGTTGACGTGCTCGATGGATTGCAGCTCGGCGATTTTGCCCAAATTGTAGTCGTTGGTGTAGAGGCGGGCATTGAGCGCGCGGGCAAGGCGGACGAGCTTGGCATCCGTCTCCTTTTCCTCGGCCACGTCGGCGTCGTGGATTTTGACCTCGTTGTTCGCGTTGCGCTGGAGCCGGGCCAGCATGTCCAGGCCGCGGCGGCCGCGGGCGCGGCGCAGGGGGTCGGCGGAATCGGCGATGAGCTGGAGTTCCTTGAGCACGAAGCGCGGGACCACGACGATGCCGGACACGAAACGCGTCTCGATGAGGTCGGCGACGCGGCCATCAATGATGACGCTGGTGTCGAGCAGCAACAGGTTGTCCGGCTTGTTTTCGCGGGAGAAACGCACGTAGGGGATGATGAGCGAGAAATCTTCCTTGTTGCTGCGCATCGCCATGATCATGCCGATGTAGCCGAAGCCGATGAACAGGCCGAGGCGCACGAGGCCGCGCGTGACCTCGTCGTCCTTGTCCATCCCGATGAAAAGCCCGGAGTTGTCGAACATCCAGCCGACGGCGAACCCGAGCAGCAGCCCGAACGTGGCCGCCGAGAAGGCGCGAAGGGAAAAACCCTTCAGCATCTCATCGAGGGCGATGAGGACGCCGCCGAAGCCAAAGCCAATGAGCGTCCACAGCCGGCCCGCCTCCAGCCATTCGGGCCGCACCTGGCTCACGGCGAAGCCGCCGAGCGTGCAGAGAATCAGGAAGGCGATGCGGACGGCCCAGAGGGACATGTTTTAGGAGAAGGGTGCGGGACTAAGAGCAAGAGGGGCGGCGGAGGGTGTCCGTGCTCCGCTCTTGATCGTAATCCTGCGTTTCATTCCCTTCGTTCAATTCAGTTGCGACTTCTGCCGTGGTGAAAGCAGCGGCACGGTGGGCGCGCTGTTCGTCGGCTTGGGCGGCTTGGGTTTGTAGAACAGGCCGTGGGCGTTGAGGTTGCTCATCAGCACCGCGCCGTTGCTGGCGAGCTGCCGGCCGTCACCGAGGAAGCTGTTCAGGTTGGTCATCACGAGATGCGCGTCCAGCGTGAGCGAATTGACGTTCGAGACGGCGCTGTTGACCTGGCCGCTAATGGCCGGGAGATCGGCGGCGAGCTGCTTGAAGTTGCGGGCCAGGGCGTCGTCCTTGAGGAATGCGCCGGCCAGACCGCGGCCCGACTGCACGTCGCCCAAAAGATTCGTCACTTGCGCAGAGGCCGTTTCGAGATTGCGCACGGCGGCCTGGATGGATGGACGGTTGCTTCCCACGGTGTCCTGAAGGTCTGCGCCAACCTTATTGAGCTGCTCGGAGAACCGCAACACATTGCTCACGGCCCCCTGGATGGGCACGGTGTTGGTGGCCAGCAGCACGTCCACGCGATCCAGCGCGCCGATGGCCTTGTTCTCCAAGGCCACGGCGCGGTCGGTCACGGCGCGGGTCTGCTCGGCCACAACGCGGAAATCCGCCATCATCGCCGCTAAATTAGTGAGCGTCTGCTCGGACAATACGGTCCTGTTCACGCGCTCGACGGCCAAGTCAATCTTTTGCGCGGCCTGGTCGAGGCGTTGAATCAACCCGAGCGCGTCGCGCGCGGCGTCCTGGATGTTGAACGGGGCGCGGCATTCGCGCAGCGCCCAGCCGTCCTTGGGCAACGACGGCAGGGCGTTGGCGGTCGGGGAAATGGGTACGTAATGGTCGCAGAGGAAGCGTTCGGCCTCCATGTTGTGGACGGCGCCCGCGGGAATGCTTTATTGAGAAGTGATGCCAAGAAAAGATAATC
>JACXTT010008431.1_pt1 | contig 14279 bp, 13 predicted proteins | sample 9270951 | NCBI WGS metagenome assembly JACXTT01 (sample SAMN15532306, study PRJNA645909) | rock metagenome | isolation source: weathered quartz diorite | place: Puerto Rico | collected 2017-06-21 | reverse complement strand
CCGGTCCAGGATCTCCACGGCACTCGAACCCCGCAGGTACCCGCCGTCCAGCATCGCCGTATCCCGCTCGGACGGCTTCCAGTCCATCCGGACTCCACCCGTCGCCGTCACCGAGTTCCCACCCAGTTCGAACCCGCTTGCCGGAGACAACCCGTGGCGCCGGACAAAGCTCGAATCCATCCGGTAGAACCCCTGTGTGGTTTTACGGCCCGGCAAACCCATCCGGTCGCCGTAGCGCATGCTCACCAGTGCGTCGTCCTGGCTGCCCGTTCCCGCCACCATCAGAACGCCCGCCGTTTGCTCGGCGGACTTGGTGATGATATTGATCACGCCGTTGACGGCATTGGCGCCCCAGATGGCCCCGCCTGGTCCGCGGATCACTTCAATCCGCTCGACGTTCTCGATCAGCACTTCCTGCGCATTCCAATACACCCCCGAGTACAGGTTCTTGTAGACGCTCCGCCCGTCCACCAGTACCAGCAGCTTGTTGCTGTATTCGTCGTTGAAGCCGCGAATCCCGATCGCCCAGGAGTGATTGTCGATACGAGCCACCTGTACTCCCGGCACCAGCCGCAATACTTCCGGCAGGGAATTCCGCCCCGATCTTCGGATGTCCTCCTGCGTCAGCACAAACACCGAGGCCGCGGTGCGCCCCAGCCGCTGCTCCTTTTTCGCCACCGAGGTCACCTCGATGTTCATCAGCTCTTCGATGCTCAGGTCACCCAGTTCCGACGGAGGTCGCGTGGGCTTTTGGGCATGCATCTCGGCCGCCGCGATGGTCAGCCAGGCGACGTGGAGTAGGGCCCGCGCCAAGCGGGCGGGAATACCCCTTTCTTCGTTCTTCATTTGCATTCTTCAAGCGGCGCCTCTACCTGTCATATCGGGGCGCGCCCTCGAAGTCTGACAAAATGTCGGTCTGACCAGGATGCCCGTGCGGTCTAATGGCCGTTCCGGTCAATATGCGCGCCGCGGCGCGCTTGCCTGCTAAGCTGTTGGGAAGAGGATAACTTCCAGTGGACCCAACGCCCCACATTCGAGTGGCCGGCATAGCCGGCAGTCTGCGCCCCGGCAGCTATACTCGCATGGCTGTGGAAATCGCCTTGCGCGGAGCGCAGGAGGCCGGAGCTTCCACCACCTTGATCGATCTGCGCGACTTCGATCTGAACTTCGTCGAAACCAAGAAACCCGACGACCAGGTCTCGCCCCCAGTCCGCCGGCTGCGCGCCGAATTGAGGCAGGCCGACGGCATCATCCTTGGCACGCCCGAGTATCACGGCAGCTTCAGCGGCGTCCTGAAAAACGCCCTCGACCTGACGGGCTTCGACGAGTTCGAGGGCAAGATGGTGGGCCTGGTCGGCGTCTCCGGCGGCGTCATGGGCGCCTTCGCCGCCATTTCCGCCCTTCGCGAAGTCGGCCGCGCCCTGCACGCCTGGGTCGTCCCCGACCAGGCCATCATCCCCGAAGCCTGGAAAATCTTCAGCCCCGACGGAAAACTCAAAGACCCGGCCCTCGAAAAACGCCTCCTCAAAGTCGGCCAGGAAGTGGTCCGCTTCGCCACTCTCCATCGCTGCGAGAAGGCCCTCGAGTTCCTCCGCGAGTTTCAGTCTAGTGTGGAGAACCCGGGTGGTGCGCGAACCGCCGGATGAACATCGCCGAAATCGCCCGCCGCGCGGCCGAATTTCAGCTTCACATCGACGCCGTCAAAGCCGCTATCCCCCGCCACGGCTTTGAGTGGTACCCCTACGACTCGCTGGGTAACTTCGAAACCATGGCGCGGATGCTGGGCGAAGGCCGCCGCTGCCCGCTGGCTCTCGCCGCCGGCGAACCGGCCCTCGACGTCGGCTGCGGCGACGGCGACCTGTCTTTCTTCCTCGAATCTCTCGGCTGCCGCGTCCGGGCGCTGGATTATCCCGCCACCAACTATAACGGCATGCGCGGCGTCCGCGCCGTCCGCGCCGCACTCCAGTCGTCGGTCGAGATCCACGAAGCCGACCTGGACGGCCAGTTCTCTCTCCCCGACCCGCGCTACGGCCTGGTCTTCTGCCTCGGCGTCCTCTATCACCTCAAGAATCCCGTCTACGCCCTGGAGTCGCTGGCCGCCCAATCGCGCTACTGCTTCCTGTCCACCCGCATCGCCCGCTACACTCCCGGGCGCGAGCTGGACCTCGGCGCCGCGCCCGTCGCCTACCTGCTCGGCGACCGCGAGACCAATAACGACTCAACCAATTACTGGGTATTCTCCGGGCCTGGACTGCGCCGGCTACTGGAGCGCACGCACTGGGACATCTGCGACTGGCTCACCGTTGGCGCTTCCGAATCCGACCCGTCGAGTGCCCCCGGCGACGAACGCGCCTATTGCCTGCTGAAGAGCCAAATCATGGAGCCCGTCACCCGCGCCCGTCTGCTGGACGGCTGGTACGACCTCGAAGCCGGCCTCTGGCGCTGGACGCGACGCCGCTTCTCCGCCGTCTTCGACCATCCGCGCGGCCGCATGCTGGTCTTGAAGTTCGCCCTGCCCGACGCCCACACCGCCCGCCTCGGCCCCATCACCCTCCAGGCCCGCGCCAACGGAGTCGACCTCCCCCCCGAAACCTTCACCACCCCCGGCCCCCACATCTACACCGCGCAAATCCGTGAGGATCCCACCCGCGCCCTCACCGTCGATTTCGAGCTGGACAAAAGCATGCCCCCCGAAGGCATCGACCTCCGCGAACTAGGCATCGTGGTCTCCGCCCTCGACGTGAAATAGTCCCGAAGGGCGCTGAGAAGAAAGCCGCGCACCCAACACCTATCACCCAACACCGCTGTTTACTACGGCTCCGCCGTAGTACACGGCTACACCAATCCCACATCCCGCAGAAACTTTGCCGATTCCTCCGGCGGCGTCGGGTTGATATGAAATCCCGTCGCCCACTCGAAGCCTGCCACGCGCGTCAGCTTGGGAATTACCTCAATATGCCAGTGATGGTGCGCCAGCGCGCCTTCCTGCAACGGAGCCGTATGGACTGCAAAATTGTACGCCGCGTGCTCCAGCACTTTATCCATCTTGCGGAGCGTCGCCCGCAGCACCCAGGCCAGATTATCCAGCGTCGACGGATCGGCCTCCTCGAAGTGTGACTCGTGCCTCCGCGGCAGAATCCAGGTCTCGAACGGAAAACGCGGCGCGTAAGGCTGGATTACGGCGAACCGCTCCGTCTCCAGAACCAGCCGCGCCGACGACTGCAGCTCCTGCCGCAGGATGTCGCAGTAAATGCAGCGCTCTTTGTACTCGAAGTAGGTCCTGGCGCCGGCCAGCTCGTCCGCCACCCGCTTGGGGATTACCGGCAGCGCGATCAACTGCGAATGCGGATGCTCCAGCGACGCTCCCGCCTCCTCGCCGTGATTCTTGAACACCACGCCGTACCGGAGACGTTTGTCTTGCCGCAGGTCCAGGAGCCGGCTTCGGTACGCCCACAGAACCTCGCGCACCTGCGACTCCGGCATCTCGGCGAAAGTAGCGTTGTGATCCGGCGTTTCGATGATCACCTCATGCGCGCCGATCCCGTTCATCCGGTCGTACATCCCGTCGCCCTCGCGCGACAGGTCGCCCTCCACCCGCAGGGCCGGGAATTTGTTCGGCACCACGCGCAGCGTCCAGCCGGCGGAATTCGCCGCCCCGCCGGGCCGGAAGGCCAGCACCTCGGGGGGCGTCTTCGACTCGTTTCCCGGACAGAACGGGCAAAACCCGGTCCGCGGCGGCGGCACTGTGGCGTGGCTGAAATCGCTGGGGCGTTTCGCCCGGCCGGTTGCAATGATGACCCAGCGGCCGGTAATCGGGTCTTTGCGAAGCTCAGGCAAGATCGGCTCGTCCCTTTGTGGCGCGGCGGCATGCGAGCCGCAAACGCTCCATTATAGCGAAGCCTCCCTTGACGCAGGCATTCCTGACTGCGGCGGCTGGCGCTTCCGGGAAGGTGGGGCGGACTTCTTCAGTCTGCCCAACCCAGGCTTTCCCTCTGCGGCAGGGGCCAAGGCTCGACCGAAATGCGCGCCGATGTTAGGGCGAAACACGTAGAGCCGTTTGCAGATGGACAAAATCGTCGAGGCCCGGCCGGACAGCTTGGCTTCTCCCGCCCCGGCACGAACCGGCTCTCACCTCCCTGCAGCCGCCTCCCGCGCCCGAGGCGAGAACGCGTCCTTCAACACCTCAATCTGAATCGGGTATTTGAACAAGACGTTCACCACGTCGAAGCGCACCTCCTGCCAGTCGACACCCGCATGGCGCGCATACTCCCGCGCCGCCCGGATCACACGCCCGCGCTTGTCCGCATCCACTGCCCGGTCCGGCGTCCCGAACTCCTCGCTGGCCCGCGATTTCACCTCCACGAAGACCAGCGTCTTGCCTTCCCAGGCCACCAGATCCAGCTCTCCCGATCCGGTTTCAGTGCGCCAGTTCCGAGCCACCACGGCGTATCCCCGGCGGCGCAGGAAACGATGCGCCAGATCTTCCCCTCGCCGCCCGCGAGCCTGATCGGGTTCCCACTGGCGCTGGCGCGCCCGGTCGCGCGCCAGGTCACCCAACTGGTACAGCCATCCCATCATTTCGATTTAAGGGCTTCGAACTCGAACGTCATTACCTTGCCCCGCACCACGAAGCACAGGTAGTGCTCCCAGAACCGCCGGTACCGCGGGAACCGGTTCACCAGAAATTCGAAGCCCAGCCACCTCCAGAATGAAAGTAGCTTCACGCGGACGGAAATCTCACGAAATTTTGCGCGCGAATAGTAGCCGAAGCCCCCGTGGTTCTCCCCGAAATAACGGAACGAGAACGAATTGAGGTGCCAGCGGTGCGTCGGATCGCAGAACGAGCTGAAATCGGTGTAGTGCGGCGTTTCGATCACCACCCGGCCGCCCGGCGCACAGAGCCGGTGAAACTCCTCCATCGTGCGGATCACGTCGGAGACGTGCTCGATCACGTGAATCGCGCGGATCTGGCCGAACGATCCGTCGCGAAACGGATACGGGAACCGGTCCAGGTCGCACAGCACATCCGCGCGGCTGTCCGCGTTGCGGTCAATCCCGATCGCTCCCGGGTACTTGTTGAGTCCGCAGCCAACGTCCAGGATGCGAGGTGGGGCAGGATTCATCCTGCCAATCCTCTCATAGCGCGCCTTTTTCGAACACCGCCGCCCCGTCCGCCTGAAAGATCACAAAAGTGTTGCCGTCCGGATCCTTGCACACCGCGAACCACCCGTGGCCCGGCAGCCCGCATTTGCCAACCACGATCGTTCCGCCGCCCGCCGTGACCTTGCCGATGAATTCATCCACCGACGGGACGTCCATCGCGACGCCGATCGGCTGCTCCGCGAACTCCCTTGGCCCCAGCCACCCGTCGATTCCCGGCTCGTCACCCTGACTCGTATCGATGCGCCAGGTCCGCGCGCGCCCGCCGTCCGGCGCGTCGTACTCCAGAAACACCTCGAACCGCCAGCCGAAGACCTCCTCGTAAAACCGCATCGACCGCTCCGGGTCGCCCGCCGGTATGGAAAAATAATTGACCCTCGGCATTCAGTCCCCCAGCGCCTCCTCAATCGTGTCCATGGCGAAATCCGCCTGGTCCCGCGTCAGCGTCAGCGGGGGGCTCAGCCGGACCGAATTCGGACCCGCGCCCAGCACCAGCACACCGCGCTCAAAACAGCGCTGAACCAGTCTGTCGCGGGCCTCCGGATTCCGCTCCCGCGTCTCCCGATCGTTTACGAACTCAATCCCGATCATCAGCCCCAGCCCGCGGACGTCACCCACCACCCGGTACTTCCCCGGCCATCCGCGCAGCCGGTTCATCATGTGCTCGCCGACCCGCGCCGCGTTGGCGATGAGTTCCTGCTCCAGCAGTTCGATCGTCACCAGCGCCGCCGCTACCGACACGGGATTCCCCCCGAACGTGGACGCGTGAGCTCCCGGCGGCCACCGCATGATATCCGCTGAAGCCACCGTCGCCCCCAGAGGCATCCCGCTGGCGATGCCCTTGGCCACCGCCAAAATATCCGGCACGGCGCCAAAGTGCTCGGCCGCCCACATCTTCCCCGTCCGCCCCATACCGCTCTGCACTTCGTCGAACACCAGCAGCATCCCGAACCGGTCCGCGATCCGCCGCAGTTCGTCGAAGAATTTGCGCGGCGGCACGATGTAGCCGCCCTCTCCCTGCACCGGCTCCAGAACGATGGCGGCAGTGTCCTCGGCCGGCAGGATCGTTTTCAGCAGTTGCTCTTCGATCACCTTCGCGCACTCCACCGCGCAGGTCTCCGGCTCTTTGCCGTACACGCAGCGATAACAATACGCGTACGGGATGTGGTGAACGCCCGGAACCAGAGGCCCGAAGCCGCGCCGCTGCACCGGCTTCGACCCCGTGAACGAAAGCGCCCCCATCGTCCTCCCATGAAACGCCCCCGTGAACGCGATGAATTGGTCCCGCCCGGTGTGATACCGCGCCAGCTTGATCGCCGCCTCAACGGCCTCCGCGCCGGAATTCCCGAAGAACACCCGCCGCTCACCGCCGCCCGGAGCCAGCGCCGCCAGTTTCTCGGCCAGCGTCACCATGTTCTCGTAAAAGAAATCGGTGCCCGACATGTGGATCAGCTCGGCCGCCTGCCGCTGGATCGCCTCCACTACTCGCGGATGGCAGTGCCCTGTCGAAACCACAGCGATCCCCGCGCTGAAATCCAGAAAGCGGTTGCCGTCCACGTCCTCGACGATCGCCCCGTCTCCTCGCTTCGCCACCAGCGGATAGCTCCGCGTGTAAGACGGCGACACCGCCTTCCCATCCCGCTCGATAATGGCGCGAGCCTTCGGCCCCGGTAGAGGTCCGCCAATCGCCGGAAGCTCCACACGCGCCCCACCCAATTCAGTTTTCATTGTTGGAATTCCTCCCCTCGCAAGAAACTTCACCCAAACCACAAGGGCCGCGGGAGGATCGGATCAGTCCGAGCCAAACAAGCCGGGACGACTCTGCGCAGGACGCCTCACAGCTCTATTCTAGTTGTATCGCCCACCCCCCCGCGCGCCGTGGTCCTCGGATAGTAACCACTCTCCCGCCTCCACCACCAAAGCCCGCTCCACCCATCACCCAACACCCATCACCCATCACCCAACACCCATCACCCAACACCCATCACCCAACACCCATCACCCAACACCCATCACCCAACACCCATCACCCAACACCCATCACCCCCGTGTACTACGGCTCCGCCGTAGTACACGGGCTATCATTAAATCAGGAATCTTCATGAAACTCCTGCCGCTTCTCTGCTTGCTCCTCACTCCCCTCTGTGCCCAGGTCGACCGCGAGGACAAAGACCACGCCGTCCGCCTCCCCAGCGGTCGCCTCCAGCAGGAAGAAATCCTCAAGGCCGAGCACGAAAAAAACATCACCGACGTCGCCCAACTCATCAAGCTGGCCGAGGAGCTCCAGGACGAGATGCTGAAAAACGACCGCCACGTCCTCTCCCTCGGCAGCCTCAAGAAGACCGACGAAATCGAAAAGCTCATCAAGCGCGTCCGATCCCGCCTGAAGCGATGACCCTCCGATCCATGCTCCTCACCTTGTTAGCAGCGCTACCGCTCGCAGCGCAGCCGCCCGCCCAAGCCTCCATCGACTTCCACGGTTCCGCCGTGCGCTACCTCTACATGCCGCCGCCCAACCACACGCCCGCGCCGATGGTCGTTGCCCTCCCCGGCGGCGGCGCGACCGAGGAGAGCGCCAAGGAACTCCTCGCCGGCTGGCAGCGCATCGCCGGCCCCCGCGGCTGGCGCATCGTCGTCCCGCTGCTCTACACTGGCTCCGACCCGGGCGTGAAAGCGCTCGACTCCCTCGCCGCCGCCGCCCGCCAGCGTGTGTACGGCGATCCCCTCCGCACCTACCTCGCCGGAGCCGGCGTTGCGTCCGGAGAAGTGTTCCTCGCCCTCTCCCGCCTGCCCGATGTGTGGGCCGCGGCGCTGGCCCTCCAGGGCAACCCCGCCGGCGCCATCAATACCAATCATCTGTACGGCTCCAACACCGCCATCGCGCCCTTGCTCTGGGTGGATCCGCCCGTATTCACCAAACGCTCGATCGAGCGGCTCTCGCAAGCCGGGTTCAAAGTGGAGACCCGCAAGTCCGCCGGCGACGACGCCATCCTCGACTGGCTAGCCGCCCACACCCGCGACCGCTTCCCCGCCGAAGTCGACTGTGAAACCGGCAGCCCCGCTTTCGCCCGCTGCTACTGGATCGAGATGACAAAATTCGATCCCTCGCGCCGCAACGATGCGCTCACGACCTCACGCGTTCGCGCCGGCTCCGGGGCTTCCCTCGGCTTCGGCGGTTTCGGCTACGATCCCGCCGGCGCCGGCCCTGGTATTCCCGTCACGTGGCTGCCCCCGGACGCCAAAGGTCCCCTCCAGTTGAACGACCGGATCGTCGCGGTGGGAGGACGCCCCATCAAGGACGCAGCCGATTACACCGCCTATATGGACGAAGAAGTGAAGGAGGAGAAGGCGGTCTCAGTAAGCGTGGAGCGCGGCAAGGAGCGCCTGCGTCTGGAAACCCGCACCGTGCTTCCGAAGCGCGAAGAACTCGTCACCGCGCGCGTCCGCGGGCAGTACACCCCCGATCAGAAGGAGATTCTGATTGTCAGCCGCACCGTGAGCGAGCTGCGCCTGACCGTGCCCCCCGAATGGGCGCCCGCCGCGCTCTCCTGGAACGGCGTCGATTTCAAACTGGAATCCGCCGGATGCTGGCTCCTGAGCGCCGTGAAAGACCCTCCTAAGCTCTCCCCCTGCCCGTAGGTGTGACACAGGTGGCAGACTCTAGCGTGCCGTTTGCCGCTAGCCGGAAAGCCCCGCGGCCTACTGCAACCCCGCGACCTTGATCACATTAGTTTGCGGCGCAGGCGTAACCGGCTTCGGCATCCAGTAATCCAACAGCTCGATCGAGTCCACCAGCCCGGCCTTAAGCTTGATCACCGCCACTTCCGCGCCCTCCACCCGGTAGCGATACACCTCCGCATCCCCGCGTGAATCCGTGAGCGAAAGACGCGTCTGCGGCTTACCGACCTGCGCCACCAGTTCGTCGCGCGTAATCCCGGAAGCAAGCATTTCGAAGTCGTAAGCCACCACGGTGGGTCCCGGCGGCTCCGCCGGCAACGCAGCGACAGGCTCCGCAATCGGTTCCGCCGAGGGCCCCGCAACCGCTGCCGGCGTCGACGCAACCACGGGCTCCGCCGCAACTGCCCGCTCCGCCTGCGGCAGGGCCTGCTCCGCCTCGGCGGCCCGAATACGATCCGGTAAGGGCACAAATGCCGGGGCCGGTGAAACCGCCGGAGCGGACACCGCCGGCGTCCCGGCTCCGGCGATACGAACCTTGGACATGGTCTCCGCCGACGCGGGCTTTGAAGCCGGCATCTGCTTGGTCGCCTCGGCGACCTTCTTGTCCTTCGGATCTTTGGACGCGGCAGGCGGCGTGCCCGCCTTATTCATCGCCTCATCAACGCCGCGAAAAACCCCCACAATCCCCCGGCCCGCGCCGACCCCAGCGCCAGCGCCCGCCCCCGTCGCCAAGCCGCGCTCGATCAGCACTTGCGAATAAGCCATTGTGGCGCCGGTCGCCGCCAGCGCCGCAACGGCGAAATGCCTGTTTTTCAGCACAGTTCTCTTTCTCTCCCTTTCCCCGATCATAACGCCATTCCGCCTGCTGCGAGAACCTGTTTTTTCTGTGAAAAACCCCTTAGCGGAACCGTTAACTCACGGAGCCCACGCGCCTTCGCCGCAACCGTTGGTGACGCGGACTCCCAGCCGCCGTGCCGGGACGAGCCTGACGGCGTGCCGATCCGGAATCCGGCGGACATTGTGGTCGCCCGGTGCGGCGCTGAAGCGCCTGCAAGCCGTATCTTCGCCAATGGTTTGCCGATGGAGTTGGAATACCGGAAACGAATCGTCGTCGGCGTTGAAGGCAGGACGCCCGTTGACCAGATCCCCCCCAACCGGGTCACCAAGCATATCTCTCCCGGACTCTTTGCGGCCCAAGGTACCCGATTGATCGCTGGACGGGATTTCACCTGCTCGCGAAAACTGGGGCGAGCCGCGCAACGCGCTTGGCAAACGGATCCGGATGGGCAGAGAGACCCTGGACTGAAGTTGTGGGCGTTGTGGAGAATGTCTGCGAAGACGGCGTCCACCAGCCGGCTCCGGCGACAGTCAATTTACGCGCTGGAGTGTCTATGCGCCGGTCCGCCCAGGATCTCCCCCGCCCGTACGCCGCGACGTCACCCTGGCGATTCGAAGCAACCGTGCTGGAACGGAAAGCTTTCTTCAGGAGATCACGGCCGCGATCCACGACATGAATTCCGCGCTGCCTTTGGCGAAGGTCCGAGCTCTAAACGATGTTTATAGACTCTCCATGGCCCGCACGTCGTTCGCTCTCGTGCTGCTTGGCATCGCCGGTGCGATGGCGCTGACACTCGCTATCTTAAGGAGTCCACGGCGTCCTTGCTTACGCCGTTGCAGAGCGGCGGCGAGACGTGAGCATCCGAATCGCCCTGGGTGCCGAACCCGGAATGGTCAAGGCGCTGTTCGTGTCAGGGGCTGATCCTCACAATGCGCCGGCGGCGTTATCGGAGCGGCCTCGGCGGAAGGCCCCCTCGCGCCGGGTATCTTCCCTGCTGTTTGGAGTTACTCCGCTTGATCCTCTTGTGTACGGCGTGTCGGGAGCGATGATTCTTGCGACGGCCATGACCGCTAGTTACATCCCAAGCCCGCCGGGCGGCGTCCGTGGATCCAATGGAGACGCTACGCAGTGACTGACACAGATTCCGCCAGCTCCGGCTTTTGAGGGCGCATCGCGGGATTCCCACCGCCTCGCGGCGCGGAGTTTTGGATCACGAATGCTGTCGCGAATCCTCTTCGCATCCAGTCAGCGTAAATATCCATACGCAAATGGGGGCATCTGCCTCGTTCCCCGCGGGGATTGACATCTCACTTAACCTGAAGACGGGATCATCCCTAAGCAGACTCCCTGAAACCTTTATCCGCCGTTGGTCGGACTCTCGCCGGCGAACCGCCGGAGGAACGGCGCCGGATTTTCTCGGACCGCCGGTGCCTCTACGGACAGAAAGAATTCGCGTTCCAAAACACTATGTCGAAAATGTGGAATCGTAACGAATGCCCTGGCTCGAATGAACCGAACGAACTCCTTTTCCGAAACGAAACGGCCGGCGGCCCGGCCTTTCCCAAAAGTCCAACCCTGTCGAAACTGTCGAATCCGTTGCAACACCGGCCCCGCTGCCAAACAAACCCAATTCCCGAAACGAAACGGCGGACGGCCCCTCCACAAAACCTTCGACTGCTGTCGAATCGTTCCGAACGCCGTCGCCGCTGCCAAACAAACCCAAATCCGGGAACGAAACGCTCCAGCGGCAGCTGTCGAAACCCGCGACAAAACGCCCCAGTCCTCCGCCAGCCCACTTGCGCGTTTCGCGCCCGCCCTTCCGGAAGGCGCGGGGCGCGGGTCTTGAGCCCCCAGCACCCGCAAGAAATCATCAAATTGTCATGTTGTCATGCGTACCGGCGCAATACCTCCATTCCCACACTTGGCGTTTCGCCTGGAACACGGTACAATTAAGGTTGTAAGGGTCGGACTCATACAGTGGGCGAAAGCCCACTTTTTTGTTGGGTCCGCGCCATCGAGCGGCAAGTGCAGACGACAAGCACGGTTGTAGAGAAGATCGAAGCCATCGCGCAACGCGTCGCGGAGTCCGAAGGACTCGAAGTGGTGGAGGTCGAACTGAAAGGCTCCGGGGGAGCCCGAATGCTGCGCATTTCGATCGACAAACCCGAAGGCGTAACCCACGCCGATTGCGAAAACGTTTCGCATCAGGTGGGTACCATCCTCGACATAGAGGACATCCTGCCGGGCCGCTACACGCTCGAGGTCAGCTCGCCGGGTGTGGAACGCAAGCTGCTCAAGCTGAAAGACTATTCTCGATTTCAGGGACGAAAGGTGAAGATTCTGCTGCGGGAACCGCTGGAGAATTCGCGCCGCTGGGAAGGGCTCCTGGCCGGCGTGGAAGCCGACGGGCGGATTGGCCTCGAAGTGGCCCCCGGCCGCGTTCTGCGCTTCGCTTTCGACGAGGTCGAGAAAGCCAACTTGAAGTTCGAGTGGGGCAGCCGCACGTAGTAATTATCCAAGAGCTCAGGTCGACGAGAGAATCCATGGCTTCCATCTATCAGTCCATCGAGTTGTTGAGCAAAGAGAAAGGTATCGACACGCAGATCGTGCTCGATGCCGTGAAGGACGCTTTGCTCGTGGCCGCCCGCAAGCATTACAAGACCACCGAGGACTACGTGGCCGAGCTCAACACCGAGACTGGTTCCATCGATCTCTTCGTCGTGAAGAAAGTAGTCGAAAACGTGGAGACGCCCGCCAAGGAATTGACCTTGGCCGAGGCGCGCCGTATCGACCCCAACGCCGAAATGGGCGCCGAGGTCAAGATCCAGAAGCCCACCGACCTTCTGGGACGCATTTCCGCCCAAACCGCGAAACAGGTGATCTTCCAGAAGGTGCGCGAAGCAGAGCGCGAAACCATCTACAACGAGTATTCCGGCCGCGTCGGTGAGCTGGTCAATTGCTCCGTCAAGCGGGCTGAGGGCCAGGACCTGGTGGTCGACATCGGCAAGACCGAAGCCCGGCTGCCGAAGAAGGAGCAGTCGCGCCTCGAAAGCTTCAGCGTGGGCGACCGCATCCGCGCCGTGATCAAGACCGTCGACAAGTCCAGCAAGAATCCCGGGGTTGTCGTATCGCGGGCCGCGCCGGAACTGGTGATGCGCCTGTTCGAGCAGGAAGTTCCGGAGATCTACGATTCCACCATCATCATCAAGGGCTGCGCGCGCGAAGCCGGGGAGCGCACCAAGATCGCCGTTCAGTCGCGCGACCGCGACGTGGACAGCGTCGGCGCCTGCGTGGGCATGAAGGGTATGCGCGTGCAATCCATCATCCGTGAGCTGCGCGGCGAAAAAATCGACATCATCGAGTTCTCCGAAGACTCCGTCGTCTTCGCCACTCACGCGCTGAGCCCGGCCAAGATCACGCGCGTGGCGATCGTCGATCCGCTGGAAAAGCACATGGAAGTCATCGTGGACGACTCGCAGTTGTCGCTGGCCATCGGCAAAAAAGGCCAGAACGTGCGTCTCGCGGCAAAGCTGCTCGGCTGGCGCATCGACATCAAGAGCGAGGAAGAGAAGCGGCAGGAAGTGGAGTCCGCCATGGCTGCGCTGGTCGCGCCCGGCGCGCCCGTGTCGGTGCTGATCGAATACGGCCTCAGCGAGATCGTCGTCGAGAAGATGGTGGAGACTGGAATCGGCACCGTGGACAAGCTGGGGTCGATGACTCCGGAGCAGTTGGAAGAGATCCCCGGCATAGACCCGAAGATGGTCGAAAAGATCCAACTCGCCGTCAACGCCTACTACAGCCAGTTCGATGCGGCTCCGGCCGAGGGACAGCCGGGTTACGAGGAGCCGGCCCCCGGCGAAGCGGAACTCGAAGCTGTACCCGAAGCCGAACAGGAACCGGAAGCCGAAGCGGGACAGCAAGACGCCGGGCCGGCGGAGGCCGAAGCGGTCGCCGGAATCCCGGCGGAGGCTTCAGTGGCAGTTGCGCCGGAAGAATCTCCGGCGGCGGAGGATGCCCGCGAGGAGGAAGCCGCGCCGGCCGGGCATCCGGCGGAGACAGGCGCTTCTGATACGATGGAAAATACCGGGACCGGCGACGAAGTGAAAGACAGCAAAAAACAGCAAGGGCAGAGCCCGTCTGAATGAATCAGACGATTTTAAATATGAGTAAGATCCGCATCAATGTACTTGCGCGGGAGCTCGAGGTGAAGTCGCACCTGATCCTCGATCTTCTGCCCGAGTTTGGAGTGACCGAGAAGATGACGCACTCCAGCTCGGTGGACGACGACGTAGCCGACCAGTTGCGCAGGCGATTTGGCGTGCCCGTCCCCGGCGAGGGGGGCGGTCCCGAGGCGCCGGCGCGCCTGGCCGAGATTGAGCCGCCCGTCCGGCTGGCCGCGGAAGTTCCTGAAGCCCCGGCGATGGAAGCCAAAACCGCCGAGCCCGCTGCCGCGCCGCACATCGTGGAAGCCGATGAGCCCCCGGCGCCCGCCGAGGTCCCGGTATCCACGAAGCCGTCCGCCCCCATCCGGCCGCCACTGGCGTCGCCTGGTTCCGCGCCGGCGTCCACTGCGTCCAGCCCGGCTCCCGGCGCGCCTTTGCGT
>JACXTT010008430.1_pt1 | contig 14279 bp, 11 predicted proteins | sample 9270951 | NCBI WGS metagenome assembly JACXTT01 (sample SAMN15532306, study PRJNA645909) | rock metagenome | isolation source: weathered quartz diorite | place: Puerto Rico | collected 2017-06-21 | reverse complement strand
GCGGGCTGGTCCGCGCGGGGGGCAGCCACGATGCGCTCCAGGCGCGTGCGCTCGGGGCGCGCCGTCGGACCGGCGGGGTCGGCGGCCGGGCGCCGGCAGCCCGCGAGGACGAGCGCCAGCAGCAGGAACGAGCGGGGTGGACGCACGCCCTGGTTCTGCGCCAAGTCGGGGACCGGCTTCAAGACAGCAATCCGGCTATGCCTCCCTCCGCCGCCACCAGCGGAGCGCAGTCAGGGCCACCTCCACGACGACGAACAGCACCCCCAGCCGGATCGCGATCTGCTGGAGCCGCGTCTTCCAGTCGATCGGAGCCGCTGCGACCACGCGGATCGTCCCGGGAAGCAGCGTCGCGGTCTCCGTCTCCGCCGTCGTCGCGCGTACGACGACCTGCACCCCGTAGGAGCTGCCGGCCAGCGCGCCGTGGACCTGCACCGGCACGCTCAAGGTCGCGGGCTTCCCGGGCACTGCGTCGACGCGGCCGAGGTCCTGCCAGCCCCCCAGCTCCTCCGGCAGGAGGATGCCTGCGGTCAGCTTCCGCGACGTCGGGAGGTCGTTGTGGACGGTCACCGCGAGCCGCCCCTCGACGTCGAGCGAGAGCGGCGCCACGCTGCCGCGGACCCCGATCGGTGCGGAGCTGCCGACGTCGACCAGCGCGGCCGAGACCGCGGAGTACCCGCGATACCCGCCGTCGTTGTACGAGACCGTGACCAGCAGCGGGTAGCGGCCGTTGTGCGGCGGGCGCGGCAGCTCGACGGTCCACTCGTGACCGCTGCCGGGCGTCAGCTTCTCGGGCAGCCCGTTCCGCACCGCACCCTCGAAGCGGACGCGCGGGATCACGTCGTTGGCGACGTCGCCGCCGCGGTTCTGGACCCGCACGACGGTGCCGACGGCGTCCGCGCGGACGGCGGGCACGAGCATCACGTCGAGCGTGATCACCGCCCGGGCCGGCGCCGCCGCGAGCACGACGACGAGCGCCAGGCCCGCAGCGACCCGGCTCAGCACCGCTCGCGCACGGCGCTCACGCCGGCTGCCGACGAACCACGCGCCAGAGCATGGTCGCGATCCAGAGCGCCGCCAGCACGCCCGCGCCGACGTACAACACCTGCTTCTGCTTGTCGTACGACGGCGGCGGCTCGATCTCGACCACCCCCGAGGAGACCAGCGTCTGGTGCGCGTCACCGTCGTCGTACTCGAGCACGACGAAGACGGGGTAGCGGCTGCCCTCCTTCGCGGTCCGGTTCACGAGCGGGACGGAGATCGGCTTCTTCTCCCACGCCGTGAGCGTGATCTCTCCCGGTGCCTCCTTCGCCTCGATGCCCTCGGGCACGATCACCGACGGCGTCACCTTGCGCTCGGTCGCAGACAGGTTGGCGGCGGTGGCGTCGATCGAGCCGGCGCCGGCGAGCGTCGTCGCCGCGATCTTCTCGATGCCGACCTTGGCCGGGGGCGGGCTGCCGTTGGTGACGGTCGCCGCATGCATGGCCTGGAACGGCCACGAGGCGGCGTCGGTGTAATCGACAGCCACGCTGAACGGCCACCGGCCGGTGCCGAGCTTGTCGGCGGACAGCGAGAGGGTCTGGTCCATCGAGGCGCCCGGCTCGAGCGAGGGCCGCACCTGCCCGCGCGCCTCCTGGCCGTGGAACCGCAGCACCGGCGTGACCGACTGCGCGGCCTCGTCGCCGGAGTTCTTCACCGAGACCTTCACCTGGAGCTTGCCGTCCGCGAGCTCCGCGGTCGACGTGATCGAGATGCTGATCGTGCCGGCGCGGGCCTGGGAGACGAGCAGGCCTAGGGAAAGGACCGTGGAACACCACCGCGTCATCATCATCGCGCCCCCTTACACCAAGAGGCGACGGAGCAAAACGGGCGGTCGCCTCAGGACTCGTGACGCGGGGTCAGCTTGGCGATGAGACGCGCGCGGAGCCGTCTGAGGTAGAGCCCGAAGCCGACGGCGACCGAGAGCGCGAGCGTGCCGCGAGCCGCCGATCCCTCGCCCCCCCCGGCGAACTCCCAGGCCGCATACGCGAGCGCGCCCAGGAAGGCGGTCGCGATGGTGAGGCGATGGACCCAGGCGACCGGGCCGGGTCCCGCATTCGGGCTCGACACCGGTTCGCTGTAGCAGAGGACCGACGCCGAGAATACGGCGGCACTACCGCCGAACGCGGAACACCGCCAGGAGACGAGGGCGCACGCCCGCCACTGCTACGGGCACGCCTGACCCGGCCGGCGCCAGCACTGCGCGACCGGAAGGATTACGGCACCCGGACCCGGCAGGCCGGACACGCCGTCGACCGCGGCGTTGGTCCTGTCCACGCAGAACACGCTGACGAGCCGCATGCCCGCCTCCCCGCCTACCCCGACCTTGGGATAGGCCGCATCGGGCCACGCGGGAGTCGGGATCTCGGGCGCGCCCGTGCGAACGATCTCGCCGCCCCCTGCGGTCGCGAAGCAGGGCGTGTGCTGGGCGTTCTGGCAGCAGAGCTGATGGACGCCACCCTTCACCGGAGGCGACGGGAGACACGACGCGGTACACGACGCGGCGCCACACGAGTCGTCCTGCGTCTGCCCCGCGCAGGGTTTCGCCCCGGTCAGCGTGCTGGTCGCCGTCGTCAGCGGATCGAGGTCGACCGGCAGCGTCGCGACCTTGATCTGCGCGAGCCCGCCGGGCGGGCAGTCGCGCGAGAGCGTGTACAGCGCATTCGAGATCGGGGGGTTGTCGCTGTTCACGGTGACGATGCCCTCGGTCGTGCAGGCCTGACCCTTCCTCGGTCCGCTGCTGCACGTGCCCGATGCGCCGATCGTACTCCCCGTGCACTTCGGGCAGACGCTGAGGGTGGGAGTCACCCACACGTCGGAACTCAGCTTCACGTGCGCGCTGATCTCGCCGGTCTGGAGGTTGCCCTGGCCGGTGATCGTCGCCTCCGCGTAGCGGTTGACGACGCAGACCGGGAGGCCGCCCGCCACCAGCGGAAGCGGGGCGCCGAAGGCGGTGCCGTTCAACGACGGTGCCCCGCCGACGGCGGTCGTGCCCGAGAGATCGCAGAGCGGATCCGTCGCCGCATCGCATCCCGAGGCACAGAACCGGAACGTCGTCCCGACCGGCACGAGGAAGTCGTGCGAGACTCCCGTCCAACCGAGGTCCAGGTCGGAGCCCTCGGTCACCACGAGATCGAGCTCCGACGGACCGTCGGCGGCGGCCGGACAGGGCTCGGTCGTCGTGGTGGTGGTACCGATCGTCGTCGTCGTGACGGAGGGCGGCGTGCAGAGGAGCTTGAAGCGGTTCGCGTCGAGCGCCGGCAGGCCGCTGGAGCGAGCGCGCAGCTTGACGGTCACGGGCAGGCTCCGTCGCTTGTGGACGCGCCCGCGCAGCCGCACGCGGACTGCGTTCGGCGCACCGCAGGTCGCCGTCGTGACCGGCACCGCCGGGAGCGCAAGATGGAGGACGTTCTGCGAGAACTTCTCGATCGGCTTCGGCGTGCAGCCGGGGATGTCGGTCTGCGCCGCGCAGACAGTGATTTGGAACTCGCACTTCCCGTCGGCGCTGCCGTCGGCGTCGCATGAGGGATCCCCGTCGGTGCAGTCGACGACGCCCCTCGACGTCTCGGTGACCCCGTCGAACTCTGCGTAGCAGTCGCTCGGCGTCGCCGCGCCGCCGCTCACGCGGGCGACGGCGGGGCTGCGGAAGCTCGACACCACGAACACGGCGAGCCCGAGCATCGATCGCATCGGCATCCGAAACCTCCCAGCACGCTGCAGTTTCAGACCCCGACCCCGGACGGGGACACCGCGGCCGACGTGAGCGGAGGGGACCGCACTCCGCCGGCCGGGCGCCACATCCGGTTCCCTCACGGTGCCACCGGAATGGGCGGTGGCACCTGGAAGTCCGGGAAGACGGTCATCGGTGCGGCCGTCACGATCGGCCGCCGGGAGGGAAACGGGTGCGTGCCGGACGGCGGCTGCCGGAGGACGAGCCGCGCCTCGACGACCCCGACCCTGCCCAGCTGCCGCAGCTCGGCGAGTGCGTGCGTCACCTTCGCACGCGTCGCCACCACCAGCGCCGCGAGATCATCGTGCCGGAGCGGGACGTCGATGCAGATGCCCTCGCGGCACGGGCGTCCGAAGTCGCGCGCCAGCACCTCCAGCTCGTGCAGGACGCGCACGCGGAGCGGCATCATGAGCAGCACGCACTTGTCGTGGAGCAGGACGGAGAGCAGCCGCCAGCTGCCGGCGAGGAGCCGGAGCGCGTCGCCGGGCGGGAGCCCCGCCACGACCGCGCTCACGATCCCGGGCGGGAGCAGCGCCACCGTCGACGGCATGTGCGCGACCGCGCCGAAGAGCGCCTGGCGCGGGCGCTCGAGCGACGGCGCCACCCCGAACAGGCGCCCCGGGCCGGCGAGATATGCGGTCATCTGGTGCCCGCCGGGGCTCGTGCACACCAGACGCACGGCCCCCTTCACGACGACGGCGGCCAGGTCCCGCCTGTCGTCGGCGGCGAGGATCGACTGGCCGCGGCGCCAGAGCGTGATGCGCGCGTGCGCCGCGAGCACGTCGACGGCCGCCGCGGTGAGTCCCATCTTGGGTGCGGCGCGCGCGAGCAGCGCGCGCAGCGTCGCCTGGGCATGCGCAGTGGTCGAGGGGTCGAGCGGGGTGTCCGCGTCGGTGTCTGCCATGCCGCCAACATACGCGACGGCGGACGCCGGTCGTCCCCCCGGCAGTGCCGGAGGACGCACGTTGGCGGGGAAATCCGGTGTCGCAGAGCACACCGGGGCTCGCCCCTGGCGCTAGTGGCAGCCGATGGGCGACACGAAGCCGGTCGCCGGCGCGCCCGCCGCGATCCAGTCCTCGATCAGCCGGATGCGGAGCGAGTCGAGGCGCTTCAGCCCGCGCGGCATCCGCTCCCCCTCGCCCGCGACCAGCATCCCGCGGAGCTTGTCGAGGATGAAGCTGTTCTCGGGATGTCCCGGGTCGACACGCAGCTTGCCGGCCGCCTGCGCGACCGGGTTCTGGGGCGGCACGCCGACGAGGCTGGCATACGCTTCGCCGGGCGCGAGCGACATCTGATGCACGTCCTGGGCGATGTTGTGGCACGTCGAGCGCGCGCAGGTGGGGAAGATGTGCGCCTCGATCTGCTGGAACGTGGACGTGATCCCGTCGCACGGCGCGCTGCCAGCGGCGGGGATGCAGGTCATCGTGAGGCGATCCTTGTCCTCGACGCTCGACCCGCCGACGAAGGACCGCAGCGACTTCCGTCCGCGGCGATAGAGCGCGACGCCGGTGGTGCGGAGCCGCACCGGCAGCGCCACCTTCATCGACGACGGCCCGCTGCACACGTCGTGGTCGCTGGCGTCGAGCGGCAGCGTGAGGAAGTCGACGCGGTCCTGCAGCGTCTGGAAGTCGAAGTCGTGGAGCGGATTGGTGTCGGGCTGCGGGTTGTCGATGCCGTAGCTGGTGAGCGCGACGTGGGTGCAGAGCGGCAGCGACGCGTCGGTGACGTTGAGACACACGTCGACGTGGAACGTGCAGGTGCCGGGGGTCGGGTCGTCGTCGCAGCTGGAGTTGTCGACGCACCGGATCTCGCGCGGGTGGGCGAGCGGGAAGTTCGCCGCGGTGCCGCCGAACTCGGCGAGGCAGTCGGTGGTGCCGACGCCGCCGCCCGGCGTGAGCGCCGCGGCGGGCATCGCACACAGCGCGAGCACGAGGAGTGTCCGCCCGAGCATGGTTCAGGTGAGGAATGGGAGCGTCGCGTACGGCGCGCCCGGCAGCAGCGGCACGTGCGCCCCCGGGGTCGCGAGCCACTTGTCGATGACGGTGGCGTACACGCGCCGGAAGTCGATCTGGAACTTGAGGTTCCTGCTGGAGTCGAGGTCGTTGAGCGCCGGCACCGTGCCGTAGACGCCGCCGTTCACCGCATCGCCGATCACGAACAGCGGCGACGCCGCGCCGTGGTCGGTGCCGGCGTTCCCCGCGCCGCCGTTCTCGGCGACGCGGCGGCCGAACTCCGAGAACGTCATCATGAGGATCTTGTTCGAGACCCCCAGGTCCACCATGTCGTCGTGGAACGACTTGATCGCCGTGCTGACGCGCTGGAGCAGCGTCGCCTGCGTGCCGGTGACGCCGCCCTGGTTGGTGTGGTTGTCGAAGCCGCCGATGCGCACGTGGAGGAAGCGCGCCGCGACCGGCGTGGACGGGTGGGTCGCGTCGTAGCGGATGATCGACGCCACCTGCTTGAGCGCCTTGGCGACGCCCGCGGTCTGGCCGTCGAGGTGCGACGACCAGCCGGTGGCGATGGCGGCGTAGTCGTCGATCTTCGACAGCAGCACGTCGCCGGCGGTGCCCACCAGCAGCTCGAGGCCGCTCGCGACCGACGCGTTCGCCTCGACCGCGTACATCGCGTCCAGCGCCGCCTTCTTGGCCGCCAGGTCGGGCGCCATCGGGTCGTCGGTGAGCGTGAAGTCCGCGAGCCGTCGCACCGCGAGCACGTTCGCCTGCTCGGCGATGAAGATCGGGCAGAGCGTCGAGTCCATGTCGACGGCCACCAGGTCGGCGGGGGTGAACGCGGACTCGAGGTAGCGGCCGAACCAGCCGTCGACGAACTGGGTCACGGGGTTGGCGCTGAACCAGATGTCCTCGGAGCGGAAGTGCGACAGGTTCTGGCTCGGATAGCCGACGCCGTTCACGACCGCGACCAGACCCGCGTCGTAGAGCGACTTCATGTCGGCCATGGCGGGGTGCAGCGCCAGGCGGTTGCCCTTGGAGGGATCGACGTCGACCTCGGTGGCCGTGAGTGACGCCGCGGGGATGCCGATGGTCGGGCGGGCGGTGTCGTACAGGGAGCGCTGCGGGAACCCGACGACGTCGTCGATCGGGATCACGGTGTTGAGGCCGTCGTTGCCGCCCTGGAGCTGGACGACGACCACGATGGCGCCCGCCGGCCCCGACGCGAGCGCGTCGCGCGCGCCGAGCATCGCACGCCGGAACGGATGCGGCGCGGCGATGGCCGCGGCCGCGATCGCACCGCGCTGGATGAACTGGCGTCGGGTGATGGCCATCCGCGTTCTCGCCTCAGTGGGTCTGCATGTGCGGCAGCGCCAGCATCAGCGCGACCGCGCCCCGGACCTTCGTCTCGACCACGACCGGGTCGGTGAAGTTCGTCGCGCCCCCGAAGTAGTCGATCAACGCCTGGCGCGTTCCGGTCGGAACGCGGGTCTGGATGTGCAGGCGGCCGAGCAACGCGTCGACGACCTGCGCGGCGTCGGTCGAGGTGGGGTCGAAGAGCTTCGTCGGATAGAGCAGCAGGTCGCTGGTGCGGCCCGCTGCGAGCGTCTGCCCGAAGGCCAGGCGCGCCAGGAACTGCCCCGTGCCGAGCCACGCGAAGCCGTTGTTCCAGCCGTTCACCGACGGCGGATCGAAGAGGTCCATGCCCATATCGGCGAGCCGGTCGGGCAGCGTCTTCGCGTTGGTGCGCGCGCCGAGCGAGCGGATCGCGCCGAACGCGAACTCGCACGGGTTCCGCACCGACGAGGTCTTGGCGGCCTCGCTGTAGAACTCCTCGTGCAGGAAGATCGCGCGCAGCAGGTCGCGGATCACGAACCCGCCCGCGATGAACGGCGCCGTGATCTCGTCGACGAGCGCCTTCGACGGATTCGGGTACGCGAAGTACTCCCACAGCTTCTTGCCGATGAACCGCGGCATGGTGAGCTGGTTGTCGGAGTCGCGGTGCGCGAGGATCGCGTCGAGGACGTTGGTGGCGGGTGGCAGCAGTACGCCGGTCGCGTCGACGACGCCCAGGTTGCCGGTCTTCTGCCCCGGGTTGCCGGCGTAGATGGTCTTCGTGCCGCCGTCGAAGCGGGACGGCAGAAAGAATCCCAGGTCGGTGTTGGCGTCGATCTGCCACCCGGTGAGCGCGCGCGCCATCTCCGACACGTCGGTCTGGGTGTAGTTGGGGTTCCCGTTCAGATCGACGACGCCGAGCGTGAACAGCTCCTGGAGCTCGCGGGCGTAGTTCTCGTTCGGCTTCCCGACCTTGTTCCGGTCGCCGTCGAGGTAGTCGAGCATCGCGGCGTCGCGCGTGATCTCGAACACCAGCGTCTTGAAGTCGCCCATCCCGAACTGCCGGAACGTGCGGTTCTGGTACGACATCCGCCGGTTGTTCTGCGTGACGCTGACGGCGGTCGCGAAGTGGTCGTGCCAGAACAGGCACATCTTCTCCTGGAGCCGGCGCGACGTCGCCTTCACCATCCGTTTCGCCCACCACGAGCGGAGCTTCTGGAGGTCGGCGGAGTCGTCGTCCGACTTGCCGGGGCCCTTCGACTTGCTGGGCGTGATATCGACCAGCTTCTCGACCGCCTTCGCCTGGCCGAGCTTGATGGTCTTCGCGACGTCCTTGTCGTCGCCGCCGAACCCGGCGCGATTCAGCAGGTGCGCAGCGTTGTCCTGGTCCCAGGTCGCCATGGTGGTCGGGGCAGCGCGAAGCCGGGCGACGCTAGCCCCGAGCGTCCGCCCCTGTCAACGAGAATTGTGCGGACCGTTGATCGTCGGCGCGTCGGCAGGCAGACTTCGCGACCGTGCGCAGGACGTTCCGCTCGAGCTGCGGCCCTTTCGTCCCAGTCGCGCTCGTCGCGGGCGTGGCGTGCGGGATTGCTCCCGCGGCGCCGACGGCGATCCGCGTGAACGCGGAGCTGCTGCCGTGGGCCGACGTCTCGCACTATCGGACCTACCGGTGGTGGGCGCAGCCGCTCGATCAGGGCCGCGGCGGGTACGACGAGCGCGAGGCGCTGCTCGACTGGCGGGTGCGACACGCCGTCGAGCGGGAGCTGGCCGCGCACGGCTACGCGCCCGCGGGGACGGGCCCCGCCGACTTCGTCGTGTCGTACGACGTCCGGCTCGAGGACGCGTCGACGTCGTCGTTCCAGGACTACCTGCAGTACCGCGCCGAGGGCGACGGAAAGGACATGGGCGACTCGTTCATCGGGTACGAGCGCGGAACGCTCATGCTCGAGGTCCACGACGTCGCGACCCGTCGCGTCGCCTGGCGCGGCACCGCGAGCGCGATCGTCGAGCACGACGCGCGCGGTCAGCGCATCGATCCCGCGGTGCAGCAGATGCTCGCGCAGTTCCCGGCGGCGCGCTGAGCTACGACTTGAGCAGGCTGCGGAGCACGTAGGGCAGCAGCCCGCCGTGCCGGTAGTACTCGACGTCGTCGGGCGTGTCGACGCGGGCGGTGACCTGGAACTCCTTCACCTTCTTGTCCTCGCCGGTGGCACGCACGGTGAGCTTCTTCCCCGGCGTCAGCCCGTCGGCGACGCCGCCGACGTCGAAGGTCTCGCGGCCCGTCAGGCCGAGCGACTGATGGCTCTGCCCGGGGAGGAACTCGAGCGGGAGCACACCCATGCCGACCAGGTTGCTGCGGTGGATGCGCTCGTAGCTCTCCGCGATCACCGCGCGCACGCCGAGCAGCAGCGTCCCCTTGGCGGCCCAGTCGCGCGAGGACCCGGTGCCGTACTCCTTGCCGGCCAGCACGACCAGGGGCGTCCTCTCGGCCTTGTACTTCATCGCGGCGTCGTAGATCGCGAGCCGCTCGCCGTCGGGGAGATGGACGGTGACGCCACCCTCGACGCCCGGCACGAGCTGGTTCTTGATGCGGATGTTCGCGAACGTGCCGCGGACCATCACCTCGTGGTTGCCGCGCCGCGCGCCGTAGGAGTTGAAGTCCTTCGGCTGGACGGCGTTCGCGACCAGGTAGCGGCCGGCCGGGCTGTCGGACTTGATCGAGCCGGCGGGCGAGATGTGGTCGGTCGTGATCGAGTCGCCGAGCAGCGCCAGCACGCGCGCGCCGCGGATGTCGGTCGGCGTGCCGGGCTCCTTCTGCATGCCGTCGAAGAAGGGCGGCGCCTTGATGTACGTCGACGACGCGTCCCAGGCGTAGAGGTCGCCGGTCGGGACCGGCATGCTCTTCCAGAGCGCGTCGCCGTCGAAGACCTTGCCGTACTCGTCGCGGAACATCTCGGCGGTGACGCTCCGGACCGCGCTGCGCACCTCGTCCTGCGTCGGCCAGACGTCGCGGAGGAAGACCTTGGCGCCCTTCGCGTCGGTGCCGAGGGGATCCTTCTCGGGGTCGAAGTCCATCGTGCCGGCGAGCGCGTACGCGACGACCAGCGGTGGCGACGCGAGGTAGTTCGCGCGCACCTGGGGGTTGATGCGCCCTTCGAAGTTCCGGTTGCCGGAGAGCACGGCCGCGGCGACGAGGTCGCCGGCGTCCACTGCCTTCGACACCTCGTCGGGCAGCGGGCCGGAGTTCCCGATGCAGGTCGTGCAGCCGTAGCCCGCCAGGTTGAAGCCGAGCTTCTCGAGGTCGGCGAGGACACCGGCCGCACGGAGGTACCGCGTCACGACCTTCGAGCCCGGCGCGAGGCTGGTCTTCACCCACGGCCGGACGCGCAGCCCGCGCGCCGCCGCCTTGCGGGCGAGGAGTCCCGCGCCCAGCATCACCGCCGGGTTCGACGTGTTGGTGCAGCTCGTGATCGCCGCGATCACGACCGAGCCGTGCGCGAGCGTCCCCTGCTGCCCGCCGATCGCGACCGGCACCGTCGCAGCGGCCTTGGCCTTGTCCTTCAGCAGCTCCGGGAGCGCCTGCTGCCACGACTGCTTCGCCTGCTTGAGCGGCACGCGGTCCTGCGGGCGACGTGGACCGGCCAGGCTGGGCTCGACGGCGCCGAGATCGAGCTCGAGCGTGTCGCTGAACACGGGCTCGGTCGCCGTCGGCGTCGAGAACAGGCCCTGCGTCTTGGCGTACGCCTCGACGAGCGCGATCTGCCCCGCGTCGCGGCCGGAGAGCCGGAGGTAGGCGAGGGTCTCGTCGTCGATCGGGAAGAAGCCGATCGTCGCGCCGTACTCGGGCGCCATGTTCGCGATCGTCGCGCGGTCGGCGAGCGACAGGCTCGCGATGCCCGGGCCGAAGAACTCGACGAACTTGCCGACCACGCCCTTCTTCCGCAGCATCTGCGTCGCGGTGAGGACGAGGTCGGTGGCGGTCGCACCCGGCGGGAGCTTGCCGGTCAGCTTGAAGCCGACGACCTGCGGGATCAGCATCACCGTCGGCTGGCCGAGCATCGCCGCCTCGGCCTCGATGCCGCCGACGCCCCAGCCGACGACGCCGAGCCCGTTCACCATCGTGGTGTGCGAGTCGGTGCCGAGGACGGTGTCGGGGTACGCGATCGGACGGCCGTTGTCGGGCCGCTGGAAGACGACCCACGCCAGGTACTCGAGGTTCACCTGGTGGACGATGCCGGTGTCGGGCGGGACGACGCGGAAGTTCCGGAACGCGCCCTGCCCCCAGCGGAGGAACCCGTAGCGCTCGCGGTTGCGCTCGAACTCGAGCGCGACGTTCTTGTGGAAGGCGTCGGCCGAGCCGAAGTAGTCGATCTGGACCGAGTGATCGATCACGAGGTCGGCGGGCTGGAGCGGGTTGATCAACGCTGGATTGCCGCCCATGCGGCGCATCGCGTCCCGCATCGAGGCGAGGTCGCAGACCGCGGGGACGCCCGTGAAATCTTGGAGAAGGACACGCGCCGGCATGAACGGGACTTCGCGCTCGGGGGTCTTCTTCGGGTCCCACGCGAGCAGCCCGTCGATGTGCGCCCTGGTAACGGTCCGGCCGTCCTCGAGGCGGAGCAGGTTCTCGAGCAGGACCTTCAGCGAGACCGGCAGGCGCGCGGCGCGATCGCCGAGCCGGTCGAGCCGGTAGAACCCGAACTCGCTGCCCCCGACCTTGAGCACGTCTCGGGTTCCGTAGCTGTCGAGCTTGGTCGCCATGCCTCCGAACATATCGTGCGAAGGCGCGAGGTTCTACGGGGGCGATGGCCCGAGGTTTTTTTCAGTACCCTTTTTTTCAGGGAACGCGATAGAAGAGAGCCATGAGGAAGATCGCGCTGGTCGCCCTCCTCGCCACCATCACGCTCGTCCCGATCGCGCGCGCCGGAACGCCGGAATCGGGCTTCGCCGACACCGCGGCGGCGACCAGCCTGAATCACCCCACCGCACTCGCCTTCCTACCAGACGGCACGTTCGTCGTGACGGAGCAGCCGGGCGATCTCGTGCTGGTGAACGGCGGCACCCAGACCACGCTCGGCGCCATCGACGTCTGCTACGACGGCGGAGAGATGGGTCTCCTCGGCGCCGCGATCGATCCGAACTTCACGAGCAACGGCTTCATCTACCTCTACCGCACCAACGGCACCGCCACATGCGGCGGCGGTCCGGGTCGCGTGAACGAGGTCGTGCGCGTCACCAAGACCGGCAACAGCATCGGCAGTCTCACGGTGCTCCTCACCGGAATGCGCACCGACGGCGGCAACCACAACGGCGGCGTGCTGCGTATCGGACCCGACGGCAAGCTCTACGTCGGCGTCGGCGACACCGGAAACGGCGATAACCACCTCCCGATCGGATCGTCGACGAACCCGTATGCGGGCGACGTGGGGTCGCTGGAAGGGAAGATCCTCCGTCTGAACCTCGACGGCTCGATCCCGTCCGACAACCCGTTCGTCAGCACCGTCGGCGCGCGCGGCGAGGTCTTCGCGTACGGCTTCCGGAACCCGTTCCGCATGAGCTTCGAGCCGACGACGAACGCGCTCTGGGTGGGCGACGTCGGTGACCTCACCGTCGAGGAGGTGGACATCGTCACCCCGGGCGGGAACTACGGCTGGCCGGCCTGCGAGGGCGACCTGCCCACCGTCGCGTGTGCGATGCCGGGCTTCACCGCACCGATCTTCACCTACGACCACAGCGGCAGCGGCTCGCTCGGCGGCTGCCTGATCGGCGGCGCCTTCGGCGGCACGGCCATGGGTGCCTTCGCCGGCGAGTACTTCTTCGGCGACTGCGACACCAGCAACGTCTACCACGCGACGCTCAACGGGACCCACGACGGCATCGTCGGCACGGGAGTCCTGGCGTCGGGCAACGCCGGCACGCCGGCGGACTTCGTGCCGGGACCGAACGGCGAGATCTACTACGCCGCCAACACCGACGGAGATATCCGGAAGCTCGTCGCCGCCAACGCCGGCGTCGAGGCGTTGATCAGCGGGAAGATGCTCTCGCTGCGCGCGAACCCGACGTCTCCCACGCGGAAGACGGTCTCCTTCAGCAGCAAGGACCCGTCGATCACGCTGGGCGCCGGCAACGGCACCGCCGACGATCCGACGATCAGCGGCGCCACGCTGCGCGTCGTGGGTGGGTCGTTCGACGACACGTACAACCTGCCGGCGAGCGGCTGGCAGTACATGTTCAAGCCGGGCCAGGGGAAGGGCTACAAGTACAAGGACTCGGCGCAGGCGAACGGGCCGATCAAGACGGCCTCGATCAAGCCGGGGAAGTTCCTGAAGGCGTCGGGCAAGGGCATGGCGCTCGGCCACACACTCGCAACGGATCCTCAGCCGGTGTCGCTGGTGTTCTCCAGCGGACCGAAGCCCTACTGCATGAGCTTCGGCGGAACGATCAAGTTCAAGGTCGACCGCAGCTTCAGCGCGAAGGACGCCCCGGCGCCGGCGAGCTGTCCGTAGCGTCTCGCGCCGTCTCAGCGCCCCGGAGCAGCAGCTCCGGGGCGTGACGGGTGAAGAACTCGTCGCACCACAGGCAGTGGTTGCCGAGTTCCCGACTTCGACGCGTGCCTTCTTCCTCCGAGATCCCGAGGTACTCGCCCATCTTCTCCGGTCGTCCCTCGTTGAGCGCGCGGTACACCGGGTGGCGCGCGCACCGATCCAGCATCGCGATCAGCGGCTCGGCCCGGAGGTCGCCGATCGGCCGGCACGTCATCGGGCAGCAGGGGTAGACGTCGGCGAGCTGGACGTTCACCTCGCACCCCTGCCCGCGGTAGTCGAGGAAGCCCTTGGCGCCGCTCCAGCGCGCGCAGAAGTCGTCGGCCGGCGTCGCGCGCGTGAGGCGGTTCGTCAGCGCGCGGCCACGCGGCCAGAGCGGGCCGATCCAGAGATCCTCGGTGGCGCCCCAGAACGCGTACGTCGGCACCGCGGGGGCCGCGGCGCCGGGGCCGACGGCGGTCGCCTCGCGCATGCCGCGCGACCCGAACAACGCCTCGAGCCGGCCGCGGCGCGCGAGCGTCGTCTTCGGGTGGAACCTGTCCATGCTCGAGATGTCGACGCGGCGGACGCGGTGCGCGAGCAGCCGGTCGAGCATCGCGGCGTCGAGCAGGTCCCCGTTGGTCTGGACGTAGAGGGGGGTTCGATCGCCGTAGCGGTCGTGGAGCGCGGTCACCGCCCGGAAGAGCA
>JACXTT010008429.1_pt1 | contig 14280 bp, 11 predicted proteins | sample 9270951 | NCBI WGS metagenome assembly JACXTT01 (sample SAMN15532306, study PRJNA645909) | rock metagenome | isolation source: weathered quartz diorite | place: Puerto Rico | collected 2017-06-21 | reverse complement strand
TGGTCCTGTGGTTCGGCGTGCTGGTGCCGAAGTTCAAGCTTCTCGCCAGGCGGATCGAGCTGGAGTAGCTGTCGTAGCCGCCAGCGAGAGACAAGAGAACCGCCATGCCGTACATCCTCTTCTTGACGGGCAAGCTGGCTGAGCCGTCGCTGCGTCGGCTGCTGGCGGAGTTGGCGCCGCGCGTCGGGTTCGAGTACAGCGTGGCGGTGTTGCCAATCAGCGTCGCGGCCCTGGCGACGACGACGTGGATCGCTCGGCACTTCACGCCGGCGGAGCGGGCCGATCGCATCCTGTTGCCGGGGCTGTGCAACGGCGCGCTGGACGTGCTCAAGCAATCGTGGGGTGATGTCTTGATCGAAAAAGGCCCGGGTGATCTGCGCGACTTGCCCGACTATTTCGGCAGTGCGAGCAAGACTGACTACGGCGCGTACGACATCGAGATCCTGTTCGAGATCAATCACGCGCCGCGGCTGGCATTGAGTGATCTTGTCGCTCAGGCGAAGAAGGCGCATGCCGAGGGGGCCGACGTCATCGACCTGGGCTGCGATCCGGGCGCGCGTTGGGCCGGCGTTGCCGACGCCGTCAAGGCGCTGAAGGACGAGGGGCTGCGCGTCTCGCTCGACAGTTTCGATCTGGTCGAAGCCGAGCGAGCCGCCAGGGCGGGGGCGGAGCTGGTGCTGAGCGTCAATCGCTCCAATCGCGACGCGGCCTGCGGTTGGGGCTGCGAGGTCGTCGCTGTCCCCGATACGCCAGCGCAGTGCGAAGGGCTGGCGGAAACCGTCGAGTTTCTGCAAGCGCGCGGCGTGCGTTTCCGCATCGACCCCGTCCTTGAGCCAATCGCGTTTGGCTTCGCGGCGTCGCTGGGGCGCTATCTCGAAACGCGCAAGCGCTATCCCGACATCGAGATGATGATGGGCGTCGGCAACCTGACCGAGCTGACCGACGCCGACTCGGCGGGCGTCAACGTCCTCTTGCTCGGCTTCTGCCAGGAGCTCGGCGTTCGCAGCGTGTTGACCACCGAGGTCATCAACTGGGCGCAAAGCAGCGTGCGCGAGCTGGACCTGGCGCGGCGTCTGGTCCATCATGCCTGCACGGAACACGTCTTGCCGAAGCGCCGCGAGCCGAGCCTTGTCCTCCTGCGCGATCCGAAATTGCGCGCGCACGGCGACGAAACCTTGCGCGAGCTGGCGGCCCAGGTGAAGGACCGCAACTTCCGCCTCTTCGCCGAGCGCGGCAAGCTGCACGCCATCAACGGCGACATGTGGCTGCAAGGAGATGACCCGTTCGAGTTGTTTGCCGAGATGCAGAAACGGACCGACATCGACCCGGCCCACGCGTTCTATCTCGGCTACGAGCTAGCGAAGGCGCTGACGGCGCTCACGCTCGGCAAGAATTACGTGCAAGATCAGGCGCTGCGCTGGGGCTTCTTGACGTTGCCGGAGAAGAGCGGACATTCGACGAAATAATCGGTCGTCCCTCTTCGTTTCGCGCCCGCGCGATACCGCGTTGTTCCCGATCGTGCGCTGCGGGCGCTAAACGAAGGGCGGTGGTCTTGTCCGTGATCATCGTGTGTCGGCCAATGATCAGGCCCAGGACGAACATCAGGATCAGCAAGAGCACGATGACGCCCAGCGACACGATCAACATTCCCAGCGGCAGAAATAGCCCGAGGCGCTTCGGCGGCGCGGCGGGCGTCGGCACGGGGACATCCGGCAGCGGCGCGGGTTCGGTCGGCACCGTCGCGCTCGGACGCTCCGGCGTAGGCTGCGGCGCGGCGTTGAGTGCCTGCTCGAAGTTCTTGTCCTCGAACGCCGCGGGGCCCGCAGCCTGCTCGGCAGGCGATTCCGGCGGGTCCGGCGCGTCCATCCCCTCCGGCACCGGCACGATGATCTCGCCGGCGCACTTCGGACAGCGCACCACCTTCCCCGCCTTGCGGCGTGAGATTCCCATCAGTTGATTGCAATAGGCACAGCGAAATCGGATCGGCATACGTTTCTCTCGGCTTGCCGCTAGCGGCTTGGCGTTCGTGCGGCGCCACGCGAATGCGAAGCCGCTAGCGGCGTAGCGTATTTTCGTGAAAGTTGGGGTTTGTTGCAACTCTTCCTTGCATCAACTTGCCGTTTCGCGGAAAATAGGGGAGCATGATCTCGGGGAAGGTCCACAGCGAGGGTTGCCATGACGCCAATGCGCTGGTCGATGAGTTTGCTTATTCTCGCATCTTTGGCGCTGTCCGCGTCGTCGCAAGGGTTGAAGCGGCGCGACGCCATCGTCGTTTACAAGGACGGATTTTCCGTCAAGGGGAGTGTCAAGGAGGATGTGGCCAAGCTCATTTTTGACCCCGAGACCGGCCGGGCCTTCACCATTCCATCCGGTAATTTCCACATCGACGACGACGTACGCACCATTCGCTTTAGCCCGGGGAACGTGGCGAGCGTCCGCCAGCTGCTGGCCAGCGAGGTCGTCGAGTCCCGCCCGATCGTGCGTATTCCCTCCATCAATCAGACGACCCCGCTGCGGCCGACGTGGACCCTCGACGGCATCAGCGAGTGGACCGATAAGGGCGAGCGCACCGTCAGCTTCAGCACGCCTGAGGGAGCGAAGACCATGAGGCAGAAGGTCGGCCTCATGACGCCACGATTCACCTGGGTTTGTACGCTCGACGGGTACAAGTGGAACCTGATGTACGCCACGCAGGAGTTCGAGCCGAAGAAAGCGCGCGAGATCTTGCTGCAAATCTTCAGCGAGGTGAAGCCTCTCAAGGACATGAAGCCGCCGCAGAAATTCCTCAAGGTAGCAGGCTTCATGCAGGAGGCCGGTTGGTTCAACGAAGCGGAGCGGGAGCTCGTCGCTATCACCGAGAACTACCCGGATGAGAAGAAGGCGGCCGACGAGATGCTCGTCAAGCTGCGCAAGGACCGCGCCGATCTGTTCGTCGAAACGATCGATCAAGCGCGCAAGGTCGGCCAGCACGAACTCGCGCTGGAACGCCTTGACAGCTACGATAGCCAGGACCTGCAAAAGATCGTCTCCCCCGCCGCACGCGACAAGGGCCGCTCTTTGAAGGAAGACTACGACAAGGAAAAGACCGCGCTCGCGCAAGCGCGGAAGCACCTCAAGGAGCTGCCCGCTCATACCAAGGCGAAGGTGAAATGGACCAAGGCGCTGGAGTTCATCGGCGCCGAGCTCAACCTCGACACCGTCGATCGGCTCGAAGAATTCCTGCGCCAGGCGGCGCAGTTCGAGCGGCAGCGCAAGGACAAGGTCGAGCTGACGCACAACGCCGAGCAGGTGCTGGCGTTTGCCGTGACGAGCTGGCTGCAAGGCAAGGAGCAGTCCTTCAAGGACCCGGAGTTGGCGCTCAAGCTGATCCGCAGCCGCGAGCTGCTGCTGCAATATTTGCAGCCGGACAATGACGTGGAGCGGCCGGCATTGTTGAGCGGCTTCCAGGGGGACATGAAGTTGCCTCTCGACGTGATGGGCCGGCTCGTTCGCCTGCTCCCGCCGCCGGAAGCGGAGGATGTCAAGAAGCTCGACACCGAGATGCAAACGTGCAAGCTGGCGAGCGGCGAGACCTACCTCGTGCAGCTGCCGCCGGATTATCATCACCAGCGGGCCTATCCGGTGCTGATGGCGTTCCATGCTCGCGATTCCGCTGCCGACACGTTGAAGAAGCTCTCGGCGGAGGCGGCCAAGCACGGCTTCATCCTGGCGGCGCCGCTGTGGGCCGGCAACAAACTCGCGCGTGCCCCAACTTACAAATACAGCCGCAAGGAACATGAGATCGCGCTCGACACGCTGCGTGATCTCAGGCGTCGCTTCCAGATCGATTCGGACAAGGTCTTCTTGTTCGGCTGGGAGCAGGGGGCCTACATGGCGCTCGACGTCGGCCTGGGGCATCCCGATCAGTTCGCCGGCGTCGTCTCCATGAACGGGACCATCGCGCCGTTCGCCAGCCGTTGGTACTGGACCAACGGGCAGTACTTGCCGTTCTACGTCATCGAAGGCCAGCGCAACGCCAGCCACGCGACTACCATGAGCGACTTGTTCAAGGAAAAATGGACGCGTGCGCCATTCGCGTCGCTGTACGTCGAATACAAGGGCCGGGCCTCGGAATGGTACAGCGTGGAAGTCGCCAACATGTTCAAGTGGATGTCGTTCAAGAAGCGTTACCTGCCGCTCGAGGAGCTGGGCAAGCACGATTTTCGCGGCACCGGCCTGTACGAAGAATTCCGCTCCAGCCGAAACATCGACAATCGCTTCTACTGGTTCAGCTGCGAGGCGATCGACGTGCCCCGCCAGTGGGACCACATTGGCAAAATGCCGATCGGGAATTATCAGCCGGCGACGTTCCAGGCGAACATCTCGCTCGGCAACGAGCTGGTCAAGACGACCAAGAAAGACAAAATCTGGAATCGTATCCAGGTCCGCGTTTCGGGGGCGAAGCAAGTAACTTTGTGGCTCACGCCCGACATGATCGACTTCACCAAGCCGCTGGAGACATTCGTCAACGGCCAGCAACAAGGCGGTTTGCGTGACCCCGAGCAACGGCTGGAGACGTTGCTGGAGGAGGTACACCGCTCCGGCGATCGGCAGCGCTTGTACGTGGCGAAGATCGATCTCAAGACATGACAGGCTTCCACGTGATTACTTCCGCGGCACATCAATCGACAGCATCGCTTCGGCAGCGCTCATGCGAACTTCCGCGTCTTCGTCGCTCAGAGCCCTGCGCAACGCAACCAGTGCACGCTGGGCGCTACCGTCGTCGGCGGGACGCCCGAGCCGACCGAGCGTTTCCGCCGCCATTCTTCGCACGCGCACGTCTGGGTCGGTGAGCGCCGACAGGACTTGCGGCAAGGCGCGCTGGGCCGGCGCGCCGCCGACAGCAATCAGCGCCTTCATGGCCGACACGCGATTCTCGACGTCCCAGTTGCGGTTATCGGTGTCGCCGTTGGCGATGATGAAGCCGAGCCAATCGACCGCGTCCTGAGCGGCGGGCCCGAGGGTCTCGATGGCGGCGGCGGCGGCGGCGCTGAGGTCGGGGTCGGGATCGATCAAGAGCGCGCCGAGGGCGCGCACGGCCGGGCCGCCGATTTTCTGCGGCGGCAGGTTGCGGATCGCACGCGCCGCGCCCCAGCGCACAAAACGGTCCGAGTCGCTCAGCGCCTCGGTGATGCCATCCACCGCCGGCGCCGCCTGGTCGCCGAGCTGCTCCAGGAATTCGATGGCGCCCCGCCGCAGCTGCGCGTCGTCCTCACGCAACAGACGAACGAACGATTTCAAGTCGCGCTCGACGATCGGGCCAAGCGGATCGGGCGCCTCGAATAGCTTCAGTACTTCGCCGCGCTGCTCGCGCTTGTCCGGCACGATCTCCTGCAGCGTGTTGACCATCTTCCCGCGCGCATTGGCGATTTGATCGAGCGCCTGCAAGGCGGCCAGGCGGATGTTCATTCTGGAATCATCGACGGCCTCGAGGAGCGGCCCGTTGATCGCTTGCATGGACTTGAAGACTTTTTGCAAATCGGGCTTCAGCGTTCTTTTCTTACCGTCGTTGGCTAACTCCTCTACCGAGGAAAAGTAATCCGCGATCAGCTTGGCCGACGCGGTGATCGCCTGCAGGCAGTAGCCGCGCACCGGCTCGTCGGCGTCGTTGAGCCCGTTGGCGGCGGCGGCGAGGGCTTGTTCCACGGTCTGAAGTTTCTGCGGGCGCTCGAGGATGCGGGCGTTCTTGACCAGTTCGCTCAGGGCATAGGCGGCCAGGCGGCGCGGGCCAACCTCGTCCATGCGCAGGACTTCGTTGAGGAGCGGGAACGCCTCGGCTGGATCGGGCGTGATTTTTCCCAATGCGTGCAGCGCCGCCTGACGCACGGCGACGTTCTTGTCCTTGACGAGCGCCCGGGCCACGTCAGTCAGGCCGCGCGTGAATTTCTGTTTGTTCTTGGCATCGGCCGATTCGCTGTCGGCAAGCTCGGCGATGAGGGTGGCGACGGCGAGCCGCTTGTTCAGATTCGGCTCCGCCGCGGCGCTGCGGATCGCCTTGTTCAGCTTCTCGCCGATCTCGGCGCGATAGCGGTCGATGTCGAGGAGCTTGTTTTCCTTGTCGAGATTGACGTGCTGGGCCCATTGCTTGAGAAAATAGGCGCGGCGAAGCTGCGATACGGTCTTGAGCTCAGGGATGACGGCTTCGATGATCTTGTTGCGTCGGGCCGCCAGTTGCAGATCGGGTTCGAGTCCGCCGACTTCGATCTTGAGCGCGTCGCTCAACCGATCGACCGGATCGGCAGCTCGCCCAGCGCAGGGCAACAGCGCGAGGCTGGCGACAGCGAGGATCCAGGCTACACGGCGGCGTGACACAAAGGAACCCATGGGTTTGGCGTCCTGGTTTTGAGTATCGACCGTGGTCGATTGCAATGTCCGTGACGACTGCTAAACTATCAGCACGGCCCATATAGCCCGCCATTCATGGCGGCTTTGTGGGCAGCCGGATCGGTCGTCATCCCCATTATCGGACTGGGGAGATGGCGGAATACAGCGATTTATTGCAATCTAGCGGAAATAGCAAAACGGGCGGACTTTGGCGAAGGGGCAAACGATGCAGACGCTGCCGGTGATCGACGCCGCCCCCGCGCCGCCGCCGCGCCGTTTGCCCGATTGGCTCAAACGGCCGCTGCCGGTCGGTAATGAGAACTTCTTTACGAATAATCTCTTGCGTGAGCTGAAGTTGGAGACCGTGTGCGAGAACGCTCGCTGTCCTAATCGTCCCGAATGCTACGCCCGCCGCACCGCGACGTTCATGATCATGGGCAACGTCTGCACGAGGCCGTGCGGGTTCTGCTCGGTGCCGCGCGGCACGCCGGAGGATCTCGAATCCGACGAGCCGGAGCGCGTGGCCGAGGCGTCGGTGCGGCTCGGGCTCAAGCACGTGGTCATCACGTCGGTGACGCGCGACGATCTGCCCGACGGCGGCGCGGAGCATTTCTATCGCTGCGTGCTCGCGGTCCGCAAGCGCACCGGGGCCGCGGTTGAGGTGCTGACGCCTGATTTCCTGGGCGATCCGCGCGCTATCGACCGCGTCATCGAGGCCCAGCCGGAGGTGTTCAATCACAATACCGAGACGGTGCCGCGGTTTTACAAGAAGGTGCGCGGCCGGGCCGACTATCAGCGCACGCTGGACTTGCTGGCGCGCGTCAAACGGCAGGCGCCGCACCTTACCACCAAAACCGGCTTGATGCTTGGCCTGGGCGAGACCCGCGAGGAATTGCTGGAGGTGCTCGCCGATATTCGCTCGGTGCGCTGCGACGTGCTGACACTGGGGCAATACCTGACGCCCACGCTGAAGCACGTGCCGGTTGCGCGCTACTTGCCGCCGGCGGAGTTCGACGAACTGGCGGTGCTGGCGCGCTCGCTCGGCTTCCAGCAAGTCGCCGCGGGACCGTTCGTGCGCTCGAGCTATCATGCGGACGAGATGGTTCATCCTTGACTTTCGTGGAGGTCGATCATGAGCTTGATGCGTGACATACTGATGGCGAGGGCAATCTTGCTGACAGGAGCATTTCTGCTGGTCCTTGCCCCGGGTCTTGCTGAGGCACAGGACAAAGACAAGGAGGAGTCGGTAGCCGCGGCACAAATCGCGAAGGTCTATGCCGAAAGCGCGGCGGCATTCGACAAGGCGTATAAGGGCAAGACGCTCACGCTGGAAGGCATTGTCGCCATGTCCGCGGCCAAGGACGGGCAAAAGACCTACCTCATGATCGATGGGTACCAGAAGCCCGGCGAGCCCTTTGTTTCCAGGATTCGTTGCGAGGAATCGAGCCCTGATTTCCAGGGGATTCGCGTCGGACACAAGGTTCGCATAAGCGGCACGGTCCAGGGGCACAAGGACACCTTGGCCGCCCCCGAGTTGCGTGATTGCAAGGTCGTCAAGGTTTTCGCTGCCGACTACCCCCCGAGCATGGCGGTGAAGGAGGAGGTCAAGAAACTTCAGGGCAAGTGGAAGGTCGTTGCCATGCAAGCGAATGGCAAAAAGCTCGAAGGAGCTGAGGCGCCGTTCACCGCCGTCAGCTTCGAAGGTTACAACGTCTACCTGCACCAGGGCAGTCAAGCTCTGCACTTTGGCGTGAGCCTCGATCTGGCCAAGGATCCGAAAGGAATCGATCTGGTCAGCAAACAAACGCTTCCCTCGATCTACCTGCTGGAGGGTGACAACCTGCAACTCTTCCTGCCGGCCCTGTTGAAGTCGGGCGGCTTTCGGCGGGCCAGCGGCTTCGATACTGTCAAGAACGCTGGAATCCTGCTGAAAACCGAACGGCTGAAATGACTCGCAACCATGCCACGCGGCGTTTTTCTATCCCTGGACGGCGTTGACGGCGCCGGCAAATCGACGCAGTGCCGGCTGCTGGCAGGTTGGCTGCGCGCTCAGGGGCATACCGTCGTCACTTGCCACGATCCCGGCGGCACCGAGCTCGGCCAGGAGCTGCGCAACCTCCTCCTGAACTATCGCGGTAAGATGTCGCTGACAACCGAGGCGCTCCTGTTCATGGCGAGCCGAGCCCAGCTTGTCGCCGAGGTGATCCGCCCGGCTCTCGACGCAGGCAGCATCGTGCTTGCCGATCGCTTCCTGCTCGCCAATGTCGTCTACCAGGGGCACGCAGGCGGCATCGACCCGGGCGACCTCTGGAAGGTCGGCCTGTTCTGCACCGACGGGGTCGAACCCGATCTGACGCTGGTGCTCGATCTGCCGCTCGACGTCTCGATGGCGCGCCGTAAGCCGAGCGCCGACCGCTTGGAGAGCCGCGGCGCCGATTATTTCACCAAGGTCCGCGCCGGGTTCCTTGTGGAAGCGCAGCGCCGGCCGGAGCGCGTTCGCGTCATTGATGCGACGAAACCCGCCGATGCGGTGCAAGCACAATTGCAACATGAAATAATGAATGTCAAGCTTGGTTGATCGTGTGTCGCCTTTTGCGGAGCGTCAGGGAGCGAGCCGTGAAAACTGCATTCATTTCATGGATTTCATTCATTTCATATCCGGGGTGTGTGCGTGAAACGATGAAACGAATGTTGTGGGTGCGGGTAACGGGTGGGCGGCCCCAGTAACTCTCTGAAATCTCGATACCGTTGAAACCTGAGGTTGGCTGATTATGTCCTGGTCCCAAATCCTCGGCCATGCCGAACGCATCGACGCCTTCCGCCAGATCGTGATGCGCCATCGCCTGGCCCATGCGTATCTGTTCGTCGGCCCGCCGGGTGTCGGTAAGCGGCGTTTCGCCCTGGAGCTCGCCAAGGCGCTTCTGTGTGAGGACGCCAAATCGCCGCGCAAGCTCGACGCCTGCGACCGCTGCGATGCTTGCCTGCTCGTCGATGCCGGCACGCATCCCGATTTGTTTCAGGTCAGTCGGCCCGAGGACGTGAACGAGTTCCCCATCAAGCTGATCCGCGAATTCTGCGACGGCTTCATGTTCAAGCCCGCGCGCGGCCACGGCAAGGTAGCGATTCTCGACGACACCGACGACTTCAACGAGGAATCCGCGAACTGCTTCCTCAAGACACTGGAAGAACCGCCGCCGGGGTCGTTGCTCATCCTCCTGAGCACCAATCTCGATCGGCAGTTGCCGACCATCAAGTCGCGCTGCCAGGCGGTGCGTTTCGCTCCGCTCGGCGAGGCGCACGTGCGGCAACTGTTGCAAAAGCAAGGCATCGAGGACGCCGCCATGCTCGCCCGCCTCGTGCGGTTGTCGGGCGGCAGTCCGGGGCAGGCGCTGGCGCTCGCCGACGAAGCGCTCTGGAACTTTCGCCATGAGTTGCTGCAAGGGCTCGCCAAGCCGAAGGTCGATAGCTTCGCGCTGGCGCGAAGGTTGGTCGAGTTTGTCGAAGAAGCCGGTAAGGAAACCGCCTTGCAGCGCCGCCGGGCCAATCAGGTGGTGCGCCTCCTGATCGAAGCGTTCACCGACATGCAACGGCTGCGGGCGGGGGCGCCGGCGCGGTCGGCGGAACCGGCAGAGTTGCCCCTCGTGGAATCCTTGGCACAACGGGCCCACGGCGACAAAATCCAGGCCATGCTCGAACGCTGTCTTGAGACGGAGATGCACCTGGGCCGATATGTTCAACTGAGCCTCGTCCTCGAAGGCCTGATGGACGCGCTGGGGCAGGTGCTCGACCACGCGGGGACGCTACCGCTGCGCTATCAGGGGTTTGTGGTTTGAATGCCGCTTGCGGCCTAGCGCTCGCCGGGCGCGCACGCTTGCAACTGAGTGTGCCGAGCGAGCGCTAGGCCGCAAGCGGCAACACCGTCACGGATCGACATCATGAATCGCCTTTGCCGATGGTCCTTTTTCTTGTGCGTCCTGGCCGGATGCAGCACGCATCCGGGGACCGACTTCTGCGATTTCGTGCAACCGGGCAAACTCTATCCGAACAAGGTTCAGCCCTACGGCGGCGTGGCGATCCCGCAAGGTCCGATCATCCCCGTAATGCAAGGCGGGCCGACGTTCCCCGCCGGTCCGATCGTGCCGCCCCCCGCGCCGCTGCCGGGCAATCGTCCGCCCGGCGCCGTCGAACTCCAGCCGCCGCCGCTGCCGCCCGCACCGCCGCCGAATTTCCCGCGTTGATTCGCTTGTTCCGCGCACGTTCCTCGATTACACTGGGATTGCCTTCCATTTCAGCGTCCCGGCCGAGGCTTACTCATGCGCCGCTCCTTGTTGCTCTTCGTCGTCGGCTTGACCAGCTTGCTCGCGTTCGTCCCCAGCGCCGAATCGCAAGGCAAGAAAAAGCCAAAAGCGCCGCTCTGGTCCGATCAGAAGGACGCGTTCGGCGATCCCTTGCCGATCGGCGCCGTCGCCCGAATCGGCACGTCGCGCTATCGCTTGCCGGAGGCGGGCAGCCCGCAGGCGGTCGCGCTCACCCCCGACGGCAAGCTGCTGGCAGTGCTCGGACTCGGCGGCGACATCGAGATCTGGGAGCTGCCTGCCTGGAAACGCCAGCGTCTCCTCCGCGGCCGCTCCTTCGACAAGAACAACCCGCCGCAGTTTCTCGGCCTGACGTTCTCCCCGGACAGCAAGAAGCTCGTCACCTTCTACGCCAATCAGCAGTGCCTCCACGTGATCGATGTCGCGACGGGCAAGGCGCTCAAGAAGCTCGCGCTCGGCAAGAACGACCCCCGCGGGGCGCCGACCCTCACGCTCCTGCGCGATGGGCAAACGTTGGTCGGTTCGTTCAACATCCAGGTGCCGAATGGCAACATGGTCCAGGAGGTGCAGATCTGGGACCTGGCCAAGGACAAGCTGACGCGCTCGTTCCCCATGCCGATGGACCGCTCCGCCGGGCAGTCGCCGCGCGTCATCTCCGCGGATGGCCGTTGGCTCGCACAGGCCTTGCTCGACGAGGAGGCCATCGCCAAGGATAACCGGGTGGACGCCTACATCGAGATCTGGGACCTCAAGACCGGCAAGCTGGCCCGCAAGATCGAGACCGACGGCGGCATGCTCATGCCCAAACTCGCCTACTCTCCCGACGGCAAATGGCTCGCCGCCTCCAACGGCCAGAGCATCCTGCGCATCTACGACGCCGACACCGGCAAGGAACGCCATAACATACGCCTGCGCCGCGCCCCGCTCAGCCACCTCGAATTCTCGCCCGATAGTGCTTCCCTCTATGTCGCCGATCAGGACGGCAAGATCACCCTCTGGGACCCCGCCAGCGGCGAACGCACTGCCAGCCACGCCATCCCCAACTCGAGCGCCGTCCGTCACCTGGTCTTCCAGCCCGACGGCAAGGTGCTCGCCCTCGGCTACGACATGGACGCCGTTCATCTCTGGGAAGTCGCCACCGGCAAGCAGCTCTCGCCCACTGGCGTCCCCGCAAGCGTCATCACCGAGGTGGCGTTCGCCGCCAACGGCGACCTCTTCGTCGCCGCCGAGGACGGCTTCTTCGCCTGGTGGAACCCGCGTACCGGCGCCAAGCTGCGCGACTTGAAGCTCGAACTCCCCAGTCGCGACGAGGACGGCATCTTCCGGGTCGTCGATGTGGATCCGCGCCGCCCCAGAACCGGACTTATTTCCAGCGTCACCATGTCCCAGAACGGCGAGTTTCTCGCCAACACCAATGGCAATAGCCTCTCTTTTCACGACGCCAAGACCGGCAAGCTCCTCTACGACGACGAACTGAACAACGCCGGCGATCGGGCCGTCACCTTTCTCGACGGCGGCAGCAAGGTCGCCGCCATGCAGGGCAAGAAAGTCCGCGTCTGGAACGCGCGCAGCGGCCGCGATCTCGCCGTCTTCAACATCCCACTCCGCAAGCACGAGATAGCCGTCAAGCTCAGCGCGTCTCCGAACGGCAAGCACTTTGCCGTCGTCACGACCACCAATGAAGGCGTCGGCCGCGCCCTCTTGTGGGATGTGGACAGCAAGAAAATCGTCCGCGAATTGCCCGCCGGCCCCGGCAATGCGATCCAGTTCTCCCCCGACGGCCAATGGCTCGCCCTCACGGGCGCCGGCGGACTGGAGACGGCCCAGCTCACGCGCGTCGGCGCCGCCAAGGGGGAGACGCTCCTCAAGCTCGGCGGCGAAGTCCAGGAAATCAGCCGCATCGCCTTCGCGCCCGACGGCCGGCAACTCGCTCTCGCCGTCATCGTCCCCACCGGCGACCGCGACAAGAGCCGGCTCGTCATCTTCGAGATGGCCAGCAAGAAAATCCGCCTCGAACTCGTCGGCCACGAGGCGGGCGTCATCGAAAGCCTGAGCTTCGCGCGCGACGGCGGCCTCCTCGCCAGCGGCGCCAGCGATACGACCGTCCTCGTCTGGCAAGCCGGCCTGCGCGCCTTTCTCGCCTCTCCCCCCGGGAAAGGGGTTGGCGCTGAGGGCAAACCCGCCGCCGCCGCCGATCTAGCCGACTGGTATCAGCAAATTGCCGGCACGAATCCCAAGGCCGCGTTTCAGCACATGATCAAGCTCGCCCAGGTTCCGAAGCAAGCCGTCAAGCTCTTCGAGGACAAGATCGCCCCCGCCAAGAAGCCCGACGCCGGCGAGAAGACAATCCCGCAATGGATCCACGACCTCGGCAGCGGCACCTTCGCCGTCCGCAGCAAGGCCAGCGCCATGCTGCAAAAGATCGGCATGACGGTCGAGCCCGACCTGCGTGCCGCCCTCCCCAAGGCCACCGATGTGGAAACCAAACGCCGCATCGAGGAGCTGCTGGACCGCTTCGCCCTGCACGAATGGACGCAAGAGGAAGTGCTGCACGCCCGCGCCGTCGAGGTGCTGGAGACGCTGGCAACCCCGGAGGCGCGGACGCTGCTCACGCGCTGGAGCGAAGGCGACCCGGGGGCGGTGCTGACGCAGGAGGCGCGCAAGGCGCTCAATAGGTGATCCCTAATTCTTCTTGGAAATCTTCTTGAATTCGATCCCGTGGGGAGGTAATGCGCGAAAAAAGGGGACGCGGACCGTTTCGCCGCGGCTCCTATTCTCTATCATAGCGAAATGCCTCGCCATGCTCGCGTTGCCCCTGGTGGATTCGTTTACCATGCCCTCAATCGGGCCGTCGCGCGGCTGCCGCTATTCCAGAAGGATGAAGACTATCGCGCCTTTGAGCGCGTCTTGGTCGAAGCAATGGCCAGGCATCCGACGCGCGTGCTGGCGTATTGCCTCATGCCGAACCACTGGCACTTCGTCCTTTGGCCAGAAGAGGACGACGAAATGACCGCGTTCCTGCGCTGGCTGACGCACACCCACACGCAGCGCTGGCACGCTCATTACGACACGGTGGGCACCGGCCATCTCTATCAGGGCCGTTTCAAGGCGTTTCCCGTTCAAGAGAACGACCACTTCTACACCTTGGTACGCTATGTCGAGCGAAATGCTCTGAGAGCCGGGCTGGTTGAGCGCGCGGAGGACTGGCACTGGTCGAGTCTGGCCCATCGCAGGGGCAGCGTTGACGACCCGATTGCCAAACTGCTACATCCGTGGCCGCTACCGGAGCCGTCGGATTGGCTGAAGCGCGTCAATCGCGTTGAGACGCAGGCCGAACTGGATGCCCTGCGCCTATCGGTAAAGCGGAACCGGCCGTTTGGATCTCCCGTATGGCAGCAAAGGTCGGCCAAGCAGCTGGGCCTGGAGTACACCCTGCGAGGCCAAGGTCGGCCGAAGAAAAAGCCCGGCTAAAAACGGTCCGCGTCCCAATAGTGTTCGGCACAGTATTTGTTACGCGGCTCGCGCTCGTGGGACGTACCTTTCCCGCATTTTGTTTCGGTTTGGCATGAAAGCAGCTGTATTCATTCCCGACAGGCCGATC
>JACXTT010008428.1_pt1 | contig 14281 bp, 15 predicted proteins | sample 9270951 | NCBI WGS metagenome assembly JACXTT01 (sample SAMN15532306, study PRJNA645909) | rock metagenome | isolation source: weathered quartz diorite | place: Puerto Rico | collected 2017-06-21 | reverse complement strand
GGCTGGGGGTTTTTCCCAGGACCGCGGGGCCGTCTGGGGGGTCAGGGGGCTTCCCGGTGAACACCTTCGCGTGGCGGCGGGGCGCCGGGTTCGAAACGTTCGTCGCGATCGGCGGGCGGGGGGCGATCGAGGCGGGCAAGCGCCCGTCGCTGCTGAAGCTCGTGCGCGCGACCGCCGAGCGAGCGCGGCGCGTGTGCAGCGTGTGCTCGGGGGCGTTCCTGCTCGCCGAAGCGGGGCTGCTCGACGGCAAGCGCGTGACGACGCACTGGGAATACGCCAGGCGCTTCCAGCAGGCCTATCCGGACGTGACGCTCGAGTGCGACCAGATCTACCTGCGCGACGGCGATCTGTGGACGTCGGGCGGCGTCACCGCGGGCATCGATCTCGCGCTCGCATTGATCGAGGAGGACCTGGGCCCCGAGGCGGCGCAGCGCGCGGCGCGCGTGCTCGTGGTCTATCACCGCCGCATCGGCGGGCAGTCGCAGTTCTCGGCGATGCTCGAGATGCAGCCGGACACCGATCGGCTGCGGCGTGCGCTCAGCTTCGCCCGCGAGCACCTGAGCGAGCCCCTGCCGGTCGAGCGGCTCGCGGAATCGGTGCACATCGGCGCGCGGCAATTCAGCCGCCTCTTCCTGCGCGAGACGGGCGAGACGCCGGCGAAGGCGGTCGAGCGGCTGCGCACCGAGGCGGCGCATGCCCACGTCACGGAAACGACCGACTCCATCGAGACGATCGCGCGCAAGGTCGGATTCACGAACGCCGAGCGCATGCGCCGCGCGTTCATCCGCCTCTACGGACAGCCTCCGCAGGCGGTGCGGCGCATCGCGCGGTAATCGCCTTACTTCCGGTCGCGCCGAAGCGCCGCGAACGTGCGCGGCTCCCAGTCGCGCTGCGCGACGAGCATGCAGGCGCCGCTGCGGCGCGCGAACGGCGCGGCGAGGCTTTCGCGATGCAGCTCGGCGAATTCGTCGCGCACCTTCTCGAGCTGCGCCCGCAGCCGCGCTTTCCCATCCGACGTGAGCATCCCGAAGACGAAGTAGAAGCTCTCGCCGTCGCCGGTGAAGTCGGCGTCGAGGAAATCGTCCTTTTCCTGCTTGCGGAAGAAGCGCTCGATCGGGCCGTGGGGCAGCCAGTCGAAGTCGCGCGCGACGTTGAGGCGCACGCGATCTCCCGGAAGCAACGCGATGAGGCCGAGGCGATCGAGCTTGAGCAGGCGCTTCAGGCACTCGACCTTGCTGAACTTGTACGTGGCGGTGATCTCGGCCGGCGTCCAACCGTTGAGCACGCATGCGGCGACGAGCAGCAGCCCCGGTTCCGCGGTGAGCTCCCGTTCCTGCGCTTCGGTGAGCGTGCGGATTCCGGGCGCGGCCTGCTCCGCCTGCGCCGCGATCTCGCCCACGGTCATGCCGAGGAGCGAGGCGAGCTGCACCAGCCGATCGAGCGTGAACGTTCCCTTCGAGAACATCCGCTTCACGCTCGGCTCCGACAGGCCGATCGCCTTCGCCACCGCGCGATAGGTATGGCCCTGGCTCTTGAGGAGCCGCTTGAGGGTCGCGACGAGGCGCTGGCTCTCGGTCATAGGCATGAGGTATCAAAATCCGCTACTTTATGGTACAGCAGCTGCTACCCGAACGACAGGAGTTCACTTTTTCGATGCTCCGTGGCGATGATGGAGGCGTCGCACCACGAAGGAGGGACGCAATGGATCGCATCGGGCGGTGGATGCCCACCGCGGTGGTGGTCGCTTCGGTCGCGGCGATGCTCGCGTACGGACCGATCCCGCAGCTCGCGCACTATCACGAGTTCGCCGACGCCCGCGCGCTTCTCGGCCTGCCGAATGCGCTCAACGTCCTCTCGAACGTCGGCTTCGCGGCCGTCGGCTTGTGGGGCCTCGCGGCGGTGCGCAACCGCCGCGACGATCCGTCGTGGGCCGCGTATTGCACGTTCTTCATCGCGCTGCTCCTCACCGCATTCGGCTCGAGCTTCTATCACCTCGCGCCAGCCAACGACCGGCTCGTGTGGGACCGCTTGCCCATTGCGCTCGCGTGCGCGGGGCTGCTCGCGGCGGTTCGCGCCGAGACGCATGATTCGCAGTCGCGCTGGGTGCTGCCGGCGCTCGTCGTGGCGGGAATCGCGAGCGTTTACTGGTGGTCGTTCACCGACTCGCTCGGCGCCGGCGATCTTCGTCCCTATCTCCTGCTCCAAGGCGCGCCGCTCGTGCTGATTCCGCTGTGGCAATGGCACGCGCGCTCGCCGCGGACCGATCGCGTGGCGTTCGGTGTCGCGATCCTTCTCTACGCGCTCGCCAAGGTGTTCGAGCTCCGCGACCAGGCGACGCTCGACGCGCTCGGCTTCATGAGCGGCCACACGGTGAAGCACCTGCTCGCCACCTTGGCCGGCGCCGTCGTCACCTGGAACGTCGTTCGCCGGCAAACGTCGACGCAGCCGATGTCCCGCAATTCCATCGAAGCCCGCGGAGAACCGCAATGCTGACGCGCATCGATCTCGAGTTTGCCGTTGCTTCCGGAATCATCCCCCGGCCGCAGCTCGATGTGATGTGGCCGATGGCGAACAGGCGTCGTCGCACCGACATGGGTCTTGCACGCTTCAGCGGCCTCGTCGCCATCGGCGTGTGGTCTCTTTTCCTGCCGCTCGCGGTGGAGCGGATCGTCTCCTCGCCGCTTCCCGCTACCGCGATGTCCACTCCCGCTCCGGCCCCGCAGCCACGGGTGTCGGGTTGTCGCGCTGATTGAGGCGATAGCGTGCTTTCGTACGTTATCGCCGTCGGTGCGGGGTGCATGTTGCTGGAGCGCGCCGTCCCGGGATGGCGCTTGCCAGCGGTGCGCACATGGCCGCTGCGCGTGATCGCCATCAACCTCGTGCAACTTGGCGTCGTCCTCCTCGCGGGCGTGACGTGGGAGAAATGGTTTTCGTCGTGGTCGCTTTTCCAACTCTCGGACCAAGTTTCACCGACCGCCGGCGGCATGGTCGCCTACTTCATCGGCACGTTCGTCTTCTATTGGTGGCACCGCTGGCGCCACGAGTACGACAGCTTGTGGCGGTTCTTCCATCAAATCCACCACAGCGCGCGGCGCATCGAGGTCATCACCTCGTTCTACAAGCATCCGGGCGAGATGATGGTGAATTCGCTCATTGGCAGCGCGCTCTGCTACACGCTCCTCGGCCTGTCGCTCGAGGGCGGCGCCGTGTTCACCGCCTGCTGCGCGCTCGGCGAATTCTTCTACCACACCAACGTGCGCACGCCTCGGTGGATCGGTTACTTCTTCCAGAGGCCGGAGATGCACCGCATCCATCACCAGTACGGCCGCCACAAGAACAACTACGGCGACATCGTCTGGTGGGACATGCTCTTCGGCACTTACGAGAATCCGGCGAGCTTCACCAAGACCTGCGGCTTCGCCGCCGAGAGAGGAAATGCTCGGACAGATGCTGCTGTATCGCGACGTGCACCGCAAATAGCGCACAGGCGAATCCCGTCCGCTGCACGGCAGCGGACGGGACGGCTTCGCGACGCTCAGTTGGTGGCGGTCGTCTCCGTGCCAACGACGGCGAGCCACTTGTCGCCGGCGGCGTTGGTGACGAACACGATCGGCGCGAGGCACTGCGCGGGCAATGCTACCGAGCCGTTGATCTCGGCGTTGCCGTGCGCGCTCGCGTGGAACGGCGCTGTCATCACGTTCACCGTCGCCACGCCGCCGCCGCTCTTCTCGCTCAAGCAGCTCACGAGGCCGCGGAACGTGGCCGAGTCGTTGGTCCCGCGGCTCGCCGCCGGCACCGCCGTATCGTTGGCGAGCACGAGGCCGCGCACGTTGATGCGCAAGCGCCCGTCGGCGCCGAGCAGCCCGCGCGCCATGCCGACGGTGCGCGGACGCGCGTCGCCGGTGACGCCGCGAATCGTGTCGGATCCGAGGAACGAGCCCTCGACCCCGAGCATCGTCGCGAACTGCAGGAGCGCGTGATCGTCTTCGTGATCGCGGCGCTCGAGCGGGTTGTGCCCGCCGTGATCGTCACCGCTGTCGTCGTCCTTCAGGCCCGGCGCCGAGAACGATTGATCGAATCCGTCGTTTCCGGGCGACACGCCGCTGCGATCCGCGATGTCGTCGGCGCGCGCGACGAGCGCCGCGCATCCGAACAACGTGGCGGAGATCAGCATCGATAACTTCTTCATACAACCTCCATGCGTGTGTTTGAGAGATGACGTCGCCGATTGGCGACGCGTCGCGATGCGCCCGACACGACGCACGGAGTTTTAACCGCGTTCGCGAAAAATGTCTAGCGTGAATTCAGCGCGCGCTTGCGCAACTCTTCGCGGTCGTCCGCGCTGAGATCGCGGCTGAAATGCAGCACGCGATCGAGGACGTCCTCGGTCTCGAAGTAGGCGGGACTGCAGCCGACATGGATGAAGCCGCCGGGGTTGAAGCGGCCTTCCTCGAAGAACACGAGGCGGATGCGCCACTCGCCGCGCGGAATCGGCTCGCGGCATTGGCGGCAATTCGCCTGGCCCTTCGCGCGCTCGGCACCGTCGATGCGCGGCAGCCGCCGCTGCGCGAGGCTCGCGCGGGCCGCGGCTTCGAGCGCGTCGCGATTCGCGACGTCCTTCGCTTGCTCCAGCGCTTCGAGCATCGACTCCGGCCGCTTGTAGGCCGCGCACACCGGATGGAACCAGAGCGTGAGCTCCGTTCCCTCGGCGAACGGGTTCGCCATGCGCTCGCCGAAGCGGATCTCGCCCTTCCCCAGCGTCTGGCCGCATCCGCGGCACTTGGAGCGGCCGCTCGCGGCAGGTTCGAAGATGTGCGGCATGACGAAAGTATGACCCTCTCCCCGACCCTCTCCCAAGGGAGAGGGAGACATAGGCCGTCTGGAGTGTACGCGGCGAAATTGGCGTGCCCACGCGGTCCAATGCAAGTTGAAGTCGAGGAGGAATCCATGAAAACGCTTCCCCATGCCATCGCCGCCGCGCTCGCGTTCGGCGCTTCCATCGCCATCGCGCAGCCCACCGCTCCCGTGACGCAGCCCCAGATCGATTTCGTTTCCGAGCCCACGGCTTCGGCAGCGAAGCTCGACGGGCCGGACGCGGAGTTCGTGAAGAGCATCGTCGAGTCGCTCAACGCCGAGCCGTCGCTCAAGAACACGAAGATCACGGTGCAGACGGAGCAGGACACCGGCAACGTGATCCTCACCGGCGCCACGATGACGCCCGACCAGGCGAAGAAGGCCGGTGAGATCGTGACCGCGCAAGCCGGCGCCGGCAAGGTCGTGAACGCGATCCAGTCCGACTGGCACCCGAGCCAGGCGCTGCCCGCTCCGACGGCGCAGGGCTAGATCGGCATCACCGGGACCGGGAAGGGCGCCATGTCGTGGCCCGCGTGGCCCACGCCGGGCGCGGGCGCGAGCTTCCACGCGAGCGGCACGCCGAGGCGCGCCGCCTCGCGCTTCGCCGTCTCGAAGTAATTCATGCCGCGCTTGAAGCGATACGGTCCCTGCCTCATCGCCTCCGGCTCGCGCGGCAGGTGCTCGTCGTTCGGATCGACGTCCTTGTCGCCGAGGTGGATGGTGAACGGGCGCGAGAACAGGCGCCGAAGCCCGTCGTCCGTCACCATGTCGCCGACACCCCATGGAAATGGTTGGTCGTGCATGGGCAGCGTGTAGGCGCCGGCGTTCGCCGCGACCGCGTGATCGATCGAATCGATCCAGCCGAATGTCGCCATCCGGTGCACGAGCTGCGCGCCCGCGGAATGTCCGAACATGAAAAATCGATCGCGCCGCGATCCGGCTCCCTTGCGCACATCGTCGAAGACCGCCCGCAGCACAGGAAAGAGCCAACGATCGCGGGGCAGCGCGCGCCCGTCCGCATCGATCATCCCTGCATAGTTGTACGCGTGCGGATGCGGATACTGCGCCTCGTCGAATTGCGGCGCGACGACGAGGAAACCGCGCCGCTCCGATTCCGGCACGAAGTAGTCGCGATATTCGTCGCCATTGCGAAGGCGCCCGTGCGCGACCACGAGGATGGGACTCTCGGGCGTGAAACTCGCCGGACGATGCAGCTGGACGGTGATGCTGCGGCCGCCGCGCGGGTCGGCGAACGCGTACGAGCTCGAGCCCGGCGCGATCAACAGTGCCGCTGGCAGGTGAGGAAGCAGCCCCAGTCGCCGACGCGGTTCGGGCCGCACTCCTTCCAGCAGAAGCTGTCGCAGCGGCGCGACTGCGCTCCGGTGCTCTTGCCCTTCAGCGCGAGCATCAGCAGCTTGTCGCCGCCGCCGCTCTTTTCGAGCACGTCCTCGATTTCCTTGTAGAGCGCGGCGCCGTCGACCGGCTCCTTCGCCTTGCGGTACTTCGCGCGCAGGCCGTTCATGGCGCGAAGCATCGAGCCGAGCATGCTGCGCGCCTTGTCGCTCCCGGCCGGGGAGAGGCCGAACGCCTTCTTGTCGTTCTGCGCGATGAGGTCCTTGATGTCGGCCTCTACGCTGCCGATCACCTGGTTGGGATCGACGGCTTTTTCCCTCGAGGGACCGAAACTGAACTCCCGGGGCGCCTGCGCGAAGGCGGAGATGGCGAGACAGGTTGCCGCAAGAATTGCGAAGCCCTTCATCGTTCCTCCTGAATCGATGAAGGGCCCATGATGGCAGAGTGCTATTTGTTTTGCTTTGCTTTCTCGAAGACGCGTTTTTCCTGGTCGCGCATCTCCGGCGTCATCTCGCCGCCGAAGTCTTCCATCTCGAAAATCTGGCGCAGCTCGATCTCGCATTCCTGTCCGGGATGCGGGCTCGGCGCGCGCTTCATCCAGTCGATCGCTTCCTGCTTCGATTTCACTTTCAGGATCCAGAAGCCCGCGACGAGCTCCTTCGTCTCCGCGAACGGTCCGTCGACGACGGTCCGCTTGTTGTCGCGCGAGAACTTCACGCGCGCGCCCTTCGAGCTGGGTTGCAGCCCTTCGCCCGTGAGCAGCACGCCCGCCTTTTGCAGCTCCTCGTTGAAATCGCCCATGTCCTTCAGCAGCTTCTGCTCGGGCATCCTGCCCGCTTCCGAATCCTTCGTCGCCTTCACGATCGCCATGAATCGCATCGCCATCTCCTTGTAACGCCGTTTAGAAAATCGGGTTCCTGCCATCCAGTCGAACGGGGGCTGGCGTTTTCGACAGGTTCGAGGATTAGAATAGCGGCCCCTCAGGGAGAACAAGGACTTCGACATGCGTTTTATCGCGATCGTTTTTCTCGCCACGAGCGCGCTCGCCGCCGACCTTCCGGGCTCCAAGGACCCGCCGTTCCTCAAGCGCTACGAAGGCGCGGAGATCGTGGGCTACCAGTCGCTCTCGTACGAGTCGTACAACGTGCAGCTGCCGGATCCGAACAAGCCGAACGCGTGGTCATGGCAGCCGGTCGAGGGACAGGTCACGCGCATCTTCTACAAGGTGCCGTCGGGTCACACGGTGCTCGAGATCTTCCGCAACTACGAGCAGGCGCTGAAGGAAGCGGGCATCGACATCAAGTCGAACAATGCGTCGTTCCAGGATCGCGACTGGGCCGACACGTTCTATCACCAGAGCTGGCAGACGCAGACCGATTATGCGTGGACGAACCTCGGTCTCGCCGGCACGCAGCGCATGGGATACCTCGCAGGCACCGGGACACGCGACGGCAAGGCCGTCACCGTCGCGGTGTACGTGGCCAATTACAAGGAAGCGCGCGACGTCACCTACACGCAGCCCGTGCACTTCAATCCCGACAATCCGCTGGTCGCGGTGGATGTCGTCGTGTCGAAGCAGGTCGCGAACAAGATGGTGATGGTGAAGGCCGCGGACCTGGCGGAAGCGCTCGCGACGAAAGGCGTGGTGAGCATCTACGGCATCTACTTCGACACCGACAAGTCCGATATCAAGCCTGCGAGCACCGCGACGCTCGACGAGGTCGCGAGCCTGCTCAGGATCGATCGCGCGCTCAAGCTCGAGATCTCGGGCCACACCGACAACACCGGCGACAAGGCGCACAACCACAAGCTGTCGGAAGCGCGCGCGCAGGCGGTGGTGAATTCGCTCGTCACGAAATACGGCGTCGACGCGAAACGGCTCTCGGCGAAGGGCTACGGCGATTCGAAACCGGTCGCGCCCAACACCAGCGACGACAACAAGGCGAAGAACCGCAGGGTGGAGCTGAGGAAGATCTAGTTGCAGGTCGAGGTCGGCGTCGCGAAGACCTCGCGGACGATCGGCTTGGACTGCGAGATGCCGTTCACCGTGTAGGAGAAGTTTCCGGTGAAGAAATCGGTGAAGGCGAATGTCGCCGTCCCGACCTGCGTGGGGACGACCTGCGAAGCATTCCACGGCGAGGCGTTGAAGGCCGGCCCGGTCGTGCGATAGAGCGCTCCGGCATAGATGCCCTGTCCCGCCGCCGGGCCGAGGCTCACCAGCGGAGCCGTGGCGACGAGCCACATTCCCTTGCCGGTCGCGTCGTACGTGAACCACGACGCGAAGATCGTGCCGCCGTGATGCGTGAGATTGACACCCCAGCCCGACTCGGAGTTGGCGGGCGAACGCCACCACAGGTCCGTATAGTTCGTCGACGGCGCGAAAGTCTCGCCGATCACGCAAGTCGGCACCGGTGAGCCCACGATCTCGCGCGTGATCGGCTTCGACTGCGAGATTCCGTTCACCGTGTACGCGAAGGTGCCGTTGTTGGCATCGGTGAAGGTGAATGTCGCCGTGCCGACGCTCGTCGAGCTCACGAGCGATGCGTCCCAGGCCGCGGCGCTGAAGGGAGGTCCCGTCGTTCGAAGCAACGACCCTGAATACACGTTCGCGCCGGTACTTGGGGCGGTGGCGACCAGCCACATCTGGCTGCCGTCGCTGTCGTAGGTGAACCACGTCGCGAAAAGCGTCGTCCCCTGGTGCGCGAAGTTGATGCCCCATCCGGATTCCGAATTCGCGGGCGAGCGCCACCACAGGCCCTGGACGTTGATCGCCGCCGCCGTGCTCGACTGGCGCGCTTCGGCGGTGTTCGGATCGACCTGCATCGACGATGTGTCGACCACTTCGAAGTTGCCGCCCGCGATCGATTTGAGATCGTCGAACACGACGTCCGGCCAGCGCGCATCGGATACGCCCTGAAAATACCAGTTGCTTCCCGCGTCGGCGAGGACGAGACCGTACTTCTTCATCGCGCGCAGGATCACCTGCGTGCGCGCGTCGAAGCGCGAGATGTCGAAGGCGCTCTTGAGGCGAAACCGCGCGCCCATCGGCGGACGCGACGAATCGGTGCTGCTGCCCGACCAATGGCGCGCGGGCCACAAATAGTAGGGAGCGCCATTGTTGCGGCCCCAGATGCTGGCCGCGGTGAATCGGATCGCATGCGCGATCTCTCCGGCGGCGACTTCGTCGTAACGCACGAGGCCCGGAAAGATCGCGAGCCCCGCCGCATCTGCCGACGTCCAGCCCGCGGTCCGCAGCGCGTTCGAACGCAAGTCGTACTTCGCCGACGAATACACCTTCCAGCTGCCGTCGTTCTGCGGAAATGCGTAGTAGAGCTCGTAGAGGCGGCAGTTGGTTGTCTCGACCACGATGACATGCCGGTCACCGTCGCTCGCGGGTCCACCTTCGATCGGCGCATTGGCCGGAATCGGCATCGGCCCGGCATCGCTCTCGTCCTGATAGCCCTGGGGGTCGAATACGATCGGCACTTGCGGCTGGCTTGCGGTGACGGCGACGAACGGAATCCCGAAATTGTCCGAAAGGACGTTGCCCCAATCGGGATGGAGACTGCGCGACGCGCCGATCGTGTTCACCCAGGCCGCGGAGCTCGCATGCACCGGCAGCGTGTCGATCGGCGTGTTCCAGTAATTGTTCGCCGGAAACACCGGGCAGCCGCCGATCGCCGGCGCCGCCGCGTGGACGTCGACGATCAGGGGGAGCAGCAGGATGGCGAGCGCGGACCGCATGGGCGATACGGTACCATCGGCCGCATGATCTATCGCGGCGGTTGCCACTGCAGAGCGGTGCGCTTCGAGGTCGAGGCGCCCGAACGAGTCGTCGTGCAGGAATGCAGCTGCAGCATCTGTACGATGTCGGGATTCCTGCACCTCATCGTGCCGGCGTCGAAGTTCCGGCTGCTGCAGGGCGAGGACAGCATCACGACCTACCGCTTCAACACCGGCGTCGCGCAGCACAAGTTCTGCAAGATCTGCGGCGTGAAGTCGTTCTACGTCCCGCGCTCGAATCCCGACGGCGTCGACATCAACGTGCGCTGCCTCGACGAATGGCCGAAGGACATGACGATCGAGCCGTTCGACGGGCGCAACTGGGAAAAGCACGGGCACGCGCTCGCGCATCTGAGCAAGGATTGAACAAGCGCGGTCGCGCCTTGCGCGAAGCTTTCACGAACCCGTGCCAAATGGAGCGGTGGGACCGCGGGCATGCGTATTCGTCCCTTCACGGCGCCCCCGCCAAATGCAAGAATGCGCACCGCGCTTGTCTTCTGCTACTACACCTACGACAACGACTCCGGCCGTCCGGCGCACAGCGCGCGCGCGGCGACGCTCGATGCCATCGAGCGTGAAAACGGCATCCCGTTGCGCGAGACCGGCATGGAGGTCGACACCGGCGAGATCGACGCGCGCGGCTTCCTGATCGGACCGCCGAGCTGCGGCGATCCGGTGCACTTCTAATACACGTCGCGCTGGTACCGGCCGGCTTTCGCGAGCTCTGCGAAGTAGCGCTTCGCGCCCGCCGCGTCCATGCCGCCTTGCGACGCGGCGATCTGCTTGAGCGCGATGTCGACGTCGCCCGCCATGCGCTTCGCGTCGCCGCACACGTAGAGATACGCGCCGTTCGAGATCCAGCGCCACAGCTCCTCGGCGCACGCGAGCATCTTGTGCTGCACGTAGACTTTGTTCGCCTGGTCGCGCGAGAACGCGAGGTCCATGCGCGTGAGGACGCGGCGCGTGGCGAATTCCTCGAGCTCGTCCTCGTAGAGGAAGTCGCTCTCGCGGTGCTGGCTGCCGAAGAAGAGCCAGTTGCGGCCCGTCGCCCAGGTCGCCTCGCGCTCCTCGAGGAATGCGCGGAACGGCGCGATGCCGGTGCCCGGCCCGACCATGATGACAGGCGCCGTGTGATCCGCGGGCAGGCGGAAGCCGTGTGCGCGCTGCACGAAGACGGAGAGCTGCCGGCCCGCCCGCAGGTGCTCGCCGAGGAACGACGATCCCGCGCCCTGGTACGAGCGGTCGTTCAGCTCGTAGCGCAGCATCGCGACGGTCAGGTGCGCTTCGGCCGGATGGCGCCGCAGGGACGAGGCGAGCGAGTACATGCGCGGCTGCATGCGCCCGAGCGCCGCGACGAACTCGGCGATGCGCGGACGCGCGGACGGGAACTCGAGGACGGCGTCGAGCACGTCGTGGACGCCGAAGGTCGCGGCCTGCGCGTCATCCTCGGCGAGCTTCGCCAGGCGCGAGCGGTCGGCGTCGTCCTTCGCTTCGGCGGCGAGGAGCCTGTAGAGCGTGTCGGTGGGCGCGCGCAGGTCGCACTCGCGCGCGAGCGCGTCGCGCGCCGTCACCACCGCGCCGTCGGCGAGCGTCACCGCCTCCGATCCCTTGGCCTTGAGGATCGCGATCAGCAGCTCGACCTCGTCGGGATTGTTCTGCGGCCAGATGCCGAGCGAGTCGCCGGGCTCGTACGCGAGGTCCGAGCCCGCGAGGTCGATCACGATGTGGCGTGTCTCCTTCTCGGCCGCGGGCGACGTCAGCGATATCGACGAAACAAGGCGTGCAGCAACAGGAGCATCACGGTTGTAGCCTCGCTCGATCGGCTTCTCCCTCTCCCTTGGGAGAGGGCCGGGGAGAGGGTTGATCGCCAGGGTCGCCGCGATCTCCTTCACTTTCTTCGCCGTCTCGCGTCCACCCGGTACGCACTTGCCCAGATCCGTCTCGCTTCCATCGGCGATCGCGGCCGCATACGTGCGGCACTCGTAGCCGCACTGGCCGCAATCGAGCTGGCCCATCGCCGCCATGAGCCGGAGCGGGATGGCGCGATCGGCCGCGAGCTTCATGCGCTCGTCGAGGGCGAGCGTCGGGTCGTGCCACGGGAGGTCTTCCTCCCCGGTGGCGACGACGGGCGCGGCAATCGGCGCCGCGGTCGAGCTTGCCGCCATCGCCCGTTCCATGCCGAGCATGCCGGCGATGAAGCCGTTGAGCCACGCGCGCTGCTCTTCGGTGAAGGGCGCCGAATCGGGAAGGAAGACCTGCTTCACGCGGCCTCCTGCAACGGCGCAACGGCGAGCGCGCGAAGGGCCTCCGGCGAATGCCGCTTCGCGAACTGCTGGAACGTCTCGTTCGCCGACGTGCGCTTCGCGACGTACGCCCGCAACAATCGTTCGATCGTCGCCGGAAGCTCCACGGCGGGAACGTCGCGCAGGATCTCGCGCGCCAGCTCGCGCCGGTCGCCGAAGCCGCCGCCGACGAGCACGTGGTATCCCTCGATCTCGCCTTCGCCTTCCGCGATCTTCGTGCCGAGCAATCCGATGTCGCCGATGTAATGCTGCGCGCACGAGTGCGGACAGCCGGTGAGATGGATGTTGAGCGGCTGGTCGACCGTGATGCTCGCGTCGAGATGGTCGGCGAGCGCCAGGCCATGGCGCTTCGTGTCGCTCGCGGAAAACTTGCAGCCGGTGTTTCCGGTGCAGGCGACGATGCCCGCACGCAGCTGCGAGACCTCGGCGGCCAGGCCGAGCTCGCCGAGCGCCGCTTTCACCGCATGCCGCCGCGCTTCGTCGATGTCCGAGACGATGACGCTCTGCCACGGCGTGAGGCGAAGCGTGCCGCTGCCGTACGACTCCGCGATGCGCGCAATCCCGCGCATCTGCTCGACGCTCATGCGGCCGACCGGCAGCGACACGCCGCAATAGATCCTTCCCTCCTGTCTCTGGCCATGGAATCCGACGTGCTCGCCGCGCGCGAGCGGCAGGCGCGGCTCGCATTCGCCGAGCGCCAGCCTGGGAAGCGGCGCGCCCAATCGCTTCTCGACTTCCGCGCGAAAGCCCTCGATGCCCATGCGCCCGAGCACGTACTTGAGGCGCGCGCGCTTGCGATCGGTGCGGTCGCCCTCGTCGATGAAGACGCGCACGATCGCGATCGCGACCGGCACGCACTGCTCCGGCGCGACGGCGACGCCGAGGTCGGAAGCGAAATCGCCGTGGCCCGTGATGCCGCCGACCGCGACGCGAAAGTAAACACCCGCGGGGACGCCACGGCCTTCACCGACGCGAACGGCGCTGAATCCGATGTCGTTCGTATCCTCGAGCGAGGCGACGCGGCCGCCGCCATCGAAGGCGATGTTGAATTTGCGCGGCAATCCGTAGAGCTCGCGGTGGTTGAGGATCGCGTGGTGGAGCGCAAGGCCGAGGGGGCGCGTGTCGATCAGCTCCTGCGCGTCGATGCCCGCGGTCGGATTGCCGGTGACGTTGCGGATGTTGTCCGCGCCCGCGCCGCGTGAGATGAGGCCGGTATCGGCGAGACGCTGCAGCACGGCGATGGTGGACTGCGGGCCGATCTCGCGCACCTGGATGTTGGAGCGCGTGGTCACGTGCGCGTAGCCGGCGCCGAATTCCTCGGCGATGCCGGCGATCGCGGCGAGCTTCGCGCTCGTGACGATGCCGTTCGGATTGCGCAGCCGCAGCATGAAGGCGTTCTGCGCCGGCGCGACGTAGAAGAGGCCGTGGAACTTGTAGAGGAAGACGTCGGTGCCCTTGGGAAACTCACCCCTGGCCGCGTTGGCCGCGATCTCGTCCCACATGTCGAACGGATGCTTGGCGCGCTTCGCCTCTTCCTCCTTCGTGAGCTTGCCGCCCGCAGCGACCGTGCGGTCCTGCGCCGCGACATGGATCTTCTCCGGGCGATCGAGCCCGGTCGCAGCGGCCGCCGATGCGCCGGCGCGCGCCGCCGCGACCCCGCGCGCGAGGCCGTCGAGATACTGTTTCTGCTGTTCGGTGAAGTCCATCACGCCACTTTTCTCCCTCTCCCTTGGGAGAGGATCGGAGAGAGGGACAATTCATCCGCCAACTCCACCACGTCGCCGATCACGACGATCGCCGGGCTCTTCAATTCTTCGCGCCGCGCGATGGCCGCGATGTCGCCGAGGACTCCGCGCAGCAGGCGTTGGTCGCTCCACGTGGCGCGCTCGATGGCGGCGACCGGCGTGTGCGCGCCGAGACCCGCCGCGACCACGCGCAGGCCGAACGACCCCACCGCCCCCCCCCCCATGCCAGACCCCAACGTCCCC
>JACXTT010008427.1_pt1 | contig 14281 bp, 19 predicted proteins | sample 9270951 | NCBI WGS metagenome assembly JACXTT01 (sample SAMN15532306, study PRJNA645909) | rock metagenome | isolation source: weathered quartz diorite | place: Puerto Rico | collected 2017-06-21 | reverse complement strand
ATCAAGGCCAAGACGCTGGAGATCGGGGCATGAGCCGGCTCTCCACCCTGCTGGCCCGCGAGACGGCGCTCGCCTGGGGCCGCGGCGGCGGGCCGCTGGTCAGCGTCGGCTTCTACGCCGGCGTGGCGACCCTGCTGCCCCTGGGCATCGGCCCCGAGCCGACCCGCCTGGCCGCCATCGCGCTGGGCGCGTCGTGGGTGGCGCTGGCGCTGGCCTCGCTGCTGTCGCTGGATCGCCTGTTCGAGCGCGACTACGAGGACGGCGCGCTGGACCACCTGGCCCTGTCGCCGGTCCCGCTGGAGCTCACCTGCGCCGTCAAGTGCCTGGGCCAGTGGCTGGCCACCGGCGCGCCCCTGGCCCTGGCCGCGCCGGTCGCCGCCATGGGTCTCGGCGCAACGTTCGAGCAGACGCCGCTGATCCTCGCCTGCGCCCTGATCGGCGGCCTGGCCTTCGCCTTCGCAGGCGGCGTCGGCGCGGCGCTCAGCCTGGGCGCGCGGCGCGGTGGGTTGCTGACCGCGGTGATCGTGCTGCCGCTGTTCGTGCCCCCGGTGATCTTCGGCGGCGGCGCCCTCTCGGCCTTCGCCACCGGCCTGCCGTGGACCGGCGGCTTCATCCTGCTGGCCGCCTACGCCGCGGCCGCAGTCGCGCTGGGCCCCCTGGCCATGGCGGCGGCCTGCCGCAATGCGCTGAGCTGAGCTGACCTGAGCCGACCTGGGGCTTCGGTCACGTTTCGAACGTGTCTGAGATTACCAAAGCTTCACTTCGCATGGCGCCGTTTCGCCAATATCCGCGTCGAGGTTGAAAGCTCAACCTTTGAAGGGAGACTTCGCATGTCACGGCATCTGTCACGCTACATCGCTGGGGCGGCTTTCGCCCTTTGCGCCACCGCCGCGGTCACGGCCCACGCCCAGACCGCCGCCACAGCCGCCCAGAGCCAGGCGAACGCCGACGCGGCCCGCGCCGACGCCGACGCCGACCATGCGGAGGACCGCCGGGAGCACGCCGAGCACCGGATGGAGCACGCGGATCACCAGATGGAGCGCGCCGAGCGCCGGATCGTGATCATGCACGACGGCGAGGGCCATCATCACCTGGACCAGGCCGAGCACCTGCGCACCATGCTGCAGCTGAAGCCCAGCCAGGAGGCCGCGCTCACCGCCTACCTCGCCGCGGTGAAGCCCAGCGAGCACATGCACGACCACATCGTCGAGATGTCCAGCCACGACGGCAACATGGTCTATCGCGAGCACGACGGCGGCCCGGGCGGCCACGAGATGGCCAAGACCACCACCGAGCGCCTCGCCGAAATGGAGAAGCGCATGGCCGATAGCCAGGCCGAGGCCCGCAAGCGGATCGACGCCACCCGCAAGTTCTACGGCCAGCTCGAGCCCTCGCAGAAGAAGGTCTTCGACGAGATGCCGATGCTGATGATCGGCCCGATCGGCCCCATCGGTCCGATGATGATGCCCGGCCCCATGAAGGTGCGGTTCGAGCGGCCGCCGATGCCGCCCATGCCCCCGATGCCGCCGGTTCCCCCGACGCCGCCGGCCCCGCCGCGCCTGTAAGCCTCCTGGCCCCGCGCCGGTCCGGGTTGCCCCGGACCGGCGCCCGGTCTAAGTGCGCCCATGCTCCCGGCGCCCGCCTTCCTGACGAACCCTGAGCGGTTCATGGCCTTTTCGCGCTGGGCGGCCCCGATGTTCGGGGCCATCGCCCTGGTGCTGGGTCTGGCCGGCCTGTGGCTCGGCTGGACCGCGCCGGAGGACTACCAGCAGGGCGCGACGGTGCGGATCCTGTTCATCCACATCCCCGCCGCCTGGCTCTGTGAGTTCGTCTACGCCTGCCTGGCGATGGCGAGCCTCCTGGCCCTCGTCTTCCGCCACCTGCTGGCCGACTGCGCCGCCCAGGCCGCCGCGCCGCTGGGCGCCGGCTTCACGGTGCTCGCCCTGGCCACCGGCTCGCTCTGGGGCCGGCCCATGTGGGGAACCTATTGGGTCTGGGACGCGCGCCTGACCTCGGTCCTGGCGCTGCTCTTGATCTACGTCGCCTACATGGCGCTCCGGGCCTCCATCGACGACGAGACCAAGGGCGCCCGGGCCGCCGCGATCCTGGCCCTGGTGGGCGCGGTCAACCTGCCGATCATCCACTACAGCGTCACCTGGTGGAACACCTTGCACCAGGGGCCCTCGGTGTTCCGCGCCGGCGGCTCGGCGCTGGCCCCGGTGTTCTACTGGCCGGTGATCCTGCTGGTGCTGGCCTATATGTCGGCCTTCGGGTCGCTGTGGCTGGTGCGCATCCGCGGCGAGGTCTGGCGCCGCCGCGCCGAGGCCGCCGCGCTCAGAGCCGCGAGAGCCTAGGCCATGCTCCATCTGGAAACCGGCAAATACGCCTTCTTCGTCTGGTCCGCCTACGGGATCACCGCCGTCGTCTTCGTGGTCCTGATCGCCTCGTCGCTGAACCATTCGCGCAGGTGGAAGAAGAAGGCTGAGGAGCTCACCCGCAAATGAGCCGTTGGGTCGCGGCCCTGCCGCTGGTCGCCATCGCCGCGCTGGCGATCCTGTTCGCCACCTTCGGCCTGCATCACGATCCGCATGTGCAGCCGCAGGCGCTGGTGGGCAAACAGATGCCGGACCTGACCCTGCCCAGCCTCGACGACGCGACCCCCGTGCGCCTGCGCGACGCGCTGAAGGACGGGCCTGTGGTGGTCAATTTCTACGCCTCCTGGTGCGGCCCCTGCGAGCTCGACCAGCCGGCCCTGCTCGGCATCCGCGACCGCGGCGTCCACATCATCGGCGTGTCCTATGAGGACGTCCCCCCGCGCGGCGCGCACGAGAAGACCAGGGCCTTCCTGGCTCGGCTGGGCGATCCCTTCCTGACCCGCGTCACCGACGACGACGGCCGCGCCGGCATCGACTTCGGCATCACCGGGGTGCCGGAGACCTATCTGGTGGGCCGCGACGGCAAGATCCTCGCCAAGCACACCGGCCCGCTCGGCCAGGAAGAAGCCCGCCTTCTGGCCCTCCAGGCGCTCGCCGCGCGTTAACCCCCCACTGCGTTAACCACGCGTTGAGCCCGAGCCGCCACATTGGCTCGGCGTTAACCATAACCGCGAGCCGCCCGACCCGTGCAGCCGATCCGTCCCAGCGCCTATCCCGTCCAGACGCCGGCCAATCCGGCGGCCGACGCGGCGCGCGTGGCGGCCCAGCGGGCCTTCTTCGACGCCGCCATGGGCCGGGCCAACGCCCCTGCCGCCAGCGCGCCGGCGGCCAGCCCTCCGGCCGCCCAGGCCTTCGCCGCGGCCCGCGCCCCGGCCCCCGTTCAGCGCCAGATCGTCCCCGATCCGACCGCCCCGGCGCCCGCCAAGGTGCTGCGCCCAGGGTCCCTGTTGGACATCCGAGTCTGACCTAAGGCTCAGCTTTCCAGCTAAGCTGTTAGAATAATTAACCTTCCGAAATTAGGAACGCTCCCGGCAAATGGGGGTTACCGGGGTTATGACCAGTCGGGACCAGTGCATCTATGAAGAGGCCGTCGCCCTCTGGGACGCGCTCTTCGACGAACCGCCGCCCGCGGTCGTGGACGGCGCCGAACTGCTTCAGATGATCACGCGAAAGCTCGGTCACCCGGCCTATCGCCGGATCAACTCACCGTTCCTGCGCCCCTCGACCATCACCATGCCCAAGCGCATGACCGACCACGGCGCCGACGCGGTCTAGGCCGCCTTCTTCTTCGCCTTCTTGGCGGCCTTCGCCTTGCCGCCGGCCTTGTGCGGCTTGGCGGCCTTGGCGGCTTTCGGAGCCTTGGGCGGCTTGGCGGCGGCGACCTTCTTCTCGGCCGACGCCTTCTTCTCCGGCGCCTTCTTCACCAGGTCCTGCAGCAGGCTGACGAAGGCCGAGCGACGTCCGCCGCCAGACAACAGCTTCAACACCCGTCCATCCACCGCCGCCATCCGCGGGCTGGCTTCGACAAGGGCCGCGCGGCCGGCGTCGGTCAGCCGCACCGCATTGGCGCGCGCGTCCAGCGTTGAGCGTTCCCGCTCCAGCAGGCCCTTGTCGATCATCCGCCGCGCCATGTCGGCCAGCGTCGAGCGGTCGATGCCGGTCGTCCGCACAAGGTCGGCCTGGGTGGCGCCCTCATGGGCCTCGGCGGCGGCCAGCACCGCGAACTGACGCTGGGTGATCGAGCCCTCGCCGAACTCCTCGGCGTAGATGTCGAGCGCGCGCTGTAGCGCGCGATGCAGGAGGTGGCTGGGCGAACGGTCGAGGGCGGCGATGCTCCCCTTAGCGCCGGACTTCGTCTTGGCCATCGGTATCCCCCGCAAGCTCGCGCGGACGCTAGTGTGCTGGATTTGAAGTTCGCATCATTCTGGGTCGTGCTCGGCTGCGAACTTCAAATCCGAAGAAGCACACTAGAGACCTACACTACCTAGTGTCCTCATCGCTTCCGAAGTTCGTCCGTGCGCGCCACAAATGCTTGCGAACTTCGGAAGCGGGACACTAGAGGGCGATTGCGTCGTTTTAATTACAGACCTTCCGTGGGCGGCGGAGCAAGCCTTCAGGGCCCCTCGACGGTCGGCTCCTGCGCATCTGCCGCCTCTTCGTCAGGCATGTGCTTCATCATCAGCGGCGCCTGGCTGAGCGCGAACAGGAAGATGACGATGGCGACGCCCGGGAACTTGAAGAGGCCCCAGACCACCGTGCTCTGCGTGCGCCACACCGCCTCGTTGGCGAGCGCCAGCGCGAAGAAGAACAGCGCATAGCGCAGCGTAAGCGTACGGACGATCGGGTCGGGCAGGTGGAAGGCGTCGCCCATCAGCGCCTTCAGCGGATTCTTGCCGCGCACCAGGCCGGTCAGCAGGAAGAGGCCGAAGGCCGTGTAGAGGATGGTCGGCTTGATCTTGATGAACCGCTCGTCGTGGAAGAACAGAGTCAGCCCGCCGAAGATCAGCCCCAGGACCGCCGTCACCAGCGGCATGGGCGCGATGCGGCGCTCCCAGAGCAGGCCCACGGCCAGCGCCAGGACCGAGCCGCCGACGATGGCCCAGCTGGCGGTGATCGCCGCATCCGGCCGGTGCATCCGGCTCGCCACCAGCAGGGTGATGAGGAACGCGGCCAGGCCGGCGTAGTCCACGAACCAACGCACCCAGCGGGGCGCCTTTCGGTGCGCCAGGTACGGACTGTCACTCATCGTACCGGCTCCTCGAGGCCCACCAGGGAGCGGGCGAAGGCGTGCGCATTGAACGGCTGCAGGTCGTCGATCCCCTCGCCGACCCCGATCAGCTTGATGGGGCTGTCCGAGGCCTGCGCCACGGGCACCAGCACCCCGCCGCGCGCGGTGCCGTCGAGCTTGGTCATCACGATCCCGCTCACGCCGATCTGGTTGCCGAAGATGTTTTCCTGGGCGAGCGCATTGCGCCCCACCGTGGCGTCCAGCACCAGCAAGGTCTCGTGCGGCGCGTCCGGATCGAGCTTCTTCACCACGCGGATGATCTTGTGCAGCTCATCCATCAGCCCCTGCTTGTTCTGCAGCCGGCCGGCCGTGTCGATCAGCACCACGTCGTAGTTCTGCGCCTTGGCCCGCTCCAGCGCCTCGAAGGCGAGGCCCGCCGCGTCGGAGTTCATCGGGCGGCTCATGAAGTCGGCCTTGGCCCGCTCGGCCCAGACCTTCAGCTGCTCCACCGCCGCGGCGCGGAAGGTGTCGCCGGCCACCACCAGCACCTTGGCGCCGCGCGCCGTCAGGTCCGAGGCGATCTTGCCCAGCGTCGTGGTCTTGCCCGATCCGTTCACCCCGATGAACAGCACCACATAGGGCTTGGGGCCGGAGAGCGCGTCGAAGTCGCCCTGCCGCGAGACCAGCTCGTCGCCGATCGCCTGGGCCAGGGCTTCCTTGATCTCGTCCTCGGAGACGGACTTGCCGAACTTCTCGTCGGAGAAGCGCTGGGTGATCCGCGCCGCCGAATGCGGGCCGAGGTCGGCCTCGATCAGCATCTCTTCCAGCTCGTCGAGCTTGGCCTGGTCCAGCGGCTCCTTGGCGACGAAGACCTGCGTGATCTGCTCGGTCATCTGCTTGGACGAGCGGGTCAGGCCGGCCGTCAGCTTCTGGAACCAGCCGCGTTTGGGTTCGGTCATGGGGGCGCTTCTAGCGGGACGCTTGCGCGGCGTCACGCCTGCTTACAGGGTGCGGCCACATGGATCGCCTCGGCCTCACCCTCACCGTCCTCGACTACGCCGCCGTGGCCGTGTTCGGCGCAACCGGGGCGCTGGCGGCCGCGCGGCGCAAGCACGACATCGTCACCTTCGGCTTCTTCGCCGCCGTCACCGGGGTCGGCGGCGGCACCTTGCGCGACCTGCTGATCGGCGCGCCGGTGTTCTGGGTCGCCCGGCCGGACTACGTCCTGGCCTGCCTGGCGGCGGCCGCCGCGGTCTGGGTGCTGGGCCCGAGGCGCTTCCGCTCCAGCATCCTGACCTGGCTCGACGCGGTCGGCATGGCCGCCTACGCCATCGTCGGCGCGCTGAAGGCTCAGGCGCTGGGCGTCCCGCCATTCTCCGCCGTGGTCATGGGCGTGCTCACCGCCACCTTCGGCGGCGTCATCCGCGACGTCCTGGCCCACGAGCCATCCGTCCTCTTGCAGCGCCAGCTCTATGTCACCCCCGCCCTGGCCGGGGCGGCGACCTTCGTCGTGCTGGGTCTGGAGAACGTGCCCACCACCGCCGCCGGCGGCCTGGGCTTCATCATCGCGCTGTCGATCCGCGCCGGCGCGATCCTCTGGAACTGGTCGCTGCCGGGCTTCGGCGGCCCGACGCCGGAGGACGACGCGGGCGCCTAGCGCTCAGGCGGCCACACATCCGTGTCGTGGTCGGGGTGCTGGTAGGAGACGATGCCCGCGAGATAGGCGGCGGCCCGCGGCTCGTCGGTCGGATGGTTCGGCAGGCCGGCTAGGTGCTCGAACCACGGCAGGCGCGCGGGGCTGTCGAGCTGTTCGGTGGGCAAGATCGTCGCCGGATCGTCGAAGGCGCCGATGGCCAGGCTGACCAGCCCGCCCACGTGCTCGAAGGTCAGCGGCGTGCCGCAGTCGCCGCAGAAGCCGCGCCAGATCTTGTTGGAGCTCTGGAACCGCCGCCGCTCGCCGCGCGTCCAGACCAGGCCCTTGGCCTCGGTATAGGGACCGAACACGCCGCCCAGCGCCTTCTGGCACATCCGGCAGTGGCAGATGCTGACCTCGCCGATCTCGTCCACGCGGAACCGCACGGCGCCGCACTGGCATCCGCCGCTGCGGCTCATTCCGCCGCTTCCAACACCAGGGTCCGCGCCAGCACCCGCTTGCCGTCGTGGCCGGTGACCCGAAGGGCCGCGACCTCGCCCACCGGGGCGTCGCCCGTGAACGCGATCTCGGTGAAGTCCTCGGCGCGCGCCACGCCGTCCCGCTCCACGAGGCCCATCAGCGTGCGCCCAACCTGGCGTTCCAGGTGCCGCGCCAAGGCCGCGTCGCCGGCCGCGCGCAGCTGCGCCGCGCGGGCCTTGACCTGCCCGCCCTTCACCGCCGGCATCCGCGCCGCCGGCGTGCCGGGCCGCGCGCTGTAGGGGAAGACGTGCAGGAACGACAGCCCCGCCTCTTCCACCAGCGACAGCGTGTTCTCGAACATCTCGTCCGTCTCGGTCGGGAAGCCCGCGATCAGGTCCGCGCCGAACGCCGTGTCCGGCCGCACCGCCCGCACATCCGCGATCAGCTTCAGCGCATCGGCCCGGCTGTGCCGCCGCTTCATGCGCTTCAGGATCATGTCGTCGCCGGCCTGTAGCGACAGGTGCAGGTAGGGCATCAGGCGAGGCTCGGCAGCCAGGCAGGCCATCAGGTCCGGATCGATCTCGGCCGCGTCGATGGACGAGAGCCGAAGCCGCGGCAGCTCCGGAACCAGCTTCAGGATCCGCGCCACCAGTTGCCCGAGGCTCGGCTGCCCCGGCAGGTCGGCGCCCCAGCTCGTCACGTCCACGCCGGTCAGCACCACCTCGCGGTAGCCCTGGGCGGCCAGGCGCTTCACCTGCGCCACGACCTCGCCGGCGGGCGCCGAGCGCGAATTGCCCCGCCCGAACGGGATGATGCAGAAGGTGCAGCGGTGGTCGCAGCCGTTCTGGACCTCGACATAAGCCCGCGCCCGATCCTTTAGCCCATCGATCAGATGCCCGGCGGTCTCGCGCACGCTCATGATGTCGTTGACCCGCACCCGGCCGAGCTCGGGCTGCGGCAGATAGGATCCCGGCGCCGCCTTTTCCGCATTGCCCAGCACCAGGTCGACCTCGGGCATGGCCGCGAAGGCCGCCGGGTCGATCTGCGCCGCGCAGCCGGTGACGATCAGCTTGGCGTTCGGCCGCTCGCGCCGCGCCTTGCGGATCGCCTGCCGCGCCTGGCGCACGGCCTCGCCGGTCACAGCGCAGGTGTTGAACACCACCGCGTCGCTCAGCCCGTCGGCGTCCGCCTGCTTGCGGATGATCTCGCTCTCATAGGCGTTCAGCCGACAGCCGAACGTGACGACGTCGACGTCGCTCGCAGGCGTCGCTTGCGGGTCAGAGTTGCGCGCCGACACGAGCCTTGTCCTTGCTGTACATGACCCGCATTCCGATCCCGCAGATGTCGCGGCCGTCGACCGGGCCGCCAACCCGTGAGTCCGCGGCGTTGTCCCGATTGTCGCCGAGCTCATACCACGTCCCGGCGGGGACCTTGGTGGGCGCGATATTGTCGAGAAACCCATCGGGCCCGAGATCGTAGGTCAGATAGCTCGCCCCGTTGGGCAGCCGCTCGCGGTAGATCGTCGCCATACCGACGTCGCGCCGCACGGCGCCCATGGCCTGGACCTCGACCGGCTTGCCATCGATCGCCAGACGGCCGGCGACCACCGAGACCGTCTGACCGGGACCGGCCACCACCCGATGCATGTAGCGCACGGGCGAGGTCCCACGGCGATAGACAATGATATCCCCCGGCTTCGGGGCGCTGTGACCGCATCGCGCGCGGGCGCCGTTCACGGCCACCAGATCCCCCTCCGTGAGACTTGGCGACATGGAGTCCGAGGCCGAGACGTAGAAGGACTGCGGCCAGTAGGCGCGGAGGCCCAGGCTCATCCCGAGGACCGCCGCGAATGCGCCGACATAGCTGAGGGCATGGGCGAAACGAGACCCACGCTTGGCTGGGCTTCGGCCGGCGAGCCAGGCGGCGTGCGCGCCGAGTACGATGGATACGAGCCAGGCGACCGGCAGCAGCGCGTACTGGCCCGCGGCATAGACCCCGGGCGGATGCGCCACCGTCCACTCCGTGACCCCGATCGCGCCGATCAGGAAGAGCCCCAGAAACAGGATCACCGTCTTCCACCGCCCAAGGTAGGCGTAGCCCGCCGGCGGCAGGAAGACGTTCAGCAGAAAGGCCATCCACCAGCGCCGGGCGCGGACGTCCGGCCCGCTCACGGCAGCTCTCCCGCGAAGTCCACGGCGGCCGGGCCGGTCATGATCACGTGGCCGTCTTCGCGCCACTCGATCAAGAGCTCGCCGCCGTCGACCACCACCGTCGCCGTGCGATCCGTCAGATCGCGCCGGGCCGCCGCCACCAGGGCGGCGCAGGCGCCGGTGCCGCAGGCCTTCGTCAGGCCCGCGCCGCGCTCCCAGACCTTCAGCCGGATGCGGTCGCGGCCCAGGACCTGGCCGAAGCCCACATTGACGCCCTCCGGGAACAGCGGATGACGCTCGATCACCGGCCCGACGCTGCGCACGAAGGCCTCGTCCAGCTCGTCGAGGAAGAACACCACATGCGGGTTGCCCATGGAGATGCAGGTCCCCGCCGCGTCCAGGCCCGGGTGCAGCGGCGCGGCCATCACCAGGGTGTCGCGCTCCTCGGCCAGCGGGATGTCGCGCCAACCCAGGCCGGGCTCGCCCATGTCGACGCTGACCAGCCGCTCGCCGGCCTTCGACGCCGTCAACCGCCCGGCCTTGGTGGCGATCACCACCTCGTCGCGGCCCGACGCCTGCATCATCAGCCAGCCGACGCAGCGCGTGCCGTTGCCGCAGGCCCCGACCTCTTCGCCGTCCGAATTCCAGAAGCGAACGCTCGCGTCGGCGCCGTCAGCCTTGTCGATGACGATCAGCTGATCGCAGCCCACGCCGCTGATCCGGTCGGCGATGGCGCGCACCTCCTCGGCCGTCGGCGCGAACGGCGCGCTGCGGGTCTCGACCACGACGAAGTCGTTGCCGAGCCCGTTCATCTTCAGGAACGGACGGCTCATGGCGGCGGACATATAGGCGAAGACGGCCCGATTGGCACGTTAGGCAAGACACAGCCGTTCCGGCGCAGCTAGGTTGCCGGGCATGAAAGCCCTGCTTTGCGCCCTGGCCGCGCTCGCCCTCGCCCCCTCGCTGGCTCACGCCCAGGCCCCGAAGGAGGTCGGCGCCGCCGACGCCTTCGCCTGGCTGGAAAACATCGACGCGCCCCGGTCCATGGCCTGGGTCGAGGGCCAGAACGCCAAGTCCGCCAAGCGGCTGGAGACCGACCCCCGCTACGAGACCTTCCACACTCAGGCCCGCGCGATCTTCACCGCCGAGGACCGGATCGCTACGCCGCACTTCCGGGCCGGCGGCATCGACAACTTCTGGCAGGACGCCGCCCACGTGCATGGGATCTGGCGGCACACCACCATCGCCTCCTACCGCACCGCCAGCCCCGACTGGGACGTCCTGCTCGACCTCGACGCCCTGTCGAAGGCTGAGGGCAAGAACTGGATCTGGAAGGGCGCCGACTGCCTCAAGCCCGCCCAGACGCTCTGCCTCGTCCACCTCTCCAACGGGGGCAGCGACGCGGTGGAGGATCGCGAGTTCGACACCGCCACCAAGACCTTCGTGACGGGCGGCTTCTTCTTTCCAAACGGCAAGCAGAACGTCCGCTGGCTCGACCGCGACACCCTGATCGCCAGCCGCGAGTGGGCCTTCGGCGACGTCACCACCTCCGGCTACCCCTACATCGTCAAGATCGTGAAGCGCGGCGGCGAGGCGCGCGAGGTGTTCCGCGGCGCCAAGACCGACGTGCAGGCCCAGGGCATCGTGCTGACCGGCGAGGGCGGCAAGACCGACGCGGTGCTGATCCAGCAGACGCTCACCTTCTACGAGCGCGGCTTCATGCTGATGACCGACGCGGGCCTGAGGCCCCTCGCCCTGCCGCGCAAGACCGACTTCCAGACCTACGTCGACGGCCAGGTGGTCTTCCAGCTCAAGGAGGACTGGCGCGCGTTCAAGGCCGGCGCGGTGATCGGCTTCGACCTCGCCGATCTCAAGCGCGACCCCGCCGCCGCCAAGCCGCAGCTGATTTTCGCGCCGGGCCCGCACGATTCCGTCCAGACCGTGGACTCGTCCAAGGACCGCCTGGTGGTCACCCTGCTGCGCGACGTGAAGGGTGCGGTCGACGTCTATGACCACAAGGCCGGCGTCTGGCTGGGCCACGCCCTGCCGCTGCCGGCCAACGCCAACATCAACGAGGTCTCGGCCTCCGACGACGACAACCAGCTGGTCTTCACCGCCGAGGGCTTCCTCGACCCGACCTCGCTGTGGCTGGCCGACGCGGCGGCCTTCACCGCGACCAAGATCAAGACTCTGCCCGCCCGCTTCGACGCCTCGAAAGACGTGGTCGAGCAGTTCTGGGCGACCTCGTCCGACGGGACGAAAATCCCCTACTTCGTGGTCCGCCCGAAAGGCATGAAGCCCGACGGCTCGACGCCCACGATCATGTACGGCTACGGCGGCTTCGAGGTCGCCAAGCCGCCGGTCTACGTGCCGGAGATGGGCAAGATCTGGCTGGAGCGCGGCGGCGCCTACGTGATCGCCAACATCCGCGGCGGCGGCGAGTTCGGCCCCGCCTGGCACGACGCCGTCCTGCGCGAGAAACGCCAGCTGGCCTTCGATGACTTCGCCGCCGTCGCCCGCGACCTGTTCAAGCGCAAGATCACGTCGCCGCGCCGGCTCGGCATCTACGGCCGCTCCAACGGCGGGGTGCTGATGAGCGTCTCCATGACCCAGCATCCGGAGCTCTGGAACGCCATCGTCATCGAGAGCCCGCTGATCGACATGCTGCGCTACAACCACCTGTCGGCCGGCGCCTCATGGGTGGCGGAATACGGCGATCCGGACGTCCCGGCCGACCGCGCGTTCATCGCGAAGTACTCGGCCTATCAGAACCTCAAGCTCGGCGTGAAATACCCCGAGCCCTACATCACCACCAACACGCGGGACGACCGGGTGCACCCGGGACATCCGCGCAAGTACGCGGCCATGCTGGAGCAGATGGGGATCCCCTACCTCTACTACGAGCAGACCTTCGGCGGTCACGCCAACGACGCCGACCCGGAGCTCAACGCCCGCCGCTGGGCCCGGCACTACGTGTACCTGGCTCAGAAGCTGTTCGACTGATCAGGCCGGAACCAGGGTGATCGCCTGCTCCGGGCAGGCGGCCACGCAAAGCCCGCAGGCCTGGCAGGCGTCGGCGTTGGGCAGGTGCGCGGTCTTCTTGCCGTGGACCCAGACCTTCAGGCGCGCGCCCAGCGGCAGGGCCCGGAACACCGCCTCGTCCATCGGGCCGACCTCGAAGACGTCGTGCGGGCAGACCTGGACGCAGTCGCCCTTGCCTTCGCAGCGCCCGGCCGCGACCTGCGGTCGGTAGGCGCCGGGGGTCGCGCCGCAACGCTCGCCCGCCCGGCGCGGGCTGACACTGGCGCGGGCCACCTTCTCAGGGTCCAGCCGCGACGGCCTACTCTCGATGTCGCTCATCGCGGCCGGCTCCATTCCAGCGACAAGCTCGACTCTGCGGCGGCCAGCCGCTTGAGGTGACGCTCCACCAAGCCCTCGAGCCGAGCCAGGGCGCCGGGTTCGTCCGCGTCGGCCGTGACCATCAGCGTCTGGGGCGAAGCGCGCAGCCGCACCTCGCCGATGGTGAAGCTGATGCGCGCCTCCCGGCCCTCAGCGCTCGCCGGGACCTTGGCTGCGAAGTGGTCGCACAGCAGGGCGAGGTAGCCCTGCGCGGCCCCGGTCAGGATGGTCGATGAGGAGCGCATCGAACCGTCCTAGACCTTCTCGATCGCCGCGGCGGTGTCGTCGATCATCGAGACGATCCGGTCGATCTGCTCGTCGGTGAAGTCGCCGCGCCGCATCCGCGCGCCCAGCGCCATGCCGAGATTGCCCATGGCCCGGCCGACCCGTGCGCCCGCCTGCCGCGAACCCTGGCTGGCTTCGGCCATGCGTCCGAAGACGGCGTCGACGCCGGCCCGGTTCTGCTCCAGCGCGGCCTTGCCCTCGTCGGTGATGGTGAACAGCTTGCGCCCCGCGTCGGCCTCGGCCGGGCGGATGAAGCCTTCGTCCTCGAGCATCGCCAGCAGCGGATAGATCACGCCGGGCGAGGGACGGTAGGCGCCGCCGGTGCGGTCTTCGAGCTCCTTGATCAGCTCATAGCCGTGGCGCGGCTGGTCGGCGATCAGCGCCAGGACCACGAAGCGAAGATCGCCGTGCTCCAGGAACCGGGCGACGCGGCCTTCGCGGTGACGACCGCCACGGCCCATGTGGTGGCCCATGTGGCCGCCCCAGGAATGGCGGCCGCGGTGTTCGTCCCGGTCGCCGAAAAAGTGATGGTGTCTGTGCATATCGAAAGCCCCCTCCTTAATGGGGCGACTATCGATATATCTAAGACATATCGAAGATGCAAACGAATTCGATATGTCTAAAATAGTCTAAGTCTCGCGTAGCACCTCCGCCAGCAGCCGTCCCTCGGCGGCGCGGTTCGACCCCGCCCGCCAGGCGACGACGATTTCGCGGCTGGCGTGCGCCGGCGCGATCGGCCGTGTGGCGATGGTGGCGGGGTCGGCCAGCCCGGCGTTCACCGCCATGGCCGGCAGGAAGGTCATGCCCAACCCAGAGCTCACCATCTGCACCAGGGTCGGCAACGAGGTGGCCGCGAAGCCTTCCTCCCCTGCCGCGGTCTTCGGCGGCTTCAGGCCACAGGCGGCGAGCGCGTGATCGCGCAGGCAGTGGCCGTCCTCCAGCAGGATCAGGTCCTCGTGCTCCATGGCCGCCGGGTCCGCCGACTTGAGCCTGGCCATGGGATGGCCCGCCGGCATGGCCGCCAGCAGTTCGTCGTCCGACACATGCGCCCAGTTCAGCCCGTGCATGTCGAACGGCAGGGCGATCAGCGCCGCGTCGAGCTGCCCGGCCTTCAGCGCCGCGATCAGCCGTCCCGTCAGGTCCTCGCGCAGGAACAGCCGCAATTTCGGGA
>JACXTT010008426.1_pt1 | contig 14282 bp, 10 predicted proteins | sample 9270951 | NCBI WGS metagenome assembly JACXTT01 (sample SAMN15532306, study PRJNA645909) | rock metagenome | isolation source: weathered quartz diorite | place: Puerto Rico | collected 2017-06-21 | reverse complement strand
CCATGCGCGGGGCAATCAGATGATATCCTTTTGCTTCTCCCTGCAACTTCATGAAATTGAAGTCCCCACCCAACACCCCACCTACCTGCTCGGCGGAGAAGGAGACCACTCCCCCTCTGGTTGGATTGAACGGATCATCCGCCGTATTGCGCACCAGCCCGAGAGAGAACCCTGAGAGCACGCCTTTTCGTTGAAACTCGCGCAGGACCTGGATGGTAGAGAGAGAGACCTTGCTCAGTTGATCGTATTCTAGCCGATAGGCGAGAAAACCGGTGAGGGTTGACGTAAAGTCACGCTCGAATCTGGGCTGCAATCTTGTCCCGTTGAGGAGGTAGGTAGCTTCGTCGATCTGCTGCGGACGAACGGTCAGAGAAAAACGATTCTGACGGCCAAAAGCATAAGGCTGAAGAAAACTCACCTCGATATCACGGATACGCGAAGAAGCCTTGATCTGCACATCGAGGCGTCGTCCGCCACCAAACCAGTTGTTATGCCGCCACCGCACTTGACCACGCAGATCATCCTCGGTCCCGTAGCCAGCGCCGAGTTGCCACTCGCGAAGAGGCTTTTCGTCAACTCGCACTCGTACTGGAATGACACTGGGATCGGCAGCGGACTCCTCTTCCAGAAAACGCACCGAGCTGAACAGATCGAGCTTGAGCAGATTTTTGCGTGACTCGGCAACCGCCGTCGCGGAGAACGGTTCCCCAGGTTTATAGGTGACCTCCCGCGTGACGATCTCCGGAGCGACCTGGACTGTCCCCTCCACCTGGGTCTCGCCAAAGACCGTGGGCGGTCCTGCTTCGACAACGTACCGGACCTGAGCCGTTCGTTGATCCAGAATAATGTTCGCTTTTCTCTCGACCTTGACTCTTCCGCGGTGCTGTTCAAGGAAGAATTCTTTGATCTTCGTCTCGGTTTCTTGGTAATGTTCTTCGGTAAACACGGAGCCTTCAGTAAGAGGAAGCGAGGGTCGAAGGGCTGCCAAAGCCGGCGTGACTGTAGGATCGTCGCTCACCTCAAGGGTCACCTGCGTCACCTGGACCGGTTCTCCTTCCTTGATATCGATATGCACGGTGACAAGATGGTCGATCTCTTGCGCTTCTAGACTATACTACACCTGCGCATCGTAATAGCCCTGCGCCCGACAAAAGCGCGTCAGGCGCTCGATATCAGTCTTGAAGGTCACCGGATCGAAGCGTGGATGTGAACGCCAGACAGTATACCAAGGGCGCGTTGTCGTCACCAGCTGTGCGCGTAATTCGGCTGTAGAAAAGTGCTCGTTTCCGGCAATCGCCAAGGCCTTGATCGACCACTCCTGATCGGGATCGAGATCCTCTACGCTTGCGGCATACAGGTGCGAGCCCCAGACGAAGAGACCAACGAAGAAAAGTCTCTGGAGCTGTTTCATACACGGGCCGCTACAGCAAGACTCAACTTGGCACGACACCTGATAGCATCTATGTTGGTCATCAGTATGGACTACGGAAGTACCACATGCCACAGCGGCGGTGGTGTAGGTGGCATTGCATACGCTGACCAGCCGCCACCCAACGCCCGGTACAGTTCGACCACAGTAATCAGCTGGTCACGCTGTACTTGAGCGAGGATGATCTCTGCCGGGAAGAGGAGCTGTTGGGCTTCGATGACTTCGAAATAATTGGCAAACCCACCGGTGTAACGCAACGTTGAGAGCCTGACCGACTCGCGAAAAGCCACAACGGCGCGTGTTTGTTCTTCCCGCACTTCCGCCAGTTTCTGTTGAGCAGTCAGGGCATCCGACACTTCTTGGAACGCCCTAATGACGGTCTGTTCGTATTGCAGCTTCGCCTGCTCCCACTGGGCGACAGTCGCTTGGTAGTTTTCATAGAGCAATCCCCCTTGCAGGAGCGGACCGGTCAGCTGACCGGCGATAGACCAAAGGTTTGCGCTTCCCTTCACCACATTTTCTACCTCGGTACTGGCACCGCCATAGAAACCGGTGAGACCGATTCTGGGAAAAAAGTTTGCCTCTGCCACGCCAACTCGTGCATTCGCAGCAATTAGGGACTGTTCTACCTGCAAAATATCTGGTCTGCGCTCGAGTAGCTGAGAGGGCAGGCCAACTGGAATGACAGGTGGGAACACTTGATTGACCAGCGGTGTCCCACGCGGAATCGGGCCTGGGTTGTGGCCGAGCAGGACGTTGATCTGATTTTCCTTAGCGACTATGCGGCGCTCAAGGTTAGGGATAGTGGCCGCGGTGGCGGCAAGGGCAGCTTCGGCCCGGGCGGTCTCCAGCTTTGAGGCGACCCCTAGCTGTAACCGGCGGGTGAATAGGTCGAGGGTTCGCTGGAACGAGGCGACAGTCCGTTGAGCGATCTCCAGTTCAAGATCCAGCTCCAGCAAATCGAAATAGGCTTGCGCCACATCGCTGACCAGCGTCAGCACGACACCACGCCGGAACTCTTCACTGGCAAACAGGTCAGCAAGGGCTGCCTCGTTAGAGCGACGAATCCGTCCCCAAACGTCGAATTCCCAGGCGATATTGAACACACCGGAGAATGCGTTATCGGTCTGGCCCGGTACAATGATCACTCGCGATTGCGGGGTACTGTGAGCACGGCCGACAGTCCCCTGGTACTCTGTCTGGGGAAAAAACTCTGAGCGAGCAACACCGGCCAGCGCTCGCGCCTGTTCGACACGAGCCGCGGCGGTACGCAGGTCGTAGTTGTTCGCTAGGGCTTCCTCGATCAATCCTTCGAGTGCGACATCCCAGAAGACCTGCCACCAGGGCAGGTCAGCCAGCGAGGTTGCCTCAGCAACTCCTATCTGACCGCGGTGCGTTGCCGGGATCGACAGTTCAGGTCTGAGATAATTGGGACCAAAAGTACATCCTGTGATTACATAAGACGAGAAGAGTACGATAAATGCCAACTTCCTCATGGTCAGTCCGCTACTCCTTCAGCAATAGCACGCACGGTCCTCGGTGGGGTGTGGACTTGCTCTTTGCGACCGGTGAGCCTTTCGATGGCTACGAAGAGCACAGGAACCAGGAAAATACCAATCAGGGTTGCGGCGAGCATGCCGGTGATCACCACCGTGCCGAGGATCTGCCGCGCCACCGCGCCGGCGCCGGCCGCTATCCACAGCGGCACGCAGCCTAAAATGAACGCAAAAGAGGTCATAAGAATGGGCCGTAGACGCAGCCGTGCGCCGTTAAGGGCGGCTTCGCGAATGGATCTCCCTCTTGCCAGTTCAAGCTTAGCGAATTCGACAATAAGAATGGCATTCTTCGCGGCGAGACCGATCAGCATGATGAGACCGACCTGCGCGTATACATTGTTCTCAAACTGGCGCATCCATAAACCGAGGAACGCGCCGAAGATGGCAATAGGTGTCCCAAGCAGCACGCTGAATGGGAGTGACCAGCTCTCATAGAGCGCGGCCAAGATGAGGAAGACGAAGAGCAACGACAGAGCAACGACCCCAGCTGCTCCTCCTTCAGCCCGCTTCTGTTGGAAAGAGAGGGTGTTCCAGGCATACGCCATCTCCGCTGGCATCACTTCGCGAAAAATCTCTTCGAGCGTAGCCATAGCTTGACCAGAACTGTAGCCCGGCGCGGCCGAACCGATGATCTCCGCCGCGCGGTAGAGGTTGAAGTGGACCGTGAATTCGGGTCCTGCCGTAGGATCGATTAAGACCAAGGTCGAGAGCGGCACCATATTGCCCTCGTTGTTGCGCACGAAGAACTGGCCAATGTCCTCGGCGTGGATCCGGTACTCTGGATCGGCCTGGAGGTAGACCTTCCACTGCCGGCCAAAGCGGTTGAAATCATTGACGTAAAAGCCACCCATGAAGGTTTGCAGTGTCGAGTACACATCGCGGATGTCAATCCCTAACTTGAGGGCCTTGTCGCGATCCACCCGGGCAAAGACTTGCGGCACCGAGGCGCTGAACAAACTGTTCACCCCAGTGAGTTCTGGCCGCTTGCGGGCCGCGTCAACGAAGCGGTTGACCTGCTCTGCCAGGAACTCGATCGACCCACCACTGCGGTCCTGGAGCATCATACTGAACCCGCCGGCTCGACCATATCCGGGGATTGCCGGGGGCAGGATGGCGAACGCGCGCCCTTCGGAGAGTTGCCCCAAGGCACGATTGACGGCGGTCTGGACTCCCCTGAGGCTCGTCTCGGGTGTCCGACGTTTCTCCCAAGGCTCAAGGCGGATGAAACACGTCGCCGAATACGAGGTCGAGGCGCCAGTGAGAAGGTTGAAGCCGGTGAGCGCATTGTAGCCTCGTATCCCAGGAGTCTGGCTGAAAATCTCTCCGAGCTTGCGGACCACGGCATCCGTACGCTGGAAGGAGGCGGCATCGGGCAACTGCAGAAACACGACAAAATAGCCATTGTCTTCGTCCGGCAAGAAACCACCCGGCAGAGTTCTGCCCAGTCCGCCGGCGACAACCGCGACCACGACCAGGAAGAGCAGCGTGCGTACCGTCTTGCGTATGAGGACGCCAGTGAAGCTGATATAGCCGTTGGTGGCGCGCTCGAACCAGCGATTGAATCCGGCAAAGAAGCGGCCGAGCGGGCCCTTGGTCTTGGCTGCGGGTCGTAGCAACTTGGCGCTGAGTGCGGGGCTCAAGGTAAGGGCATTTAAGGCTGAGATGATTACCGAGATCGCGATGGTCAGGGCGAACTGCTGATAGAGACGGCCGGTAATCCCTCCCACAAATGCCACCGGAATGAAGACCGACGAGAGGATCAAGGCGATGGCGATCACTGGTCCTGAGACGTCTGCCATCGCTTTCAGCGTCGCCTCGCGCGGGCTCAGTCCGCGCTCGATGTTGTGCTGTACCGCCTCAACGACCACGATGGCATCGTCAACCACAAGACCGATCGCCAGCACCAAACCGAAGAGCGAGAGCGTGTTGATGGTGAAGCCGAGCAGGGGGAAGACCATGAAGGTTCCGATCAGTGACACCGGTACGGTGACCAAGGGGATCAGGGTCGCCCGCCAACTCTGCAGGAAGAGGTATACCACGAGGGTTACAAGAACGATCGCGGCGAAGAGGGTTTTAACGATTTCCTTAATGCCTTGGGTGACCGGGAGGGTGGTATCGAGTGAGACCTCGTATTCGAGGTCTGGCGGGAACCTGGTCTTCAGCTCCTCCATGGTCTTCTTCACCTGGGTCGCTACCGCCAGAGCGTTCGAGCCTGGCAATTGAGACACGGGGATGACCGCAGCCGCCTTACCGCTCATCCGCCCACGCTGGCCGTAGATTTGCGCGCCGAGTTCGATGCGCGCGACGTCCTTGAGCCGTATGGTCGAGCCATCGGGATTCAGGCGCACGACGATGTCGCCGAATTCTTCGGCCGTGACCAATCGCCCCTGTGCGCGCATGGCGTAGGTGAACTCTTGCCCCTGCGGCGCCGGCTCTCCACCAAGCTGGCCCGCCGGGTTTACTGTGTTCTGCTTCTGGATGGCACTTTGCAGGTCAGTCACCGTCAGGCCGAGCTTGGCGATTTGATCGGGCTTGACCCAGATCCGCATGGCGTAGTCGGAGGATCCCCTGGTCTGTACGTCGCCGACGCCAGGAATGCGCTTGAGCGCGTCGTTAATATTGATCGTCGCGTAGTTTCCCAGGAAGTTGCCATCATAAGTGCCGTTCGGCGAGGTGAGAGAGATGATGAGAAGAGGGAAAGCCAGCGATTTCTTGACACTCACCCCGTAGTTCTTCACATCGAGAGGCAGTGAAGGAATTGCCTGCGCGACCCGGTTTTGTACCAGGACGTTATCGATATCAACGTTGGTCCCGACTTCAAAATCCACCGCGAGCGACCAGGTGCCGTCGTTCGCGTTGGTGGATTTCATGTAGAGCATGTTATCCACACCGTTGACCTGCTGCTCGATAGGCGTAGCAATCGCCTGCTCGACCGTTACTGCATCAGCGCCGGTGTAGGTGGTAGAGACCTGAATTTGCGGTGGCACGATTTCGGGCAACTGGGCAATCGGCAGGCGGCTCATCGCCACTAGTCCAGCCAGGGTAATGATGATCGAGATCACCATCGCGACGATGGGCCGATTGATGAAGAACTGCGCCATACGTTACTCCTTGGTTGTCGCTGTGGTCGAAGTTGCCGCCGCTGTATTGGTAGCAGTAGCCGGAACCGTAGCTTTCTGAGACTCAGGCGTAGCCGGGACCATCTTCGTATTCACGGCGAGACCATCCCTCACTTTCTGTAACCCTTCAGCGACGACGTGTTCGCCAGGGTTAAGGCCTTCGTCGATGATCCACAGACTGCCAATGCGCGCCCCCGCCTTGACTAGGCGAAACTCCACTTTGTTGTCGGCGCCGACGACCGCGACGCGGTAACTCCCTTGCAACTCCTGCACGGCTCGCTGCGGCACCAGTAGGGCGTCTTTCTTGGTATCGGTGACTGCTCGTACTTTGGCATACAACCCCGGACGAAGGATATTCTTGGGATTCGGGAAGTAGCTCACGACAGTAATGGTGCCAGTCTTGAGGTCGACCTCACGGTCCGGCAGCGCAAAGAGACCACGTTCGGGGTATACATTCCCGTCTGCCAAGATCAACTCAGGCAGAGGGCCATGCGGCTGAGATCTTTGCTCGGCTTCCATGGCTGTCGCAACCCTGTCCGCAAACTTGAGATACTCTCGCTCGCTGACGGGGAATGTAACTTTGATCGGATCAACCCGTGAAACCGTGGTGAGCAAAGTGTTTTGGCTGATGAGGTCGCCGATCTGCGAGATTGCAATACCAGCAATCCCATCAATCGGAGATCTAATTCGGGTCCACTCCAGGTTTAGTTCAGCTTGCTTTAGGGCCTCGCGAGCGGCTTCGACTGACGCCTTATTCGCCTGATTGGCCTGCACGGCATTGTCGAGTTCCTGCTGGCTAATAGCCCCTTCCTTCGCCAGCGGAGTATAACGGTTGACATCGAGTTGAGTCTTTCCCAGATTGGCTTCAGCGCGGGCCAAGTCGCCCTTGGCTTGATCGAGCGCGGCCTGATATGGCCGTGGGTCGATGGTGAATAAGAGATCTCCAGTTTTGACGAAGATGCCTTCTCGGTAGTCCCGCGATTCAAGATACCCCTGCACGCGCGCACGAATTTGGGCGTTGACTGAGCCGTCCGTCGTGCCGAGCCACTCGGAGTAAATTGGCACCTCCTGCTGGACGACCTCAGTCACGATGACCTCGGGTGGAGGAGATGGGGTAGTGGCAGCTGGGGTCTCCCTTTTGCACCCAGCGGAAACCACAACAAGAGTAATAAAGAGAAGGCCGCCAAGGACTGGACGAACCTTCTTCTCAGTCCAGCGGCGAGACTCTAAAGATCGTATAATCATTTTATTCTCTCCGAACAAACCATAGTCCTTTCGACACAACCAGATTTCTTGTGACTAACGACCGAAGGGGCAGAGTAATATTGCCCCTCTACGATGAAAGGCAAATTTATATGTTCCACCAGAAGCGGTCGAGGCTCCTGATAAGCTTTCTTATTCACTAGCTCTCTCAAAAAATACAAGAGGCGATGGCTTAGGTCCACCCTGCAAGCGTTAAAATTCCGGTTCAGGTCAGTTCAAGTCGGTTCAAATTTATCGACGGCAACTACGACCCTCGTAAGAAAAGAGCGACAGCCCGTCAAAAATGCGCTTACCGCCGTGAGACTGCCTCGTCATCGTGCCGGCGACGATGGAACCCTCGGCGCAGCACCTGAGGCGCGACTGCCGGAGGACATGAGTCTTCCCCTTTCGGCTTGTCAAGCAATCGCCGATACTCTGGCAAGATGTTCTCTCACGTAGTGAGACAGCCAGGAGAAACGATATAGGCATGCTTACTAGAACTCAAGCGACATTTCTGCGAAGTTTGGCAAAGGTGCTGTCATGAGACAATGGCAGCCCGGAAGATAAGAAAGAGAGTGAGCACAGCCATGAAAGCGATGGTAGTCGAGCACCCGGGACCGATCGAGCAGAATCCTTTGACGTTGATTGAGCTGTTGATGCCGGAGCCGCGGTCAGACGAAGTGCTGATTCGGGTTGAAGTCTGCGCCGTGTGCCGCACCGATCTGCATGTGGCTGAGGGTGACCTGCCTCCGCATAAGAGTCCCGTCGTACCGGGGCATGAGGCAGTTGGCACGGTGGTCAAGCTGGGAGCGGAGGCCGGGCGCCTACTGAAAGAGGGAGACCGAGTCGGCGTTGCCTGGCTCCATGCGTCCTGCCAAACCTGTCCGTACTGCGCCAGGGGAGAGGAAAACCTGTGCACGGCTCCGTGCTTCACCGGCTACGACGTCAACGGTGGTTACGCCGAATATCTCGTGGCGCCGGAAGACTTCGTGTATCCGCTTCCGTCCAGCGTGCCTGTGGTTCAGGTGGCGCCGCTGCTGTGTGCTGGCATTATCGGTTATCGAGCGCTCCGCCGCAGTGGCGTACGCCGAGGAGAACGGCTGGGTCTCTATGGCTTTGGCGCCTCAGCTCATATCGTCATCCAGATTGCCCGCTATTGGGGGTGTGAAGTCTATGTTGCTACGAGAGGAGATAAGCACAGGACGTTGGCGCGCAGCATGGGGGCGACCTGGGTGGGCGAGGCGGCGGAGACGCCGCCGGAAAAGCTCCACGCTGCCATCATCTTCGCGCCGGCCGGCGAAATAGTCCCGCGTGCGCTTGCCGCTCTAGACAGGGGAGGGACGCTGACCCTGGCAGGCGTCTACATGACCCCTATTCCCACCTTGGACTATGAGGCGACGCTCTTCTATGAGCGCAACTTGCGCAGTGTCACGGCTAATACACGCCAGGATGGCAAAGAACTCCTCGATCTGGCCACGGCTATTCCGCTCCGTACCCACACGGAAGAATTTCCCCTGGAGCAGGCCAGTGTCGCATTGCGGAAGTTGAAGCACGACCAGATTAACGGCGCGGCCGTATTGCGGGTGTCAGGGCAAGAGGATTTTCTTGCCAAATCCGCTCAAAGAGAGTAGAGAGCAAAAAAGTGAGAGGTGCTCCAATCTGAAAGAGGAAATGGCCGCGCCGCCTGCCTGGGCCGGCGCTGCGGAATGCACGTTTTGACCCCTTAGCAGGAGGTGGATCATGGTAGCGATACAACGTGTCCTGTTTCTCACCGATTTCTCACCTGAGGCGACCGACGCGCTCGCCTACGCCCGGGAGTTTGGCGAAAAATATGGCGCCCAGCTCTATGTCTTGCACGTCATTGAAGACCCGACCAGCAAGCTCTACGACATGGTCAGCGGTGACTATCACGCCCTTGACCGCAACGCTCGAGAAAAAACTCAAGCGTGGCTGGCGCAGCTTCATCGCGAGCATCTGAACAGCTCTCCTAACTGTGAGACCCTCATCGAGCGTGGCGAACTCTTCGAGCATGTCCTCAAGACTGTGCACGAAAAGCATATCGATTTGATCGTCATGAGTGCACACACCCATGAGGGTTTCCACCTGCACCTGATCTCCAATCTGCCGGAGAAGTTGGTGCGCAAAGCGCCTTGCCATGTGTTCGTGGTTCATTACGGCGGTTAGAGAGTCGCGGTTTCGTCAGGACGCCTCAAAACCCCACTGACACCCCGGTCGTGGCAAAAAACGACGTGCGCTCGGCCGGACCGGTGAACTCAGTCCCGACTCCGGCGTCGATGATCACCAAGGGTGCGATCTGACGCCGGATGCCCACCTCGACTCCAGCCGGATTCGCTGCCCCCGAACGGACGGTTTGCTGAGTGAAGATGTCGGCGAGCAAGGTAGTATCGAAGTGACGCGGGTATCCCAGTGGGTACTGTGCTCCGAGCACGACATTGTAGCGTCCGTCGCGCCCACCGTCGCTGGCACTTCCAATAAATTCATAGCCGACATTCAGATGCGCGCGGGCCGGCCCGAATGAGCGCGTCACTATCCCTGTTAGTGTTGTATCTACTCCATGTGAACGCACACCAGTAGGAAGGTCTAGATTGAGTTTCACCGCTAGTGCTGGCAATCGCAGAGTTTCCTGATTGAAGTTGTACAGGGCGAACGTTCGCAGGTCGCCCGATTTTTCGGATTCGTCGATCGTGCGCGGCTGAGTGGACAGCGTCGATCCCACGCCCACGTGCAAGTTCCAATACGCCCCGTAAAGAACCTCAAGGAGGAAGGCAAAGCGGTCAGTCTGGTGGCGGTTCAGCGCAAACCGTGCCCCCGTCTCCGCGGACAGCTCACCGTACGCGATGGGATACGCATCGTCGAACCTGAGCGGCCGCCCTTCGTCCAGGTTGTTGTGATCGATCGCCCATGCTGATGAGGCAATCAGGCAGAGCAGGGCCAGGGCAAATGCGGAATGAGCCAATGGAAAGGCTAGGCCGAAGCGGAATGCCAATTGGCAGAACGATAAAATGTGTCTTGCTGTTATGTGTGTTTTCATAGTGGAGGGCTCCACAGTCTCTCTCTAGTGGTGATGATGATGCTCCATGCCCGCCGGCGCGCGATACCGTGCGTAGCTTTCATCCCCAGGTTGGTGATTGCGGTGTAGATAAATCTCTAGGATCTGATAGATCCGTTCGCGCTTCGCTGCCATGCTGGGGAACAGGTCTGGCGAACTGAGCACGTCGTCGAGGTTGTCGTGGAGCATGTGCAGGTTGTCGAAGATATTGGCGGCTTCGGGGAAGCGGTGTGAGAACGTCGGGGCGAGTTCGTAGAAGAGAGGCATGAAGCTCCACTGCAGCGGCGGATCAGTCAGATAACCATGATACTCAGCCAGGACCGGCTGCAGGGCAGCTTGTTGTTCAGCCAGGGTGTGTCCGACTTGTACCTCGGCGATCTTTGCCTGTACCCAGTGATAAGCCCAGATCTGGGCGTTGAACTTGGGGAAGCGATGGGCGAAGTTGCGCGACTCAGGGAAACTCCACAAGGCGCCGGCGTGATCGAGGGACTGTGGGGTAATCGCCTGCGGCTGAGCCAGGTAGTTGGCGAGGATCTGACGATAGGCCGTTTCCTTGTCGGGGACGCTGTCCGCGGCAAAGAGGTCGTAAAGGTCGCGATGGAGCTGGTGGGCCCAAGCAAAAACATTTTGTGGCGCCCAGGCCAAGCGGTAGAACGTCGGTGCGATGAATTCTTCATCCGGGGGCAAAGCCGGCTTACTGTTAATGAAAGCAAGGATCTCCAGTCGCGCCTGTTCAATCGCGGCGGCGTCGTTACTCTGGAGCAGAGTTTCCGCTAGGTGCGCGTGACCGAAGTCGATACCATTGAACTCGGTTTGCAGTTCGGGCAGCTGCCGGGAGATAGTCCAGTTCCACGGGCCGCGTAAGTAAAAGCACTGGTTCCGTTGTTCGAACCAGTCTTGTAAAGAAGCCGCCGCCAGCCTTGGCAGCAACAGAACGAGCAGACAGATGCGTGTAATCAAAAAGAAAGACATAGGAAACTTCCTCCAGCTAAAGAATAAGAGCAACACACGTGTCGCCTTGGTTGAGACCAACAGGACTTTTTCAGCGGAGGGTTAGAGCCGTAAGACGGAGAGTGTGAGATAGCGCGGTGGAGGCGCGGCGGCTTTGTTGAGCCAAGGTACGCCTGCATCTGGTTGCGCCCATGAAGAGAGAGGCTGCTGAACTAACAGACAGAAAGGAGAAAACACAGGCCCTGAAGCAGCCTGGGTCTCTCCGCCAGCAGGAATAGCCCGGAGGAAGAGATGATCTTTGCAGTCTGGGCATTTATCAGGAGTCCTCTGCGGGAGAGCAGGCGAGGAGTGGCAAGGAAAATGCCCCGGGTTGTGGCTGGACGAGGTCGCAACGGGGACCGTTCCGTGGCCATGGCCAGCGGCGAGGCACGACTGCGCACAATGCAGGAGAAACGCTAAGAAGAAAAACACGAGAAACAAACCCTGCCGCAGTCGGCGCATGTGAGCAAGCTACCACGACGGCATGACGACCACAACGTGGGAAGGCAAATTGTTTCACACAGCCTGTTGCCCTCCTCCGCGCTGAAACGGAGAGGGCGAGGAGTGCACAGCCCGGTCGATCACCTCTGAAGTAGCAGTTCGCTTGGGGAGGTGAGGGAGCAGAGATTCGCCGCTTTGCACGAGCGACTCGCCTATGTCTGGCACTGTCACATCTGAGAACACGAAGACAACGATATGATGCGACCGTACGACGTCGTTGCGGGTTAAAAGCGAGAGTAGTCTGAAAGACAGTGCTGGTCGGGAGAACTTGCTGTGAGAAAGATACTCATCGCGGTACCAGTGGGGAGGCAGAACGACGCCATCGGCACTGATGTGATGGCGCTCTATGCATAGTTGACTGCCGCTGGCTGGCAGACATTTGTCTACACCGCGGCGTACGATCCTGCCTTTGCTGGTTACGTCACGCAGGAGGTCTCTGAGCTGGTGTCCGATCCACAAGCTGTGTTGCTCTATGTGAACGGCTCGGTGTGGGGAGAAGGAGAGGCGTTGGCTGCGGCGTTCGCAGGCCGGCGCATCATGCGCTTTCACGCTGGCCCTTCGCCACATTTCTTCCGTCCCTACAGCCGAGTTTACCTCAGGATGGTAGAGCAGTATTGGGCCCAAACCAGACGAGTCGTGCCCTTGTTTGATTTCTTCCTGCCCGTTTCAGAGTTTGCTGCATCAACTTTGTTAAAGCTCGCAGCGGATCGTGAGCGCGTCCGTGTCGTTAGCGTGTTCAACCAAGTGGATGAAAGGAAAGCGACATGCTACAGGCCGAGCAGGTTTTCTGCGATGCGGTGGAATTCTATAACCCTGTGCACGATTTGTCTCTTCCTTTAGTGCTGCATGCTTTACCAGGAAAATGTGGCGTGTCGGTGTTTGAGCTGCCGATCGTTTACCAGAGCGTGGGACCACACAAGACATATGAGATACAGCGATTTCCCCTTTCCCAACAACGAGAGCAAGTTGTGTTGCACTTGACGAAGGAGGAACTGGCCGTGAAGACTCGGGCGCGGGGTGAAATTTATCGCCAACTGAGGGTGCAGATGGGACCGATCATCGATCGCATACCTGCAAACCTTGCGGCCTCGGAGGTCTTACGGCCTGCTCCAAATGCTCTCTCTGAGCCTGGTGCTGAGCGAGTGCTGCGCTGTGAATGGCGTGGCCGCCTTCTCCAAGAACGGGGAGTAATCGAAGAGGTGATTACCTACGCTGAGCACTACCGGCCGCTTACTTCTTGCCTCAGTGGGATTATACAAAGCCACCTCTAACTTTATGAACCTTCCTTCAGAAGAGCATCCTTTGTCTGCTCCGATCAAACCGGTGAAAATTCGACTTGAAACCTCTTTTGCGGAGATTTCGGCGGAAATGCGTTCACAGAGGGGTTCTTGAAGGTAATAGAATCAGGTTTTTCTTTTTGCATTAGAGTCCTCTTGCCTCAGTCGTTACCGTCCCTCCCCGTGTGTTACTGCAAGACCTGACCCTATCTTCCTCTATCTTCCTATTGGAGTGGAGATGGCTATTCCATTTGTGGCAGAACTCGCCCCAGCCTGGTGGGTAGGCAGTAGTGCGACCTCCGGTTCTCGTTGCTATTGCACAGTAAATGGACGCCACACCGAGCTACTGCAGCCATAATTGTTACACGCGGACGCCGACCAGTAGTACGTACCTCTCGCCAGTGGAGGAACCACAGCGTGTGAGGCCGAGAGCCCGTCCTTCTGATAGACGGTTGCTTTCCGTCGGGGATCCCGACGGACACGGGTACGATACGACGTGGCACAGCTGGTGTCTGCCCAGTCAAGCAACACCGGCCCAACCGACACGATGTCTCCCGCAGGCGGAGTCAGTAATACCGGAGGATCGGGAATCTGCGTGCAGGGTGGGGGGCTCCCGGTCCCCTGGCGCGCTTGGCCCGAGTTCGGAGCGACTTGCAAGCCGGATTCGTCAACGACTTCAAAGTTTGCGCCGGTCACGCGCCCTAGCGAATGCAGGTCGTCATCATTCCACCGCCCATCCGGCGCCCCAGAAATGTACCACGCGCTGCCGTTATCAGCGACCATCATGCCGTATTTCTTCAGGGCTCGGAGGATCACCTGGTTCGTCGGAGAGAAGGAAGAGAGATCGAAGGAGGCTTTTAGTCGGAAACGCAGCCCCATCGGCGGATACTGCGTGCCCGTGGGAGCGGTGTGATGGCGTGCGGGCCACAGATGCGTACTCTGCGTCTTTGGCACGGTAAAGCGTAGCGCATGGTTGATCGCCCCTGCCTGCACTTCTTCGTAGCGGACTAAGCCTGGAAAAATCGGCAGGCCGGCAGCATCCGCAGAGGTCAAGCCGTCGGGGCGTAAGGCATGAGAATGCAAAAGCCACATCGCCCC
>JACXTT010008425.1_pt1 | contig 14285 bp, 12 predicted proteins | sample 9270951 | NCBI WGS metagenome assembly JACXTT01 (sample SAMN15532306, study PRJNA645909) | rock metagenome | isolation source: weathered quartz diorite | place: Puerto Rico | collected 2017-06-21 | reverse complement strand
GGCAACATAGTCGAAATTACTTGGGCCGCAGCTTCGATCAAAAACCACCACGGGAGTCCGGCCCTCGGCAATGAGAGACAAGAGAGCGTCCGGGCGCTGCCCTGACGGTCCGGACGGAATGTATATGATCCCTGTAGCGCCGAGGGCCCGAAATCGCTGGACTAGATCGACCTCTCGATCAGGCCGTTCGTCGGAACTGGAAACCAGTAGGTGGAACCCCTCGTCTTCGAGGACCTGTTCGAACTGGAACCCCAGTCGGGAAAAGAAAGGATTCGAAGCGTCGGGGACAATCAAGCCGACCAGGTTCCCCTTGGCGTGAGGTTGTTGACGGAATACGTCTTGATACACATCGAGCACACGCCTCCGTGTAGGTTCCGATACGTTGGCCTTGTTGTGGACTACCCGAAAAACTGTAGCTACAGAGAGACCAGCGAGGTCGGCGACGTCTTGAAGACTAGGCTTGTTCGACATTAGATCGCCTCCCTATCCATTTATGACGTTGTCGGCAGCATCGGGACGAAAGGACTTGATATTCCATTGATGTTGACGAGGGTTGGCGTAGAACAACCGGAGTTCCCTTCCCGCAGCAGTTGGCAGCTGACCGGCGCGCACGACTTCATCGATCAAATGCGGAAAACTGACGAGTGCACGCACGCAAATCCCGAGCTTCACGAAGCGGTCCCGCATCTCGCGGAAATCCCAGTTAACGATCGACTGGACACCGATAGTCGTGATCGCCTTCTCATCGCGCAAGTAGGGAATAGCCTTCTGCTCGATGGTGTCTCCGCTGGCCAGGAGATCGTCGAGAACGACGGCACGCGCTCGTTCCGGTGGGGAGCACTCAACGTGCTTGCCGGCCTCGGGTCCGTGCAGCTTTGCTTCCTTCCTAATGAAGGCCCACGGCAAACCAAGTTCGGCAGCGGTCTGGGCAGCCCACCCGATCCCCGCCTCCGCCATTCCGACGAGCAACTCGGCGTCGGGGAAGTTCACCTGTATCGAACTAGCGAGTGCGCGAACGATCGTTGCCGATGGACCAGGGTGCCCGGGAATGAGTCGGCAATTGGTATACACCGGCGCACGGATACCGCTTTTCCAAGTGAACCAGGTTTCGCTGTCGGCCGGGTTGCGCGCAACGAGATACGCCCCGGTCGTGACGAGGTTGCGCGCGACGAGTTCCGCCGTGGGTTCGTAAACGAGGCCGTTGGTCATCTGCCGTGCCCTCCTCCCTCGAAAGTGGTGTGCCTGAAGTGTAGGAGAAATATCAGATCATGACAATATGAAAAAAATTTCATTTTCCAAGTGCCAATAAATAGGTTTTTTTGTTGCCTGTCTGGAACAACTCTTGCTGCTACGTCGTCAAGGATACGGGTATGGCACCCAACGACCCCCTTCACCCCTCGGCACGGGCCGATCTGCAGCGACAAGTAATTGAAAAGCTTCAAGTCGCGCGTGCGGCCTTGTTCTATGTCGTGGATTTGGTGGAACATGAGGAGATGGGGGGGCAAAAGAAAGCAGGCTTTCAGCCACAGCTTCGTGTCCCCAATCACGACTGGGTATGGGGCAGCGACAGCGTAACGTAGCCGTCGCGCTTCCCCGGGAGATTCAGATGGCATTCGATCCATCGAAGATCAGCATTCGCAAGGTCCGCCGATCTCGGGAGATCGATCCGGAGAAGCTATTCGAGTCGCTCACCCTTCGAGGCACCGTGGAAAACCTCTGGAGTCCGCAAGCGGCTGCGCTGAAGGGATGGCACCGTCAACGAGCGGACTCCGATGTCGTTATCGAGATGAATACCGGGGGCGGGAAGACACTCGTAGGCTTGTTGATCGCGCAGTCGTTAGTCAACGAGATCCAGAGGAAAGTCTTATACGTTTGCCCGACAAATCAGCTGGTCGAACAGGCAGAACTAAAGGCGTCAGAGTGTGGAATTGAAGTTGCAACCTACATGAATGGCGTCTGGGGGCAGCGTGAAATTGCTGAGGAATCGCGAGGACCCTGCCTGACGAACTACGCGGCTGTCTTCAACGGCAAGTCCATCTTCGAGCGGGAACGTCTGGGCGGGATCGTGTTCGATGACGCCCATGTCGCTGGCAATACGATCAGGTCGCTTTTCGCGCTTAGCTTCGATAATGGGTCAAAGGTCTACAAGGAGATCGTTCAGCGGCTCAGGCCGTACTTTGAGGCGAACCGACAGGGCCAAACCCTGAAGGATGCAGCCGAGGATGGCGATCCGCGGTGTCTGCTTTTTGCGCCGATGTTCGAGGTTCGCCGATTGGCACCGGTGATTTCGACGGTCCTCTTGAACAACGGAGTCGCGGAAGAAAGAAGAACGCTTTTCGTCTGGGAGCATCTGAAGGATCATCTCGACCGCTGCATTATCCTGATCAGCGGCAGTCGAATCGAGATCACACCGCCGGCATTGCCGCTGCATCGTCTTCGCTGTCTCTCCGGTGAAGCTCGTCGCGTATACTTGACCGCAACGCTGCCGTCGTCGGCTGATTTCGTTCGAACCTTCGGGAATTTGAGTTCGACTCTCGTTTCCCCGAAGGGAAAATCGGGGGAGGCCCAACGGCTTGTGGTGCTTCCAGCAGGCAGCAAGGACGGCGATCAGCGAGTTGTGACGAAGGAATTGATCGCCTCTCACAAGGCGTGCATCGTTGTTCCTACTACCAGGGCATCATCCGCATGGACCGATGTAGCTACGTTGTTCGACGGGAACACGGGTCAAGCTGGAATTCAAGAATTTGTGGACGCCACGGGCGACGAGAAGCTGATACTTGCGGCGAGATACGACGGCATTGACCTGCCGGGGGATGCTTGTCGCATTCTCGTTCTCGATGGCGTACCTAAAGGATCACACCTACTGACGCGGTTCCTCGACGAGGCGCTGCAGGTCGCATCCTTACGCGCATCCCATGTGGCGATCCGTATCGTTCAGGCAATCGGCCGGATTTTTCGGAGTAACACCGACCACGGTGCCGTCGTGCTCTGCGGAATCGAAGTCCAAGGTTGGGCTCGGGGTCACGATAACCTGCGTTACTTGCCACCACTGCTCCAAAAACAGATTCAACTCGGCATCAGCCTGAGCAAGAGTGTGCATTCGGGCGAGACGACCTACAACGACATGATTGATGCCGTCCTCTCCGGCGACAATGGATGGGATCAGTTCTACAAGCAAGAAATCGACGAGTTCGAGGTGTCGGCGTCAAAGGCACCACCAGACTGGCTGGTTGACTTCGCTGCGCGCGAGCAACTTGCGTATCAAGACATCTGGGAAGGAAATGCGGCGGGTGCCGCAGTCAAGTATGCGTCGTTGGCAGGCGATGCAGAGGCGCATGATGGCCGCCTTGCCGCGTGGTTCCATCATTGGGAAGGGTTTGCCTACGACTTACTCGGCAATGCTCCAGCCGCAAGGAAGGCGTACTTGGCGGCCGCGAACGTTCGCTCCGAACTGGGCCGCCCCAAGATCGATCGCGATTACATCATCGGATCACAAACAATAGGGAAATCGAGCGGTCAAGCCGATACGATTGCGAAGATCTTCGAGGGGGAGAAAGCAAAAACCATTTCGAGGATCGAAAAAGTGATCGAACACTTGGCCTATGGAGAACGGACCAATCAGGTCGAACAGGCACTTTGCGATCTAGGCAGATACCTCGGCACCGAGTCGAGCCGCCCCGACAATGACGAAGGCAAGGGTCCCGATGTGAAGTGGCGTTTGGGAGTGAAGAAATCCGGCGTCGCCCTTGAGGCAAAGACAAACAAGAAGTCGACCGCGCAGTATCAGAAGACAGACGACATAGGACAGTTCCATGACCACACGAAGTACCTTGCTCTTAAGCATCCCGGTGACGATTTTCGCAAGGTCATCGTCGGCCGTTACCTACGGGTGTCAGATGAGTGTCATCCACCCGAGGACCTTCGAGTGATCCAGCTTGAGGCATTCCAAGAACTCGCGGACCGATTGAGACAGCTCTACCAAGCACTGCTCGACTCGCATTCAAATGAAACGGCGCCGGTCGTGGCTGAGCGCTGGCTGCGAGAATTGGGCCTCAAGTGGCCGTCGCTAATCGACGGACTGCCATCAAAACTCGCTGTTGATCTTCAAACCGACGAGGCTGATGGGTCGCTCTCAACCTGAATTGTGTTCCTTGCCCGCCGCGACGTAGCTTCGGTCGCGCCACGCCCGCTTTGCGATCAAGCTGCTGAGGCGTTCATGCAAGCGTACTCTCAGGGTGACCGATGGCGGCCGTCGAAAGCGATTGGGGTCAGCCGGAAGCGGACAGGAAATCACGTAATGGACTCAGGTTGTGTTCCCAGAAAATCGTAACACCCTGCTTGTCCTGAGCTTGGACCAGGCAACCAAGGTCGAAGACTCCGTCAAGTACTACTGCCGTGACCACTTGCGTACCGAAGTGTTTGCGCCAGGTCTCGGCCTTTCCTCCCGTTTCGCGATTCAGGCGTTTCCATCCGTTCTTGGGTCCAATAGAGACCTTGCACTCGATCGTGAGAAGTCTTCCGTCGCGCAATCGAACAGGCACATCGCACTTCGCTCCCGCCACGCGCCGTTCCGAGCTAAACGAACCCCGGGGGAGATCGTCGATGACCTCGATTCGCATCCCGGACGGATCGTGGGAGTACCCGGCGTCGAGGAGCGCCTGTCTTACGGCCGATTCTTGACGCTTCGACGCACCGCTGCGAGCGCCGGTCCCGACACGTTGCGCGGCGAGGAGCACGGTCGTCGACAGGATAGCCGCGTGCAGCTCCGACGGACTGGGTGCCCGCGTTGTCGAGACCCACGGAAACCTGACGGGATCTACGACAGGACCGATGACTGTCGCGGCGTCGTCGGCATATTTTGCGGCGACGCGCTTCGACTTGGGACTCCCGACTAGCGTCCAAAAGTTCTCCTCGGACAGTATTGGAGCGCAGACGTACCGAAGGATTTGCCATACATCGGGGTCGTTTCGAAAAACTGTTCCATCTATCTGCCTAAGATTGTCGGTCGCGGTGAGCAGGGCGACGACCTTCGGACGGAATTCATCGCACGCAGCGACGACGGCTTCGGGACCCTCGCGCCGCCACGCTTCCCGAAACGAATGCTCGCGCTGGTCTCTCGCCGCCTTCAGCTCGTCTCGGCTCCAGTGCGGCGGCGGCGCGAAACGTTCATTCGCCATCCTACGGGGCGCCGAGTACCAAGTGGCGTCGGCGCGAGGCTGCGTTGGCCCGGTGGTCGGCCGCGGCGCCTCGAATGCGGCGCGCGAAGTACTCCGGCCATGGCGGCGAGACTGGTTTCATGAGCACGCTCCCCTGGGCGAGAGCGGCACGTAAGCAATCGCCCGCGGCGCAAGCGACGTCGGTCTGGACGGCATTCCCTATCAACCTGAAATTCGCGTCACGAGGATTTTCGAAGACCCAGCGATCCGGAAACCCCTGCAAGGCCGCGCACTCGCGCCACGTAAGCCTGCGCATCGCTTGCCCGGTCGGCTTGATCCAATCTGGCGTTGCAGCGGCTCTTATCGTTCTGCTGGGGAGCGTCAGATCTGCGAGAAACGAATCCTGCCGGTAGCCCCAATGTCCCCCAGGTCGTTGATGCTCTACGGTTCCGCCCGTACGGATTCCGGTTCCCGGTTTGAGCGCGAACAATTCTTTGGCGCGGCTGCCAGTCGGCACGACAACGTCTTCGGAATGTGGCGGCGCGAGTCGGGCGAGGAACGCGCCGAGTGAAACCCACGGTTTGGTTCCCGATCGACCGTCGCGACTGTGGGTCGGAGCGGGGAAAGGAGGGAGCCGGTGGTCGGAAGTCCCGATCATGACCAGTCGGACGCGTCGCTGCGCAGCTCCAAAATCCGCGGCGTTCAAGAGAGCCCAACTCACGGAATAGCCAAGGCTCTCCCACTCCCGTTGAATCACGGAGATTGCCTCGCCATGCTTGCCGCGGGAGCCGCTAGCAGTGAGGAGTCCCCGAACGTTTTCCATCAAGACGAACCGCGGCTTCAGTTCGTCCGCCAGCCTCAGCATTTGACCGATCAAGAGGCCTCTAGGATCTCGAAATCCTCGCTGGAGCCCTGCCGAACTCCACGGCTGGCATGGTGGGCCGCCGGCGAGCAGAGCAGGGCGCCAAGACCGGCGAGCACCCGCTGGGGTGAGGTCGGCACGTGTTAGGTCGCGAATATCCGCTTGAAAGATTCTAGTTCCGGACAGGTGTGTCCCGGAGCGCCGACCGCGGATACGAATCCTTGCGGCCTGGCTCCTCCGAAGCGTGTCGATGGCGACGGGGTCGATGTCGGTCGCCACGATTGTCTGCCACCCGGCTCGTTCAAGTCCGACATCGAGACCCCCGGCACCGCTGAACAACGAGACGACCGACGGCTGCAGGATCGAGTTCACTGATTTGGCTTCCGTGGAGGGCGCGGGAACATTCGCAGGTGCCGGAGTTTACGCAAGCAGCCTCGCGCGGTCAACCGCCGGTTGACTCCGCAAATCTCGCCGACAGACACCGCAGATCTTGCTGCGGAGAATCCGGCCAGGGCCGTGAGTGTGAAGGGTCAGGTACCATGGATGCGGAGATCGGCGAGCCCAGAATCGCGCGAACTTCGCGAGCATTGTTGAACCGCAGGAATTCGACGCATGGATCGCCTAACGCGCGCAGAACGAAGTCGCTTGATGGCCGCGGTCCGCGGCAGGGACACCACTCCGGAACGAACTGTTCGTCGACTCCTACACCTCATGGGTTACCGTTTTCGGTTGTATCGGCGCGACCTACCGGGAACGCCTGACATCGTCCTTCCCCGGCACCGCATCGTGGTACTCGTGAACGGGTGTTTTTGGCACGCCCATCGGTGTCGCCATGGCCGCCGGGAACCGCGATCCAACGTCCTCTTCTGGAGAAGGAAGCGCCAGCGTAACCAACTGCGGGACCGCAACACGCGTGTTGCGCTTCGGCGGCTTGGATGGAGGGTTGTGGTCATTTGGGAGTGCAAGACGAAGCATCTGGACGAGTTGACTCACGAGTTGCTATGTGCCCTGCGCGGCGTGGCGTCCGGTTCCAGCCGTTGACAAACGTCTTGCGAGCCCCACCGCACTGACTTATCTTCCGCTTCCGATCGTCCATCCGCCCCTCCTCGGGGCCAGAACGGTCCAGGCGGAGTCGGTATGTCTAGAGGGGGAAAACCGATCGCTGTCGACCTATTTTGTGGCGTAGGCGGCATGTCGCTGGGATTCGCCCAAGCTGGGTTCGAGGTCGCGGCGGCATTCGATTACAACCCACGCTGCGTCGCGGCGCACAAGAAGAATTTCACCAAAACAAGATCGATAGGCATCGACCTGGGCTCTTCGACAGGGGAAGAGCTTCGCGCCCTCGCCCAACTGGGTAGGAGAAGGATCGACGTTCTGTTCGGAGGACCTCCGTGCGGGGGCTTCTCCGTCGCCGGCCAACGCGACCCCTCGGACCCACGCAACAAGCTCCTCGTCCGGTTCGGAGAACTTGTCGGCGAACTCCGGCCTTCCTTCTTTGTACTGGAAAACGTCCGTGGTTTGTTGATCGGCGAGTCGGCGACTGTCCTGGAGAGATTCCGCAAGACGGTCGAAGACGCCGATTACGAAATCATTTGGCCGGTGCGCGTCCTCAATGCCGCGGACTACGGCGTACCCCAGAGACGTGAGCGGATCTTCGTCATAGGTTGCAAGGCGGGCCTCACACTGCCGAGCTATCCGGTTCCCTTGACACCAGCCGATCGTGATCGCGTGACCGTCTCGGATGCGATCGGTGACCTCGCCCTTATCGACAATTACGAATTCCGTATCGAAGGCGATCGCTATTGCGGTCCGATCGGAGAACCCAGCGGGTACGCTTCAAGGCTTCTTGCCGGGCATGATGGTCAGCGTCGTCGGGACCGTCGATCCCGCCGACGGCACGTGACTCTGTCAGGGTGCTTGCGCGTGAATCACACACCCGAGTCAGTGCGACGATTCCAAGAGACGAAACCGGGAACGCGAGAGCAGGTCAGCCGGTCGTACCGGCTCGCATACGGTGGACAATCGCCGACACTCCGAGCGGGAACCGATTTGGAGCACGGAAAGTTCACCGCCGTACGACCGATCCACCCGGCACAACCTCGGTGCATCACAGTACGTGAAGCTGCGAGGTTGCATTCGTTTCCAGACTGGTTCGGGTTTGATCCCACCAAGTGGCATGGCTTCATGCAAATCGGTAACTCGGTCCCTCCTTCGTTAGCGCGGGCCGTCGCGCGTTCCGTTATGGCGGCGCTCAACAAATCCTGATCCGCTTTCTGCGAGGAGTCGATGAGCGAGGTCGAAGCAGACGGAATGACGATCGATGCGATGCCGACAAAGGAGCTCTTCATCGAGATGCTCACGCGCGACGTCGCTCTCGTCCCGGCGATCGTCGATTTGGCCGACAACTGCACGGACGGGGCGCGGCGTGTCAGACCCGATGGCTCCTGGAAGGGGTTCGAGATCACCGTCGAATTGTCGCGAGACGGTCACTTCAAGATCGAAGACAACTGCGGCGGAATCTCGGTGGAGGCCGCACGGCTGTACGCGTTCCGCTTCGGACGACCGCCAGGAACCGAGTCGGCGAAGGGTGAGGTTGGACGGTTCGGGGTCGGGATGAAGCGAGGGTTATTCAAGCTAGGGCGTCACTTCGTCATCCAATCGACGACCGCGACTTCCCGATTCGCTGTGACAATCGACGTAGAGCTCTGGGCGAAACTCAACTCGTGGCAATTCGAGTTCGACGAAGAACCGACGGTCGACCGAACGTTCCCCAAGAATGAGCGAGGTACGTCGATCACCGTGACTAAGCTGCATCCGGGGGTCCGCGAGCATTTCGGTGAGGCGCCCTTTCTAGAGCAGCTTCGTCACGAACTCACGGTAAAACTGGAAAACTCCATCCGAAGGGGTATGGTCGTTCGAGTCAATCACGTATCACTCAAGGCACACGTGAGACAGCTCGTGGCCGACACGCTGCTGCGGCCGGCGAGGCGGAAGCTCAAACTTCCGGGTCGGCACAAGGGAAAGGTAAGCGTGGACATTTGGTGCGGCCTTGGGAAGTCCGAGTCGCTGAACGAGGCACGCCGAGAGGCGGGCTGGTATGTGTTTTGTAACGGGCGCATGCTCCTGGAGGCGGACAAGACAAGCGCGACGGGATGGGGCGAGACGGACTCAGGAGCGATACCGGGATTCCATCCGCAGTTCAACGACTTTCGCGGCTTCGTGTACTTGGAGGCGGACGACGCGGCTGACCTCCCGTGGAACACAACGAAAACCGCCCTCGATACGGACCACCCGATCTACCGGAAGGTGCGTCAGGAGATGACGGCGATGGCGCGCCCGGTGATCGATTTCTTCAATCGGGTCAAGAAAGAACGAGACTCGCGCGCAGTAGTGGGCGACGAGCGACCGGGACCACTTCAGTTATTGTTCGAAAAAGCGAAGACGAAGCCGATCGAGTCCGTCCCGACTCGACAGACGTTTGTAGTACCCAAGATCGCGAAGTCGTCGCCGAAGACTCCCGCAGCCACGAAACAGAAGATCGCCTTCGACGCAGACATCAAACAGGCGGAAGCCGTAAGGGATTCGATCGGCGCTAAATCGTGGCGGGAAGTCGGTGAGAAAACCTTCGACTACTACTTTGCGGCGGAGTGCGGCGATGAGTAAGAAGGTCTCACGCTCGATCAACTACGCGCTTCGTCCGGCAAAGAATATCCAGCGGAAAATGATGGGTGAGGCACTTGCGCGACTGTCGGCGATCACGCCGCTACCGCGCTATCGGTATGTCGGTTTCGGGTCGGAGTTCTTTAACGATTTTGCCCTTTACCATCAGACGTTGGGAATCGACGACATGATCAGCATTGAAGGCGACGAGGCGAAACTCGAACGTTGCAAGTTCAACCGACCATACAAGTGCGTCGACGTAAGAGGCGGCTCATCGAAATCGGTGCTACCGCAACTGGCTTGGAAGCAGAAACGTACGATCGTTTGGCTTGACTACACTGCGGCGCTGAACACCGACGTCTTGGACGACATCCGTCTGGTGCTGGCCTCCGTCCTGTCCGGGAGTGTGTTGATCGTGACGGTAAACGTTGAACCTAACGGAGCACCAGGAGAGGACGGGCCGAAGTCGGCGTCCAATCCGTCCGACCTGGCCAAGCAGCGTCTCCAGAAGTTAGTCGCCAACGTCGGGAGACAGGCCGTACCCAGCGAAGTGACTGGCGCTCAACTCGCGAAGTGGGGACTCGCGGCCGCTTCGTATCGCATTGTGACAGGAGAAATCGAAGCGACTATGAACGATCTCAACGCGCCGCAGGCCGAAGATGCAAAATGGCGGTTCCGGCAATTTCTCCACTTCCGCTACCGCGACGGCCAGCGAATGCTCACAGTCGGGGGCGTCGTGGTCGATCCGACCGACAATGCCCGGCTAGGCGAGCAAGCATTCGACGGTCTGAGCTTCGCGCGGACAGCAGAGGACGCCATGCTGATCGAGCCGCCGATGCTGACGGGCCGCGAAGTTCGTTACCTCAACCAATTCCTTCCACACGACGCTGCCGAAATGGATCATCCGGTCTGGCTCACCGCAGAAGATCGGAGGAAGTACAAAGAGGTATACAGGTACTTTCCGATTTTTGCCGAGGCGGAACTTTAGCGTCCCGCGGGTGGATTCCTTAGTGGCGCATTCGACGAGCACGCGCTCCTCATCAGTCGAGCAACCGATAAACTGCGCCCGTGGGGCTGCGCCACACTTGATCTTCCAGCGGGTGCCGTGCTTGAAGTCGGATTTCACTCTCCAAGCCAAACCAGAACATTCCGATTCCACCGCGTGACCGCCGCGGCGGCTTCGGCAACGCCCGAAGAGTCTCGATCAAGTTGTCGAGGCGACGCTGTCCTTGCGCGAGGAAGAGGACCACGGCCCGAACCCGATTGGGCTCACCTTCCCGCGAGCCAAATTCGCTGAGATAGTTCCAGTACCCGAGAAGTTTCTGTCGTATCCGACGGTGCTCCTCGGTTGACCGATCGGCCTCCAAGAAGAAGTGGCGTGCGTCGCCTGCCTGGTGCAGCACGAAATACGCGTCTGGCGCGATGAACCCGCTGCCCCGCTCCTTGGCGACCGTCGGAATTTGGACGCGCGTCGTGATTCCCTGCTCCCATCGAACTAGTTGGCAGTCGGGCCTGCGGCGCACCTCAAGTTCCAGTGCACAATGGAAGTTCGAGATCATCAGTTGATGCTCAAGAAACCACTCCGAGCGCCGCGTGTACTCCTTCCTCCAATGGTGATCTTCGTCAGCTGCGGCTTCCATCATGCGCAGCTTCACGACTCGCGAGCCGATTCGCTCCAGGCCGTACGCAATGAGTGGCGCACCTGGATTGAGCTCTAGGCGCATCCGTTCCCGGCGCGCGTAGCGACCGAGATACCCGTTGTGAAACAGGCCCTGGAGTCGACGCGTGATCTGCTGTCCGGAGCCTCGAACGAGCGCGCGGACGTGGCGCGCTTCAACATGGCGATAGCGATGGACCGTTTCGAGGATCTCCATGTCGCGAGCGGTCAGCGCGAAGCGCCCGTACCGCTCTGCGTATCGGTCGGACTGGGGAATGAACTTGCGAAGCCCCTTTGATCTCGTGGCTGCGATCGGCATTGAGAAGGATGTGAAGTGTTAGTTGGTGGACGCGTCAGCGTCCACGGCCATTCCGCGCGAATTTGTGGCGAGCGAGCGGAGCGAGCGTACCGCGGCAGCGGCGCCACTCCGCTGAACTTGCCATGAGCACCGGCAGGCGCGGAATGGCCAAGCCCGGCGGCAGCCGGGCGCAGCCTCGGCCCGTAGTAGTGGGTAACAATTTGTTCGGGCCGAGGAAGAGCAGCGGAGTGGCGCCGCGAAGCGTGCGTCCCAAATTCGCGCTGGTAGCTGCTGCCGTTGAGCTTCCGCTCACGGCAGACCCTACAGTGCTTGGACTGTAGGGGTTACTGTAGGGCCTCGGCGGGCCCGACAGAATCGTTCGGCTCCTCGTGTTGACTGTGTTTCCACTCGTCGAACGGGAGCTCGCCCTCGTGTCCATACCGCGAGAGGATTCGAGGAGTCGCCCATTCGCGGACTCGGTCCTCGTCCCAGTGCCGCTGATCAAGGTAGAAACGGAAGTTGGCGACGAGATTCGGCAGCCGATCCAGGACGAGTTCGCGCCGCTCCTCGACCGAAAGCGCGGCGATGCGCGCGTCTGCGCGCCGCCGGCACCACGCCTCATAACGACTGCGTTGCTCCTCGACCTGCCGGTGGGCTTTCGCGGCATCAGCGCGCCCCTGTACCTGGGCCTGATCTGCGCGGGCTTGTTCGACGAATCCTCCTTTGAGCACACCGCCGAGAAGTCTCGGATACCCACGCGCATCACGGGACGCAGCTCTGGCCGCGAGATCGACCGCGGCCGCAGCCGCGTCGAAGTCGTCGTCGAACGCCTTGAGCAGCTCGCTCGCGCGCGCGAGCTGCGGCGCCGTGGCGGCGCTCTGACTAGATCCGTACCGCTTCTCTTGGAATCGGCGGGCGAGTCGGTGGGCGGGCGTGGACTGTTCGGCGGCCGGTGTAGATCGCGTGCTGTCACGACGAGTAACTGGAGGCGGCGCGACTGCAACTGGACGACGCGGACGGATGGTGCGTTGCGCCGGAGCGTTGAACGCAGCGAATTCCGCCCTCGCTCTCGGCCCCGGGACATAGTAAATTGTCCAGTCGGGCGTTCCGTCTGGCGTTCTTTCGGTGCGCCATGAGACCGAACGAAGATATCCGGCGGCGAGGTGCGCGCGGTGGATCACCGCCATTTGGCTCTGCATTCGCTGCCGCGTCCTCTGCGGCGCCGCGGCGGCGAGCGCGCAGAAGTCGGAGTAGCGGATCCAGGCAGACGGATGGCCGTTCTTGATCACTGCAAACATCTTGGGGCTCAGCAGCTCGTACCACCTCTGAGCCGAGGGGGTGAGCATCCGCAAGTACGCGTAGTCGAGCGGGCGCCAGATCGAGCCGTTCATCAAGGCGTGGTACGGGTCGTTGAGGCTGAGGTAGACCGTTTCGGCTCGCGCACCACCGGGAAGGGACTGTCCGCGAAAGAACACGTTGTACCGGTTGAAGTAGCCTTCGAACCACTCCTCGCCGCCCGCAGCGTTCTTGTAGGCGAGCTTTGCGCGGATGAAGGCTGACGCGTTCTGTTCGAACGCGCGCTTCACGGAGTTCGTGTCGCCTCCGCAGTCGAGATCTCGTGCAATTTGCCGAAGGTCACCGATTCTCACGAGGCGCGGTATCGGTCGAGGCATCTCGTTGAGACGGCGCTTTATCACCCATGTGTCGAGCCGATACGCAAGCGGGCCAGGGTGGCCGACCGCGGGATTGGGCTCGACTTTCCAGTAAACACTGATCTGCCCTCCTCCAGGTGGCCGCCGCATTATCCGAATCTCGGCCATGCCCGATTTCGAGAGCCTATGGACGGGCATCTCCGTCGAGAGCATCTCGACGCGGATTCGCTCGATGACTGGGGTATTGGTGTCCAGGGATTGGTTAATGGTTGTATTCGAGCTCACGAGGGTGTGTCTTCTTGTCTTCTTAGATGTTGTGGCGGCGGAATTCGCTGCGGCTAGCAGTGATTGACGCCAGATTGCTGTGCGTTCTCGTGCGCGGCGCTGGTCGTTCCCGTGCGAGTTGCTGTGCGTTCTCGTGCACCACGCGGGCGTGGGGTGTTCGGATTCCGAACACTCAGCGTCGTCGCCGGTTCGCTACGACCCGGGCTACTGCCGCGAGCGCCGCCATGAGATCGTCATCTGAAACGTCCGCGGGATGCTTCCTCATCCGGATTTCGATTGGAGCGTGCCCTTCGACCACGAAACGCTCTCGGAAGTACTCGACTCGCGGTCGTGTTCTACGGTTTGACCTTCCATCGCGCACTTCGCTGATTGGAGCGCCGGAGAGAGCGACGTCTACGAGCCTCGTTTGTTCTTCTTCGGGAGCCCGCCCGATTTCGATCAAGACGTGCTTCGGAAGCCGACTCACGCCCTCACGGGCGAGAAGTGTCGCGCTGACTTTGCGGATAGCTAGAAGTTCCGCGACGAACGCGAGCGGCTTACCGAGTCGCCGGGCGGCTTCTCGCTGCGAGAGCCCGTGGCGGGACATGTAGGCCTCGATCGCTTCCGCGGCCTCCACAGGATGCAGGTCCGCGCGCTGGATGTTCTCGACGAGTTGGAACTGGTCTATGAGGGCACGATCGAAGTCCGGGGCCATCTCAAGGCATGGAACCGAACT
>JACXTT010008424.1_pt1 | contig 14289 bp, 30 predicted proteins | sample 9270951 | NCBI WGS metagenome assembly JACXTT01 (sample SAMN15532306, study PRJNA645909) | rock metagenome | isolation source: weathered quartz diorite | place: Puerto Rico | collected 2017-06-21 | reverse complement strand
CCTCGAGAAGCACGCCGCCGGTGGCGCATGCCAGCGCGATCACCAGCGCCCCCGGCGCAAGCATGCCGTCCCGTTTCAGCATGTGGAAGAGATCGCGCCCCGGAGTGCTCGGCGCCTCGGTGAGCGCTGCCGTCAGTTCCGGAGAAAGCCGGGCTATATCTTCACCCGCCGGACTCTGCTCCGCGCGGCCGCGCACGCGCACCAGAACCGCTCCCCGCATCAGAAGCTGATCTTCGGTGGGGGCGTCTGAAGCGCGCCTCACCGACCAGTAATCTTGCGGAATGCTCTCAGGCCGGGTGACGAATTCCTCAACCACGCGCGCCGCCCGCCCGCCCTTCCCCAATCCGCCGGAACGGATCAGCGATTTCATCATGCGCGCCGCGGCATCGAGAGCGGCGATTCCCCGCCAGCCGGGATCGGCGGCGGCGTGCTCGATCATCCGGTCAGCGTCTCCTCGTGATGCCCCAAGATCCGCAAGCCGCCGGCGCAATGGTCCAAGGAACTGCTCCGAGCCCGCCCAGTCGCGCCAGTCCGCCGCGGGTACTGGCTGCGTATGAATGTAGATCTCTTCGAAAAAACGCCGCGTGGATATCCAGCGCCGGCCGGTTCCCGGGTCCATCAGTTGCACCAGCGGGCCGTGGCGCTGCCAGGCGACCACGAAATGCGTCACGCCGTTGGTCAGATGCACCACGATAATGGCGGGCAGCGTCTGGGATTCCGGCAGCAGCACATGGTCGGCGGGCACCATAATTTGTTCCGCGTCCAGGCCAAGCTGCACGGCAGCTTCTGCGATAGTGTCGATCGAGGTGCCGTCCACATCGGTCTGGCATGCCTCGCGCAGCCGCCCATAGCTTACGTGGATTCCGAAGCCTTCGAGAAGACACTTCAGCGAGGCGGGACCGCAGTCCATCGCCGAGGTCTGGACAACTTCGGGAACCAGGAGACGGCGGCGAGTGCGCATGGTGGGCCCAGGCCCGCGCGGCTACTGCGCAGTCTGTCTTGCCTCCGACACAACCAGCGTCTTAGGCGAGGTGACGAGCCGGCCGGCGGCGCGCAGCGCCAGCGTAGCTGGTGAAACCTGCTCTACTTGAACTTCCACGCTCCCGGGCAAGCCGTGTTGGATGGGAATCGTGGTGTGATTATGGGGATCGATTGCCAGTTCCACGCGCACGCGCCCATCGCGAACTTCGCTGCCGACGCTTGCGACGGTCGCCGCGATGCTGCCGTACTGCGTCCACGGAAAACCCTGCAGCCGCAGACGGGCCGACTGCCCGGGATGGACGCGGCCGATGGCCGAAGCCGGCGGAAACTCGGCGATTACTTTGACCTCGCCTGATGGCACGATGGAGCAGAGCTTATCACCTTGGCTCACAACCGAGCCGGCGCGCAAAATTTCGACATCGCCGAGGCGTCCGTCGATGGGTGCACGCACCACGCGCCGCTCGATCTCATAGCGCAGCCGGTCGATGGTCGCGGCGCTTGCGGTCCGCTGGGCCTCCAGCCGCGTCACATCCTCCTGTATCTGACGCAGACGAACCTCGCGATCGGTTTCGCGCGTGCGCTGCTCGCGGGTGAGGCGGGTGATCTGCGCCTGGAAGCCGTCGGAGGAAGCGCGCCGGCTTTGCGCGTCCGCGCGGGACCGCACGTAATCACGCTCGGGAATCAGGCCATCGGCTCTGAGCCGCCGCAGCCGTTCGGCGTCCTGCTCGGCGAACTGGGCAGTGGCCTCGACTTCGCGTTGCTGCGCGCGGGCCTGGTCCACTGCCGCGCTCGAGGCCTGCTGCTCGTCACGGCGGGCCTGCTCGGCGGCCCGCATCTCAGCGTGCAGCCCATCGATTTGCCGCGGGATGGCGGACAGGCGCGCCTGTTCTTCCTGCAACTGCAAGCGCTCGGCGTTAGCGTCCAGCTCCAGCAGGATCTCGCCCGCCTTGACCTCTTTTCCCAGCGTCAGGCGGGACGCGGCCACTCTACCGTCCGCCGGCGCCTGCAACGCCGTCGAGGCGCGCTCCACCTCGAGCCGTGCCGTGTCGGTGACCTCGTAGCGGTCCACACGCCCCAGAAAAAACCACGCCGCCCACAGGCCGAGCAGAACGACGCTCAGCAGCAGCCCGGCGAGCGAACGGCCGAAGCCATCCGACTCCAGGGTTCGCATGGCGCGCGAAAAGGCCGTAGACATGCGGCCCAATCATAACATCCTGGGAACCCCAGCCGCCCTTCCCTCGTTATACTTCCCAGAGGCGCTAAATGAGCATCGACAACTTCGTGGAAGAGATTCAAGTCCTTGGGCGAGACCTGGTGGATAGGGTGAAGACGCTGATTCACGAGGGGAACGTGAACCGCATCATTATTAAGGACGAAAAAGGCAACACGTTTGTCGAAATACCCGTGACCGTGGCAACCTTGGGCGCCATCTTCGCGCCCGTTCTGGCCGCCGTGGGCGCCATTTCGGCGCTGGTTGCAAAGTTCAAGATCGTGATTGAACGAAAGCCGCCGGCGGAAGACGCACCGCAACAGCCAAAATAGGACCACAATTTTAACTGGCGCCCCGAATCGTCAGGGATGCGACAGTTTGAACATAAGGGTGAGATAGTTGACTCATTCTGACACCAGAGTGTCGTAAGCCAAAGTTAGTGGCACGATTGCACTTCCAACAACCAATGGACTTAGCCGCCCGCCGTCACATGGCAATCAAAGTGATGACAATTCCCTAATGGCCGACCGCCAGCGAGGCGCGAGTTCCTAATGAGCTTCGACAGCATGTCTCTTCCACAGGAGCAGGACGACGCCGCGCATGGAAGCCAGCCCGTTAACGCGGCGGATCGGCGCCTCCATGAACGTTTCCCGGTCGATACTCCACTGGTACTGCGCTGGGAGGAACGCAAGGGGGTGCAACGCCAGGTTCGCGGCCGCGCAGTGGACGTGAGCAGATTCGGGCTCCACGTGCAGGCGGAAAGAGCCATTCCCGCCGGAACTGTTGTCAACGTGTACACAGCCCAATTCGTGCCTCTTGGCAGGGCGTCGGTGCGGCACTGCACGATCAAGGGAATGGACTACAGCGTCGGTCTGTATATGCCGGATCTATTCGTGCAGGATCTGTAAAGGTAGCGGTCCTATTGATCCTGGGATTTACGCATCGCTAAGCCCGCGATACCAACTAGAGCAAGGACAGCAAGTAACAGCAGCTCAGGTGCGTAGTGTAGCAGGCAGTAAAAGATATTCGAATCTACTGGACAACCGGAGATCACAGCACGCCGGTCCTTGGCCGCTGTTGCGATTATCAGCCCGTTGGGAGCCGCCGCTCAAGCTGCCATTGGTTAACCCGGTTGTACCCGGCCGATTTAATTGGTTGGGGCGAGAGGATTTGAACCTCCGACCCCCTGCGCCCAAGTTGTCAAGACGACCTAGCACGGTGTGGCACAGAATGGCACCGATGTTCTGTCAACACAAACAGTTAGGTCGTTTCTGTCTCCTGGTCCCAGAGCCTGCTATCAGGTGCAATTCAGTGCCGTCCGGGGGTGGTTGCGTCACAATCCACGTCACAATTTTTCCGGTGTCGCCAAACATGCTAAACGCCGATATACCACCCCATTCCCTTCGGCTTTCAGCGGGATTATAATCCGCTCCATGAGGAGGGCGGCTTGCTGGCTGCTGTTGTTGGCCGTCGGCTTAACGCATGCCCAAGACAAGCTCGCCACCAAGAGGTTGCCTATCCCGCTGCGCCAACTGCCTCCCCGGCACCACATTCAGTGTGCCCACAATTGCAGGCGATTGCGGGGCGGTTGCCCACGCTTTCGCAGTAGGGGCTGCAATATTCGCTGCCCTTTGGTACCGTGCACTCACAACCCGGATGTGCACATTTGTCGGTTTTCTTCTCAGCCATGACAGCCTCCTCTCGTGTTCACCATCTGTTGAGACCAAGCTGTTAAGACCATGCTGGCCCGAATCCCACCTTAAAGCAAAAAACCCGCTGGATTTGGGTCCAGCGGGTCCTTTGGTTGCAGTGGCTTCACCAAAAAGTGTGCCATCTCCTGCCGCACAAGACAAGGGATCGCAGCACTCAAACCGTGCGTTAAATCACCATGAGTGGAGCCGGTACAGAATAAATTTAGGGGTATACGAACCCCGCCAAAAGGGGGATGTTGATCGCTTATGGATTGGCTCAGAATTGTTCTGGGAGGACGGCAAGTGCATGCTCCTGGAAATTCTAGACCAGTGGGTTGCCTTTCGGAAGCCACCCGGCCCACGCGATGCCAGAAACGACCGAAGAGGAATGCTCCGAAGAGAGACGATTGTTCGCGGAACTCAGCCACGCGCTTAGTGGTCTGGTTGAGATCCAGGGTTCACACATGCAAGCGCTCGCGTTAGGAAATAATCAACAAGCATCCCGGTTCGAGGAAGAGACTCGGGTCGCGCTATGGAATTGGCAGCACGCTCGTCATGCTTACATGCAGCACGTCTCGGATCACGGTTGCCGGTCCGGCAAGGATCTGATTTAGGTGCAGTGGCTTTGGGATTCTTTTAACTATGGCAGTGGTGACGCAGCCCGGATGCGCACACTTTTCACCTTTGTTTTCGGCCATGAAAACCGCCTAGCCTCCGTTCACTATCACAGCCCGGAGCCGGGGTCCCTCTATCGGCGCTACGCTACAGCCAAGAGTTCCTTCAGCCTCTTAATTCTTCTTCAGCCCGAAGCCAGTCCACTTCGGGGCTTCCTAGCGGGCATCCCCGCTGTATCCACAGTTCGTAAGCGAGAGCGGAAATCTCGGCTTGGTTGCCAGGTTCTGAGATGACGTTTTGAGTCGCATCTTGGGGCGACTCGGGATCGGCCACAACGGTCATCTTTGACTTTGCCACAACGGCCTCCTTTTCTGTCGATGGGGCACTATCGACCTTCAACGGGGAAGTGGCAATAAGAAAGCAACACAGCTTTTTCTGAACAGAGAACTACAACCCCGTATCCATCAAGTTTGGAACCGTTATCCGGTGATGTCAATGGTGCGTTGACTCTCCCGCCCATTCACACCCGACACCGACAGTGCCATACTTCGGTAGCGCCAATTCGAGGCTTGCCTTGCACTTCTACAACCTCAGAGTGGACCCGTATGTTCTGGTGGGCGTCGTCCTCCTCTTGGTCGCCGCTTGGATATTGCTGCGGCGGCGTTGACGGAAATTGTGTGGATGAGCATTCAGCGGTTAACCCAAGACCCGATCCCGTTCTTATTAGTGCTCGGCCTAATCCTTCTGACGATGTGGCTGTGGCGGTGGTTCAGGGGGCGGTGATGGAAGAGTGACTGCGGGCTACTGCTCCTCTGGGGGACCAGAGGCACTTCACACCGGGCGGATTGCTTTCAAGGTCAATGGCCGCTGGCGTGACAGATCGGCTCTGGGATGTGGCGGATTTGGTGACGGTGTGGAAGCTGAAGAGCGGAGGGTGGAAAAAGCGGCGTTGCCACAGCAAGTAACCCCATTGACCTCGAAACCGAGGGGATGTATCGTTGGCATTAATTCACACGGTAATTCGCGCGGCCTTCGCCTTTGGAATATTCACGCTCGTGGTGCCTGCCGGGATCAATTGGAAAACGATATGGTTAGAGCCGAATCCCATAATCCTCCAAGCTCCTGGATCTTTCGCACGGTATGCAGTTAAGGGAATCAACGGAATGGACGCCAAGGCTGATCTGACTCACAGTCCTCATTTGATGATTAGTTCTTCCGATGAAAACATCGTCTTCGTTGATCGTGAATCCGCGAGATTGATCGCGAAAGCACCGGGGCAAGTGAAGATCCGAATATCGTTCAGCGAATGCACCAGTCTCATCGCTGCGACCGTACTCGACCCATCAAAAAATTCAAAGTAGCTTACTATTCCAGAAGGGAAACGGGGTCCAATCACCGAACATGCTCAACCCTCTCCACGCGGATGTCCACATGGTGGCCGGATGCTCCGCACGGACTACCCCGCTTTCCCTACTGGTTCTCCGATGCCACACTCCGTATGTCCGCACTCGCAGGCAAATGGACAAATCGATTGCCCAGGGGCTTGCGTCTAGCAAACCGCTTTGATACGGTCCCATTGGTCCGGGAGGCTGAATCAATGAAACGATTGATCTCCATCGTTGTGGTGAGGTTGTGCTCCGCATACCCCCAAACCGAATCCAAGAAACCCCCTAGCAGAACGGCCAAGACAGTAACGGTTACAGGCTGTATCTACCGTGGCGTTGAATGCTACGTCCTGAAGGACTCGAAGGGAAAACAAGACTACAGTGTGGCTCAGATCAACAAGCTGCAAATCGGACATGCTTATCGAATCACTGGCTCGGTCAGTGACATCGGTATTTGTCAGGAAGGTATGCCAATTCTGGGACCGCAGAAGATCACCGAGGTGGAGCTACGCTGCAAGATGAGCCAGGCTCCTGAGAAGAAATGAATTGCAACTGGCGAAGTTGTGCGGGAATGCTGCGCACCCAGTCATTCCAAAACCTTCAGATTGTGGAAAGGCCGGAACTACCGATTCTGGCCCTGCCGTCTCACACACTTGGAATCGTCTGTTGCGGTGGGATTTTGGAAAGCTTCTGGCCTTCGAGTGCTCGGACCACAGTTCCCAATCCAACCCCTAACTCCCGCGCAATCTGAGGAAGGCTCCGCCCGTGCTGGCGCAATTCCACAGCACGTTGCCGATCAAAAACTCTCTTGGGCCGTCCCAGGCGTTTCCCCTTCTGTCGAGCATTCCTCACGCCAGCACAAACACGCTCCCGGATTAGTTCCCGTTCAAATTCCGCAACTGCTGCCAGGATGTGGAGCATCAGGCGTGAGGTGGGGTTGCTCTCGTCGGTGTCGATGTTTTGGCTGATAGCCAGGAATCGGATTCCATGTGCCCGGAGTGCTTCAATTCCATCCAGGCAATTGCGGACGCTACGCCCAAACCGATCCAATTTGTAAACCAGAACAGCATCGAATCTCCGCTTGCTGGCATCGTGCATGAGCCGATCCAATTGCGGTCTGCTGGCCTTCGCACCACTCCAGCCTGTATCGACGTATTCACCGGCCACGATCCATCCACGCCGCAAGGCATACTCCCGCAATTCCCTCAACTGCATCCCGCAGTCTTGATCGGAGGTTGAGACTCGGGCGTAGATGGCCGCTTTCATTCGGCACCTCTTAGGGCCACGAATGCCGCGCCGAGCATGACCACCATCACTACGATTACCTGAATAGGCGGTAGATCTTGCCACAGCGTCAGTGATGCCGATAAGCCGAAGAGAAGGCCATCCCAAAAAGAACGTGGCTGCTTAAGCATGGCTCCCTCCAGTTCCACCCTTGGAGTGGCGCTTGCCAGAAGACTTCCGAAGCTTCCGCCCGGCTTCGATGAGCACGTCATTGGGATCGCAATACTTCTTTTCGTGCTGAAGGCGTAACCTCCCGAAGCGGGTCCAGTCATCCTGCTCCCGGCTGTGCATCACTTCGATCAAATCGAAGTTGACCCATGCTTGCGTCTCTTCCACCACCACCTGAACCTCCCGCAAGAATTCCCGGCGGAAGAAGGGGAAATCGTGAAGGTGTTCGAGATTTGACAGGACGTGCTCGAAGGCCTGGTTGAGAGAGTGGAGAGTCTCATAGACACGGAGCTTTTGAGAAGCCGGTTTCATGCGGCCACCTCGTCATCGGCATTTGCCGTCTCATCGGTCCGGCCCGGTTTGAAATGCTCCCTCTGCCCGCTGAGCAGTTCCAATTCGCGCCAGTATTCCAGTTCTGCCCGGAGGTGCTCTTCGGCCATTTGGGACAGTTCCTGATACCGGCCCTGGCGACGGCGCCGCCAAAACGAGGTGTTGCTATTCCGCCGGTCTGCATTCTCCGGCAAGAACCATTCCACTTCTACTACACGCTCCCGGCACCGCTGTACTGGAATCGGAGGCGGCAGAACTACATGCCGTGGGACGGAATCCCTACGCGGTTTGGCTGTCCCGCTTGCCTTAATCAGCATGTGCGGGTTTTCACTTGTCAGATTGAATTGCACATCATAGGTGAGTCCGTCCCGGTCCAGCGATCGGCATATGGCCACAAATTTATGCCAGTTCGCATCAAAGCGTTTCTCGTCTTGCCAGCTTGCCTGCGGGGTGCAAATCAGGTATCGGCCCGTCATTGCCGCACCCCCGCTAACTCCCGCTGTTCGGCTTCAGTCAGCCATCGCCACGTGAAACCGTCCCACAGAGCACGCTGGACATAGATGCTCCCCCAGAGGTAGAAACCCGTGGGGCGTCCGGGAGAATTGCTGCGCAGCCATGCAAGGGCTTCTTTATGGTTTGCAAATCGCCACATCACGCCACCTCCGCCAAGTCTTGCGAATGCTGAACCAGATAATCTGCTGCCTGTTGTGCTTTGCTGGATGCTGTGAAAATGGCCCGCTTGTCAGCTTTCAGAACCCTCAGCCATGACGCGATGTACTGGGCATGATCCGGACGCGGCTCACTGCTGAGTCCCAGATGGGCCAAGGTGAAAGCAGCCGTTAGCTCTGCTATCAGTTCCTCAACGCTATAGGCGTTATCACCAAACCGTTTCCCTAGTTCCCGGTTGCAGCGATCTGCCTTAGCGGTCCAGTGCCCGGTTTCGTGTGCTCGGGTGCTGTAATAATCCGTGGGTGTGAAAAACGCGGGAAACGGCGGTAGGGTGATGGTGTCGGAATCTGGCGAGTAGAATGCCCGGTTTCCCATATGCGCAACACGGGCGTTGATCCGGGAGAAGAACTGCTCGGCGGATTCAATGCGCTGTTCAATCGGCGTATCAACATCAGCCGTAGGCGTGTAGCCATCTACCTGGGCCGCATTGAATACGGAATACCCTCGTGTGAACAGCAGCCGTGATCCTGACTTGGGCGTATCATCGTCAGTCTCGGCTGCATTGTTGGCGAACTTCCAGAACACTACCAACGTAGCTTTTTCCCCCTTGCAGACTTGTGCCCCGCGTTCCTGCCATTGCTGGTAGGTACCCCATTCCCCACGCTCATACCCCTTAGCCTGAGCAGCCGCCCACAAACACACGGTATTGATACCCCTGTACGGTTTCTTGCTGGTTACGTTGATCGGGGAAATGCGAACTTGCCGGAGGTGTGCCACGGCATGCGCCAGTTGCTTACACCTTGTTCAATTGCGTTGACGATTTGGGACGTGACACGGCTGTACACGTCCTGTTTTTCAGTTGCGGTATTCTCGTTTGTAGACATCGTGAAAATTGTCCTTTCGCGGTGTTTAGGAATCGGTAGGTGTTTGCGCACTTGCCGATTCCGTTTCTTGCATCGCCAGAGTAAATCTAATTCAAAATCAAACCAAGAGCGTTGGGGTTACTTGCAGTTACCGCAAACTGACCGGGGGGCGGGTCGATTCAACGCAGGGTGGGGGGATGTAAGCGTGGGCGTACGCTGAGGATTGGTCAACTTCTGAAAAAATTTGGGGGGAAATAATTTGGGGAAATTCGGGGTGGCGTAATCTCACGCCCTAATGCGGACTCACATCATTCGGTGTGGGCGGGACTGGCTTTGAAGGCGGTTCTCTTCTTCCCTTCCACGCGCATCAAGATCGAATAACTGCGCACAGAGAATGCTGACCGTCGCTAGATCACCATCGCGCACAGCCTTCGTCAACTCTGAGAAGTCGGCCAGTGTGCGCACGGTCGTTTCGGCATGGAGGGAACTGTTGTCAATTTTCGCAACGGCTGCGGTTGCCATAGTCGTTTCTCCTCGGCACCACGCTGCCCACACTCTTGGACGCCGATCAGCCTTCTGTGGCGTCGCTCTCCTAATCAAACGAGGCCTTTATCCACTGGTAACCAGCCTTCAAATTCGTCTTGATCTTCATTGTCGTTGCTCCATGCTGTCACAGCCAGACGCCATCGGTCTGAGGCTGGCCTGCCTTCACGTTTGTTTTGGTTTTCATCGTTTCTTCCTCTCTGAATCCACGTCTGCCCACTGACGTTAATACGCCACTTTGCCGTACGAAAAGCTTATGCTCTCTGTCGGTCTGTCCCCGCCAGAACCAGCTTTCAAATTCGTCTTGGTTCTCATTGTCTTGCTCCTTTCCTTTCTGAATTGGAGATCCGTTCGCTCCGTTCGCTACTGACTCGGGCTTTGCAGCAGTTGTCAAAGGCCGATTAGAACGGCGATGATACCAGCCTTCACATTTGTCTTTGTCCTCATTGCCTTGCTCCTTTCGGATCTTCACAAAGCAACCTGTATGCCAATCGCCACGATGCCAAGCAGCATTGCGCAGATTGCCCAGAATCCATTGCGCTGAATGGAGATGGCGGCTTGGGCACCGCACACGGGAACCACCGGGGCCACTCCTGTGCCGCTAGCGGCTATCCAATCGGATAGTGCCGGTGAAGGAAACGAATAGGCGGGAAGTGGGTCATACGCCGACAGTGGAGGCGCTATGGCGATGCGCGAGGCATACCATCAGCGGAAGACCGATGCCACAATCAGAGTTTGCTCAATGGCCCAGATTGTCACGCGGTTGTGACGCAGTTTCTCTTGACCTCGATACCGGCTCGGTGTACCATCCAGCACACATGCTTATCGCTCTGCTTCAACGGAGGCCAGCCGGGCAAGCTCCACGGAGGGCCGTATGCAGACTATTCTCCTGATCGAATGTAATCCAACTAATCTGGTCGCGCAGTCCTTGGTTCTGCGCTGTTTTGGCTACACGGTCGTGGAAGCCGACAGCCCTGCCGAAGTGTGGCACGCCTGGTATGAGCACCGTGGGCCGATCGATATGGTGCTGATGAAAGCTAGTCCGGACGACAACAACACCAGCGAATTTATCACTCGGTTTCAACTCCTGTGTCCACAGATCCGTGCTCTTGTTGTCTCCGACGAATCATCAGCGGAATTGGATGACATGCCCTGTGAGTACACCGTGCTTCACAAGCCATTTCGGCCAGATGGCTTGGCCGAGACCATCAGTGGACTGCTTCATGGGACAATGACCCGAGCCGTTTCTTCCCTGTCATAATGTGTTGACCAAACGTCGCGCATGACCGTATCTGGTGATCGCCGTAGACGCAAGCGGGTGCCAGTGCATTGGCCACTGCGTTTGTTTCGGCATCCCGAACAACCATCGGTTGAGAGCGTGACGGAAAATCTCAGCAGCGAGGGACTCTATTGCATTACCCCGGAGCCATTCAAACTCGGGGAAGACCTGAAATGCGAGATTGTTCTACTTGGAGAGATTTTCGGCTCTTCGGAACCTCCCATCCGAATGCAATGTCATCTCACGGTCAGGCGGGTGGAACACCTTGACCGTGGTTTCGGCTTGGGTTGCTATATTGAGGATTACACCCTTGCTACTGGATCGCCGCCATCAGCTACGTGACCGTTAGTTTTTCGTTCCCCAAGCAATATCCTGCCCAAGCTCGGCAACGAGTAGCTGGTCATTTGGAGCTAGGAGCACCGCGAAATGATCGAGCAGTTCAGTGGCGCTCTGTTCGCTCTGGAGAACCCAATGTGCGGACATGATCCTTTCTGCGCCCAGGCACTTCAGCGCATTAAAGAAGTCCAGGTGTTCCAGCCCAGGGGACTCCAGGACGTAACTGACGAGCCATTTCCTCATGAGGTCGCGTCCAGACTTTATCAGCTTGTTCCGCGACGGCAATACGGCATCGTTCCGCCTCAGCACAGGCGGCATAAAGAAGGTACATTGAGATTTCGAGAGTCTTGAGTATGAGGTAATGCACGACGCGATCACAATCGAGACAGACCTCTTCGAACATAGGGATGTGAAGCCACATTTCATCAATCCCTGCTGTTTTGGGGAAGATTTTGCGGTCTGGCTGAAACGGGAACTCTCGCCTCTCGCAGCGGATGGGTTCTCCTTTTCGGGACCAATGCAAGAGGATTACGGCTGGGGGCTCTGGGCCTCGCACGGAAAAGATCCCTTTTGGATCGCCCTGTCGTATGTAGGTGGCGGACCTCAAAAGAACCAGCCCAGTGGGTCGTCTCGGTTAACTATGACGCCGGCCTGAACTTAATAAAGCGTCTACTTCACAAGCCGAATCGCCAGGCGTTCGCCGTGGTGCGTGAGCGGGTGTGGCAAGCCATCAGGTCGAACCCCGCAATCAGGACAATCGAGCCTTGAAGCGAGCGACTGGGGCCATTCTTCTTGCGGCAGAAGTTAAAATCACGTTGCCGGAAGCGGAGAGCAGCCCGAGGGAGATTCATGCGCCACATCGAGCATCATCGATGCTGATGCAGTTATGATTTCGGGTGTTACGGACGCCAGATGTCCTCTGGCACGTCGAGGCGTTATGCGGCGGATGGTTGGGCTGTGAGCACCAAGTATTGAAGCTGGGTCCGCAGTGCATCGAAGTGGCGGACCACGCTGGTCGCCTCCACGCTACTCCAGCCGAATCCGTAGAGGATCAATTTCAGCTCCACTCGCCATGTGTTCACCGCAAACCGAAATTGCTCCTTGAACACAACCCCAGCCAAGTCTGATCGATCCACCTTGGAAGTAACTATGAGCAGCTTGGTCGCTTTGCAGATCCCGTTGAAGTCGCTGGACAACTGCTGCATGTAGCCGCGGAAAATCCTTACCCGCGCCCGGCGGAACTTTCTTTCCATCTCGCGTGTGCCGCCAGGATGAGAAGCAATGAACTTCTGATCCGTCTCTGCCAGCAGGCGCTCCATGGGGCTGTAGCGAGTGGGGGAGAAGATGGTTTCAGGGTTCCATGGCGTCGAGGGAGTGTTGTGCCGCGATTTCAGTTTGGCGAAAACGACACAAAGACCTAGGGCTGGAAGGATGAAACCGACTGCCCCGCCGATGATCGCAGCGTCCATGTGGTGCCTAGAAGTCTTATCGTCCCATTCCAGGGGAAAAATGCCAAGATTGTCATCGAGGGTATGTCCAGAGTAAACATTTCTGGTTTGACGATGCGACACTTCTGGCAGCCAAGGCTATCTCAGGGCCGTAGACGAAAGTTAGCGTCAGCAGCCGTGTTCTGAAACGTGCTTTGCAGATCCTCTCGGGTATCGTTCGAAACGCTGCGGGCATCCAGAGTCAAGCGGATGAGGTCATCAAATCCCGCCTTGATGGATGCTTGCACGCTCCGTTCAAGCTCGGATACGGCATGCCTCCGTCGCGATCCTATACCGAGCCGCGAGATTGGCTTTCTCTGGGCAAGCATTCAAACCCACTACTGACGCTTCACCAAGGTATCGAACCAGAGTTTGAGTTCCAACATCGCCTGATTATCGCATCGCTAACGGCTCCGCTGATTATGTAGATCTAGTGGTCAGTTTAAGTACTTGCGAACATCCATCCTGACGGCTTCGAGGTATAGATGCACTATAGCAATGTAATCGGTCGCAAGCTGTCCTACGACTTCTCGCGCTGCCTTCCATTGCTCGAAGTCTTCGTCTGGCAGATCCGGTTGATATAGCCGGTCCTGTTCTCCCGGGGCATTCAAAAGGCGCTGACCTGCGGCCTTCATTCCTGTATGTACGATGCCCGCACCCGTTAAGGGAACGTCTCTATGTGCCATAGAATCCACCCCTGCATCCTGATTAGGATTTAGATGCCACCCAACCTAATATCCCAAAACCTGGCAGAAGGCTGGTCAATATTGCTCACTTTGCGATGCAGATTTCCGACACTACCCGCAGGCGTACCAGGGCCAATGACGACGGATCTGCGGTTCCTAACAGCCACAACAGAAAATCAACGCACATTTCAAAGCATTATCAAGGGGCTTGTACCGCAAATCAGAGGCGAGTACAGTTTACCGTGTGACGCTAGCCCAACGTAGGCAGTGGATCTGCGACCAAATCGATGCGAAGGGAAAGGCGATTGCGGCAGGTCAAGGGGCTTGGGAGGACGACATCTTGAAGGAGATTGCCGATGCCGCTCCGTTTGAATTGACGCAGCAGGAAGCGGGATACATAGCGGAATATGCGGAGTGGCGAAAGAGCCATCCGCTTTAGCTCAAGTCTGCGCAGGTTTCCGCCGCCAGCCACGTGATCGTGGTTCCTCACCTCTCGAACAAGTCCTCGCGTCGGCCAATTTCAATCTTGACATCCGCCGCAATCGGCTCTAGCATTAAGAATACTTAATGTCGGTAATCTGAAGCGCATCTCAGAGCGGCTGATTGCCACACCAAACAGTCGCGTCCGTCAGCGCCACCTGGCTCGCGCCGAAACAGCAGAGTAACCGACAACTTGCGCCAGTAGAAGTTCACACTCAGCAAGGAGCGTTCGCCATGAGAGATCCCACGGGCATTGAAACTGGTGCGATCCGAGCTATCCCT
>JACXTT010008423.1_pt1 | contig 14290 bp, 18 predicted proteins | sample 9270951 | NCBI WGS metagenome assembly JACXTT01 (sample SAMN15532306, study PRJNA645909) | rock metagenome | isolation source: weathered quartz diorite | place: Puerto Rico | collected 2017-06-21 | reverse complement strand
GGGGCGCACGGATCGCGTTCACTAGGGCACGATTAGCGCAAAATGGGAATGGCAGTGGCCTCCGTTAACAGTGTTCGGGGCTCGACCGATTTCGAAGATATGGTCATCATCTAGGATCTGGCGAAGCACGTAGAAAAATTCCGGTTTCGTACCTTAAACGTAGGAAAGGGAATCGCGGTTTCCCCGGACTGCAAATCGATCGCGGTCTATGGCGGTGTGTACGACGTTGCATCGGGCCGGCTGAAATTGGAATTCGGCAAGGAATTTGGCCATCTGGACACATACAGTCTTGCGTACTCGCGTGACGGCAGCCGCCTGGCGGGAGCGGATGCGTATGGAGCGCCGTTCGAATACGATATTGCCGCCGGTACGGTTCGCCGTGTGGATCTGCGGCCCCGGCAATTCGTCGCGGTCGCCTATTCGCCGGACGACAAATATCTCGTGACCGGCGACGATAGTGGTGTGGTGCAGCTGTGGACGTCGAACCCACTCAATCCGGTTGCTGTGATTGGCAGACACGAAGCTCGTGTTAAGTCTGTGGTGTTTTCGGCCGACGGCCGTCAAGTGATTTCAGCAGGCGACGACAAAGCGATCTCGCTCTGGGATGTCGCCCGGCGCAAGCTGGTGTCACATATTGGTGTTCATACGGGGCCGGTTTATGCCATCGCCGTCTCACCGGACGGCCGCCATTTGGTTTCAGGCGGCCATGACCACACGGTAAGACTCTACACCCGCCATCGTTCGCTTTGGCGATGGCGGTTCGATTAACTCTCGACCATGCTTCCACGGACATTCCTTTGCGAAGAGGCGAGTCTAAGTCAAAAAAGCTTGAAAAAATCTTAGTGCGTGAAAGAAGTTTTATCCGTTTGCACTGCCGAGGCTGCAAGTGACGACAATTCCGTACGAGAAGGTCCCCACACAGGCTTTATTCGACAATATGACAAACGACCGGTGCGTGAAAGCATAGCAAGCGCGAGTTATACCCCTGTTTTCGCGGCTTTTCCTCGTTCGGCCGTGTCTGCGCATAGGAATGAGGAATGCTCGGACTCCGGCTGGAAGCCTTGGCGGGCTTCTGAAAGGAGTAAACATGTCACTCAACAGATGGGATCCTTTCCGTGAATCCAACACAATCCGTCCACGGCTAAGTTTTCCCGTCAGTGATTGGGAAGGAGTCTTTCCTAAGACAACGTGGAACCCTTCTGTGGACGTTTTCGAAACTGATAACGAAGTTGTGTTCAAGGCTGAATTACCGGGAATGGACGCAAAAGACATCGACGTAAAGCTGGAGAACAACATCCTGACGCTTAAAGGTGAGCGTCACTTCGAAAAAGAAGCGAAAGAGGAGAACTATCACCGAGTCGAACGTGAGTATGGAAGCTTCAGCCGGTCGTTCGCGCTGCCCACCGCAGTCAACGGCGATAAGGTGAGTGCGGAATATAAAGATGGTGTACTAAAAGTGGTTCTCCCGAAGAAAGAAGAGGTCAAAGCTAAACCCATCAAGATCGCGGCTGCCTAGATAGAAGCTGCCGCAGTTCAGAGGCGCATGACTCCACCAGAGATCGGCAGCGGCGGCTGCTGGACGCAGCCGCCGATACGAAATTTCGACTCCAGCTTACTTCTAAATCCGGCCCTTAGCCCGATTCCTGCTTTTCTGACCGTTTATTCCGAAACGCGATCAAGTCGAGCATATCGCGAGTATCAAAACGCGGCCATTTCAGGTTCCGTTGTTTCATCGCGGCAAGCATTTCAGGACCGTGAGTCCAGAGCACTGACGTCATCGGATCGGATCAAAGGGCCCTTTTAAAGACTCCAGCGCCGGCGCACCCGCCATGTGGTTTTCGTGACAGCTTGCACAGGACTTGGTCTTGTTGTAGACGGTTCTCCAAAATGAGGTTGTCCGGACTCTGTCGAACGCTCGCCCGACGACCAGGTATGTAACCAGATTTAGCCATTCATTTGCAAGACGATCGCTCCATCGGCTGCACTCACACCCTGAAGCATCTTCATCAAGCTGCGTTGAGTTCCGGACTCTTGCCCCCAACCCGGTGCGACGACCACCGCTGAGGCAACGACGGTTGAAAACACGCTGCGTTTCAGGCTCACAACGTGCCTGCGCCCCTTGTCTTGCATGTTGCCGTCCGTCTTACCGGCCGAGCGTCGAGCCGGGGTTGCAAAGATTTTGAAGATCGTGCGGCAGAGCGCGGCCAGTCGTGACAGGCCCTTAAATTTTCACCGTGAGTAGTGGCCGCGTTAGTTTCGTCAGAATCCGGTTCGTGGTCGATCCCACAAAATATTTCTCTACGGGACCATAGCCGTGGGCGCCAACGATGACAAGATTGACATCATAGTCATCGGCGCATTCCACGATCTTGTCCGCTACCGGTCCTTCCTCAACGACGCGATGTATCGACTTGTCCTTAACGAATTGGTGAGGTGTCACGTTCTCCAATTGGTTTTTGGCCCATGTCCGCATCTTCGAAACAGCATCTGTAAAATAGCCCTGTCGAATTCCGAACTTGATCGCGTTGGACAACTCGATCACATACAACAGCACCAATTCGCAGTCTATTAGCCGCTTCAGTTGAAACGCGTAATCCACGACGGCCTTGGAGTACGGAGAGCAATCCGTTTTACAAGAATTCTGGAGATGTTCTGAAGCGGTCGAAGCTGGCTATTACTGTGCGGAATCGCAAGGACCGGACGGCTGGAAGCGCGAATGACCGAACCGGTGATCACTCCCTTGGCTGGTCCCATGATAATGGCGTCTACTTTTTCCTTTTCCGCCAATTCGACAATCTGGAGTGCGGGCTGGCCCTCCGATATCACGCCGCGGTACGTGACGCGTCCCTGAGTTCGCCTGGGGATTTTCGCCATCTCCTCTTCGACATACATGTCCATGTATTTCTGAGTTTCATGAACGTCGAAAAGCGTCGACCAGTGTGGATGTTTCTCAAAATACGTAGTCACGACATGTTGAATGATTAAGTCGCGAACGTCAGTGAGACAGAGCGCGTTCTCGAAAGCGTGGTTTGCATTCTCAGAAAAGTCGGTGGGAAAAAGAAGTTTGGAAAAACCGCCCATTGTTTTCCAGTACGTGTGCGATTGCTCAACGATATGCATCGCAACCTCCTTCAACTACAACACAACAGCAGGACGCGCAGCGTAATGGAACCATGTTCAGTGCATATACCAAACGAGTTTGGCACTTTGAACTTTCTAGCAAACCGGGAAAGTCTTATACCTGACTTCCGGATCCATTTGGATGGGGCGATCCATATCCCAAATCGGTTGACCATTGCGATCGCGAACCACGAAGACGTAATCACCTATTGTTACTTGGCGCGCCAACACGATTTCTCGCTGCCTCACAACAATAAGGACTCCAGCGACCGTTACTGTCTGACCTGAATTGAGCTTGAGCCCGCGACTCTCCACAAATTCTTTCGGCCCAATTTCCACTTCAAAGCCGCCGTTGCTGGTCCGGAGCGTAAAGTACATCCGGCCCTCAAATAGCACAGGTTTATCGTGGACAGCCCCGATGAAAACTTGTTCTGCTTTCGGATCGTATTGCGGGTCATTCCGAACCGGATCTGTCGCGAGAGCGCCTGCCGCAGTGACGCGAAGAAGAACGATTGTTACCGCGATCAACGTACACAAAATAGCTCTTCTCATGGGAGTTCCTCCCAACAGGCAGTTTTGGCGCACGATTGGGACCACACATACCTAATTGATTTGCCACGACATGGCGACGGCAGAAATCAGACGTGCCGACAAAGTGGCGAGATTCCAGGCTGAACGGCTTGAGTGCCTGTCAAGCCGTCACAAACTAACAATCCCGTTCAGAAACGATACTCTGGGGTGTGTTGCGATAATGATGTGCGATCGATGTGAAGGTGTCCGCGCCCAGGAATAGATATCTTGCGGCGGCAGTATCGCCCACAACAAAACCTGGATAAACCGGTTGGGTGATTTGATCGTCAGGTTTGTTCCCACGTTGACACACGGCGCACTGACAACGACAGCGCACCGACACAACCCACATATGGCGTCTTGCGACTGCGCCGGACGCTGAACATGTCATTCACGGACAACGGTGAGACGCGATTTGGTTTTGACACAGCGGCAGCTCCAGACCATGATCGACGCCAGGCTCAACGGTCCAGCGCTCCGTTCATAAACAAGACTTACGGCGGAACAACGACATTTGCGATGTCAGGATAGCGCTCACGGCCAACCAGCGAGAGCAGGCCAATGAATACGAGTCTCTGTTCACGGTTCTATCTCAAATCACTGAATCCTGGTTTCTAGGCGTCAGTCCGGACAGCTGGAATCGATTCCCCTCGACTACGCCAACACCGCCCGCTTCGCGAATTCCGCATACGGCGAAAACACTCGCGGCAAACTGGCTGAAAGAGTGTTAACGGAGTGGTACAACGGTCAGCGTTCCACATCATCCGGCACGCTCGAGATCGCCGGCACGCAGCCACTCTCGACCTTGCCTTGCGACTGACAACCAACCAGCGAGGTGAAGTTATTCTCACCAGCACTCCGGTTGCAGATTTAACCAGGCCCACTTCAAGTGACCCGCTCTGCGCTTATCAAAAGGATGGAACGACAGCGGCGGGGAACAGCTCGACGACTGTGACGCTGGCGCTGCGGGGTCATCGGGCGGCGTTCGCGGGCGAACGGATCTCCGGCCTTCCGGACGGATTTGTTGGCGTTCTCGACCTTACATCTTCAACGCCCTTCGTCGCTCTCACGCTCCGGTCGCGGACCAACTCCGGAGGTGACTTCCTGTTGACAACTTTCCCGATCGCAAACGTAAACGCCTCCCCGGCGACTCCGGTTGTTTTTCCGCACATCGCCGATGGCGGCGGTTACCAGACGCAGATCATTCTCCTGAACACGACCGGTGGAGCAAAGATTGCCGTCGGGTACTTCGAAGACTCCGGCGCACCTTTAGCCGTTGGCGTCCGCCAATAAGCCAACGGATGAGAGGTGCGAATTGAGCGAACGAGGGCATCCTGCAATAATGGTGGTGTGCTGACGCGGCCTCATCTTTCGATCGGCGGCCCCAGAAGGAGTCGTATGACGAAACCCGACCCAACCTTACTTGTCGACGTGGTCGCCCCCAAAGTCCTTGAAGCCTTGAAGCTGGCTTCCGAAGCGCTGACTCTCGCAAGAGTGCGGCATGTCGTGGTGGGCGGGCTCGCGGTTGGGGCCAACGGTTATCCGCGCGCCACCAAAGATGTGGACTTCCTGGTCGGCGCCGAAGCCTTCCATCACCATGCCAGCGGTATTGTCACGCTGCGTCCTGAGGTTCCGTTCCAGGTCAACGGCGTTGCCGTGGACCTGCTGACGCCGGAGCCAGGCGAAGAATTCCTCGAAGCCACGCTCGCCGCACCGTTGGGAACGATAATGGAAGCCCCACCGCTTGTCTACATGAAGCTCAAATCGCCGCGCCGGAGGGATCAAGTCGACGTGATCGAGATGATCAAGGGCGGAATCGATACGAAACGATGCCGCGAATATCTTGTGACTCACGCTCCCAGTTTTGTCCCCGCGTTTGACGAGTGCATCACCCTTGCTGAATCCGAACAGGATTGAATTGCAGTGTAATGCGCGCATCCATGATTGGAACCCTTATTCTCCAGCGGTTAAGAGCGCCGACGAGAACGAAATGGCGACATGCGCTGCGCACGGAAACAAATCGATTTCATCGGCCACTATCGCGTCTCTGGCAAAATCGGCGAAGGCGGTATGGGCGAGGTCTACCGCGCTACCGATACCAGACTCAACCGCGAAGTTGCGATCAAGGTTCTTCCGGAAGTCTTCGCCAACGATTCCGAGCGAATGGCTCGATTCCGGCGCGAGGCGCAGGTCCTCGCTTCTCTAAATCACCCGAATATCGCGATTATTCACGGCATCGAAGAGGATGCGCTGGTGATGGAGCTGGTGGAGGGTCCGACACTGGCCGATCTTTCGCCGGAGAAATCCTTAGTCCATTCTTCTGTCCATTCTTGTTGACGTGAAGGTCCGAGTCCCACAGACTTCCTCCGACAAATAGAACAAAAAAAGAAATTCAGTCCGTTTATTTTGTTGAGGAGGAAGTTCATGACAGGAGTATCACCAGGAGCAAAACTGCTCTTTACGCTGTTCTTCATCGCGTCACTATCCTGCACAAGTTTCGGTCAGGGACCGACGTCTTCGCTTTCAGGCGTGGTTTCCGACCAAACCGGCGCCGTTATTCCCGGCGCGGAAGTGACCGCCCAAAACACCGCCAGTATGGCCGAAGTAAAAACGATCACGGCTGAGAACGGGACATATTCGATACCGGCGCTGGATCCCGGTCTATACGTCGTAAGCGTGACGCTACCGGGCTTTAAGGTTGCCGTTATCAGTAACGTCAAAATCGATACCGGGGTTCCTGCGACTGTCCGCGTCACTCTCGAAGTGGGGAGCGCGACCGAAACCGTTGAGGTTGTGGCCGCCGGAGCAGAAATTCTTCAGTACCAGACAGCGACGATTTCCACCACTTTTCAGGTTGCCCAGGTTTCGAACTTGCCGTTGGTTTCCAGAAATCCTTTGAATTTTCTGGTTCTCATGGCTGGTGTGAATACGCCGGGACAAAATCGCAATTCGACGATCAACGGGCTCCCGACAAGCGCGATCGACATCACGCTGGATGGCATCAATATCCAGGACAACTACAACAAGTCGACCGACGGTTTCTATACCCGCGTGCCGCCAAGTATCGATTCCATTGAAGAGGTAAGCATCTCGACTGCAACTCCAGAGGCTCAGGGCGGCGCACAAGGCGCGGTACAGATCAAATTTGTAACACGCCAGGGATCGAATGAATTCCATGGCAGCGTTTACGAATACCATCGCAACCCATGGCTCAACTCCAACTACTGGTTCAACAATCGTGACCTCCCACCCGATCCGGCTACTGGAAAAGCGCCGCGCGCACGCGTGTTGTTCAACCAGTACGGTTTCCGTTTCGGCGGTCCCATTCGGCTCCCAGGTTTCAATGGGCGCAACAAGGCCTTCTTTTTCGTGAATTATGAAGAGTTGAACCAGCCAAGCCAGGTCAATCGTCAGCGCACGATCCTCAGTCCGCAGGCACAGTCGGGTCTGTTCCGGTATAACGCCTCAGGTGGTGTTCAGACTGTAGACCTGTTGGCGCTCGCAGCTCGCAACGGCCAAACCTCAACGTCGGATCCTGTTATAGCCAGGCTCTTGACGGATATTCGAAACGCTACAACTACGACGGGTGGCGTTACTTCCTTAACCGATCCTAACCTGCAACGCTTCAGCTACAGTCCGACTGGATCCAGTACGACGAAGAGACCAACGGTCCGGCTGGACTTCAATGCCACGGACCGGCATCACGTCGAGTTTACCTGGAACTATCTGGATGGACGCGGCGGCCCGGATTTTCTGAATACCGTTGAACCACCATTTCCTGGATTCCCGAATCAGGGAGCGCAGCCCGCAGACCGTTACCAGGCTTCACTCGGAATGCGTTCGACCTTGAGTCCAAGACTGGTGAACGAGATTCGAGCCGGACTGTCCGGCGGCCCGTCGCGATTCAATCCGACGGCAAGCGCAGCGGATTTTAGCGGGCCGGTAGCCAATCAGGCTGGTTTCAACCTGAACATCGGCGCAGCTAACAGTATTACGACAGCGACGGCGACAAGTGCGCCAAGCCGCCGTAATCCTTTATATAAAGAAATCAACGACACGTTGAGTTGGACTCGCGGTGCGCACACCTACAGCTTCGGAACGATGTATTCGTGGCTCGAACTGACGTACGAGCAACAGACGCTGGTTCCCACGATCACCTTCGGCGTCGACACGACGGACCCGGCGAACGGGATGTTTGTAACGGCGAATTTCCCGGGAGCTTCCACGACCGATTTGACGAATGCCCGCAACCTGTACGCTGTCCTCACCGGTCGCGCCACCGCGATAAACGGCAACGCGAGGCTTGATGAGAAGACGGGCCAGTATGTTTATCTCGGAAAAGGTGTGGAGCGTTCACGGCAAGGTGAGCTGGGCTTTTTCGCACAGGATTCCTGGAGAACGCGTCCCAATCTCACCTTGAACTACGGCATTCGGTGGGAAGTCCAGGGCCCTTTCTCAGCTCTCAACGACAGCTATACGTCTGCGACGTGGGACGATCTCTGGGGAGTCTCCGGGCCTGGTAACCTTTTCAAGCCGGGTGTCATGACCGGTCGTATAACTCAGTTCAACCAATTCAAAAAAGGAGATCAGGCTTACAACGCGCAATACAGCAACTTCGCCCCGAGCTTCGGATTCGCCTGGAGTCCGGAAAGTAACGGAGGAATCCTCGGGAAGATCCTGGGCGAGAAAGGAAAATCGGTCCTTCGTGGCGGATACTCTATTGCCTACAGCCGTCGCGGCATCGGCGAATTCCGGGGCATTATCTCGGCCAACCCGGGTGCGACCATCACGACCAACCGCGACATCGCCACCGGAAACCTTGGAACGCTTCCTGTGCTGCTGCGCGAAACCAGCAGGCTCGGCGCGCCGGCATTTGCCGCTACACCGGTATATCCGCTGACCGGTGCGATTACGAATTCGGTAAATATCTTCGATCCGAATATCAAAGTTCCTTACACGGAATCGTGGACGCTCGGGGTTCAGCGAGAGCTGACGAAAGATACGGCAGTCGAGGTGCGATACGTTGGGAACCGCTTCCTTCAAGGCTGGACGACATACAACTTGAACGCAACTGAGAACAATATGGTGGAAAATGGTCTTTTGGACGAGTTCAAGCTTGCTGAAGCCAACCTGAAGGCCAACATTGCGGCAGGCCGAGGCAACACGTTCGCGTATACCGGCGCGCCCGGAACTTATCCGTTGCCGATCACACTGGCTTACTTCAGTGGGTTGCCGGCGTCGCAAGCAGGTAATGCGGCAAACTACACCTCGAGCAATTTCACGAGCAGCACTTTCGTGAACACGCTCGCCTACAACAATCCCAATGTCTGTAACTCGACGGGATCCGGCGCATGCCAGAGTTCCAGCTACACCGCGAGCCTTGACGCAAACGCCACGTTTCGTGACAACGCGATCAAGGCGGGTCTTCCGAAGAACTTCATGCTGACCAATCCCGATTTACGCGGCGGCGCAAACTTCACCGGCAACGGTGGATTCAATCGCTATGATGCCGCGCAGCTCGAGGTGCGACGCCGCATGTCCCGAGGCCTGCTCGTCCAGGGCAACTATCAATTCGCGAAGGCGTTCAGCTCCACCCGGTATTCATTCCGCACACAGCGCGTCAACACGCTCGATACCAACACTCTGCGTCATTCACTGAAGGTGAATTGGGTGTACGAACTGCCTGTCGGAAAAGGCAGGGCGCTCATGAATACCGCCGGTGTTCTCGATCGAATCCTGGGCGGCTGGGAATTCCACGGCAGCGGTCGAGCTCAAACCGGCCAGTTGTACAACTTCGGCAATGTCAACCTGGTCGGTATGACGCAAAAGGAGTTGGCGGACGCATACAAGCTTCGTGACGACGGCAAGATTCTGTACCTCCTGCCCCAGGACATCATCGACAACACGATCAAGGCCTTCAGCACCAGCTCGACATCGTCAACGGGCTATGGTTCGGCCGGTGCCCCGACGGGTCGCTACATGGCGCCTGCCGGGAGCGCGTCATGCATCCAGATCACTCGTGGGGAATGCGCACCACAGAACGTTTATGTCACGGGTCCAAGACTTGTTCGCTTTGACCTCAGTCTCGTGAAACGCATCGATATCACCGAACGAATGCATTTCGAACTTCGAGGCGAGTTCCTGAATGCCTTCAACAATGCGAATTTCATGAACCTGACAGGTACCAATCAAACCACCATGTCGAGCCAGACTTTCGGTCAGGTTACGACGGCGTACTCCGACTCATCCAACACCAACGATCCAGGCGGACGCCTTGGGCAGATCGTGCTCCGTATTAACTGGTAAACATTAGAAGGGAAGGCATAGCGAAAATTAAATTCGCTTTGACTCTCTCCTGAAGCCAAATGACGCACCGAATCGTGAACTTAGGCGCCAGCTTGGGGGAATCACGCTCTTCCAGGCGGTGTTGCAAACGCAGCATATGAACACGGCGGTAGACATAATATGCATGAATCATGCATATTGATACATATGAGAACGACGCTCAATATTGATGATGAATTATTGGAAAGGGCGGCCAAACTTGCCGGAGTGGAAGAGAAAACATCTCTGGTAAGGCTCGGTTTGGAGGCTCTGATCGCACGAGAGAGCGCCCGGCGCCTCGCCGGCTTAGGCGGCACGGAAAAGAAATTACGGAACATTCGCAGGAGGCGATCGCCAATTCGTGATTCTCGTTGATACCTCCGTTTGGGTTGAGCACCTGCGCCATGGGGACGACGAACTCCGGGCACACCTGGAACACGGCGAAGTGTTCTGCCATCCCCTGGTCATCGGGGAATTGGCCTGCGGTTCGATGCGTCATCGTTCGCAGATTCTTGAATTGTTGAAATCGCTTCCATCGGCGCCGGTTGCCGAACACGACGAAGCGATTCATTTTTTGGACAACCGACGTTTGTACGGCTGCGGCCTCGGTTGGATCGACATTCATCTGTTGGCCTCTGCTTCGCTGGCCGGAGCGCGTCTGTGGACGATGGATCGCGCATTGAACAAGGCGGCGGAGCAGTTGGGCAGTTCACGTTAATCCGGTGGGATGTCGATATGCGGTACTACTCCGGGTATTCGCCGCTGCCCCACGCCAGCACTTCGAGCTTCACGCGCACCTGTCCCCGTCGGAGCATACCCAGTCTCTTCGCGGCTGCCGGAGAGAGATCGATAATGGCGCCCTCCTGGTGATTCTTGCCGTAGGGTCCGCGATCGACGATCACCACTGTGACGGATCGCTTGTTGCGGAGGTATGTCACGCGCACCACCGTTCCAAAAGGATAAGTGCGATGCGCAGCAATGGCTTTGTCACCCTCAAATATGAAGCCGCTCGCGGTCTTCCGGCCCTCAAAACGGTCAGCATACAGCGTGGCGTCGCCGATCTGGGTTTCGAGCACGTGCGGATGAGTGGCGATCTTTTGTGCCGCGTAGCCGGTGGGCATTGTCGCGGACAGGACCAGCCCAATACTGACGATGCCTACGCGTGTCATGGGTGACATTGTCCCAGCGGGACATGTCAAAATCCGCAAGAACGTCACTACCAAACGTCACGTTGCAATTCTTGATACAGTCCCGCGTCGACCCGACCACAAGAGCCTGCGGCCTACTGCAAAGTGTGTTCGATGCGCCTGTGATCCTGTTCGAGATAGCCGGATATCGTCTCTGTGCGCGCCGCTAAGCTCCGAAGAACTTCGCAATGATGGCTTTAGCTGCTGATGGACCGGAAACCTCCAGCGTGATCGGCTGCTGTGGGGCCACAATGAGCTTGAATGTGAGGAATTGACAGCATTGGCGCTCCAGTTCGATGAGTTGAGTCAGTTGGGTCAACAATTCTGGCGATGAACTGAACCTGTACGAATACCCATCGGCAATGGCTTGAACGTCAATCGCTTTGGCTCGAATCGCATCCAAAACCGTTGTCCGTCGCTCTTGCAGTTCCGATTCTGCCAGGGTGCAGACAAGTAGTGGTGCCTCCATATGACGAAAGACTATCAAAAGAACCGTCGAAATCCGGCTTTCTCAATCCTTGGCAGTGACGGTTGAGATTAGGCTCTTGACTAGTTCCATATTTCGAGTAGTGTAGAAATATCGAGGGGAGGATTTGATGGTGAGTACCGGGAGGAAACAACAGGCAGAACAGATAGCAAAGTACGCGGACATGCTTGCGGCCATGGGGACAGAACCCCGGCTCAAGATTATGCAGCTCTTGCTAACCGCGCATCCCGATGGTCTCGTGGTCGGCGATATCGGCAGTGAACTCGACATTCCGAGCTCGACCCTTTCTCATCATTTGGAAAAGCTGAAGCATGAGGAACTCGTGCAGGTACGTCGCGAAGGGACATTTTTGTGGTATTCGGCCAACACGAGTGCGCTTGAGCAACTTCTCGGATTTCTCTACGCCGAATGCTGCACCCGGAACAAAGCCGTTGAACCGCAGAAAATCGTCTGCTGCAAATAGGAGGGAACGTGAGCACGACGAACATTAAGGAAGTAGTGAAAGAAAAATACGGAGAAGTGGCTCTGCGCGTTTTGACCGAGGGAAGTTCCTGTTGCGGAGCAAGTGTCGGATGCGGCACCGACGTCGATCCGATTACCTCCAGTCTTTACAACCAGAGTGAGGTTTCCGAGATACCAGAAGAGGCGATGAAAGCTTCGCTGGGCTGCGGCAATCCAACGGCGCTCGCCACCTTACAGCCTGGCGAAGTAGTTTTGGACCTGGGCTCCGGAGGTGGCATTGACGTGTTGCTATCCGCCAAGCGAGTCGGACCCACGGGTAAAGCGTACGGGTTGGATATGACGGATCAGATGCTGGCCCTTGCTCGCGAGAATCAGAAGCGAGCCGGCGCTGAAAATGTCGAGTTTTTGAAGGGTGAGATCGAAAACATTCCACTCACAGACGGTTCGGTCGACGTGATCATTTCCAACTGCGTCATCAATCTTTCCGCAGATAAGGATCGCGTGCTTCGCGAGGCTTTTCGCGTGCTGAAGCCGGGTGGCCGACTTGCTGTCTCAGACGTCGTGACGCGAGGGGAAATCCCTCTGGAGATTCGCGAGCGAGTGCTCTTGTGGGTTGGGTGCATTGCGGGAGCCTTGGACGAAGGCGATTACCGCACCAAGCTGAAAGCTGCCGGGTTCGAGGACATCGTTGTGGAACCGACACGAATCTACCGCATCGACGATGCTCGAACATTTCTGACCGGACATGGAATCGATGTCGACGCGATCGCCGCAGAGGTTGATGGCAAGTTTATGAGTGCCTTTGTTCGGGCGAGAAAGCCTAGCGCGTGTTGTGTCTCCACCTGCTGCTCCTAGAGGCCGATCACGATGACATTGGCACAGAGAGCGACGGCTGAAGGTTTCGGAACCATGTTCCTCCTAGCGACGATTGTGGGATCGGGCATCATGGGAGAACGATTGAGCGGTGGAAACGTTGCGATTGCCCTCCTCGCAAACGCCCTCGCTACTGGCGCTATGCTGGTCGCCATCATCCTGGTCTTCGAAGGCATCTCGGGTGCGCACTTTAATCCGGTGGTTACATTAACCCTGGCCGCACGGCGTGAGCTTCGATGGACGGAGGTTCCAGCCTATCTCGTTGCGAAGGTGGTTGGTGCCGTGGGCGGCGTCGCAATAGCCCACCTTATGTTTAGACAAACGCTGTTTTCGTTCTCGCAACATGCGCGATCGGGTGCATCGGAGCTGTTCAGTGAATTCGTCGCAACCTTTGGGCTCCTCTTGGTTATTTGGGGATGCACTCGCTGTCGCCGAGATGCCGTGCCGTTTGCGGTGGGAGCCTATATCGTCGCTGGGTATTGGTTCACGTCCTCCACTTCATTCGCTAATCCGGCCGTTACCATTGCGCGCTCTCTGACGAACACGTTTTCGGGCATCCGACCTGCGGACGCGCCTGGGTTCATCATGGCGCAATCCGTCGGTGCTGTCGTCGCAACGGGTTTCTTTCGCTGGTTCTCGGCAAGAGTCCCTTCGCTGCCGAAAGATATAGACGTCGCGCGCGAATCCGAAAGGGAGTTATCGGGTCGTGTCCATTAAGCATCGCGTGCTGATTCTATGCACTGGCAATTCTGCCAGAAGCCAGATCGCCGAGGGATTGCTTAGGCATGATGCGGGAGAGCGATTTGACGTCTTCAGCGCTGGCACGTCGCCAACGCGCGTCCGGCCGGAAGCGATTATCGTGATGAAGGAACTGGGGATCGACATTTCCGGACATCGCTCAAAGTCTATAGATGAGTTTGCAGGCGAGACTTTCGACTACGTGTTGACCGTCTGTGATCACGCGAAAGAAGTCTGCCCGATGTATCCAGGCCACATGAACAGTTTACACCATAGCTTTGAAGATCCCGCCGCTGTCGAAGGCTCTGAAGGGCAAAGGCTGAGCGCATTCCGCAAGGTACGCGATGAAATCCGATCTTATCTGAGGAACTTTTCAAAGCAGTCCGTTTGAGAGGTTGACGTGAGTAAGAAGCGCGTCCTTTTCCTGTGCACGGGCAATTCTGCTCGAAGTCAAATGGCAGAAGGCTTGCTGCGGCAAATCCTGTTCAGTCGTGTGAAGGAAAACTCCAACATCGTCTTGATCGACCTG